>LSQX01275608.1_pt1 | contig 33874 bp, 27 predicted proteins | sample 654561 | NCBI WGS metagenome assembly LSQX01 (sample SAMN04489861, study PRJNA283612) | anaerobic digester metagenome | isolation source: 4 biogas reactors fed with cattle manure at either 37C or 55C with and... | place: Denmark: Kongens Lyngby | collected 2014 | reverse complement strand
TTTTCCCGGAGCGACCTGTGCCTGATCGACTCGATACCAGAAGCGCTGGCGCGCACCGATCTGGTCTGTTCCTCGATCAACGCGGGGACCACCCGGTCCGGCATCAACATGGACGCGGTGGCCCGCATGGGACAGGTGATCCTGGAAACCGCCCGGCTGACCGCGGATCGCGGGGCGATCGGATGTGCCAAGCTGGTCGTGTTTGCCAACGCCCCGGACGACAACCCGTTTATGGCGGGTGCGTTTACGGGGGTCGGTGAAGGGGAGTGCGCGATTAACATCGGGGTCAGCGGCCCCGGGGTCGTGAAAGCGGCGGTGGACCAGGCCGACGGCGCGGATTTCGGCGAACTGGCCGAGATCATCAAAAAAGCGGCGTTCAAGATCACACGGGTCGGCCAGCTGGTGGCGATGGAAGCCTCCCGCAGGCTGGGCGTTCCCTTTGGAATCATCGACCTTTCTCTGGCACCGACACCGGTGGTCGGCGATTCCGTCGCCCGCATCCTGGAAGGGATGGGCCTGGAGACCTGCGGCATCCCCGGCACCACCGCGGCATTGGCCATGCTCAACGACGCGGTGAAAAAGGGTGGGACTATGGCCAGTTCGTTCGTGGGCGGTCTGTCCGGCGCTTTCATCCCGGTCAGTGAAGACGAGGGGATGATCGCGGCGGTCGAAGCCGGCGTTCTCACATTGGAAAAACTGGAGGCCATGACATCGGTGTGCTCGGTCGGAATCGACATGGTCGCGATTCCCGGCGACACCGACGCCGCCGTGATCTCCTCCCTGATTGCGGACGAGATGGCCATCGGGGTGTTCAATAACAAAACCACCGCGGTCCGGATCATTCCGGTGCCCGGCGCAAAAGCGGGCGACCGCGTGGAATACGGCGGGTTACTGGGCAGTGCCCCCGTGATGCGGATCAGCGGCTTGTCTTCCGATCGGTTTATCGCACGCGGCGGCCGTATGCCCGCTCCGATCCACAGCATGAGGAACTGACAGTGGGTCGGCACATCTCTGTATTTCGCACGTTCCTGGAGATCGATCTGCCCGCGGTCGTAGCATCCGGCACGTTGTCCTTGCCGCCTGTCGGGCGGGGGCGTCGCCGGCTGCGCGCACTCCGCACGGTGCTGGACGCGTTTTCGCAGTCCGGATTGCCGGATCGCAGCGCGGCGGCCGCGTTTTTGGAGGCGTCCGTCTCGCTTGCGCCGGGGCTGCATCTGCAGGAGATGTGCCGGATCTGGTTGCAGTGGATGGAGACTTGCGGGGCGGCGGGTGCGGACGATGCCAGTGCCGATCAGGCCTGCGACGCCATCCGCAATGTCAATCGCGCGCTCGGTCGCCCGCCGAGGGTTGACCTGCTGGAACGGGTGTTTCGACCGGTTCGGCGGCTTGACCGGCTCCTGACTGACCGCTGGACCGAGTATTTGCTGTTTGGGGTGGAGTCGCGGCGCGCGGCTGTCACCGAGCCGGTCATGCTCCGGTGTGAAGCAGCCTGGCGGCGTCTGCGGCAGCAAACAGCCGCGAAGGACGAGCTCGACCGGTTGTGGCTGCGGATGCGCCACCGGTACGCCATCCGCAAGGGCGACAACGAGGATGCGGACCGGACCGCCCGGGCGTGGGCGCTGCTCTGCCGGGAAACCCAGCCTCTGGACGCGGCGTCTCTGATGCTGCAAAACCTGCAACGTCTGGAGACACTGGCTGCCGGGGCGGAAGACGGCGACGCGGAATCGGATGAGGTGCTGCAGCTCAGTCAAAACTATCTGGAGATTTTACCGGATGACTACGATCTGTGTGTAGCCCGCGCGCGGGCATTGCGCCGGGTGGGCGACTTTGCAGCCTGCAAAGAACTGTGTACCCGGGCGATCGGCATCCGGCCGAACGCCTACCAGGCGTACAGCGTACGCTCCAATCTGCATTTTCTGATGGAGGAATACACCAACGCGCTGCGGGACGCGGAACAGGCCTGCCGCCTCGCGCCGGACCAGCCACAGGGGTTCATCGCCCGCGGTTTTGTGCAACTGCAGATGGGCGGGTATGAAGAGGCGCTGGACGATTTTGACCGGGCGCTCACACTGGATCCGCAGCGACTGGATGCCATGCACGGCCGCGGAAAATGTCTGTCCCTGCTCGGTGAGGACCGGGAGGCGATGGTCTGTTTCAACCGGCTCAGGCGCTTGATGCCCGAGGACCCGGACATCGCGTATGAACTCGCCGACGCGATGTTCGCGGCGGGATTTCTGGACGACTGTCTGCGGGTGTGCGGAGAGTGCCTCGCACTCGACCCCACGTTCACCGAGGCACACGTGCTGCTGGCTGTGGCCGAAACCCGTCGCGAAAACGACGGATTGGCTTTTGAACATCTCGAACGGGCACTCGCGATTGAGCCCGACCATCCGTTCGCACTCAACGAAATGGGGTACCTATTGCATTTGCAGGGGCGCGACGGGGAGGCCTTCGACTATATCGAACAGGCCCTCGACAGCTTTCCCGACTTTACCGAAGCGCTCTACAACAAAGCGACCATCCTGTATTTTCAAGGGCTTCTCGACGAGTCGTACGACTTGTACGAGCAGATCCTGCGGACTGTGCCGGAGCATGTGAGCGCATTGATCGGCAAGGCCAACGTGCTGTCCCAGATGAGTGAACTGGACGAAGCGCTGATCTGGTACGACGAAGCGCTCAAGCGGTTTCCGAGGAGCGCGGAAGCCTGTATGGGCAAGTCTGCGGTCTACCGGATGATGGGGCTGGAAGAAGACGGACGCAAGTGGCAGGAAAAGGCACGGATGCTGGAGCAGGAAAACTACTGAACGACCCGATCTCTCCACACCTCTCACGTCCCGAAACGAAAAGCGCGCCGGATCTCCGGCGCGCCTTGCATTTTCCCGTCGTTCGACCGGCTAGATCCCCAGTGCTTCCCGCGCCTGCCGGATCGACTCCCGGACGGCTTCAGGTGCCGGGCCGCCGGGGAGGGAACGCCTGCGCACACAGGCATCCACCTGGATGACATTGTACACGTCGTTCTCAAATAAATCGCAAGCCTCCCGCAGCGTCTCCAGCGACAGCTCTTCGAGCGACTGTCCGGTCAGCTCGCAGTGCCGGACCAGACGCCCGCACACCTCGTGGGCATCGCGGAAGGGAAGGCCGCGTCCGACCAGATAGTCGGCCAGATCGGTGGCGTTGGTGAACCCGGACATCGCCGCGGCGCGCATCTTGTCCTCGCGGACACGCAGGGTGCGCACCATACCGGTGAAGGCGGGGAGGCACATGGAAACGGTGTCGAGAAGGTCGAAAACCGCTTCCTTGTCTTCCTGCAGATCCTTGTTGTAGGCCAAAGGCAGGCCTTTGAGCATCGTCAGCAGTGTGACCAGTCCCCCGATGGCGCGACCGGATTTGCCCCGGGTCAGCTCCGCCACATCCGGGTTCTTTTTCTGCGGCATGATGCTGCTGCCCGTGCTGAACGCGTCGTCGAGCTCTACAAATCGGAATTCCTGGGAGGACCAGAGGACAATCTCTTCGCTGAAACGGGAGAGATGGACCATAAAAAGTGCCAGACAGGAAGCCAGCTCGACCGCGTAATCCCGGTCCGCGACCCCGTCGAGGCTGTTGTGGGTGATCTCAGCAAAGCCCAGTTCGCGCGCCACCATCCGGCGGTCGAGCGGATAGGGAGTGCCCGCGAGCGCCCCCGATCCCAGCGGGAGGACGTCCATGCGGCGCAGTGTGTCGTCCAGTCGCCCGATGTCCCGCCGGACCATTTCGACATAGGCCATCAGGTGGTGGGCAAACGTGATCGGCTGAGCACGCTGCAGGTGGGTGTACCCCGGCATCACAGTGTCGAGGTGCTCTTCGGCCCGGTCGAGCAGTACCGCGCACAGCTCCACCATCCCGGAACGGATCCCGGCGGCATGGTCGCGCACATAGAGGCGCAGATCCAGCGCGACTTGATCGTTGCGGCTGCGGCCGGTGTGGAGTCGTTTGCCCGCGTCCCCGATCCGACGCGTCAATTCGGATTCGATAAACATGTGGATGTCTTCGGCACCGTTGTCGAACGTCAGACGGCCGTCCCGGATGTCCTCCGCGATGGCGGTCAAGCCGACTTCGATGGCCCGCGCGTCCTCCGGCGTGAGCACGCCGATCGAAGCGAGCATGCGCGCGTGGGCGATGCTGCCCCGGATGTCCTGCTCGAACATCCGGCAATCGAAGGGGAGGGAGGCATGGAAATCGTTCACCGTTGTGTCGGTGGACTTTTCAAACCGTCCCGCCCAGAGTTTGTCTGCCATGGAGATCCTCCGCGTCCTGTTACTCGGTCAACCCGTTCTTTTGCTTCATTTGGGCGATGACCTTCATCGGCAGCCCGAAGCAGTTGATAAACCCGCCGGCGTCTTTCTGGTCGTACACGTCGTCTGCCCCGAAGGTGGACAACGCCTCCTCGTACAGGGAGAACGGAGAAGAGGCGCCCGCGGGCAGGATGTTGCCTTTGTAGAGTTTCAACCGCACCTTGCCGGTGACGGTCTGCTGTGTCTGGTCGACAAACGCGGACAGCGCCTCGCGCAGGGGGTGGAACCACTGGCCGTAGTACACCAGTTCGGCGAACCGCTGGGCGACCACATCCTTGTAGTGCAATGTGTCACGCTCCAGGCAGAGGAGCTCGAGCTCGCGGTGCGCGAAGTACAGGACCGATCCGCCCGGCGTCTCGTAGACACCGCGGGATTTCATGCCGACCAGACGATTTTCCACCATGTCCAGGATGCCGACGCCGTTCTGGCCCGCGACGCGGTTCAGATAGGTGAGCATTTCGACGTCGTCGGTGACTTTGCCGTCGACGCGGACCGGGATGCCTTTTTCAAACTCGATCTCGACATAGGTCGGCTGGTCGGGCGCCTGTTCCGGTGAGACCATCAGCTGCAGCAGACGCTCGTACTGGGGCTCGTTCTCGGGATCTTCCAGATCCTGGCCTTCATGGCTCAGATGCCAGATGTTGCGGTCCATCGAGTAGTTGTCTTTTTTGGTGACGGGCACGGGAATCCCGCGCTCGTTGGCGTAGTCGATCTCCTCGTCGCGCGATTTGAGGTCCCACAGACGCCAGGGCGCGATGATGCGCATGTCCGGGGCGAGGGCTTTGACGGTCAGCTCGAACCGGACCTGGTCGTTGCCTTTGCCGGTCGCGCCGTGCGCGATGGAAGTGCAGCCCTCGCGGCGGGCGATTTCCACCAGACGCTTGGCGATGACGGGACGCGCAAACGAAGTGCCCAGCAAATATTTGCCTTCATACAGCGCGTGCGCTTTGAGGGTCGGGTACACGAAATCCGTGATGAACTCGCGGGTGATGTCCTCGATGAAAATCTTGGAAGCACCGGTGCGGATCGCTTTTTCATACAGCGGGGACAGTTCCTCACCCTGACCGACATCCGCGGCCACGGCGATCACTTCGCAGTCATAGTTCTCTTTGAGCCAGGGGATGATGATGGACGTATCCAGCCCACCCGAATAGGCCAGCAGGATTTTTTCTTTGGACATAGGGGCACCTCCGGATAAATATGCATGATCCCGAATAAAAATACAAAAAACAGCCATAAATCATTTCGGAGTCTGCATAAAAATATGAATCAGTATAGCACCGTCCCGCAAGGCGTGTCAAAAGCCCGGACCCCCCGGCGGTGTGCTATAATCTTGTATCATCCTACAGTCCCATTCTACCGGTGACTGATAACGGGAGGTTCCCGAATGGCCTATCCGATCATAGACGAAACGGCGGGCGCCCTGCTGATTGCGGACGGCCGCCTCTATCATGTGGAAGACGGCGAAGCCCGTCCTTTTTTCCTGCCAACCGACGAAACCATGTATTACGAAGTTGTGCGCGTGCGCGACGGCGTCCCGCTTTTTTGGGAAGATCATGCCGCCCGGCTGCTCCACTCCGTGGCGGGGGCTTTTCCGCTGGATCTTTTTCGATTGCGGAAAGACGCCGACCGGCTGCTGGCCGCTGCGGACGCGCGGCGGTGCAACATCCGGATCGTGGTGACGGCATGCCACACCGTGTTGCATCTCAGTCCGTATTATTATCCCTCCGACACCATGGTGACGGAGGGAGTCGCCTGTTCCGTTCTGTCCTGGGAGCGGGAGACACCGCAGGTGAAAACCGTGCGCGAAGACTACAAACGCGCGGTCGCCACGGCGTTTGCCATAGAGGGACCCGGCGGCAGGCCATTCGAAGTGCTGCTGGCGGACCGCTCCGGGCAATTGACGGAGGGGAGCCGCTCCAATCTGTTTTTTGTCCATGGCAACACCGTTTTCAGCGCGCCGGACGACTGTATTCTGCTCGGGATCACCCGCCGCCATGTACAGCGTGCGGTTGCCGAGGCCGGCTTTGCAATGGAAACCCGGACGTTTGCGATGGAGGAACTCCGCGCCGGTGCCGCTTCGGCCGCCTTTCTGACCGGGTCCCCGATCGACGTGCTCCCGATCGCGCGGATTGATACACTCGAACTGGACCCCGAAAATGCTGTCGTGCGTGCCGTGCGGGAGCGCTATCTCGAGATTCTGGACGAATATGTCCGGCATGCGTCGCTTTTGCGCGACACATGTGCGGATAGATAAAGACACAGGTACAGGAGGGTACAAAAATGCAAAAAGAAAAAGGCAATGTATCGGTCACCACAGAGAACATTTTTCCGATCATCCGGCAATGGCTGTATTCGGATCGGGACATTTTCCTGCGCGAACTGGTTTCCAACGCTTCGGACGCGATTGAAAAACTCCGCAGGCTGGTCGGCGTGGGAGAAACAACCCTGCCGGAAGACGAAGCATATGCCGTGCACGTCCGCTATGACAAAAAGAAGGGCGTGTTGTCGGTGGAGGACAACGGCATCGGCATGACCGCGGACGAGGTCAAAAAATACATCAACCAGATCGCATTTTCCGGCGCGATGGATTTTGTCGAGAAGTATAAAAACAAAAACATCGACACCGCGGGCATCATCGGGCATTTCGGCCTGGGGTTCTACTCCGCGTTCATGGTGGCGGACAGCGTCCGCATCGACACCCGTTCCTGGCAGCCGGACGCGGAAGCGGTCCATTGGCTGAGCAAAGACGGGATCGCGTATGAAATGGGGGAATCGGACCGCACGGAACGGGGTTCGGTTGTGACGCTCCAATTGTCAGACGACGGCAAGGAACTGATGGAAAAAGAGGGCGTCGAGTCCATCCTGCGCAAGTATTGCGCCTTTATGCCCTATCCGATCTATTTTGTGGACGTCGCAGCAGAGAAAAAGGCCGACAAAAAAAAGAAGGCAGATTCGGAAGAGACAGCGGAAGAAGAGTCCGCGCCCAAGCCGGTCAACGAAACCAGCCCGCTGTGGCTCAAAGCCCCCAAAGACTGCACCGACGAGGAATACAAAGCGTTTTACCGGGATACCTTTATGGATTTCCGGGAGCCCCTGTTCTGGATCCACCTCAACATGGACTATCCCTTCAATCTCAAGGGGATTCTGTATTTTCCGCGGACCGACAACTCGTACGAATCACTGGAGGGCCGGATCAAGGTCTTCTACAACCAGGTGTTCGTGGCGGACAACGTAAAAGAGATCCTGCCGGAGTTTTTGTTCCTGCTGCGCGGATGTGTGGACTGTCCCGACCTGCCGCTCAATGTCAGCCGGAGCTTCCTGCAGAACGATTCCTATGTGCAAAAGCTCTCCCAGCACATCATCCGCAAAGTCGCGGACAAGCTCCAGTCGCTGTTTGAATCCGACCGCGATGCGTATGCCGGGTATTGGAAGGACATCGGGGTGTTTGTGAAATACGGATGCCTCCGGGACGAAAAGTTCTACGACCGGGTCAAAGACGTCCTGCTCTTCCCGTCGGTCGGGGGCGGATTCCGCGTGATGTCCGAGCTGAACGACAAGACCCTGTATACCCCCGACCCGCGCCAACAGGTGGTGTACATCAACCGGGCAAAGGAGAAGGGGCTGCAGGTCGCGATCCTGGACCACGAACTGGACAACCATTTCATGTCCTTCATCGAGTACAAAAACAAGGACATCCACTTCCTGCGCGTCGACGCGAGTCTGGAAGGGGAGACCGCAAACGACGACCAGGAGCTCCTGCAGTCGCTGGAGACGTTGTTCCGCAAGGCTACTGGGGATGAAAAACTAAAGCTCAAAATGCTGGCCATGGGCGCCGACGCGCTGCCTGCTCTCATCGAAGAGTCGGAGGAGTCCCGCCGCATGGAAGAGATGCGCAAACAGTTCCAGCGGATGTCTCCGGAAGGAGGCGGCACCGATGACCTGTTCCCCGTGGATCTGACCCTGGTGCTCAACACCGACCACCCCGCAGTCGCGCGGTTGCGCGCGGCCGACGCAGAGGAAGAACGGGTGCAGACGGTCGCGCGCCACTTGTACGACATGGCGCGGCTTGGACACGGAACCCTCGACGCGGACGGCATGGCCGCGTTCCTGGCCCGGTCCGCGACCTTGCTCGGCGAATGGCAGGTCTGACGGAGGAGGACACTCAGATGGACCAGAATACGCGCGTACGCAGGATCTATTCCGTCAAGCGGCCCGGTTTCGACGTGGAAGCCGGCGCTCTGCTGCACGACCTGCGCGACAACCTCGGGATCGCCGGCCTCACAGGCGTCCGGATCTACAATCGCTACGACTTGTCCGGCATGTCCGACGAGGAATATGCCGCATCCCGGTCCATCGTGTTTTCGGAACCGCCCGTCGACGAAGTCTTCGACGAGACCGCGCCCTTTCCGGCGGACACGTTTGTGTTTGGTGTCGAACCGCTGCCCGGTCAGTACGACCAGCGGGCGGACTCGGCCGCGCAATGTGTGCAGTTCTTGACTGGCGGGCAGCGCCCGCGGTGTCTGACCGCCCGCGTGTATTGCCTGAGCGGGTCGATCTCGCCGGAAGCGCGCGACCGCATTCGCTCCTATCTGGTCAATCCGGTCGAATCGAGGGAAGCCTCGCTGGACAAACCCGCGTCTCTCGAGCAGACGATGGAGATGCCGCAGGATATCCCGGTGATCGAGGGATTTTGCGACATGGACGACCCCGCGCTCGAGGCGTTGCGCGCGTCGCTAGGACTCGCCATGACCCTGGACGACATTCGTTTTTGCCAGCCCTACTACCGGGAGGAAGGCCGCGATCCGACGATCACCGAGATCCGTGTGCTGGACACCTACTGGTCGGACCACTGCCGCCACACGACCTTTCTCACCCGTCTGGAAGAGGTGCGGTTTGAAGGCGAAGGACCGCTCGCGGCGCACATGCGCGGGGCGTACGACCAGTATCTTGCAGCGCGGCAGAACCTGTACGGCGCGCGCGCCGCGAACCGCCCGGTCTGCCTGATGGATCTGGCCACCCTGGCCGCCAAGGAATTGCGGGCGGCCGGACGTCTCCCGCGGCTGGATCTCTCGGAAGAGATCAACGCGTGTAGCGTGCGAGCCAAAGTGCGGGTGGACGGCCGGGAAGAAGACTACCTGGTCATGTTTAAAAACGAGACCCACAACCATCCGACCGAGATCGAGCCGTTCGGTGGCGCGGCCACCTGTCTGGGTGGCGCGATCCGGGATCCGCTGTCCGGTCGTTCCTATGTGTATCAGGCGATGCGGGTCACCGGCAGCGGCGATCCGACCGTACCGGTGTCCGAAACGATCCCGGGCAAACTCTGGCAGCGCAAACTCACCACGACTGCCGCGGCCGGGTTTAGCTCGTACGGCAATCAGATCGGTCTTGCGACCGGACAGGTCGAGGAAATCTACCACCCCGGATATGTCGCCAAACGCATGGAAATCGGGGCGGTCATCGCGGCCGCTCCCGCCGCGAACGTCGTGCGGGAGCAACCACGGCCGGGTGACGTGGTGGTGCTGCTGGGCGGTCGGACCGGAAGGGACGGCTGCGGCGGCGCGACCGGATCGTCCAAAGGGCACGACGAGTCGTCACTTGCCACATGCGGATCCGAAGTCCAAAAGGGAAATCCGGTCACCGAGCGAAAACTACAGCGGCTCTTCCGCGACCCGGCGGTCGCGCGCATGATCCGGCGCTGCAACGACTTTGGCGCGGGTGGGGTCTCGGTCGCCATCGGGGAACTGGCGGACGGTCTGGACATCGATCTGGACGCGGTACCGCGCAAATACGAAGGGCTGGACGGAACGGAACTGGCGATCTCCGAGTCCCAGGAGCGGATGGCGGTCGTGCTGGATCCCGCGGACCTCGAGCGGTTTGTCCGCGCTGCCGACACGGAGAACCTCGAAGCGGTGCCGGTCGCCAAGGTGACCGGGCAAGCGAGAATGGTCATGCGGTGGCGGGGACGCGAGATCGTCAATCTGACCCGCGCCTTCATCGACACGAACGGTGCCCCGCAGCATGCGGCGGCCGTCGTGGCGGTGCCCGCGCCCGAGGCAGTCTGGCCCGCCCGGCAGCAGAACGGACAAGCGTTCGGACAACAATTGACCGGCGCGTTGTCTTCGCTGGACCACTGTTCGCGCAAAGGATTGACCGAGCGGTTTGACTCCACCATCGGAGCCGGGACGGTCCTCATGCCGTTTGGCGGGGCGTCGCAGCTGACACCCGAGGAGGGCATGGCCGCCAAGATTCCGGTGCTGGAAGGGGAGACCGACGACTGTACGCTGATGGCGTTTGGATTCGATCCCCTGTTGTCCGAGCGCAGTCCCTACCACGGCGCGTATTACGCGGTCGCCGAATCCGTCGCGAAAATCGTCGCGATGGGGGGCGATCCGGCGGACGTCCACCTCACTTTTCAGGAGTATTTCGAGCGCATGCGGGACGCGCGGTCCTGGGGCAAACCGCTCGCTTCGCTGCTGGGGGCTTACCGGGCACAGCACGATCTCGGTCTGGCTGCGATCGGGGGCAAGGACAGCATGTCCGGGTCCTTCAACGAGCTTCACGTGCCGCCCACACTGGTTTCGTTTGCGGTCGGATTCGCGGACGCGGGCCGAGTGGTGACGGCCACCCTTCCGGATGCCGCTACCGCGGTTTACCTCCTGCGCGCGCCGCGGACCGAACTCGGTTTGCCGGATGCCGCGTCACTCGCTTCGGTCTTCCAGACTGTACACGGCCTGACGCGCACAGGGCGGGTTGCCGCCTGCTCCACCGTGCGTTCCGGTGGGATCGCGGTTTCGGTCGCGAAGATGTGTTTCGGCAACGGCGTCGGATTCCGGTTCGAAAACGACTGGACCTGCGACGCCTTGTTTGAGCCGGACCGCGCTTCGTTGCTGGTTGCCGTGGACCGCGGCGACACCGGGGCGGTCGACGCCCTGGCCAAAGCCGGCGGCCGATTGGTCGGAACCAGTGACGACACGGGTGTGCTCGCGGCAGCATCCGGTACTCTGCGTCTTGCGGAAGCCATCGCAGCCTGGAAAAAACCGCTGGAAACCGTGTTCCCGGACAGTGCTCCCGCGTCGGAACCCGTGTCTTTGGCCGACATGCCTTTGTGGACATCCGTCTTGCGGCAGGCGCGGACGAACCGGACCGGACCGGCCAGGCCGGTTGCGCTGATCCCGGTGTTTCCGGGGACCAACTGCGAATACGACTCCGCACGTGCCTTCCGGAAAGCCGGTGCCGATCCCGCAGTTCTCGTCATCCGCAACCTGACACCGCAGGGGCTGTCCGAATCGATGGAGGCGTTGCGGGAGGCTCTTTCCCGCGCGCAGATCCTGATGCTGCCCGGGGGATTCAGTGCCGGAGACGAGCCGGAAGGCTCGGGCAAGTTTATCGCGGCGGCCTTGCGGGACGCCCGGATCGTTGAGGAAATCCACCGCCTGCTGTATGTGCGCGACGGGTTGGCGCTGGGGATCTGCAACGGATTCCAGGCGTTCGTCAAACTGGGCTTGCTGCCGTTTGGACGGATCGAGCCGATGGAACCTTCCTCACCTACACTGACGTTTAACCGGGTCGGGCGGCATGTTTCCGCTTATGTCGAGACGCAAGTCGTCTCCAACCTTTCGCCCTGGCTATCGCTTGTAAATCCCGGAGATCGGCATCGGGTACCGGTCTCCCACGGCGAGGGATGTTTTGTCTCGGATGCCGATTTGTTGAGACGGCTTGCGGCCAGCGGGCAGATCGCCTCCCGGTACGTGGATGCGGACGGTCAACCGGCGCACCGGTTCCCGGACAATCCGAACGGTTCCCGGTTTGCGGTGGAAGGCATTTGCAGTCCGGACGGACGGATCCTGGGCAAGATGGCCCACTCCGAACGCATCGGGTCGCATGTCGCGCGCAATATACCCGGTATGAAAGACCAGCGCATCTTTGAGGCGGGCGTCCGGTATTTCCGCGGATAGTCGACCCGGGTAAAAAACCTGCTCTTTGAGTGCCCCCTGTGTGCCGTGTGCCGCAGGGGGTTTTCCTGTTTATGGAGGGCACTTCTGTCGCCTGATCCCAGCCCGTGGCGGTGGGGAAATCCTTCATCATGGAGACCGAGGTGACGTCCATGAGAAAGAAAACCGCACCGCTCGCTACACAGCGCACGCTCCGTATGGCGGCCTTTGCCGTCCTGGCCATCACGGCCGCAGCCGCTGCATACATGCTGATCTGGCCCGGTCCCACCGCGGGAGCACCCGGCGGACCGGGCGATACGAGGCCGACCACCGCGGGGCGGATCGATCCATCCCTGTCATATCCGGTCTCGACTGCGGGCCCCAACGGTACGGATCCGTCCGGAGGGGCGCCGATGGGTGTCATCGACCCGAGGGCTTCCGGGCAGGCCGGGGTGACCCGTCCCATTCCTACAGCTTATTTTCCCGGGCTTTCTCCCGGCGGAGAGGAACCCGTCTCACCCGCTTCGACGGCGTCGGCGGGAGGAGCCACGGCCATGCCCGGCGACACGACCGGCACACAGCCGCGGTATGCGGGTGAGGTGTCGCTGTTTCTCTCCCGGGTCGGCGCGGTGGAGGAGGCGTTGTCCGCGTCCCGGTTCCACCTCGGGTTTTATGAAGTGGACGCCGCAAATCCGACCTCCATGGTCGTACTCGCGGCCACCAAAGAGCGGGCAGACAATCTGGACGGGTTTTTCCGGCTGGCGATCGATCTGGACGGGGAGACCTGGGGCAACGCCCCGCTGGCGCTGGGGCTCACCAGGCTGTATACCGAGAGCGGACGGGACCGGGCCTATGCGGACGGCACGTTCACCTCGGACGGACTGGACACATGGATGGGCGCCGCGCTGTCCGCGGCGCTGGGGGACGCGTACGAACCCGGGATGCTGGATTTCATTCTGGAGGAATATCGGACCGGTATGGAAACGCGCGTACTGACAGGCGGGGTCGGGCGCACAGGGTACCGTGCGGTCGCTCCGTTTTCCCGGTGGGACGTGGTGTACAACGACGGGTATGTGACGTTTGTGGAGTTTTATCCTGGTTCCATGTCTCCCAAAACATGAAACCCCATCGATGACAAGGCCGTTTTCGCCACGGCGACGTCTCCCTCGTACGGATCGCTGCGCCCCTCCCGGTCGAGGAAAGTCTCGCTGCCTTTGGCGAGAATCAGCACCACATCTCCTGGGGTGGCTTCGGCGAGTGCCTGACGGATCGCGGTCGCCCGGTCCGGCACAAACTGTGTACTGGCGTTGCGGATGCCGGATCGGATCTGGTCTGCGATCGCAGCGGGATCTTCGTCCCGATTGTCTTCTTCGGTCAGGAGGATCCGGTCGCAAAACCGGTCGGCGATGCGCCCGAGCAGCGGTCGCTTGGTGGTGTCTCTGCGGCCTGCCGCACCGAACACCGCGATCACGCGTCCTGTACCGCGTATGACCTGCGCGTATGCCATTATTTTCTCGAATCCGTCCGGGGTGTGCGCATAATCGACGATCACCCGGAAGGGCTGACCCCGTTCGACCCGCTCGATGCGGCCGTCGACCTGTCCCAGGGATTGCACCCGTGGCAACAGGGAAGAAAGCGGGATTCCGGTCTCGTGGAGCGCGGCGATCACTGACAGCAGATTGGAGATATTGAACGCCGCCACCAGATTGGTGCGCACCTCAAACGACTGACCCGCGTGGTCGAGCCAGAACCGGGTGCCGTCGCCGGCCAGGTCCAGGTCTCGGGCCCGGTAGTCCGCGTCGCTATCGATTCCATAGGTGACGACCCGCGCACGGGTGCGTGCAGCCAACGGGTCACAAGAGGGGTCGTCCCGGTTGAGTATGGCGACGCCACCCGGCTTGAGAAGGCGGAACAACAGTCCCTTGGCCTCGAGGTAGGCTTCCATCGTGTGGTGATAATCCAGGTGCTCGTGGGTCAGGTTGGTCATGATCGCGATGTCGAAATCGACGCTGTCTACGCGGTGTTGTACCAGTCCGTGGCTTGACACCTCCATCGCGACTCCGGTCAGGTTGTCATCCCGCATCTTTCGCAGCATGCGGTGCAGCCGGATCGCGTCCGGTGTCGTGTGGGGTTGGTTGGACAAGGCGTGGTTGTATTGATTGGCGATCGTACCGATGTAACCGGTCGGATGCCAATGCGAACGGAGCTCGGACAACAGCGTCGCGACGGTGGTTTTTCCGTTGGTTCCGGTGACCCCGAACACGGTCATGTGTTCGGACGGTTTGCCGTAAAAGGTGTGAGCGGCCTGGTTTAGCGCGGTTTGCACGTCCGGCACCCGGACCAGCACCGCGTCGGTGGGCATCTGGGGGAGCGGACGGGAGTGCACGATACAGGCCGCACCGTTGCGCAGGGCGTCGGGGGCATAATCGTGCCCGTCCGAGGTAGCGCCGGTCACACAGAAAAAAGCCGCGCCCGGACCGGCCGAGCGGGAATCCATCGTCAGGGAAGAGATCTCGACGTCGGAGTCGATACCGAACAATGTGCGAATCTTCATCAGCCTGCCTCCTCGCTGTCGCCATCCATTATAATGGATGATGTGTCGGGGCGGCAGACCCCGCAGCCGGAAAACGATCCGGATGTCAAGGAAGGGGAGTCATCGATGAAGAACCAATCCACCGGGCGCGTAGTCGCTTTCTTGCTGTCGCTGTGTCTTTTGGCGATCGCCTGTCCCGGTTGTGCGGCAAAAGGAACGGAAACCACTTCCACGCTGCCCGTATCCGGGAGCGTCTGGACAACCCCCGCTCCGCCCACCGCGCCGAAGGCTCCCACGACGGCTCCGACTCCGACCCTGAGTCCGACGCCCATGCCGTCGCCCACACCGGCCCCCAAGCCACCCGCACAGGCCGTGATTTACGGGGCGGGCGATGTCCTCCTGCACGACACGTTTTTTAACTACCCGCCGGGCGAGGACGGGTTATACGACTATACGGAATGTTTTGCCTTCCTCCGCGGCATGCTGGACGACGGTTACGCGGTCGCGGACTACGAAGGAACCCTCGGGGGAAAACCCTATACCGGATATCCCCGTTTCAGCGGTCCGGACGAGATCGTCCCGGCATTGTGGGATGCCGGATTCCGGATGATGCTCACCGCCAACAACCATACGATCGACTCCGGACTGGAGGGCGTCCGCCGGACTGCCCGCACGTTCCGTGATTACGGGTTTGAAACAATCGGCACCCGACCGGACACCACCTCGGAGTCTTTTGCGGTGGTCGACATCAACGGCATCCGGATCGGGTTTGCAGGATGTACATTTGAAACCCCTGGCACGGACGCGGAGTACGCGGCAGGGATCCGCGCGCTCAACGCACTACCGATGCCGGACGGGGCGGCGGCACTGATCGATTCGTTCAATCCCTATCGCGACGACCTGTACGAAAAAGACCGGAAAGAGCTCTTCCAGCGGGTGGCGCTGCTGCGGGAACGGGGTGCCGAAGCGGTCGTTGTGTTCATCCATTGGGGGGAAGACTACAGCTGGACCGACGATCTGGACGCCGCGACGCTCGCGTCGCAGTACGGCCATCTGGCACAGGCGCGGCTCAAGCCTTCTCCCTATGTCGAAGCGCTGGCGCAGGAACTCGCGGACCACGGGGTCGACGTGATCGTCGGCAACCACCCCCACCTGGTACACGGCATCGACGTGATCGAGTCCGACGTGACCGGACGATCCACGCTGGTCTATTACTCGACGGGCAACCTTCTGTCCGCCATGGATTTCAGCCACAACGGCAGGTATCGTGACGGGATTTTGGCGAGGGTTACAATCCAGCGGGACGCGGAGGGGGAGACCACCGTCGCGAGGGGCGAATACATCCCCTTGTATTGCAGTCGTTGGCTGACCGGGGAGCGCCGGCACTACCAGATCGTTCCGATTCGCCGGGCGCTCACAGATCCGTCCGCCTACAACGTCTCGGCGGGGGAGCTGGAGAACTCGCTGGGCAACTCCCTTTCGATTCTCGCCTCCTACACGGGGACCGAGTCGCTGCCGGTCGCTGAGGCGATGCCTTGATGCGCGGGGACAAGACAGAGGAAAGTATGGTCAAACTGACCGGGAGTGCGGTCAAACCGACCGAACGGCGCGCCGCGATGGAGCGGATGGCGCGTCACGGGGTCCGCCCAAACCGCCGTCTCGGCCAAAACTTCCTGATGGACGCCTCCACTGCGGACCGTATTGCTGCGCTTTGTCCGGCCGGACCGGACGATCTTGTCATCGAGATCGGCCCCGGCATGGGGGCGTTGACGCTCCCGTTGTCCCGGCGGGCAGGCCATGTGCTGGCGGTCGAAATCGACCGCGGTCTGATGCCGATTCTGCGGGAAGTGCTGGAAGACCATGATAATGTGACGGTGGAGCGGGCCGATTTTCTCCAGTTCGACCTGTCCGCCTGGCTCGGACCCTGGCGCCGTTCGCACCCGGAGGCGCAGATTCACATCGCGGCCAATGTGCCCTATTACATCACCACGCCGATCCTGCGCCATGTGTTTTCCGCCGTGGCGCTTCCCCGGACGCTGGTGTTTCTTGTGCAGAAGGAAGCGGCCGCGCGGTTGGTGGCCGGGCCGGGGAGCGGGGCATATGGGCCTTTGGGTGCCAGCCTCGGGGTGTTTTACACGCTCAAGACCTGCTTTCGTGTACCTCCGCATGCTTTTTTCCCGCAACCCGGCGTGGACTCGGCGGTAGTACAGGCGGTGTGGCGCGAAGAAAGTGAATCCGCAGTCGGCATCCCGCCCGAAGGTCTGTTGTCGATGGCGGATGCTGCATTTTCGCATCGCAGAAAACGGCTGGCCAATTCCCTGGAGACGTCGGGATGGCTTTGCCCGGAGCAAAAGGATTTGTTGTCTGAAGTTCTGTGCGGAATGGGGCTGGACGACAAAGTCCGTGCGGAAGAGCTGCGGCCGGAACAATACGCCACACTGTATCGCCGGCTTTCCGCTTGTGAAGAGGGCTCATAGAGACCCGCGCGCGTTGACCATGGCGACGGTGTCGGCCGGAACGGGCGGGCTGTATTATAATGGTGCTGACCGGTAAGCCGGAGACGGGCAATCGACCCGGTGCAGGATGGGAGAGGCGGAATGGGTGAAATGATACACAAGGTGTCGGTCCGCATTGCTGATGTCACGTATACGCTGGTATCCTCCGAACCGGAGGCTTCGATCCAGCGCGCGGTCGACGCGGCTGAGCGACTCGTGGAAGCGGCCCGGGCGGCCAACCCTTCTCTGAGTTTGTCCGCCAGCACGGTTCTGGCATTGGTCAACGCGACGGGCGACAGGGAGCGTCTGGTGGACGCACTGGCTGCCGGTGAGGAGAAACTGCGCGAGGCGGAAGCAAAAATCACGGGATTGCGCCGCGAAATCGGCGGACTCAAGGAGCAAAACTCAATTTTGGTCCGGGAGATTCGCAGAAACGTCCCGGTCGATTTGCCAAAACCCCGGCCTATCCAAAAAGAAGCCGCTGCGGACGCCGCGGGCAGAAACGAAGAACTTCCTCCGCGGGACGATTCGCTCTCTGAAGATACAGCGCCTGCAGGTGCGGCTGAACGCCATACCGATGGCAACATCACGTTTGTCCTCGATCCCCGCATTATGGAATCGGAGCCGGAAGTTGCGGAGCAGCCTGAACCGGAAGTGACTGCGCAACCGGAGCCGGCGGAGCATCAATTCTCCACCGATCAAGAAACACCCGCAGCGGGTGGAGAAGACTCCTCCTCGGTGCCGCAAGACCCCACAACCGGGAAACCTCACGCAAAGCCGTTTCCGGATCGACTCGTACAGACCGGGTTTGACGACCTGTTGCCCCATGGCTGATCCACACCGAAACGACAACGAGCGCAACGGCGGGTCGCAGGGCAACGTGCGGCCCGAATTGCTGGCACCCGCCGGCGACCTCGACACCTTGCGTGTCGCGGTTCGCAACGGGGCGGACGCGGTGTATTTTGGAGCCCGCGCGTTCAACGCCCGCGCCCGGGCCGCCAATTTCGACGACCGGCAGCTCATGGAAGCCGTCGACTTTCTGCATCTGCATCGCGCCCGTGCCTACCTGACCCTCAACACCCTCATCTCGGACCAGGAGGCGGACGAAGCCTTGCGGTTGGCGGAAGCCGGCTATCGGATCGGCATCGACGCTTTGATCGTGCAGGATATCGGGTTGACCTGTGCGATCCACGAGCGGATGCCGGATTTGCGCCTTTTTGCGAGCACCCAGATGTCGATCGGCAACGAGCGCGGGATTCAGGCCGCCCGTGATCTCGGGTTGACACGCGTGATCCTGCCGCGGGAACGGACCGCGACGGAGGTACGGCGTCTGACTGCGTTTGCGGCAGACATCGGGATGGAGACCGAGGTGTTTGTACACGGAGCGCTGTGTGTTTCGTTTTCAGGGCAGTGCCTGATGAGTGCGCTGCAGGGGGGACGCAGTGCCAATCGCGGTGCTTGCGCGCAGCCCTGCCGCATGATGTATGCGTTGGAGCGTGACGGCGTGGAGGCCGGGGGGTCTCTTCCCCGGCTGTCGCTGCGGGACCAGAGTCTGTTCGATCAAATCCCGTCATTGATCGCATCGGGGGTGGCCTCACTCAAGATCGAAGGCCGCCTGCGTTCGCCCGCCTATGTCGGCACCGTGGTCGGGGTCTACCGCAGGGCGCTGGACGGGGAATTCCTGCCAGGCGACGCGGACCGGCTGCTGCAGGCGTTCAACCGGGGAGGTGCCTTTACCGACGCGTACTGGGCGGATCGCCGAAGTCCGGCGATGCACGCGGGTGCCTGGCCGGGCAGTCACGGGGTGCCGCTGGGTGAGGTGTCCGCCGTGGATCCCTCCAGGGGACGACTGGACATCGATATAGGCGAAACCCGTGGCGAACAGCCCGGGAGGGGAGATGTGCTGGCCATACGCAGGGAGGCCCGTGAAGTGGCCAGTGCCCCTGTCGGACAGATCGACCGGCTTGTGTCCGGACTGCTGTCCGTCAAGGGTTTCCACCCGGACGTGCTGCGATCCCTGCGCGTCGGGGACCAGGTGTACCGCATGACCGACACCGCACAGGAACGTGTTACCGATGCCGCGGATGTGAGAAAAACGGACGTGCAAATGCATTTGGAGACCGCCGGTTCCGGTATCGCGCGGCTTGTCGTGTCCGCGCAATCCGTGGACGGCCGGGAGATCGTCGCGGAAGCCGAAAGGGAGACTGGCCTTTTGGCACCCTTACCTGCGCAGCGGGTGATCGCACAGCTGTCCAAAACCGGCGGCACACCCTTCCGGGTGGTGCGGGTTGCAGTCGACGAGCCGGTTCCGTCCCTGGGCGTGGCTTCGGTCAACGCGATGCGGCGGGAAGCACTCGAAACCCTGTCGATCCGGATTGGCGCATCCGGACATCGGGAAGATGTGCCGGTCGGGCACGCGCCGTGGTTCGTGAAAGACCCGGACGGCGTGCTGGATCCTCGGGATGTGCTAGATCCTCCCGAAGGCAGACCCTCTCTCCCGATCGTGGCGCATTTTTGGGCTTGGCCTGCGGACGACCGTCCGGCTTGCGGTGCCGACGTATACCTGTTGCCTGCACGCGATCTCACGGACGGCGGGGAACCGGGGAGGGGAGCGGCGCGTCTCCGATTGCTCAAAGAAGCCGAACCGTCGGCACGAATTTTTGCCGTCTTGCCGCCTGGCGCGCCTTGCGGTCCGGAGATGGAAACCCTGTTGACGGAGTTGGACGGTTTGCGGGCCGAAGGATTGGCGGGGATCTCCTCCCACTCGGTCGATGTGCATGCCCTTCCGGCCATATTTGTCCGTTCGCTGGAGCCCGGCGGGAATGTGCTTAACGCCCGCTCGTTCGCCTGTCATGCGGACAAGGGACTGGAACGGATCTGCGTGTCCCACGAAACCGGCGGGGAAGACGTTCTGTCAGTTCTGGAAGCCGCTTCCGCACAATCCCGCGCGGAAATCACCCTTTACGGACGGGTGGGAGCGATGTTTACCCAGGTTTGTCCGGTTGCTGGCAACGCCTGTCAGGATCCTGCAAACGGGATCTGCCGCGGTGCGTCGTTCGCCCTGCGGGACGACAGAGGTCGGCAGTTTCCCGTGGTCTGCCACCCCGGGTCCTGTACCGCGGACATTTTATCTTCCGCTCCGATCGAACGCTTCGATCTGCTGGAGCAACTCATACGCCTTTGTCTGTCCGGCGGCACCCCGGCCCTGGGATCCACCGCCTGGCGGTTCTCCTTTTTCGACGAACCACAGGAGCAGCGCAGGGAGTGGATCGGCCGGTTGCGACGGGTTCTGGAGAGCGCGATGGCGGGGAAGACGCGGGATGCAGATTTACAGGAACTCCGAAAACAAATTAAAAATGAGAAAGATACATTACAATAGAATGTGAGGACGACATTACAATGACAGAACTTTCAGACGTGGCCATCCACATCGAACGTTGTCGGGCGGAGGCCTCTTTGCCCTTTTATGCACATCCGGGGGACGCGGGCATGGACCTGCGGGCTGCCGAGACCTGCGTCATCGAGCCCGGACAGACCGTCGCGGTTCCGACCGGTCTGCGGCTGGCGATTCCGGTCGGATACGAAATCCAGATCCGGCCCAGGAGTGGGTTGTCGCTGCATACGCCGCTCCGGGTGCCCAACAGCCCGGGGACGATCGACTCCGGGTTCCGGGACGAGGTGTGCGTGCTCCTGTCGAACAGCGGCTCGTCCGGTTCGGACGAACCCGGTGAACCGTGGACGTTGGACACCAAAGGGAACCAGCCCGGTGCTTATCGCGTCCGCGTCGGCGACCGGATCGCACAGATGGTGCTGGCGAAGGTCGAAACCATCCGCTGGGAAGAGACCGGCTCCGTCAGGGAAGTCGGAAATGATCGGGGAGGCGGATTCGGGCATTCAGGCGTCCGCTGATCCGTCAGGAAGCTTCGGGATCGAGGAATCGGCGAAAGAAATCCGACAGCCGCGCGAGATAGGTGTCGGGGTCGTCTGGAAAGGATTCCAGAAACCCGGATCCCTCCGCGGGGAAGTGCATGGTGCTGTCGGGGTGGAGCCGCATCCGCTCTTCCAGGAGCACCTCGACGCCCGGCCCCGATGTGGCATCCGGGCCTTCGGTCCCCACGAGATATACCGGCCACTGCACTTGTGACAATATGGGGATCAGGCTGGTCTTTCCCTCGGATCTCGAGGAGAGCCGGACCGCCACCGGAACGGTTTTGCGCATGAGGATCCGATCGATGGCACTGTCGGTCAAACCGGCCCTGATATAGGCGTCGGGGGACGCCGCCACCCCATCCAGCATAACGGCCTTGATGTCGTCCCGGTCAAAGGGGAGTTCGCGCAGCATGCGTGCCCGCTCCGAGTCGTCTCCCGGGAGAATGGTCTGCCGATCTACGCCGGGGACGGGAATGTGGTTGACCGCGAGCAGGCTGGCCGCACACCCGGTTCCCCATCCAAACAACAGCAAATGGTCACTGACCGAGTTCCGCCAGGCATAATCCAGGGCGGCGATGACGTCTTCCCACTCGTTGTATCCGTACGTGGTGAACTCCCCGTCGGATTCACCCGCGTGGCTCAGATCAAAGGACAATACCCCGTATCCGCGTTTGATAAAGAAGTCGTAAAGCATCAGGGTGTCGGCATCGAATTGCAGCCGGTTGGCGCCTGCCGCATGCACCATCACCACCGTGCCGTGCGACTCGGACTCGGGCTGGAACAGCCAGCCCACGAGTTGCGTCTGCCCGTCCAGCGAGCGAAACCCCGCGAGCGAGAAGGGAGGCATGATGGTGCTGGAATAACTGCCCAGTGCCTTTTTGGGGGCTCCCATCAGCTTCCGGGCGGCGAGCAGAGAGGACGCGGCCACCGCGACCACGGCCAACGCGATCACCGTGAGCAGCGCGGCCAGAATCCGCACATATCTGGGGGTGGTTTTGGGGGCCCGTGCCACCTGTCTGACCGATCTTGACGTCATCTCACACCTGCCTTTGCCCACGACGGGGCGTATCCATTATATTACCCCATTTGTGATAGAATGAATTGGCTTTCGGCAGAGGAGGAAGGGCACTATGGGCATATTGGAGTCGTTGTTGATGGGGCTGATCCAGGGCATCACAGAGTTTTTGCCGGTCAGCAGCTCCGGTCACCTGACCTTATCCAGTCTGATTTTGGGACTGGAGGAGGACCAGGTCATGTCGTACACGACCATACTCCATATGGGCACGCTGCTGGCGGTTTTTGTCGTCATGCGCAAAGAGCTCCTCGCGTTGCTTCGTCGGCCGTTCTCCAAGCTGACAGGACTTTTGATCGTCGGTACGATTCCGGCGGTCGTTGCGGCACTGCTGTTCGGGGACTTCATCGAAGAAGCCTTTGGCGGCGCCTTTTTGGGACCTTCGTTTTTCATCACGGCCGTGGTGCTGCTGGTTAACCTTTTTTTCCGGGCGGGAAACCGGCTGTTTCCGCAAATCGGGTGGCTGGACGCTCTGGTGACAGGCATCGCGCAGGCGGTTGCCATCCTCCCGGGTGTGTCCCGGTCGGGTAGCACCATCACCGCCGCTCTATCCCGCGGCATTGAGCGGGAAGCCGCCATCCGGTTCTCGTTTCTGCTGTCCATTCCCGCGATTCTGGGTGGATTTGCACTCGATATGGCTTCGCTGTTTCGCGACGGGGGAGGATGGGAGGGAACCAACTGGGGCGTGACCGGCGCGGGCGTGGCAATGGCCGCGGTCTCCGGATTTCTCTGCATGCGGTTCATGCTTAAAAAACTCACGCGCAAAGGCATGGTCATCTGTGCGATTTATGTCGCTTGTCTGGGGACGTTCCTCGTCCTGGACAAAGCGATATGGCACCTGGTTCTCTGAGCATGCTGACACTTGGGATCGAAACCTCCTGTGACGAAACAGCTGCCGCGGTCGTGCTGGACGGAAAAACCATCCTGTCCAACGTCATCGCGTCGCAGGCCGAGCTTCACGGCAAGTTTGGCGGCGTCGTGCCGGAAGTCGCGTCCAGAAAGCATGTCGAGGCAATTCTGCCGGTCGTCGGGAAAGCACTGGACGATGCCGACGTACGACTGAGTGATCTGGACCTGATCGCGGTCACACGCGGTCCCGGACTGGTCGGAGCGCTGCTGGTCGGCATCAGCGCGGCCAAAGGGCTGGCGGCGGTTACGGGTCTCCCGCTGGTGGGTGTCCATCACATCGCCGGCCACATCGCTGCGAACTATCTTGCGCATCCCGGCCTGGAACCCCCGTTCCTGTGTCTGGTGGCCTCCGGCGGACACAGCCATCTGGTCCATGTCCGTGGACTGGCGGATTTTGCCTTGGTCGCCCGCACGCGGGATGACGCGGCGGGAGAGGCATTTGACAAAGTGGCGCGCGCTCTGGGCCTCGGATACCCGGGCGGACCCAACATCGAAAAAGCCGCCGCGGGAGGGGATCCGGCCGCGTGGCGGTTTCCGCGCACCCGGTTCCCGGAGGGAAGCCTGGACTTTTCGTTTAGCGGTCTCAAAACCGCGGCGATCAACCACCTCCACCATGCCGCCCAAACGGGCGCGCCTGCCTTGGAAGGGAAGACGCGATCCGATTTTGCGGCAAGCTTCCAGCATGCGGTGGTGGATACGCTGGCGGAGCACGCGGTGGAAGCCGCGGTCCGGTTGTCCCTCCCGGCGATCGCGCTGGCGGGCGGCGTCAGTGCAAACAAGGCTTTGCGGCAGGCTATGGAAACCCGCGCCCGGGCGGTTTCCATACCCGTGTACTGGCCTCCCGCGATTCTCTGCACGGACAACGCCGCCATGATCGCGGCGGCCGGAACCCATGCCTATCTGGCCGGACAACGGGACGGACCGGACCTCGACGCGGTATCCGCCGCGTCCATAGACTGACAGGAGAGCGATTTGTTATGGCGGCATCAGCCAAAGGCATTAAAATCATCACCGACAACCGCAAGGCCTTTCACGAGTATTTTATTCTCGAGCGGCTTGAAACCGGCATAGAACTGGCCGGTACCGAAGTCAAGTCCATCCGGAACGGACACGTGAACCTCGGCGACAGCTATGCGGCAGTCGACAACGGGGAGCTCTGGCTGCACGGGATGCATATCAGCCCATATGAACAAGGCAATCGGTTCAACAAAGACCCGTTGCGCACCCGGCGACTGCTGGCACACAAGCGGGAGATCGCCCGGCTGTACGGACGGGTCAAGCAGGACGGGCTGACCCTGGTTCCGACCCGCCTGTATTTTCTCAACGGCCGGGTCAAAGTCGAAATCGCGCTGGCCAAGGGCAAGAAAAATTACGACAAGCGGGACGCGGAAGCCAAACGGGAATCCGACCGCGTGATCGCACAGCGCATTAAAACGTCCAGACGGGACGACTAAACCAGAACAATCTTCCGATTGTACGTACTACTTATATTGGACGTTTCCCTGCATCTCCGACGTCAGGATGCATACGTACGTCTTGCCGGCGTTGAGCGTCAGCGTTTCGCCGTCCAGCGTGGTGTAGACCAGCGGGTCGTAGATCCCGCCCTTGTCCCAGCGAATTTCCTGGAGTTTGCCGCCGGAAAGGTAATACCCTTCTCCGCCTTCCGTCAGGCGCGCCGCCACATGTCCATAGGGATCGAGCGGATATATGGTGGTAAACAGCACCAGGACGTTTGTGACCCGGATCGGCTCACCGGTCGTCCCGTCGATGTGGAGTCCGCCGTACTGCGATTTGGCATACGTGCGGGTCGTATCGTCATAATCGAATCCCGCGGTCGGGCTGGTCGACCAGGCGGTGAACGGAACGGAGAAGGACTCGCAGTCCGCCCCGTCCGCCGGGACGAACGATTCGGGGTGACGGAAGGTGAAGGGGAGCTGGGCGTCTTCCGACAGTGTGCCGCGCAACCCTTTTCCGGGAATCGCGGCGGTCACCAGCTCGGCATTGGTTTTGACACTGTGCTCCGCCCCCCGTTCGGCGGCGACTTGGGGATCCCGCCAGCAGCCGGCCGCGTAAAACTGCAGATCCAGTGTCTGGATGCCCTCTCTGGCCATGTAGTCCCAGCACAGCACCGAAGCGCCGAAATGGACGAGGACGGCGTCGTGTCCCATGGCGACGTCGACAAAACTGTCACGCGTGCTCCGGATGCTCAGGACCTCCGGGATGGTGTTCGCGTCTGCGAACAATGCCATGAGGCGGGTGTATCCGCTTTCGACCACCATCTCGTAGTACAGGTCCGCGCTGCCGATTCCCAGCTGCGGCAGGGCCACCTGAATGTTGCTGAACATGATCGCGACCGGCCGTTTGCCTGCGTTTTCCGGATCCATCGAATACTGCCCGGTGAGCGGATTCATGTTGACCGGAACCCTCGTCGGCATGGGCGTCGCAGTCGGCTGTCGGGTGGTGGAGGCGGTGGTGGTGGAGACTGTAAGGGTTGTGCTTTGTGCCCGCGATTCTCCGGTCGTTTCCTGTGGCGCGGCTTTGCCGCACCCGGTTGCGAACAGGAGCGCCAGCATCAGCACAAACCCCTGAAAAACCGTTTTACGGGTTTTTGTAACATCCGTCATCATGTCTGTCCTCTTTTCATAAAAACCGCACATGTTGGCGCGGAACTACCGTCTATATTACATCACACTTTGATTTGAAGTCGCCTATGCGCTTCTATATAATATGGCTTGGCACCAGAGGCACACATCGTCGATGTCATCCCTCAGAGGGTGCCTATCGGAGTGAAATCATGGAAATTGTCGAGTTCGCCCGACTCATGTTTGAAACACCCGCTTTGCTGATCACTGTTTTGCTGGTTATGGCCGTTATCTTTGTCAACGGCTGGACCGATGCCCCCAATGCAATCGCCACGGTCATTTCCACCCGGGCCATGCCGCCCCGGGCTGCGATTTTGATGGCCGCTTTCTTCAATTTCCTGGGTGTCACCGTCATGACGGCGATCAACGTCGCGGTCGCGGACACCATTTTCAAGATGGTGGATTTTGGCTCCGACAGCCGGATTGCGGTCACCGCGCTGTGTGCCGCCCTGGTTGCGATCGTCGTCTGGGCTACGGCCGCCTGGTATTTCGGCATCCCGACCAGTGAAAGCCATGCCCTGATCGCCGGCGTGACCGGCGCTGCCGTCGCGATCACCGGTTTTTCCGGTGCCATCAACGCGGATCAGTGGCTCAAGGTGATCTACGGACTTTTGTTGTCGACGTTTTTGGGATTCGGGTCCGGATATGTGATGGCCAAGCTGGTCGCGCATCTGTTCCGGGGCGTCAACCGGCGGCGTGCCGACCGGGGATTCGGATATGCACAAATCGCGGGCGGCGCCGCGATGGCGTTCATGCACGGAGCCCAGGACGGGCAAAAATTCATCGGGATTCTGATGCTCGGGATCCTGCTCGCCCGCGGAGAGACCGTCACGCCCGGGATGGTGATCGACGTGTCTTTTTTCGTGATGGTGCTCTGTTCTCTGGTCATGGGAATCGGAACCTCGATCGGAGGATACCGGATTATCAAAGCGGTGGGCATGGACATGGTCAAGCTCGAAAAATATCAGGGCTTTTCCGCGGATTTTGCGGCAGCGGGCTGTCTTTTGCTCTCCTCGCTGACCGGGATCCCGGTCAGTACCACACATACCAAAACCACCGCGATCATGGGGGTGGGTGCCGCCCGCCGTGTTTCTATGGTAAACTGGAGCGTCGTGCGGGACATGGTGTTGACCTGGGTGTTGACATTCCCGGGTTGCGGAATCATCGGCTTCGTCATGGCGAAATTGTTTATCCGCATTTTCTGACAAGGGGGAACATATAGGAATGGCTATACTAAACAAACCGGTCGATTATTTTCACATGCTCGTAGAGGCGACCGAACAATCCTGCAAGGCGGCGGAAAGCCTCGAAGAGCTCGTGTTGACGATGGATAACCTCGAAACCCGGTTGCATGCACTGCATGAAATCGAACACCACGCGGACGGTTTGCTGCACGATTTGTGCGCAGAGCTCAACCGTGCCTTCATCACGCCTCTCGAACGGGAAGACATCCTCGAGATTGCCAGCGCGATCGACGACATCACGGATCAAGTCGAGGACACAGGTATCCACATCTGGATGACCAACATCAAGGGAACCCGTCCGGATATGGTGGAGTTTGTGAGAATCGTCCGGCAATGCTGCGACGAGCTGTTGTCCGGGATCAAGGAGTTCCGCAACTACAAACGATCCAAGACCATCAACGACCACATCATCGAAGTGAATCGTCTGGAAGAGGTCGGAGACCGCCTGTATCAAAAGGCGGTGCGCAATCTGTATCTGACCGAAACCGATCCGCTCGAGATCTACAAATGGAGAGAGGTCTACAACGACCTCGAAGAGTGTTGCGATGCCATCGAACTGGTTGCCGACCTGATGGAAAGCGCCATGATGAAGAACAGTTGAATAGGAAGACGATATGAAGAAGACCAATCCTGTCCGTGCACCGCAGGGACAGTCTCCATACTACACTGCACGTCCGAACCCACACGGAGAAGTGCCGCCCGCCCGTGTCACGCGCAGGCGCCGATCCGGCCGCGCCGGCCGGTTTTTCATCCGGCTTTCGGCCGCTCTTCTTGGTTTGATTGTGGGATTTGGCGCGTATACCTGGTTCCTTTTGGGGAAACCACTGTTTACCGACATTCCCATCATCCGTCCGCAGGGCGGGACCGCGGTGCCGATCGACCACTACACGATTCCTATTTCCAACACCGACGGGGCATGGGGCGAAGGGGGACGGGTCCGGGTCTATGTCCATCCCGATTTTCCCATCGAACAGGTGGAACGGATCGACAGCAAAGTCGAGAATATCCTGGTGTTCGGCGTAGACGCGCGGAGTCCCGCGGACATGATCAGCCGGGCGGACAGTCTGATCGTCCTGTCGGTCGACACCCGCGAAAATTGCATCAAACTGACTTCGATCATGCGCGATACCGAGGTGGATCTGGCCGGGCGCAGTGAAAATGAAAAGATCAACGCGGCTTACGCGCTGGGCGGAGTCGGATTGCTGATCAACACGATCAACCAGAATTTTGGCCTCGACATCCAGGGCTTCGCGATGTTCGATTTTTACAGCGCGACCGAGTTGATCGACATTGTGGGAGGGATGGAAATCGAGGTCCAGGCGGAAGAAATCGAAAACCTCAACGAGATTCTGGACGAGATGCATGCCCTGTTCCACAGTGAGGATCCTGCTCCCCATGTGACCTCTCCGGGGGCGCAGCAATTGAATGGTATGCAGACCATCGCCTGGTCCCGGATCCGCAAGGTCGGATCGGATCACGCCCGAACCGGACGCCAGCGACAGGTGATGATGAATCTGATCGGATTGTTCAAGGAGTCCAGCTTGCCGAAAAAAATCAATTTCCTGGACGAGAGTCTCGGACATTTTGAGACCAATCTGGGGCGCTCCGATATGATGCGGATCGGATTGGACGCGATGCAGAGCCTGTCGGAAATGCGGGAATACAAGGTTCCCGCGGACGGCATGTACCAGACCGATCCGGAAAACTGGAACATGCGGATTGACTGGGATGTGCAACTTCCCGCGCTGCATGCATTCCTCTGGGGAACCGGAGAAAGGTGACCACCACGTGACCAGAACGATCACAATCTCTCTGTCGGAACAGGGCGGATTTGCGAAACTCCATTTCGATAATCTGTACGTTCTAGACAACTATATCCGCGGGATGGTTCCGGGACAGGCTTTCGAAAGGTCTGCCGTGTATGAAGGTGCCACCCAGATTTTTGCCATCTTTGACGGGATGGGCGAAGGCCAGCTCGGAGTGGAAGCGTCGCGCATCGCCGCGGAATTCCTCGATCGGCACCGCAGGGAGGTCGAAGGACAACCCGAGCTGCCGTTCAAAGATTTTGTCCGCGCTTATGTCCAGGACGTCAACGCGGCTCTGTGTGACGGGATCCGGCACAACAAAGGGCTGCGGATGGGAACGACTTTCTCTCTCTTGTTCATCCGGGACGGGATTGCGCGCACGGCCAATATCGGAAACAGCCGGATTTTCCTCTATCGCGGGGAGAGCCTGATCCAGATGACCTATGACCACACCCAGGCGCAAAAACTGGTGCGGATGGGCATCATCGGAAGGGAAGAGGCGCGCACGCATCCGGAACGCAATGTCCTCACCCAATACCTCGGCATTTTTCCGGAAGAGATGCAGTTGGAGCCTTCCTTTGGCCCCACTGTCATTTTGCAGAAGGGCGACACGTTTGTTCTGACGAGCAACAGCGTCTCCGACATGCTCGACGAAGCGGCGCTGCAGTGGCAAATCGGCACGGCGGACGTCTTTTCGACGTTGCCGCACCGGATTGTGCAGCAGTCGATCCAGGCCGGATCGCGGGACAACCTTTCGTTGATTGCGGTACGGGTACTGGAAACTGACACCAGGATGGCGCAGGCCACGGCCGGTTCACTGCTCGATGTGACGACCCAGATTCCCGCTGGAGAAATTGACCGTGCCATCGCCGCAGCGGCATTTGATGCGCCGTCTTCCGCGCGCCAGCCTGTTTCGCCTGATAACGTCGGCGGCGTGCCGGTGGTGGCCTCAGAAATGTCGGAAAGGGAAGGGACTCCCTCCCGCGCACGGGGCATCCTCATGCCGTTGGCGTTTTTCCTCTGTTTTGTCCTCGTGGGAGTCTTCGCCGCCAAGATGATGTTTTCATGGGATGCGATGTTCGGACAGCGGCCCACGCTCGTGACCACCACCGCGTCGGCTCTTCCGACCGGATCCGGGGGGGGAACGACACCCGCCCCGTCTACGCCCGCGGTCACCACCCCCGCACCCACGGCGCCTCCCACGGAGACGACACCGACAGCGGAGCCGACCACGGAGCCGAGTGAGACCACCTCTTCGACCACGACGGAACCCACAACAGCACCCGGCACGGAGCCTACGACACAACCTGTCACACCGACCCCTACCGAAACCACAATGACCACGGGGACATCGGGTACGACCGGGACAACCGCTACCTCGACAACCCCCTCATCCTCTTCGACAACGACATCTGAAACGACAGGCAGCACACCGACCAGTGCACCCTAACAGAGCTGAACTCGCTACAGCCACAGGCAAATCTCACGGATTTCCGGCGGATAGCGGTATGAAAATTGTGTAACATTTGCATCAATTGTCATGACCGACTCTGTTACAATGTGTAAGGTCTTATTTTGCTGTTGAAAGAAGGAATTTCCATGCGCAAACCAACCGTTCTCCTGTCCGCCCTGCTCCTCGTGCTCGCCGTTCTCACGGTCGGGTTAGCCGGATGCAACACCACTACGCCTACCACCCCCGTCACCACATCGACAACCGCGGCACCGACTGCGGCTCCGACGACCGCGGCACCCACGACTGCCCCGACGACGCCTTCGACGGTGCCGTATACGGAGCGGACTGCGGTCAAAATCGCCACCATCCAGGGACCGTCCGGCATCGGAATGTCCCAGCTGATGGAGAAGAATGAAAAACAAAATACCAGCAATCAATACACCTTCATCGTCGAGCCATCTGCACAGAACGTGGCATCGCTCGTGATTTCCGGTGAAGTGGACATCGCTTGTGTTCCGACCAATACCGCCGCGCTGCTCTACAACAAGCTCGAAGGCGGCGCCAAACTCATCGCTCTCAACACGCTGGGCGTGCTCCATATCCTGGAGAACGGCGACCAGGTCCAGTCGGTCGAGGATCTGGCCGGGCGGACCTTGCACGTCTCCGGTCAGGGTGCTGTGCCCCAATACGCGATCGAATACATACTGGATGCCTACGGGCTCACCGACAGCGTCGAAGTGGTGTACTACGCGGACCATGACGAGCTGGCCGCGCTGGCTGCGGCGGGATCTGTGGATCTGTGCATGCTGCCCGAACCCAAAGTGACCGCCACCCTCATGGCCAATCCGGAACTGCGGCTTGCGGTGGATGTCACTGAAGCCTGGTCGCTCGCCGCCGACAAAAACGGGGACGAGGGCAGTGTGTTGACGATGGGTGCTGTTGTCGTGCGGACCGCGTTCGCAGACGAACAACCCGAAGCCGTCGCCGCCTTCCTCGCGGAATACGAAACCTCGATCGGGTTTGTGAAGACCCAGGTGGCCGCAGGATCGATCCTGGTCGAGAAACACGGGATCATGCCGAAAGCGGCTGTCGCGGCCAAAGCGATCCCGAACTGCAATCTGGTCTATATTGACGGGGAGGACATGCAACCGGCCATCTCCAACATGCTGGACGTGTTGTTTGCCTCCAATCCCCAGTCGATCGGCGGCGCGCTGCCGGACGAGGGATTCTACCATATCGGGTGACACGACCCGGGAAAGGCCCTTTCCGAATCATGAACGGGCGTAACGGGAAGCAAACCAAACGGCACGATGACATCCGGCGGGTCAATCCCCTCCGGATGCTTCGTGCCGTTGGCATCTTGGCGATCTGGCTTCTGATCTGGCAGGGGGTCTACCTGGCGGTCGGGAAGGACGTGTTGTTTGCCTCACCGGTCCAGGTTGCGGTCCGGTTTGCCCATCTGGTCACGCAGTGGGACTTCTGGCAGACGGTCGCGACGACGCTTGGACGCATCATGGCGGGTTTGACCCTCGGTATTCTAGTCGGCGTGGGATTGGCGATCCTTACGTCCGCGTCCCGGCTGGTTTCGGATTTTTGCAGTCCGCTGGTCGGCATGGTCAAATCGACACCGGTCACCAGCTTTATCGTGCTGGCCATGTTGTGGATCGCACGGGGGCGGGTGCCTGTTTTCATTTCCTTTTTGATGGTTCTGCCGATCATCTGGGCCAATGTCAGCGAAGGCATTCGCCGCCGAGACGCAAAGCTGCTCGAGATGGCGGCCGTGTTCCGGATGGGGCGCATGCATCGCCTGCGGCGGGTGGATGTGCCGATGGTGCTCCCGTATTTTATGGCCGCGTTCAACAGTGCGCTCGGTTTGGCCTGGAAGGCGGGCATCACCGCCGAAGTGCTCAGCAACCCGGCGTTTTCCATCGGAGGACGCATCTATGACGCCAAAGTCTATCTCGAGACGACCGACCTGTTTGTCTGGACCGCAGTGCTGGTCCTGATCAGTGTGGGGCTGGAAAAACTGTTCCTCCTCCTGATCCGCCATGCGCGGCGCAAACTGCACATCCGGGGAGAGGTGACGTCATGACCGCTCCGATCGTTTTTGAGAAAGTGACCAAGGCCTTTGGAGACGAGACGATCGTCGACGCTCTCGACTGGACGCTGCCTGCCCGTGGCACCCTTTGTCTGTTCGGTCCTTCCGGTTGCGGCAAGACCACGCTGCTCCACCTGCTGGCGGGTATCCATACCCCCGACGCGGGCCGGATCACAGGTCTTGCGGAGCGCACCGTTTCGGTTGTATTTCAGGAGCCTCGGCTGTTGCCCTGGCTGTCGGCATTGCACAACATCACGGCGGTCATGCATTCGCATCGCGACGCCGGAGCCCAGCGGGATGCCATTGCCCAGGACTGGCTGATGCGGCTTGGGCTGGAAGGCGCAGCGGACAAACTCCCGGATGAACTGAGCGGCGGGATGCGGCAGCGGGTCGCGATCGCCCGTGCCCTCGCCTTTGGCGGAGATCTGCTGTTGCTGGACGAGCCGACACAGGGACTGGATGTCGCCATGCGGGATACCGTTCTGGACCTGTTGCGTGAGAACGGAAAAGAACGGCTGACACTGCTGGTCACCCACGATCCGGAAGAAGCAGAGCGGATGGGATCGACTGTGATCCAGGTTTTAGGTCCGCCCGTTCGCCTGATGGTTTGACGAAACTCTCCTTTGTTCTGTACTATTGTGTAAACCGTCATCCGCTTTTCTGACGGACTCTCGCCTTAACTGGAGGATATGCATTTTGTCCCCTCTCAAATCTGCCCGGCGCGTCATCCTGGCCTTGACGGCACTATTGATTTTGATGACGGCCACTGTGGCCTGCAAAGGCGCCTATGCCACCTCGCAGCCCGAACCGCCCGAAGTGGTTGTGGCTCGGTACATGGACGCGATAAAGCGCAACGATTATGCCACCGCCAATGCCTGCCTGACGGCCGGAGAGCGGAATGTGTTTGCCATCTCACAACCCAGCGGAACCGAAATGGACGCGCTGTACGCGCAGTTGATGCAAAAGATCGAATACGCAATCGAGACGCCCGCCACCACGGCGGGAGCCGGCACATCCACCTCAGTCGGAAAATCGGTATCCACTGCAGAATCCGGCAGCCAGACCCAGGTCTGTGTGGATATATCTTCACTGGATGTCCCGCAGTTGTTCGACCATACGATCGGCGCGCTGTCGGAGCAATATGCCTCCTCACTGGTCAATGCGGCTCCGATGACAGAGGAAAAGCTCGAAGAAACCTTCTATCTCAAACTGGCGGGTGCACTTGAGGCGCCGGACTCACCCCGTCTTGCGGGTCGGGTGCGCGTTCCGCTGATCCTGCAGGACGGCGAATGGAAAATCGAAGCCGACAGTGCATTGTACAACGCGGTAACCGGTAACTTTTTTGAAATCGTGGCTCGCCTGCCCGAATGGAAACAAGAAGGCTGATTGCTGCATTTTGAGCGTAGTGCCTCATGTCAAATTGAG
>LSQX01118219.1_pt1 | contig 33881 bp, 25 predicted proteins | sample 654561 | NCBI WGS metagenome assembly LSQX01 (sample SAMN04489861, study PRJNA283612) | anaerobic digester metagenome | isolation source: 4 biogas reactors fed with cattle manure at either 37C or 55C with and... | place: Denmark: Kongens Lyngby | collected 2014 | reverse complement strand
GGCCTGCGAATTCGACTATTCCGGATCACAGGCCTGCAAGGCCCTGAAAGAGGAAGGTTATTACGTTATTCTGGTCAACAGCAATCCGGCGACGATCATGACGGATCCGGACATGGCCGACCGGACCTACATCGAGCCCATTACGCCGGCCATTGTCGAGAAGATCATCGAGCGGGAAAGGCCCGACGCGGTTCTTCCTACCCTGGGTGGTCAGACCGGTTTGAACACGGCCGTGTTTCTGGCGCGGGCCGGGGTGTTCACGAAGTATAACGTCGAGGTGCTGGGTTCCAGTGCCGAGGCGATAGCCCGGGCGGAAGACCGGGATCTGTTCAAACAGGCTATGGGGGAGATTGGAATCGGCCTTCCAGAAAGCGGGATTGCCAGGACTCTGGAGGAAGGCATGGAAATCGGGCTTCGAATCGGATTTCCCCTGATTCTGCGGCCCGCCTTTACCCTCGGCGGGACGGGTGGCTCCATCGTCTATAACAAGGAGGAGTTGGAGGATTTTGTCGCCAAGGGTATCGAATATAGCCCGGTGGGCCAATTATTGGTCGAACAGTCCGTCCTCGGATGGAAAGAAATCGAGTTTGAGGTCATGCGGGACTGCGCTGACAATGTCATCATCGTCACCTCCATGGAGAACATCGACCCCATGGGCGTTCATACGGGTGACAGCGCCGTCGTTGCGCCGGCCCAGACCCTGACGGCGAAAGAGTACAGGACGTTTACCGATCTTTGCCGAAAAATCATCCGCAAGATCGATGTGGCGGGTGGCGGCGTCAACATCCAGTTTGCCCAGAACCCCCACAACGGAGAAATCGTCATCATCGAGGTCAACCCCAGATTGTCCCGAAGTTCGGCCTTGGCCTCCAAGGCAACGGGTTTCCCCATTGCCCGTGTGGCGACGAAGCTGGCCGTCGGTTTTACCCTTGACGAGGTGCACAATGACATTACGGGAAAGACCACGTCCCTGTACGAGCCGGCTTTGGATTATTGCGTTTTTAAAATGTCCAGATTTACCTTCGAAAAATTCCCCCTGGCGGACCCCACCCTGAACACCTCCATGAAGGCCGTGGGCGAGGTCATGGCCATCGGTCGGAATTTCAAGGAGGCCTTTCAAAAGGGGCTTCGTTCTTTGGAGACGGGCCGATTCGGTTTTGGCGCCGACGGGAAGGACAGGCCGCTTCAGGGTGATGAGCCCCTGGAGCGTGTTCGGGAAAAACTGCGGGTTCCCAACGCGGAGCGTTTTTTTTACATCCGCCATGCGTTTGAAATGGGCTTGACGATTGACGAGATACAGGATCTCTGTCGGATCGACCGGTGGTTTCTCTTCAACATGAAGGAAATCTTTGATTTGGAGGTGGAATTGAGCGGATTCCGTTTCCAGGGCGCAAAACGGGATCTGAACGCCTGGAAACGCGATTTCCCTGTCGAGCAACTCCGGAGAGCCAAGGATTTCGGTTTTTCCGATGTCCAGCTGGCTCATATTCTCGGTACGACGGAAACGGTGATTCAGGATCTGCGAAAAAAGAAGAACCTTCATCCCGTGTACAAGCTTGTCGATACCTGCGCAGCCGAGTTCGCAGCGGAAAAGCCCTACTACTACTCATCCTATGAATCCGTGGAGGAAAGTGTGCGCGGCCCCCGGCCCAAGGTGGTCATCCTGGGGGGCGGCCCGAACAGGATAGGGCAGGGAATCGAGTTCGATTACTGTTGTGTGCATGCGTCTCTGGCGCTCCGTGAACTCGGTTACGAGAGCATCATGGTCAACAGCAATCCGGAAACGGTCAGCACCGATTACGACACGTCAGACAAACTCTACTTCGAGCCCCTGACACGTGAGGATGTGCTCAACATCATCCATCTGGAGAAACCCGATGGCGTGATTGTCCAGTTCGGTGGACAGACGCCTCTGAATCTTGCCGTACCTCTGGAGAAGGCGGGTGTGCCTATCTGGGGGACGACCCCGGACAGTATCGACCGGGCGGAGGACCGGAAACGCTTCCAGGTGCTCCTGAAGAAACTCGGCCTGATCCAACCGGAGAACGGAACGGCCCGTTCCTTTGCCGAGGCGGAAAAGGTGGCCAACAAGATCGGCTATCCCGTCGTTGTGCGGCCGTCCTATGTCCTGGGCGGACGGGCGATGGAAATCGTCTATGACGATGAGGCTCTGGAAGAGTTTATGAAAAAGGCCATACGTGTTTCCCCGGAACATCCCATCCTGATCGATAAATTCCTCGAGGATGCGATCGAAATCGACGTGGACGCCATCTCCGATGGTGAAACGACCGTTATCGGCGGGCTCCTGGAACACATCGAGGAAGCGGGAATTCACTCGGGAGACAGCGCCTCCGTCATGCCGCCCTATACTCTGGATGCCAAACTGGCCGGCGTCATCAAGGAAAATACCTATGCCCTTGCCAGGGAACTCAACGTCCGGGGGTTGATGAACATCCAGTACGCCATCCGTAACGACATCATCTACGTTCTCGAAGTCAATCCCCGGGCTTCCCGGACCGTTCCCTTTGTCAGTAAGGTGACGGGCATTCCCCTGGCGAAGCTGGCAACGAAAATCATGGCGGGGAAAACCCTCAGGGAACTGGGTTTTACGAAGGAAGTCAATGTGAAACATCTTGCCGTGAAGGAATCGGTTTTCCCCTTTTCGCGGTTCCCCGGCGTGGATGCCATTTTAGGGCCGGAAATGAAGTCCACCGGTGAGGTCATGGGCATCGACAAAACATTTGGTATGGCATTTGCAAAATCCCAAATAGCAGCGGGGACCATACTGCCCGCATCCGGAACGGTCTTCCTCAGCGTCAACAACAAGGACAAGCGTCAGATCGTCTTTCTGGCCAAAGAGCTGGAGCATCTCGGTTTTTCGATCGTCGCCACGGGCGGTACGGCGGCGGTGCTGAAGAACAACGACATCACCGTGACGGTTCTGCCGAAGATATACGAGGGGCGGCCTAACGTCATCGACCTGATGAAAAATCGTGAAATCGCTATGATCATCAATACCTCCGCTGGAAAGAAAACCAGGGAGGATACGGCCATCATACGGTCCACGGCGGTCTTTCACAGTGTTCCCCTGGTGACGACCCTTCCGGGCGCTCAGGCGGCGGTCAACGCCATCAAAACGCTCAAAAAGGGTGAGCCCGCGGTGAAAACGATTCAGGAGTACCATCACGAGATCCGATAGGGAGGATCGATCTCAAAATATAGGGCGCAACGGAGCAAAAGAGGGGCCGATTCCGACCGGCCTTGCCCGTTGGCCGGTTGAACAGAACAAAATAAGGCAAGAGAAAGGGAGAATGATTTTGGAAGTAAAAGTATTCGACAACGACGTGGAGAAAGCGCTGAAAATTTTGAAAAACAAGCTTTCGAAGAGCGGCCTGTTCAAGGAATTGAAAGTCCGACGGGCCTATGAGAAACCCTCCGTGAAAAGGAAGCGGAAAACCATCGAAGCCCGCCGGAGGCTGGCGAAGGTGCAGCGAAGACGAAACACCTGAGGTGGGTCGGGTCCGATCCCTGCGAGTTGTGACCGGCATGACGAAATTGCGCAGCCCGGTCATGATGCGCTTGGATGGAGGAAACAACAAAACGTTTTACAGATTGCCGACGGCCCCTGTCCGGACGCTGCCGAAGCGGAGCCGGGAAGGGAAAGACCGGCGGCTTCAGGAGGGATATCATCGTGGAGGACAGCCAATACCTGTTGGATAGTCTGACACCGGCGGAATCCTGGCGGATTTTCAGGATCATGGCCGAGTTTGTCGATGCCATAGACACCCTTTCCCGGGTAAAACGGGCCGTATCCATTTTTGGTTCGGCACGGGTTGAGCCCGGCACGGCGTATTATGAGAAGGCCGAATACCTGGCTTCCAAACTGGTGCGTTCAGGATTCAGTGTCATCACCGGCGGCGGCCCCGGCATCATGGAGGCGGCCAACAAAGGTGCGGCGGAGGCGGGTGGCACGTCGGTGGGCATGAACATCCAACTCCCCTTTGAACAGAAACCGAATCCCTACGCCAATATCGCCATAAACTATCATTATTTTTTCATTCGCAAGGTCATGTTCATCAAATACGCCATGGCCTATGTTATTCTTCCGGGCGGTTACGGAACGATGGATGAACTGTTTGAAGCCCTGACCCTGATTCAGACCAGGCGGATCAAAGCGTTTCCTGTCATACTCATGGGGAGTGATTACTGGCGAGGTCTCGTCAACTGGTTGAAAAACAGCATGCTGAAAGGGGACATGATCCTTCCCGTTGATATGGAGTTGATTCAGGTCATAGACGACCCCGACGAAATCGTCAGGCATATCAAGAAGTTCGTCATCATCTAGCCGGACGGAGCCCTGAGGGCGTCCCGTGGTGATCGAGGCCGGCGTGACCTCGGTTATCGACGGGGGCGTCATCGGGCGGTCCAGCCTTTCCCCGGGATCACAGCCTGCGCTCCATGCCGCGGGCCAAGCGGTCCGATGGTGTTGTCCCATGGTTACGGATACATCAGGAACAGGGTATCGTCGCGCCCTTGGCGATATCGCAAAAGGAAAGATCAGCCCCGTTTACCTGCTCTACGGGGAGGAGGAGTACCTCGTTGCGGAAGCGCTGGAAGAAATAACAGCGGCAATCATGCCCGAAGCCGATCGGGAACTGAATCTGTTTGTCATGTCCGGGGGGCCGGACGAACTGGAGCGGCTGTCGGCTACCCTGGTGCTCCCGCCCCTGCTTGCCGGTCGTAAACTGGTCGTAGTGCATGATACGCACCTCTTTCACTCAAAACAGACGGCGGGGGCGCTGGTGAGGACCATGCGGGAACAGCTGGAGAAGAACCCCGCAAGAGCGGTGGCGGCCTTTCTGACCTTTCTGGATATGACCGGCTGGAAGTTGGAAGATCTGCAGGACGACGGGTGGAGAACGATTTCGGGCGAGGCCTGGAACCGTCTGATCGGAAGAGACGAAAAGGATGACCGCGAAACTTGGCTGCCCCGACTGGTTGCCCTGTCCATGGATCAGGGAGGGAACGGAAGGGCGATCAGGGGCGGCCGGGAGGAATACCTGGCGGAGCTGCTGCGTTCCCGGATACCGCCGGAGAATCACCTGATTCTTGTCGCGGAGGCGGTGGATCGCCGGAAGAAGATGTTCAGGTTCATCTCGGAACAGGGTGTCGTTCTGCACTTTCCCAAAGTCAGGACGGAGCAGAGGCAAAAGGAGCGCCTGATGAACCAGGCCCGTAAGATGCTGGCCTCTTGCGGGAAAACCCTGACGGGCGAGGCATGGGAAACCCTGGGGCGGAAAACGGGTTTCCAGCTCCGTGAATCCATTCAGGCCGTCGAAAAGTTGATGGTTTTCGTCGGTGACCGGAAGCGGATAAGTGCGGAGGATGTCGAAGCGGTTGTCGGCAAATCCAGGGAGGATTCGGTTTTCGCACTCGTTGCGGCCATGACGGAGCGGAATCTCGCCGGAAGCCTCCGCGTTTTTCAGGATTTGCTCCTACAGGGTGTGTCCCCTCTGATGATTCTGGGTATGATCAGCCGTGAACTCCGGAACCTGCTCCATGCGAAGCTCCTGCTCCAGAGCGGGGGGCTTTCCGGTTATCGTTTCGATATGGATTACGGTGAGTTTCAACGAAAAATCCAGCCCGTCCTGAAAGGCCTTTCCCTCCAGGGAGGCGGGAAGGAAGCGGGCTTCGTCAGTCAGCACCCCTTCGCCGTTTATCAATCCCTGAAGAATTCCGGCCGGTTTACCCATGAAAGGCTGATCAATCACCTGGATCACCTGGTACGGGTCGATATTCTCATGAAATCGACGGGTCAGGACGAACGACTTCTGATGGAACGCTTCCTGATCGGTGTCTGTTCCGGGCAATAGAACATCCCCTGGGGAAACGGTGGCGTAATATCCGGTTCGGCTTCGAGGTCTTGTCCCCGCGCGGGCTCTCTTTGGCGTACGGAAAAAAAGAATTGACTTCCCCCTTTGGTTTCTGCTACTTAGCGGGTCGCCGCCTTGGCTTCACGGGAACGGGATAACCAACATGTGGATCATCATATTATTTATTAAGGAAGGAGTACAGTGATGGAAATCAAGAATGTGTGTGTGCTGGGGGCAGGTCTCATGGGCAGCGGTATCGCCCAGGTTTGTGCCCAGGCGGGGTTCCAGGTGACCATGCGCGATATCGAGCAGCGGTTCATCGATAACGGCATGAACACGATCCGGAAGAATCTGGGCCGGGAAGTGGAAAAGGGCAAGCGGACCCAGGAGGACATGGATGCGGTCCTGGCCCGGATCACGCCGACCCTCGATCTGAAGGAGGCCGCAGGCAAGGCCGACGTCGTCGTCGAGGTGGTCGTGGAGGTGCTCAGTATCAAAAAGCAGGTTTACAAGGAACTCATGGAGGTCGTGCCGGCCCACTGTCTGTTCTTCACCAATACCTCCGGCCTCAGCATCACCGAGATGGCTTGCCTGACGGACCGTCCGGACCGTTTCATCGGCACCCATTTTTTCAACCCTGTGCCGGTGATGAAGCTCATGGAGCTGATTTTGGGTTATGAAACGTCACAGGAGACTCTGGCCATCGCCAAGGCCTGGGGCGAGAAGCTGGGCAAGGAATGCGTCATTGTAAACGAAGGTCCCGCTTTCGTCGTCAACCGAATCCTGTGCACCATGATCAACGAGGCCTTCTTCACCCTGGGTGACGGCCTGGCCACGCCTGAGGACATCGACAAGGCCATGATGCTGGGTTGCAATCACCCCATCGGCCCTCTGGCCCTCGCCGACCTGATTGGCAACGACACCCTTTTGCGTATCATGGAAGGGCTCCATGCGGAACTGGGTGACAAGTACCGTCCGGCCCCCCTGCTGGTGAAGCTGGTCCGCGCCGGTCGTCTCGGTCGGAAATCCGGCAAGGGCGTTTACGATTACACGAAAAAATAGGTTGTTGATTTAACGTTTGCATGGAAAACAGGAGGGCGGGTCCGGTCGGCGGACCCGCCCTTTTTCATGGACGGAAAAAAACATGCGGGAGAGGATCCTCCAGCAGGACGGAGGGCAAGTCGTTTCCCGGTGAAAATGGGATTCCCGCCTACGCCGGGATGATCCTTCATGGAAGCAGGCGAGTGAAAAAATCCAGGCGTGAGTCTCCGGAGGTCGATCCCTTATGGGTTATCCGTCAGTTTTGCCTTCATCGCCCGGATCGTCTCGCCGTAATCAGGGCTGCCGAAAACAGCGGAACCGGCCACGAAGACATCAGCTCCCGCGGCGGACACCTCCTCGATGTTGTCCAGAGTAATGCCGCCATCCACTTCCAGTATAACCGGACGCGCCAGAGACGCGATCATGTCCCGGGTTTTTCTGATTTTGGACAGGGACGAGGCGATGAACTTCTGGCCTCCGAAACCGGGGTTGACCGTCATGACCAGGATCAGATCGCAGTCCGGCAGGATTTCCTCCAGGCATGAAACCGGCGTCGCCGGGTTGATCGAGACACCGGCTTTGACTCCCTTTTCCCTGATCCCGTTGACCGTCCGGTTCAGATGGGCCGCCGCTTCCACATGGACCGTTAAGATATCGCTGCCCGCGTCGATGAAGGCGTCGAGGTAACGGTCCGGATCACGGATCATGAGGTGGACGTCGAAGGGAAGGCTGGTGGTCTTGCGCAGAGCCTTGACGACGGCTGGCCCGATGGTCAGGTTCGGGACAAAATGGCCGTCCATGACATCCACGTGGATCCAGTCCGCGCCGGCGGCCTCGACGGCCTGGATTTCTTCCGCCAGGCGACCGAAGTCGGCGGACAGGATGGAAGGGGCGATTCTTTTCATGGTTTCCTCATGTTTTTCTCACGCCGATGGAGGCGGGAGGGTTGTTGAACGTCACCCGGGTCCGGGGGCTGCGCCTCCATGCCCTTGTGCGGCAGGCCTCAGACCGGCTTCATCGCAACGACGTCGATGCCCGCCAAAGAGAAACCAGGCATCAGAACGGAGCGTCCGCACCGGGGAGAACCGACGTGTTTCCCATCGCCGCATCTCTCGAAAAACAAGCGTTATCCGTTATTTCCATGCGTCGATTCAGGCCAAACGGATACAACATGACGCTTCCGCCGTCAAGGAGAAAAGCCCTTGACAGGGCAGGGGAAAACACAGAAGATGCGCCCCATGATGGCCCTGTACAACATAATCCTCTTGGCGACGCTTCTGGTTATGTCGCCCTGGTTTGCCGTGAAAATGGTCCTAACGGGCAAATACCGCCGGAGCATCGGTCCGAAACTGGGTTTTGTGGATGGGGAACATCTCGGGAATCTGGAAGGGGAGCCCCGCATCTGGGTCCACGCCGTATCCGTCGGGGAGGTGACGGCGGCGGCCCCCATCGTGGCGTCGTTGCGGGAGAGGTATCCACGGGGTTGCATCGTGGTTTCCACGACGACGGAAACGGGGCGCCTCATGGCGGAAAAGCTCGTTTCCGCCGCGAACGCCCTGATCTACTTTCCCCTGGACCTTCCCTTCGTGGTGAAAAAGCTGATCCGTATGATCCGCCCCGCCGTCTTCGTTCCCGTCGAGACGGAGCTTTGGCCGAACTTCCTCCGGATCTGCCGCCGGGAGGGGGTCAAGGTTGTCATGGTGAACGGCCGCATTTCGCCCCGTTCATTCAGGCGGTATTACAGGACGAGGTTCTTCTGGAAGCCTCTCCTGGAAAGGCTCGACCAGGCGGGGGTCATCTCTCAGACGGACCGGGACCGCATCGTCGCCATGGGTATGCCCCCGGAAAAGGTCCATATTCAGGGAAACGCCAAATACGACGGTCTGGCGGCGACGGCAACGCCGTACCTGAAGGAGGAAATCAGGGCCCGGCTCAATTTTACGCGGGACGAAAAAATCTGGGTGGCCGGCAGTACCCACGAGGGGGAGGAAGCGATCGTCCTCCATGTTTACCGGCGCCTGCTGGAATGCCATCCCGATCTGAAGCTTGTTTTGGTTCCCCGCCATATCGAGAGGCGGAACTGGGTCATGACCCTCATCGGTGAAGCGGGTTTTACCGACTTCATCACCATGCGGGAGATCGACGGCGGCAAAAAAAGGCGGGATGAACGGGTTGTTTTGATCGACGTCATCGGCGAACTCTTCAAGGCCTACAGCCTGGCGACCGTTGTGTATTGCGGTGGATCCCTGGTGCCCCGGGGCGGACAGAACATCCTGGAGCCGGCCGCCTGGGGGAACGTCGTCCTCCATGGCCCCTTCATGGAGGATTTCGTCAATGAAAAAACGCTTCTGGAAAAGGTCGGGGCCGGTGTGACCGTCACGGACGAAGCGGGTCTTTACGGGAAAATCATGGACCTGCTGCGCCACCCGGAAGACCTGCGGGACCGGGGCGCCGGGGGACAGGAAGCCGTTATCGCGAACATGGGAGCGGCGAACCGTTATGCAGCCATGATCGGTGGGTACCTCCCAGCCAGTTCTCGAGGCGTTCCAAAAGGGGGGGGAGGCTCTCGCTGGAAAGGGCCGAAACCGGCGTCGCCTCGAAGCGACGGCACAGGTTAGCCAGAACCCCCTTGTCGGGGAAGCAATCCTCCTTGTTAAAAACCCGTAGGGTCGGTTTGTCCTGAATGCCGATTTCCGCCAGCACCTTCTCCACCGCTGTAATGTGGCTCTCGAAATCCGGGTTGCTGACGTCGATCACATGGAGCAGGACATCCGCCTCGTCCAGTTCCTCGAGGGTGGACCGGAAGGCCGCGAAGAGTTCCGCCGGCAGGGCCCGGATGAAACCCACCGTGTCGGTGATGACCGCTTCCGTGTCCCGGGGAAAGCGAAGACGCGCGCTTTTCGGGTCCAGGGTGGCGAACAGCCGGTCTTCAACGAAGACCCGGCTCTGGGTCAGTGCGTTCAGCAGCGTCGATTTCCCTGCGTTGGTGTAACCGACAATCGAGATGACCGGGAGTCCCGCCTTGTCCCGCCTGCCCCGCCGCTGGCTCCGGGCACGGCCGATACCCTCCAGTTCCTCTTCCAGGCGGTGAATCCGTTCCCGCACGCGGCGGCGGTCCACTTCCAGCTTCGTTTCCCCGGGGCCTGTGCCGCCGATGCCCCCGGCCAGGCGTGACAGGGAGGTATCCCGGCGGACGAGGCGGGGCAGGCGGTACTTCAACTGGGCGAGTTCCACCTGGATCCGGGCCTCCCGGGTTCGGGCCCGCCGGGCGAAGATGTCGAGAATCACCTGGGTTCGGTCGATGACCCGCAGTTCCGTAAAATCCGTGATGGAACGGATCTGGGCGGCGGTCAGTTCGTGGTCGAAGACAAGCAGGTTCGCCCCGATCTGGAGGGCCCGGATGACGATATCCGAGAGTTTGCCCCGGCCGACGACGTATTTCGGGTCCAGTTGGGGTCGATACTGCAACATGGTGTCGAACACCTCCACCCCCGACGTGACCGCCAGTTCCCGAAGCTCCGACAGGGCCCCCGCGCTGTCGAAAGCGGGATCCGTTTCCGCCCGGATCAAGAGGGCCCGGTCCTTCGCCTCGACCCTGCGGGTCCGTTCCTTCCGGGTGAATTCCCCCTCCAGGGCCTGGATGAAGGAGAGGAAATCCCAGGTCAGGGCCGAGGGTGGGCACGGGTCGAGAAGGGTCCAGAAACGCCCCTCCCTGTTTTCCGGGATCAGATGGGCCAGGTGGACACGGCCGGGAAGGCCGTCCGGTTCCGTTTCCACCGCCGCCACCAGGTCAAGGCGAAGGAGCGCCAGATCCGTCAGGTCGTCCGTTGTCAGGCCGGACCGGTCGAGGTGGGTGTGGAGGAGACGGAGGCCCCGAAAGCGCACGGACGAAGCGCGAAAGGACGACAGATCCGGAATGAATATATCCCGGGCGGTGCCGACGATGACAAAGGCGATTTCCCCCCGGCGGGTGACGAGCAGGCCGAGTTGACGGTTCATCTCCCGGGACAGCTCCGTCATCTGCCGGGCCAGGTCGTGTGTCATCACCTGCGCCGGCGGGAGCCGCCGGCGGTAGAACTGTTCGACCCGCCGCCGCTGTTCCGGTTTCAATCCGCTGGTATGGCCGTAAATTTTCTGAATGGGATCCTCCTCTGCGAAAGAGTGTACTAAAGTCGGCCCTTCCTGTCGAGGGTTTTCCCGTCCCATGACGGCGGAGAGGGAAAAGCGGGGGCGTCAAACGAAAAAAAAGCCCCGGAAGGGGGAACCCTTCCGGGGCGGGGATAACGGGAATCGTCGGGGATGATCCTAGAAGGTCAGGGTCAGTTTGTTCGTGATCAGGTAAATGTCGTCCACGTCGGGCTTGCCGATGCTATAGGGAGCGTAATAGCGAGCGCGATGGTTCCGACTATCACCCCTATAACGGTAATCTGTCCCCTTGGGACCCCTGAAGTAGTCGCCCGTCCAGAGGTAACCGGCACCGACCATGTAGCTCAGGTTGTCCGTGATCTTGTAGGTTGCCGTCACGTCCAGCTCCCAGCCGTAGTCGCTGCTCTGGGTCTTCCAGGTCTCGTCCGCTCTGGCGTAGGCCAGGGCGCCTGTGAAGGTGAAGTCCTTCCAGGTGTAGCCGCCGTAGATCTGGCCGAACTTGGCGTTCTTGATTCCGGGGCCGAGGTCCCAGACATCGCCGACCCAGTTCGTCACATCCTCGTTCCACAGGATGAGGGTCTGCTTCAGATCCACGCCGCCCCAGCACATCTCGAAGGCCCGGTTGTTCAGGAAGTCGGACCCTTCAAACTTGCCTCTGCTGTACCGGTCGTCGCCGGAGACGTAAATGAACCGGCCCCCGACGTAGGCGGGGCCGATGTCGACCTTGGCGTCCAGGTACAGGGACCAGAACTCCATGTCGATCGTCCTTGTGTTCTTGCCGGTTACGGGCAGATAACCAGTAGCATACGACCACGGCCCGCCGAAACCGTCTATACTTCTCTGCAGTTCCACCTCGCCGTACCAGTACTCCACTTCCGCCTGGAGGTTGACCGGCCCGAACTGGCCCTTGAAGTAGGGCGTGATGAGCCAGCCGTCGATCTTGGAGTGCGGCGGAATCGCGAGATAGTCCGCGCTGTTCTTGTTCTGGCGGAGCTGACGGTAGGCGACCTTCAGACCCGTTTCGATGTTCTGGGTCTTGAAGATGCCCACACCGACGTAGGCGCTGTCGTCGGCGTCGATGCCCTTGTTGTCCTGGCCGCCGAACATGTTGGGGCTGTTCTCGTAGTGCTTGAAGTACTTGGCCCCGATGATCCAGTTCTCGTTGAGCGGCAGGATCCACTGGATCAACGACTCGGACTGGGTCGAATCGCCGAAGGTGGTTCCCCAGAAGTCGTGGGGGGCCACGCCGATCCACCACAGGCCGATCTTCGAGGCGTACTGGATGTAGGCCTGTTCGAACTCGATGTTCTCCTGCTCTTTCGCGTTCCGAATATCGGCGTGGTTGTGGGGACGGGACTGGTAAGCCGTCCGGGAACCCGTCCACTGCTGGTCGCCCCAGATCTTCTCGAGGGCGTCGAACCGGGTGATCAGGGAGAGACCCGGGGACACGACGAACTCGGTCTGGATGCGCAAACGCTGACGGAAAAACGCCGTCGATTTGTCAACGCCGTGGCCAAGACTGTAAGGACGGTCTCCTCCGCCCCGGGCTTTCGGTATGCGATAGGTGCCACCTCTCCGGTTAGTCCACTCTGCACTGTCGGGCAGCGCCTCTCCCAGCCAGTCTCCCGAATTGATCATGTCCAAATCATTGTAGTAATCACCGGCCACATAGTACGAGCCGCTGAACTTGACGTCCACGGCCGAGGCGGGCAGGCTGAAGGCCGCCACCAGGGCCAGTGAAACCAAGACGATCCAAAGTTTCTTCATCTGTTTTCCTCCTGTTTGTCAAACCATGTTTACCCGGACCTCCCGGGCATGTCGTGGGAGATCCGCCTTTTCTTTCCCAAAAACCTTCCGTCCCTTATACGGGCGCTCCCGGGAACCGGTCAAGCCGGCAGGGACCCCGGAACCCTTCCCCTGAATTTCCCCGTCACCCCCTTTCTCGATTGTTTTCCGGTACGCGTAGCATCTCGTCCCGTTCCTGTCAAGGCGAAACCGGCGCCGACGGCCCGTGCGGCGGATCGCGGCGCCCCTTGCAAATGTAGCAACATGTGTACCAGAAAAGCCTCAAGGGGGAGCGCTTGCGAGAAAGAATGATAACCCACTGATATATATATGAAATATGGAGCTTGCCCCGAAGGGGCGTTCCGCAGGAGGCGGCGCCCTCGTGAGGGCTGACACAGAGGTGTTGCGAAAAAGCCACAGAAGGGCCATTCCCGGCAAGGATTTCCCCAGGGCGATACGGAAAGAAGTCGCCGGAGAAACAGAGAGAAAAAAACCCGCGGCCCGATGTATTCGCTCAGGGCGGATGAACCCCGTCGGTTCCATGCCCCTCACGAAATTATACTTGACATTCGGCATGGTTCGGTATATCCACTGACGGCTAACGTTGCGGGGGGCATGTCGAGGGAGCGCCTGTGCAACGGGCCGTATTTCTTAGGAAAAAGAAACGCCCGGGAGGTCTTTCCCGGGTGTTGACGCGGAAACAGGGGCCCCTTCGGGGGGTGTATCCCGTTGCGGGGCGGTTTCCGAAACGGCGGCCGGCGTCTCGGGCCGGTCTTGGCGTCCTTGCCCTCCTTCTTACGAGCGAGTGAAGAGGTGGGGCGGGGATTAAAAAGAGGTCAGGCGGGGTTTCATCCTGCGTCTTCCTTAAAATATGAATTGAATATGCGTATGGCAAGGGAGATCCAACGTGATTTTTCGACAACAACAACAATAGGGAGGTAATTGAAAAAAATGGCAGACGAAGTCGTATTGAAGGAACGTTATCCGGTACCGGACCGGGTCAAAAAGATCGCCTACATCAACAGCATGGAACAGTACCAAAAACTGTTCGCCGAAGCCGAGGCTGACCCGTCGGCGTGGTGGGCGAAACAGGCCGATGAACTCGTTACGTTTTACAAAAAGTGGGACAAGGTCGAGGATTACAATTTTGACATCCGAAAGGGTCCCATTTATGTCAAGTATTTCGAGGGAGCCAAACTGAATGTCTCCTACAACTGCCTGGACCGCCAGCTCGAGAAGCGGGCCGACAAGGTCGCCATCCAGTGGGAAGGCAACGAGCCCGGTGAAGAGCGGGCCATCACCTACAGGGAACTGTACACCGAGGTCTGCAAGTTCGCCAACGTCCTGAAGAAGCACGGTGTGAAGAAGGGCGATCGTGTTTGCCTTTACCTGCCCATGGTCCCGGAAGCGGCCGTCGCCATGCTGGCCTGCACCCGGATCGGGGCCGTCCACGCCGTCGTGTTCGGGGGCTTCAGCTCCGACGCCCTGGCCGTCCGCATCCAGGATTCCGAATCGAAGATCCTCGTGGTCTGCAACGGCACCATGCGCGGCGCCAAGGCCGTTCCCGCGAAGGCCTCCGCCGACGTGGCCCTGAAGGAATGTCCTTCTGTGGAGAAGGTCATCGTGGTTGACCGCGTGGGAGACAAGATCAAGTGCGAATGGACCGAGGGCAGAGACCTCTGGTGGCACGACGAAATGGCCACGGTGGATGACAAATGTGAGCCTGAGTGGATGGACGCGGAAGACACCCTGTTCATTCTCTACACCTCCGGTTCGACGGGACAGCCCAAGGGCGCCCTCCACACCACGGCGGGGTATCTGGTGTTCACCGCCTACACGTCCAAGTATGCCTTCGATCTCCACGAGGAAGACATTCACTGGTGTACCGCCGATATCGGCTGGGTCACGGGACACAGCTACGTCGTCTATGGCCCCCTCTGTCTGGGCTCCACCTCGGTCATGTTCGAGGGCGTTCCCAACTATCCGACCTACAGCCGGTTCTGGCAGGTCGTGGAGAAGTACAAGGTCACGTCCTTCTACACGGCGCCCACAGCCATCCGCGCCATCGCCAAGGAAGGCGACGAGTTCCTGAAGGGAATCGACCTGTCCTCGCTGAGGGTCCTGTCTTCCGTGGGCGAGCCCCTCAACCCGGAAGCGTGGCATTGGTTCTATACGAAGATCGGCGGCAGCCGCTGCCCCATCGTCGATACGTGGTGGCAGACCGAAACGGGCGGCCACATGATCCTGCCCCTGCCCGGCGCGATTGAAATCAAACCGGCCATGCCGGCCTTCCCGATCATGGGTGTCATTCCGGCCCTGTGCGACGATGTGAGCGGCGTAGAGCAGACGGAGCCGGCCGCCCGCGGCGCCCTGTGCTTCAAGACGGCGTGGCCCGGCATCACCCGGACCATCTACGGCGACCACAGGCGTTACGAAGAGACCTATTTCGAGCCCTACCCGGGATTCTACTTCTCCGGCGACGGCGCCCTCCGTGACGAGGACGGCTATTACCGCATCACCGGCCGTATCGACGACGTCATCAACGTGTCCGGTCACAGGATGGGTACGGCGGAGATCGAGGCGACCCTCAACGCCCACGAGAAGGTGGCCGAGTCGGCCGTGGTCGGTTATCCCCACGAGGTCAAGGGCCAGTCGATTTATGCGTACGTTACCCTGAAAACGGGCATTGAGCCTTCGGACGCGCTGAAGAAGGAACTGGTCGCCTACGTTCGGACGATCATCGGTCCCATCGCGACACCGGAGAAAATCCAGTGGGCCGACGGTCTGCCCAAAACCCGCAGCGGCAAGATCATGAGAAGGATTCTCAAGAAGGTCGCCGCCGACGAAATCGACGATCTGGGTGATACGAGTACCCTGGCCGATCCGGCCGTGGTCGACGACCTGGTCAAGAACAGGCAGTAATCGTTGAAAGTGTTTTTCCGGTTCCCCGGTTTTCCGCGGGGAACCGGAAACTTAACTAAGAGTGTACCAGGGGTGAGGACGACCTTGCACCCGGCGTACATGGTATTGAGGAGGATGAAGTGAATATCATTGCATGCGTGAAGCAGGTGCCGGACACGGAAACCCTGATCAAGGTGAAAGCCGACGGCTCGGGGATTGAAGAGGGCGGCATCAAGTGGGTCATGAATCCCTACGACGAATTCGGCGTGGAAGAAGCCCTCAGGTTGAAGGAGAAGCATGGCGGAGAGGTGACCATCGTTACCCTCGGACCGGGAAGAGCGATGGAAAGCATCCGGACGGCCCTGGCCATGGGCGCGGACAAGGGAATCCACATCGATGACGCGTCCCTGAACGACGGCGACGCCTACACGACGGCCGCGGCTCTGGCCGCAGCCATCAAGACCGTTCCCTGCGATCTGATTTTCTGCGGACAGCGGGCCATCGACGATGACAGCGGCCAGGTCGGTTCGATCCTGGCGGAGATGCTGGACCTCCCGCAGGTCACCCTGGTGACCAAGGTGGAAGTGATGGACGGACGGGTCAAGACGCAACGGGCCATTGAAGGTGCCCAGCTCATCATCGAGAGTCCTCTTCCCTGCGTGTTGACGGCGCAAAAGGGATTGAACGAACCTCGTTACGCCTCGCTTCCGGGCATCATGAAGGCAAAGAAAAAACCGGTGGACATCAAGGACGCCGCCGCGCTGGGTGTGACCGCGCAGGACAAGGCCAAGATTGTCAAATTCGTACCACCTCCGGCCAGACCTCCAGGCAAGATCATCACCGGTGATGATCCGGCTGCGAAGGCCGCTGAGCTTGCGAAGCTGCTGCGGGAAGAGGCGAAGGTTATTTAATGAAAAGGATATACGGAGGTAAGAAAAATGGCTAAAGGTGTATGGATAGTTGCAGAGCAAAGAGAAGGCGCCTTCCGTAAGATCTCCTTCGAGCTTGCAAGCACGGCGCGAAAGCTGGCCGACGAACTGGGCGACGAGGTATGCGCCGTTCTTGTCGGTTCCGGGATTGAGGGTATTGCAGGCGAACTGGGAAAATACGGTGTGGATAAAGTGTATGTGGCGGATGACGCCATGTTTGAACCCTATACGACGGACGCGCACGCGCTGGCCGTTGCCGCGATCGTGAAAGAAAAGGATCCGGCGATCCTGCTCCTCGGCGCCTCGGCCCAGGGCAAGGACCTTGCCTCCCGTCTGGTCGGGAAGCTGGCGACGGGTATGGCGACGGACTGCACAGCCCTGCGTCTTGACGGGGGTAAAATGGTTGCGATTCGTCCCATGTATGCCGGCAAGTGCTACGGGGAAGTCGTGGTTTCCTCCTTCCCCCAGATGGCCTCCCTGCGACCCAATGTGTTTGCGGCGGTGGAAAATGCGAAGGCCGGCGCCGTCGAGAAATTTGATCCGGGAATCGATGCGTCCCAGTTGAAAACAAAGGTTGTGGAAGTGCAGAAGGAGACGAGTGGCAAGGTCGATCTGACGGAAGCAAACTTCATCGTGTCCGGCGGTCGCGGTGTGCAGGGCCCCGAGGGTTACGCGTGCCTGGAAGAACTGGCGGAGGTCCTCGGCGCAACGGTCGGCGCATCCCGCGCTTCGGTGGACGCCGGATGGCGCCCCCAGTCGGATCAGGTTGGCCAGACGGGCAAGGTGGTTTCTCCGAATCTGTATATCGCTTGCGGTATCTCCGGTTCGATTCAGCATCTCGCCGGTATGAGTTCGTCCAAAGTGATCGTGGCCGTGAACAAGGACGCGGAAGCCCCGATTTTCGCTAAGGCGGATTACGGCATCGTGGATGATCTGTTCAAGTTCGTTCCCGAACTGACCAAAGAGTGCAAGAAACTCCTGGCCTAGAGCGGAGGACATGGATTTTGCTTCCTGCTTTTTCAGAGGAGGTGTGTGACGATACCTGGGCACCCCGCCTGTCCCTAGCGATGGGCGGGGTTTTCTCGGAAAAGCGGGCTGACCGGTCTGCTTTAGTATATATACTCACGGAGGCGTTATGGAACATACAACCTTTTCCGTCGGAAACGAGGGGAGACAGGTATTCTGGAACGCGGATTATTTTGAACCCGTACTCTTTTTCTTTACGGCCATCGCCCTGGCGATTATGGCTTACGGCTTTTACCGGCGCTGGCGCATGTGGAAAGCCGTCGGGAAGGCGGAACCGGAAAATCGGTTCGAAAACCGCGGCGAACGGCTCAAATACCTGCTGAAGAATGTCGTTTTACAGGCCAACACCTCGAAGGAACTCTATCCCGGCGTCATGCACGGCCTTATCTTTTTTGGTTTCTTCGTCCTGATCTGGGGCGCCGCGTTCGACGCCACGGAATTTCATATCACGGAACCTCTTGGATGGGCTTTTCTTCGGGGTAATTTTTATCTGATCTTCTCCCTGATCATGGAAATTTTCGGTGTGTGTGTCCTTGTGGGTGCGCTCATGGCCATCGACCGGCGCTACCTGGCCAAACCGGACCGTTTGGGTTACAGGGGCAAACCGGACAGCGGGCCCGATGACGCCATTGTTCTACTGCTGCTGGTGGCGATCATCCTGACGGGGTTTATCATCGAGGCTTTGCGTATCCATGTGACCAAACCCCCCTGGGAAATCTGGTCCGTTGTCGGTTACGGGGTGTCGAAAATGTTCGCCGGCGTCGAGTTGGGAACGGCGAAGGCCATGCACAAGTGGACCTGGTGGATTCATGCTTTCATGTCTCTCGGCTTCATCGCCTACATCCCCTACTCGAGGTTGCTGCACATTTATACGACCCCGGCCAATCAGTACATGAAGACCATGCTGCCCGTCGGCCAGATCGAGCCGATCCGGGATTTTGAAAACGCCGAGTCTTTCGGCGCCGGACAGATTCAGGATTTTACGTGGAAACAGATCTTCGACGGTGACGCCTGCACCGAGTGCGGGCGCTGTCAGGACGGCTGCCCCGCCTACCTGTCGGGCAAGCCCCTGTCGCCGAAAAAACTGACCCAGGATATAAAGAATTACTGGTTGGAGAAGGCCCCGGAGGCGATTGCGGAAAAGAAGGCGGTTGTGGAAACCGATGGGGAGGGGAATCCCAAGACCTCTCCCAAACAGGGTTTCTTCTGTCGATGGCTGGAAAGGGTGGACAATTTTGTGGACGGTCTGAAACCCGCCGCCGGGGGAGAAAAAGCCCTGGTCGGGGAGCAGATCGATCTCCATGAACTGTGGGCCTGTACGAACTGCATGTACTGTATGGAGCACTGTCCTGCCGACATCGAACATGTGCCGAAGGTGGTCGGCATGCGCCAGTACAAGGTTCTGATGGAGGCGGATTTCGCGCCGGAACTCCAGCTGACCTTCCGGAACATGGAAAACAACAGCAACCCCTGGGGTATCGGCGCCCATTTGCGAGCCGACTGGGCGGCGGATCTGGGTGTCAAGACCCTGGCGGAAGACCGGAATGTGGAATACCTCTTCTACGTCGGCTGTTCGGGCTCGTTCGATGACCGGGGTAAGAAGGTGACCGTGGCTTTCGCGAAGATCCTTCAGGCGGCGGGTGTCAGCTTTGCCATCCTGGGTACGGAAGAGGGGTGCTGCGGCGATTCGGCCATGCGCGGCGGGAACGAGTACCTCTACCAGACCATGGCCCAGATGAACATCGAAACCATGGCGGGCTACGATGTGAAGAAGATCATCGCCACCTGTCCCCACGGCTATAACGCCCTGAAGAAGGATTACCCCCATTTCGGTGGGAACTATGAGGTCTACCATCATTCGGAGATCATTGCGGATCTGATTGCGAAGGGTAGAATCACCCTGAAAAAACCCGTGGAAGGGAGCTTCACGTATCACGATTCCTGTTTCCTCGGCCGGTACAACGACATTTACGATCAGCCCCGCCGGATCCTCAAGGCCGTACCCGGCATGAGGATCACGGAGATGGACCGCAACCTGGCCCGGAGCTTCTGCTGCGGCGCGGGGGGGGCTCGCATGTGGATGGAGGAGGATATCGGTGAACGCATCAATGATATGCGGACGGATCACGCAATTGCCGCAGGGGCCGACACGATCGCCGTTGGATGCCCGTTCTGCCTGACCATGATGAGCGACGGCATCAAGGACCGCAACAAGGAAGAGAGCATGACGGCCCGGGATATCGCCGAAATCGTCTGGGAAGCGATGGGACTGGAATAGAAAAACGGTTTGCTTCAAGCAAACGACAGGCGCCCCCTGAAGGATCATCCTCAGGGGGCGTTTTTGTCCGTATCCCCTTGGGGGAGGAAAAGGATTCCCCCTTGCATTCCGAAATCTCCCCGTGTTAAGGAATCTCAAGTTTTCAGCAACCATCCCTTCATGCCATGTAGCGCCGACAGGGGGACGGGGGTCTTCTTTTCTGAAACGGTGCCAGGTTGTACGCTTGCCGGGCGAAACGGTGATGCGGGAGCGCAGATTCTTGTTCCATGATCAAATCAAGAGAGGGGGAAGGAAGATGAGAAAGGGATTGGTCTCTTTTGCCATCATGGTCCTGGCTGTCTTGGTGGCAACCGTAACGGTGAGGGCGGGCAATGTCGATACTTACGGTATCGGCGCCAAGGCCACGGCCCTGGGTGGTGCCTTCAGCGCCTATGCAGACGATCCGTTTGCAGCCTATTACAACCCTGCGGGCCTGACCCAGATCGAAAAACCCACGCTTTCTATGGGGGCGAACGTCGTGAAGCCGGTCATACGGGTCTACGATTATCGGGTGACCGGTATGGATTATGTGCCTGACGGTGTCGTTGGTCCTGCGAACATGTACGATCAGTCGCGACTTCTCGTTGTTCCCCATCTGGGATTCGCCATGCCCATCGGGGAGGGATTCTCCGCCGGCGTGGCCGCCTACGTTCCCTATGGCCTGGACATCCAATGGAAGAAGGATGTGGCCGCCACGGGGTTGGGTTCCGGTTTTTGCTGCAATCCCGGTTCGTATAATTCCTATCGCTCCTACTATTTGCGGGAGGTCGTTTCACCGACCCTCGCCTACAAGTTCCACGACAAATTTTCCGTCGGCGCGGGGCTGTCTTTCGGGAAATCCAAAAGCGGCGTGGAGCGCCGCGCCTTTTCACCCCTTTCTTCGCTTCACAACAAGCGTGTCATCACCGAACTGGATGACGATTTCAACTGGTCCTTCAATGTGGGACTCATGTATAAACCGGTTGATTTCCTGGTTTTCGGCCTCACCTACCGGGGAAGAACGGATACGAAGTTCGAGGGAACGACGAAGATGAAAGGGGTGGGAGGGGAAATCACCGTTATGACGGAAGGAGGCCCATTGACCGTGCCGTTGTCCAACACAAAGGTGCGCGCCAAAACCGAAATTGACCACCCGGAGCAGATCCAGGCGGGGATCCGCTATATCCCCAGTGAGAAAATTTCGATTGAGGCCGATGTGACGTGGACCCACTGGTCCGTCATAGACGGGTACACCGTGAAATTCAACCGTCCCTTCCTCAATGTGCCGGCCCTGGGACCGATGAACCCGGCCAAAACATCCGAATACTTTAAACGGGACTGGGACGATACGATCCAGTTCCGCCTTGGAGCCGAATGGAAAGTCAACACGATGATCGCCCTTCGCGGGTCTTACCTCTACGACCCGACCCCCATCCCGGACCGCACGATGGACATCCAGTGGCCCGATGCGGACAAGCATACGTTTGCCCTGGGCACGGGCCTGAATTTTGGCCGTATCAGCGTCGATGCGACAATCCAGTACACCTGGATTCCCGAGAAGCGTAAAATCAAGGGGGAAAGCGCGAACCTGAACGACACGTATGAAAAGGGCGGCGGGGATCCCCGGGTTGCCCTGGAGGCGGACGGGCATCTCTGGGGCGGCGCCATGACGCTGAACTATACCTTTTAACCTGATCTCACATGTCGCGTCCCATAACGGATGAAGGAAAAACCGATACCTGGGAATTCCCCGATGCGATCGTGCTTTTTCCTGAATCCGGGCCTATATACGACTTGAGAGGGGCATGATGGAAGCGGACAGTCCCTATTTAAAAAAACCCTGGCTGAAGCACTACGAACAGGGCGTGCCCGAGTCCATCCGGTACGAGGAAATATGCCTGCCCGAAATCCTGGAGCGGACGGTTCGGCATTTTCCCGACCGGACGGCCCTTGTGTTCGAGGGCTATCGGTTGTCTTTTCGCCGGATGCAGGACATGATCGACCGCTTTGCCGGCTGCCTCGTTTCATTCGGCGTCAAGCGGGGCGACGCCGTGGCGATCCTCCTCCCCAATATGATTCCCTGTGTCGTCGCCTATTACGCGATCATGAAAATAGGGGCCGTCACGGTCATGAACAACCCCCTGTACTCGGACCGGGAACTGGAATACCAGTTCAACGATTCTGGCGCCAAAGTGTTGATTTCCATTGACCTTTTGGGGAACCGCATGATCGATCTCCGGTCCAGAACGAAGATCAGGCAGATCGTCATCACGTCCATCGGAGACTATCTCCCCTTTCCCAAGAATCTTCTCTTTCATTGGGTAGCGAAGAAAAAACGCCTGGCGGCGTCAGTGAAGCCCGCGCCGAATGTGTTTTCCTGGAAGGACTGCATCGCCGGTCACGAACCCTATACACGGGACATGAAAATCGCCTTTGACGACGTGGCCATGTACCAGTACACCGGCGGGACGACGGGAATATCGAAGGGGGTTGAATTGACCCACGGGAACCTGTCCCGCCAGGTGCAGCAGGCGGCGGCCTGGTTTCCCAAATTCGAGCGGGGGGGTGAAATCGTTCTGGGAGCGCTTCCCTACTTTCATGTTTTCGGTTTGACCGCCTGCATGAATTTTGCCCTGTTTATGGGCTGGCCCCAAATTCTTGTTCCCAAGCCTCAGCCGGACCCCCTGCTGAAGGCCATCAAAAGGTATAAGCCGACGTTCGCGCCTCTGGTGCCGACCATGTACGTGGGTCTTCTTGGTCATCCGCGGCTTGGAAAGACCGATATAAAATGTATGAAAGGGGCCTTTTCCGGCAGCGCTCCCCTGGCCGTCGACGTGATCCAGGAGTTTGAAGCGATAACGGGCGCGGTGATCGTGGAGGGATTCGGTATGACGGAGACTTCGCCGGTGACCCATGTCAACCCCTTTGCCGGAGGCGCCCGGAAGGTGGGAAGCGTCGGTATCCCCATTTCCGATACCCTGGCGCGGATTGTGGACGTCGAGCAGGGCGTCCGGGAAATGCCGGTCGGTGAACCGGGGGAGCTGATAATCAAGGGACCGCAGGTGATGCGGGGATACAAGGACAGGCCCGACGAAACGGAGAACGCCTTACGGGACGGCTGGTGTTATACAGGCGATATTGCGGTCATGGACGAGGACGGCTACTTTTTCATCGTGGACCGGAAAAAAGACGTGATCCTCTCCGGGGGATTCAATGTCTATCCACGGGAAATCGACGAAGTGTTTTATACCCACCCGAAGGTTCAGGAAGCCTGCGCCATCGGCATCCCCGACCCAAGGCGTGGTGAAAATGTGAAGGTGTTTGTGGTGCTCAAAGAGGGGGAGACCGTGACTTATCAGGAATTCCTCGATTTCTGCAAAACACGGCTCGCCGTCTATAAACTGCCGACGGAAATTGAATTCCGCAGTGAACTGCCGAAATCGGCGGTGGGGAAGATTCTGCGGAAGGAATTGCGAAACGAGGAAATGGCCAAACGGGGGAAGTAGCGACGCCGATGGAAACGGCAGCACAAAAGAGGAAGGGTTCAAAAGGGGCGGCCTGCCGCTTTTACGCGCCGAATTTTTCCAGGCGTCCGGCGTGAGCGAGAGCCAGACCCATCAAGTAAACCATGGGCATTCTGCCCAAGGCCCCTCCGGCGCAGTCCCTTTCCCCAAATCGAATGACGGTGTCGGGACGACAGGTCTTCGCGTAGAGCATGGCCGGTACGGGATGCCAACTGTGACGGCCCATGGCTGCCGGGGTGGAGTGGTCTCCCGTTACGATCACCACGTCGGGATTCAAAGCCGTTATCCTGGGGATGAAGGTATCCACCTCTTCAATGACCCTGACCTTCGCCTCGAAATCTCCGTCCTCTCCCCGCGAGTCGGTCGGCTTGATATGGACGAAGAAAAAATCGTAGGCCGGATAATGTTTTTCCAGAGCCTGGATCTCTCCCTCGATGGTGGATGTGGGGGGCGCGACGGTCATGCCCAGAAGCCGTGCGATACCCCTGTACATGGGGTAATTGGCGATAGCCAGGGCATGAAGACCGAATCGCTCCGTTACGCCGGGAAAACGATGCAGGCGGGAAAGGCCGCGAAAGAGAACCATGTTGGCCTTCTTCTCATCCGCCAGAACGGATTTGCATTGCTCCATCAATGAACGGACAAGGACCGAAGTCTTCTCCGCTTCCGGGATCAGGGCGACCGGCTCGTGAGGAATCGTTCCCGTTTTTTGGGGGTCCGTGTCAGCAATTTCTTCACGCAGATCGTTCCCTCGCAATACGAACAGGGCGCGGTGCTCCTTTTCCGTTACAAAAAACGCCTCGACACCGTCCGGTAGTTTTATCCCGTTTTTCAGTTTGTTGCAGATGCGCCGGTTCTCCTCCGTATCGATCCGGCCCGCCCGACGGTCGATGACCCGGCCTTCCCCGTCGATGGTGGCAAAATTCGTACGCATGAACAGATCCCGGTCCGTAATGGGAAAGTCCACGCCCGCCGCGGACAGAAGGCCCCGTCCGACATTGGTTTTGACCGGGTCGTAGCCGAACAGGGAAAAATGGGCCGGCCCGCTTCCCGGGGTGATCCCGTAACCGATGGGATCCAAAAGACCGCAGACGGACTTCCGGGCCAGGGCGTCCAGGTTGGGCGTCCGGGCGGTTTCCAGTTCGGTCCATCCTCCCTCTTCCACGGGGAGGCCTCCCAGCCCGTCCATGATGAGGTAGACAATTTTTGATTCGTTCCTGATAATCAACTTGTCAATCAAATCCGGTCCCATATTCCCTTGCTCCCCTACTATCGGCCGGTAAAGACCGGCTTCCTCTTTTCCAGGAAAGCGGTCATCCCTTCCTTCTGGTCGTCCGTGCTGAAACACTGGGAGATGCACTGCATTTCAAGACGGTTTGCGCTGTCCACGGAGATGTCGTAGCCATAATTGATGGCGTGTTTGGCCATTTTCACGGCAAAACCCGATAAGCCCGCCAGTTTTCTTGCGAATTTTTTTGTTTCATCGACCAGCAATTCCGGTGGATATAGGCGGTTCACCAGGCCGATCTCGAATGCCCGCTGGGCGTTGATCTGCTCGCCACTCAGGATGAGTTCCTTGGCCCGGCCCACGCCGATCAGTCTCGGCAGCCGTTGGGTGCCACCCCATCCGGGGATGATACCCAGCAGGATTTCGGGCTGACCGAATACGGCTTTTTCGGAGGCGAAACGTATGTCACAGGCCATGGTGATTTCCGTTCCCCCGCCCAGGGCATAGCCGTTGACGGCGGCAATGGATGGTTTGGGCATGGTTTCGATCAAACGCAGGGTTTCGTGTCCCAGTTCCATGAAGGAGAGGATTTCGGCCGGCTTCATATTCTGCATCTGGGCAATGTCCGCGCCGGCGACGAAGGCTTTTTCTCCTGCCCCGGTCAGAATCAGGGCCTTGACGGCGTCGTCCTTTTTGCACGTCAGAACGGCATCGTAAAGTTCCCCCATGGTTTCACCGTTCATGGCATTCATGGCCTTCGGCCGGTTGAAGGCGATTGTGGCAACCCCCTCTTCGAGGGTGAATAAGAGATTCTTGAATTCCATAGGAAGACTCCTTGTTTTTTCGTTAGAGGTTAAAGACGTCTTACGTCCCGGAAGGGACGCAAGACGCATGTCAACCGTGATTTCATGTGGCTGGATTCCGGCTCAGCGCCGGAATAACAGGGGTTTGCGTATCATTAAACCTTTTCCAAGACGATTGCCATACCCTGACCACCGCCGATGCAAAGCGTGGCGAGACCCAGGGCGGCGTTTTTCTTCTGCATCTGCATGGCCAGGCTGTAGGTGATCCTGGCGCCGGTGCATCCGATTGGGTGGCCTATGGAGATCCCACTGCCGTTCAAGTTGCACTTGTCCATGTCCACATCCAGTTCTCGGATACAGGCAATGGCCTGGCAGGCAAAGGCTTCGTTCAGTTCGATGATATCCATGTCTTTCATGGTAAGGCCGAGCTGTTTGAAAACCTTACGGGTAGCCGGAATCGGACCGAGGCCCATATAGGCGGGATCGACGCCGCCGGCGGCGAAACCCTTGATTTTAGCCAGAGGCTTCAGCCCCAATTCTTTTGCCTTTTCAGCACTCATGACGACAAGCGCGGCCGCCGCGTCATTGATGCCGGAGGCATTGCCTGCCGTAACCGTGCCGGTTTTGATGAAAGCGGGGGCGAGTTTTGCCATCTTTTCCAGGCTTGTCTCCATGGGTCTCTCGTCGACCTCGAAAATTGTGTCACCCTTCTTGGAAGGAATAACGACGGGGACGATTTCATCGCTGACGGCTCCGGAGGCGATGGCGGCGCGGGCCCGCTGGTGGCTGAGAAGGGCCATTTCATCCTGTTCCTGACGGGAAAGGCCGTACTTGTTCGCGATATTTTCTGCCGTCATTCCCATGTGATAACCGTTGAAGATTTCATACAGGCCGTCATAAACCATCATGTCCACAATTTGACCGAAGGGCATGTTCATCCGGTATCCCCAGCGGGCATTGGGGACAAGGTAGGGGACGTTGCTCATGTTTTCCATGCCCCCCGCAACCATAATATCCGCAGTGCCTGACATGATAGCCTGAGCGGCGACGGTAATCGCTTTCAAACCGGATGCGCAGATCTTGTTTACGGTCATGGCGTTTGTTTCCTCGGGAAGGCCGGCGTAAATGGATGCCTGGCGGGCCGTGTTTTGCCCTTGCCCCCCCTGGATGACATTGCCCATGATGCATTCATCGAAGTATACGGGATTCAGCGATGATTCGTAATCGTAATACTTCTTGTTGATATCCGTCATCTCCATACCGGCGAAAACATCGGGGCGGCAGGAATCGATAAGCTCGTTCACGGCGGGTCGCAGTCCGGCCCTTTTGATTGCTTCCTTGATGACCAGGGCGCCCAGATCAACGGTGCGCACCCCTTTCAGCGAACCGCCGAAGCTGCCAACGGCTGTCCTTGCTCCACTTACAATGACCACTTCTTTCATGTAACTTCTCCTTTCAAAAATCGATTTTATGCAATCATTCGAACGCGGCTTGCCGGCACGATCAGCCTGAATCCATGATCGCGGCCGTCAGTCCGCAAGTTCCTCGACAAATTCCAGTTCCCGGGGGAGTTTGTAGGAGGAGAGATAAGACCGGCAATGCCTCATGATGCTTTTTTCGTCGCCGCCGGCATCGGGGTCCTTGACAACCAGCGCCTTAACGACTTCACCCCGCATCAGGTCCTGCTTGGCGACAACTCTTGCCTTCGTGACGGCGGGGTGCATTTCCAACACCCTCTCCACCTCCCGGGGATAGACGTTGTAACCGCTGGTGATGATCATGCGTTTCTTTCGGCCTGTGAGAAAAATGAACCCGTCTTCGTCCATTTTGGCCAAATCCCCCGTATGGAGCCACCCGTTTTTGATCACCTGCGCGGTGGCGGCTTCATCCCCGTAATAGCCCTTCATGACATTGTCGCCCCTGACGATGAGTTCGCCTTCCGAGTTGCGGGAGACTTCCCGGCCATTCTCGTCGACGATTTTGATCTCCGCTCCCGGAATGGCTACGCCGATCGATCCGGGTTTGTGGGCTTCGCCTCTCCGGTGGCAGGCGCAGACGGGAGAAGCTTCCGTCAGGCCGTAACCTTCTCGCAGGATAACCGGAAATTTCTGCTCGAACATGGGAATATATTCAGGCGGCATGGCAGAGCCCCCGGTAATGCAGAAACTGAGAGAACGGGTGTCGTAATTGCCGACATCCGGACTCATGGCCAAGGCCAGGAAGAGACGTGGTACGGCGGCGATATAGGTTACTTTATCCTGTTCGATGCTCTTGAGGATCGCCTCGACGCTGAAACGATCCATCAGTACGATACCGGCGCCGACACGGAGAGCCGCCAGCATATTCACGGCGGCGCCAAAGGAATGGAAGAGGGGGATCACGGCCAGACTGCGATCTCTTTCCGTTGACTGGTATAAATCACGGACCAGGGTTGACTGGCTGAGGAGGTTCCTGTGCGTGAGAACCGCCCCAAGAGGCTCTCCCGTCAAACCCGCCGTGTAAATTATGACAGCCGGATCATCCGGGTCCATTTCCGTTCTGTCGAGGGACGGGTTGCCTCTTTTGACCAGGTCCCAGAAAAGACAGGTCCTTTCCGGCCCCTTCGTGGTTATCAATTCCGGATTCAAGGGGAGCTGGTCGCAAATGGCTTCATACTTTCCCGCGAGGATATCTTCCGTGATCAAACATTTCGCCTCACAATCATTCAGAAGATGAAGCAGTTCGTGGGATGTGGACATGACGTTCAGGGTCACGGCGACGGCCCCGATTTTCACGGCGGCGAAGTAGGCAATCACAAATTCCGGGCAATTGGGGAGCAGCAGGGCCACCTTGTCGCCCTTGACGATACGGGAAGCGAGGAAATGGTTGGCCAAGGCGTTGACGGCCCGATCGAGATCCTCGTAGGAATACGCCTTTCCTTCGTAGATCATTGTGATATTTGAACCGAACCGTTCTCTGCTCGCCTCGAGCATGCTTCCCAAATCCATAATGCCGAACCTCTTTTTCATTTGGGCACCTCTTAGCACAAGACGCGAATATTTACCAATAAATAAAATGGGATTCCCTTTGCGGCACCCTCGGCCGTTTCTCTTTTTTCTTGCCTGGTTAGCCCTTTTCCGTTATAAGCCATCGAGGTCCGGCGATACGGGTCCATCGCGTTCGGAGATGGCGGAGCGTTTACAGGACAGGGAGGGTTTCCATGGCGAACATCATTGACGGCAACAAAATCTCCGGGGAAATACGCGGCGAGATCAGGATGAAGACGGAGCGACTGAAACAGGACACGGGCATCGTTCCGGGCCTGGCGGTCATCCTGGTTGGGGACGACCCGGCGTCGAAAATATACGTGAGGCGGAAAGAAAAGGCCTGTCGTGAGGTGGGTTTTTATTCCAGGGAATACGTCCTTCCCGCGGATACAGATGAAGGCACCCTTTTGTCCCTGGTTGGAGACTTAAACCGTGATACCGTCATACACGGCATTCTGGTCCAACTCCCCCTGCCGGTTCAAATCAAAGTAACAGGGAAACGGGAGGCTCAATTGCCCCGCCTTATACAGAGGCTGCAGCAGGAAATTGTCAGCCAGGTTAAAGCTGTAATGCTGTCCGTTTATGGAAAGAGTCGCCCGACGGGTTTTCAGGTCCAGCGAGAGCAGTTGCCCCTGCCCCTGGTACTTTTCTCCCCGGTACTCCAGAATATTCTNNTGTGACCTTAAAAATTCAAACTGCCGAGCGACTCGGATTCAAGGAGATCCAGGATAACCAGTCGGATACCCTGCCGGAGAAAGATCTTCTGGCCCTGATTGATAAGTACAATAACGATGATTCCATTCATGGAATCCTTGTCCAGTTGCCGCTTCCCAAACATATAGACGAAAAGAAGGTGTTGAATGCGATTGACCCGGATAAAGATGTGGACGGGTTTCATCCGGTCAATATCGGGCGTTTACTGATCGGCCAACCCTGCCACATGGCCTGTACGCCCAAAGGCATTGTATCCCTTCTGGACCACTCCGGAATAGCGATCGAGGGAAAAGAGGCCGTGATCGTCGGACGGAGCAACATCGTTGGAAAGCCCCTGTTTCTGATGCTGTTGGCCCGCCATGCCACAGTGACCGCCTGTCACACGAAAACAAATAATCTTGCGGATGTGACCCGCCGGGCGGAAATCCTGATTGCCGCCGCCGGAAAGGCGGGGATGATCCGGGGAGACATGGTTCGGCAGGGGGCGGTGGTCGTCGATGTGGGCATCAACCGTCTCGATGACGGTCGTCTGGTCGGGGATGTGGCCTTTGAAGAAGTGTCGGACCACAGCTCGTTCATCACGCCCGTACCCGGTGGTGTCGGTCCCATGACCATCGCCATGTTGCTCCGCAATACCTTCGACGCGGCTTCCAAAATCCCTTAGCTTATTTTCTTGGCCGCCTCTTCTGCTGAAGGGGCATGGATATGTTTTGGCAACACAAACGTGCAGATACATTTTTATGAGGGGAGTCGATATGGAACAGAGCAAAGGGGGAAACAAAACGTTTGTTGAGGCATCTGGCCATGATCCGCTTCAAGGCGGACCCGAAGTAAGGGAACTGGAAACCAGGTTTGCTCAGTATTGCGGCGTGAAACATGCCGTTGCCTGTGCTTCCGGCGCCGATGCCCTGACCCTGGCTCTTGTGAGCCGTGGTGTGGGGCCGAGGGACGCCATATTCACGACACCGTTTCATGGTACCACCGCCGTGTCCGCTATCCGTCTCCTGGGCGCGACGCCGATATTCGTCGATATCGATCCAGCGACCTTCAACCTCGACCCGGAACAATTGGCGCAAGCCATCGACGCGTTAATCAAAAAAGACGCCTCCATTTATCCCCTGCCGACTGAGGCTGCGGGCGGCAGACTTGAGCTGAAGGGCATCATCTCCCCCGATCTTTTCGGGCTTCCCGCCGACTATGACGCGATTAATGCCACCGCCGGAGAGCACGGCCTCTTCGTGATCGAGGACGCTTCCGAGGCTTTTGGCGCCCAATACAAGGGCCGGTATGCCGGTTCTCTTTCCGATATGGCTTTTGTTTCCTTCTTGGACGGGACGCTGCCGGAAACGGGCGGTCTGTGCCTGACGGATCAAGAGCACCTGGCCGAATGGATGCGATTGCCGAAGGAGACTGGGATGCCGCATGCCACGGTCGGGCGTGTAAACCATATGGCGGCCCCCCAGGCGTTGTCGATCCTCACGCGCTTTGATGCCCTGCCGGAGGAAATCCGTCTGCGTCGTGAGCTGGCACGCCTTTATACGAAATATCTGGACGACAATCCTCTACTTGTAACACCGTATGTTCCGAGGAATGTGCTTCCCGTTTGGTCGCGCTATTCGCTCCTCACCGAGTCGGACGAGGAAAGGTCCGTCATGCTCAAAAAGCTGGAAAGAGCAGGGTTTACGACGGGTATCTACTACGACAGGCCCCTGTATCTGCACGATGATTTTGCCGACCTGCAATACCGCGAGGGGGATTTCCCCGTCAGTGACGACTATGCTTCCCGGATTTTCAGCATCCCCCTGCACCCCGGTCTCACGGCGCAAGAGCAGGAGCGGATTCTTGATCTTCTCAATGACTGGGAATAATGTGAACGGAAGAGAAGAAAAACGGTTTTTCGGTCTCTGGAAGGGAGGCCGGAAGACGTGTAATCGGAGTGGGGATGCCCGGGAAATGACCGGGGGAGCCCCCGGGTGAGACAAGAAATCATCCCTTCAGAAATCAGGGGTCCGGCCCATACTTTTCGGCTTCTCCGATGAGCATGACCGGAATGCCGTCACGGATCGCATAGAGCAGGCGGCAAGCCTCACAGACCAGTCCATCGCCGTTTTCGGTAAGGGAAACCTTTCCCTTGCATTGAGGGCAAACAAGCAATGCCAGCAATTCCCGGTTCATGACCACCCTGTACCGCCTCTTTTCTAATCGAAGAAAACCGAATAACCGATAACGCCGAAATGTGATTCAATGCCCGCGTTGGGTTTATCGATATCCGCGTTGGACATATGGCGGAATCGATAGCCCACGTTGATCGCCGACCGCTTGCTGAGGTTGTAGTATATACCCCCGCCCACCATTTCGGAAAAAATGAAACCGTTTTCCTGCTTGTCCGTGACAACCGAAATATAGTGGGGGCCGACACTGCCCAGAAGATAGGCCGACAGCTTTTCCGTAACCGGATACCGGTACTGAAATCCCAGGCCGATACCGAATTCGAAATCCGATTCCGGCTCGACGACCGGGTTGATCTGCGGTTCAATGTAAAAGGTGAGGTTCCCCTTGTGAGATTTCAATGACGGGAAAACACGATCCATGTTGATCCCCAGGTGCCAGATCAGCAGTACGGTTTGGTAATGGCCCTCATTGATGGTTCCGCTTCCAAATCCCGTGATCAGGGCGGATTCGGCAAACAACCGATTCTTGACAGGGGGGGATACGCTGTTTTCTTCGGCCGTCGCGGTCATACCGCCGAAAAAAACGAAGAGCGCGATTATACTGAGAACGGACAGAAAGCGGTGGCGAATGTTCATGGCCTGTACCTCTCGAAAGGTATTTTGTGAAACTGCCAAGCTTACCCTGGTAAACCGACATTATACCCTAGGATATCACCCGTTTGGCTACCCCAGCTAGCATGGTCACGGGCTGTTGTCAATGGGAAAATCTTAACTCCGGAAAATTATTCCGTTTCGGTTCCATATGACCGGAATCCTTGATACGTTCTGCGGCGATTCATCTCATGATTGATCCCGTTCAGGACATCCATCTTGTTCACAGCCCAGGAAGGACCGAGAAGGATGTCCCGGTAGCCGTCAGCGGTCAGACGGTGGATGACGATGTTGGACGGGAGAATTTCAAGCATATCGCAAACGGTTTCGATATACGTTTCCCTGGACAGTAAAGACAGACGTCCACGCTCAAATTCATGCCCCAGAGGCGTTCCTTTCAGGGCGAGGAGGGAATGGATCTTGATTCCCTGAACAGGGAGTTTTGCGAGCGTCCGCGCCGTTTCCATCATATCACCATGACTTTCTCCGGGAAGTCCCACGATGATGTGGGCGCAGATATGAATTCCCCGTTCTGCCGTTCGGTGTACGGCATCCAGGAATTGCGCCGCCGTATGGCCGCGGTTCAGTGCCCGAAGCGTCCGGTCATGGATGGACTGAAGACCGTATTCCACCCAGATATGATGGTGCTTCCCGTACGTTTCCAACAAATCGACAACGGCGTCTGGAACGCAATCCGGTCGGGTGCCGATGGAAAGACCGAGGATGTCTTCCCTGGACAGGGCTTCGTTGTAAATTGTCCGAAGATGATCGACCGGCGCGTAGGTGTTGGTGAAGGTTTGAAAATAAGCAATGAATTTTCGGGCGCCCCGGATTTTCATGTAGTGCGCCTTGCCGATTTCGATTTGCCGAGACACGGAGGGGAGGGGCCCCCCTTGACGAAGTTTTGATCCGCGGCCGTCGCAGTAAGTACAACCGCCATAGGCCACCCGGCCGTCCCGGTTCGGGCATGTGAATCCGGCGTCAATCTGGAGCTTGTAGACTTTACAACCGAAGGTGTTGAGGAAATAGCTCTTGAGATCGTAATAACGCTTTGTATTGTGCCAAAAATCCGGTTTTTCCAATGGCTCCTCTTTCTGATTGTCTTTTTTCACGGGGATCCTATAAGATACCCGCCATGAGTGCAAGGAGATCCATGGGGGATAATGAGCGTTCTCGATTATGATGTGATTGTCGTCGGGGCGGGTCACGCAGGCTGTGAAGCCGCTTTGGCGGCGGCCCGGATGGGATGCGACGTGCTCGTTTTCAACATCTCTCTGGACGCCATGGCGCTCATGCCATGCAATCCGGCTATTGGCGGGTTGGCAAAGGGGCAGCTCGTCAAGGAGATCGACGCCCTGGGCGGCGAGATGGGGAAGATCGCCGATTTGACGGCCAACCATTTCCGCCGTCTCAATGCCTCGAAAGGTCCCGCCGTACAATCCACGCGGGTCCAATGCGACAAGCAGCGTTATCGGCTGGCCATGAAGCTCGTTCTCGAGCGACAGGAACGGTTGCATGTCCGGCAGGGGCTCATTGAACGCCTGATTGTTGAAGGCGGCAGGGTTATCGGGGTCTGCGACGAGACAGGATTTTTCTACGGAGCCAGAACCGTCGTCGTTACGACGGGAACCTTTCTCAACGGTTTGGTTCATGTCGGTACGTCCAGCTTTCCCGCGGGCCGGGCCGGAGAGATTCCCGCTATCGGTCTCGCCCAATCTTTCAAGGCCCTCGGCTTTGACATAGGCCGCCTGAAGACCGGCACGCCGC
>LSQX01391410.1_pt1 | contig 33884 bp, 29 predicted proteins | sample 654561 | NCBI WGS metagenome assembly LSQX01 (sample SAMN04489861, study PRJNA283612) | anaerobic digester metagenome | isolation source: 4 biogas reactors fed with cattle manure at either 37C or 55C with and... | place: Denmark: Kongens Lyngby | collected 2014 | reverse complement strand
CGCCCTTTGCAATCGGGAACAGCGTGTCGATGATCCTCTGCCCGCTGCAAAGCGGCGTATTCGGAAGGAATTTCTGCTTATAGGGCCTGTTGATGCGCACCGGCCATGTCTGCATCATCATCAATTCCCGAATTTCGCCGTTATCAAGCGTTACGGTCGCAACGGTTTCGGTAACCGTGAAGCTGCCCTTTTCAATGCTCCGGATTGTCCCCATAACGCCGTGCGGCACCATGATCTTGTGAATAATGGCGGAAGTCTCCTGCACAAAACCAATGATATCGCCGCCTGATACCGGATCACCCGGATGGACGCTGGGATTAAAAGCCCATGTTTTGCTGCGGTTGAGGGCCGGTATATCAATCCCGCGTGAGATCGTAGAACCGGCGAGAGCCCTGATCTCGGTAAGCGGTCGTTGTATTCCGTCATATATGTTTTCCAGAAGGCCAGGGCCGAGTTCAACGGAAAGCGGAGCGCCGGTTGTGAAGACCTCGGCGCCGGGTCCCAGCCCTGCCGTTTCTTCATAAACCTGAATGGACGCCCTGTCTCCCGTCATCGTGAGTACCTCACCCTTCAGCTGCTGCGTTCCCACTTTGACAACATCGGCCATGCTGGCATCCGTGAGACCGTCGGCAACCACAAGGGGTCCTGAAACCTTGATAATTCTGCCGCTCATATCAGATTAACCTTCTTTCGCTTCGATTTTAATGCGTGATTCATCCCCGGCAGGCTCCTATAGACGACATAAACGCTTTTGTAGGGTGCCTTTACGCAGCGCTTTTTCGCAGAAAAAGCGTTTTTATGCCATGTTCGTCCCGGTTGCCCTTTCAACGGCGGAAGATAGCGCCGCCATACCCAGCCCAAGCGTGCCTTGCTTCGATGGTATCAAAATAACGGCCGGGGTCACCTGTTCCTTGACCGCTGCGATTTCCGCTTCCAGTTGTGCGGCAACCTGCTCGGTGATATAAATGATCGCTATATCGTCTCTGTTTCGGACGGTTTTCAAAAAAGCGTTTCTCGCCTCTTCGATATTGCCGACCGCTATTGTTTCCAGTCCCAGTGCTTTAAATCCGATAACACTGTCCTTGTCGCCGATCACAGCAATCTTATAACTGCTCATATGCCCTCCATATGCCGTATAACATAAATACGATTTAGGGTTACGCGCTACAACCCTTCTCTCAGCCTTTTCCTGACGGTTTCCGCGGGAAGTCCTGAAAATTGACCGGCCATTATAATCCGGACGGCGCTGATCTCGGCTTCCACGGCGAACAGATATCTGATGAGCGGCTTTTCGTTAAACCCCTCCGTTTTTGCATCTGCCAGAAATATGGCCGATACGCTGTCCGTCAGTCGTTCAAATTCCGTCAGCCTGCCGCCCTTTACCGCTTCTTCCGCCAAGTCAAGAATCTTTCTCAGCGCGGTTTTTCGAAACAGTGCGATAGCCATATCCACGGAAATATACGCATCGAAAATCTCCGCGACGGGTACTGTGCCGCCCGGGGCCAGCGCTTGTTTTAGAAAATTACCGTCTTTTTTCATCCTTGCGGACCTGACAACAGCCTTCAGGTTATAAGAATCTATCGTGAGCCTTGCATAATCGGTCAAAAAGCGGCTGCCTGTTTCACGCGCCGACACCAGATACTCCTCGAAATATGCCCTGTCCAAAATAAAATCCGAAATCTGCGGGTCTCCCGTCCTGGACAATGTGTCCAAAGCGTCGATGTAGGCATCCGCAAAAGTTTTCGGCAGTTCCTGATATCGCTCCTCCAGCACAATCTCGTTTAGCTTTTTGGGAGAAAATCTTCCGGAGCCGAGCAGAAGCTCGTTTTCTTTTATGCCCTTAGCCTGGCTTTTGATTAAAACTTTTGCGTTATGATAATCATATCTGATTCTGAACAGATCGACAATCTTGGGGTTCGGAGCAAGAGATGCCATGTCGCTAAATGCCTCTTCTCTCCTTTCGGCCAGTATCTGAGCCAAATGTCCGGCGTCCAGAGTACCCGCAAGCGGCCATCCGTTTTCCTCCAGCACCTTATAGGCATCTTCCGCGGATTTAGCTTCCAGCATACGCATCAGCTGCTCATTGCCGATAAGCTTAGCCCCCTTGGCATGGACATAAGCGGATATGAAGAGATAATCGGTATCTTTAATCTTTACTTTTCTTGCCAAAACGCTGCCTCCTTGAATTGCCGGACAAATTACGAAAATAGCAGTTTCGCAACCTCGCCGGCCAATTCGTTTTTCCTGAGCGCCGTAATCGTTTCAATGCTGCAATTGATCTCTATGTTTCCGTCCGACAAGATCAACCCGCCCTTGATTGCGCGCGACTGCTCAGACAGCGTCAGAGCCGCCGGCCTGCCCTTTGACATAAGCACATCGTTTGCCGAAACGACAACCCTCTTGCCAAAGCGAGTTCGGTCGCCGGGGGAAAGCACAATCTGTTCCTTTCCGTTTCTTGAAGCGTCTACCGCAAGGGAAACCAAAAAATCGATGTATTGATTCTCCTCAAGAGACAGGATCTTCGAAACGGCCATCTCGAAAGCGATTCCGATCATTTCCTGTTTCAAGGCAAGCATTTGCTTTTTCACCTCGGTTTGGGCGAGGCTCTTCATGCGCTCAACCCGCCGGACGGAATCCTGCTTGCCCTCGGTCACAATTTTCCAGTATTCTTCCTGTGCTAGCGCTTTATACCGGCTTTTGATGGTCTCGCATTCAGCCTCGGCGTTTTTCCGAATTTCATCAATCTCACGCCTGGTTTCATCACCGATTCGCTGAGTGATGTTTTCAATTCCGTTCATATCAACTCGTCCTTAACATAATGCGTATTATTCATTTTCCGATCGCGCTGCCTACATTGAGAAGCATGAGGAAAGACGCGAGCAAAGAAAGAATGGCGTAGAATTCAACGGTAATGCAAAGGATTATGCCCTTTGACCAGTCATCCGGCTTTTTTGCCACGAGGTTGATGCTTGCGGCCGCAACACGCCCTTGATATATCGCAGAGAGAAAACCACCGAACATCATCGGAATACAGGCGACGAAAAAGCGAAGCCCGTCCGTCGTGCTCAGTACGGCTACACTTCCGCCGAACACACCCATCTGAAGCAACGTAAAGAACCATATAACGAGACCATATAATCCCTGCGTACCGGGAAGAACCTGTAAAATCAGGCATTTGGAAAATTGACTGGGATCTTCGGAGAGCAAACCAGCCGCGGCTTCTCCGGCCAGGCCCGTACCTTTGGCCGAACCAATGCAGCACAAAACAGCAGCGATACCGCCGCCTAAAAACGCCAGAGCAAATCCGCCAAACTGATTGAGTAATTCTACCATGATTAGTTTTCCTCCTTAATAATGTCGACATATTTCGTTTTGAGCGTGAGCGGTCTGAAGGGTTTGCCGCCTTCCCTGTAAAACTTACCAAAGTACTCTAGATATTGAAGCCTTGAGGCATGAACATAGGTACCGATGATATTGATGCCCATGTTAAACAAATGCCCAACCAAAAAAATGATCAGATAGAATACAATAGAGCCGGGCAAAGAGCCAAGCATGTTGACGACCGTAGCGATGACGCCGCCGGCCAACATCAGAGCCATCAGACGCGAATAGGAAAGGATATCACCGAAATAACCCGTTATGTCGTAAAGGCTTGCCAGCCCGCTGATGAGTTTTCCGATGAGCTTGGGCTTGCTTCTGCCCTGAGTCAGCACCAGCGCGACGACGCCGGCGATGGCCACCCAGTAGGTCCCGCCCGTCGCAAGAACCGCGATGCCGGCAAAAAGAAGCCACCAGCTTCCCTCGTCCATCAGCGCGTCCAGCGGATGCCCGTCTCTGATCTTCATATAGGCGCTTATGATCATTCCGGTAATGATCTGGATACCGCCGATGATCAACGCGCCGATCAAAACCAGAAGCGGATCTTCAAGCGGGCTGAAAACATAGGGCAATGTTATCTCCCGGCCATAAATTCCGGCGATCGTCGGGATCGCGTCCCCGAAAAAGCTGCCGGTAAGAAGACCTACGACTACCGAGGTTATCCCGCAAAGCGTCATCAGGCTCATCATATATTTCAGTGCGCCGCGCAGCTTGACCTTGGCTCTGATGAACAGCGAAAATGCGATCAGCACCAGCCCGTAACCGGCATCATTGTACATGATGCCGAAGAACACTGTAAAAAATGGCATGATCAGCGGGTTTGGGTCGATACCGTCATAAGAGGGGAGGCTGTACATCTCCGTCACCATATTTAAAGGCGACGTGAGCGGATTGCTTTTCAGCTTTATCGGTACGGTGTCCTCGGGCGTCGGATCAGACAATTCATAAGCACAGCCGTACTTTTTCATCACCGGCTCCAGAGCCTTCACATCCTGCAGCGCGACCCATGCTTCCAATCCGAAAGCGGACTGTGTGTCAAGAAGGCTTTCTTTGGCTTCTTCAGCGGATATATCCTGCCCTACCCTGTCATAATACAGCTTGATGGTATCCCTGCCCTCTCCAAGCTTTTCCAGTTCAGCTAGTGTGTTTTTGATTTTTGTCTTGATTTCCGCTGTCTCAATTTCAATTTCCTCAATGTTCTCTTTTGCCGTACCCGTATATTCTTTAAAAATAATCCTGCTGAAATTGAGTTTTCGCAATATCTGATTGATTTCAGCCAGATAATCTTTATGGAAAATGATCAGCACACCCGCTTGTTCTCTGTCTTTCCCTGCAAAAAAAAGCTCCGCCTGATTCGTTACGTTTAAAATCTCTTCTTTCAACGCGTCCTCATTCTGGCCGATGGGAACAGTACCAAACCTGACAGCGGTAAACTGCGTATCAGACGATTCCAAAGGAATATCCAGCGGTTTCCAGAGCTTAAGAGATGCGATAGCCGACTGTTTCTTGGTCTCGTCGGAATACAGTTTCATCAGGCGGTTTTCTGCATCTTCGATTTTCGAAACATAGTCCAATGCCCGGACGTCAAGCCCGGGGTCGAAAAGCTCAGATAGGTTTATTGTTTCACGATTTTTAAACATTCCTGTTTTGACATAAGCATACTTATCCAAAAGCAAAATCGCATTCGAGAGTCTGGTATAAAGGCTTTTGCATTCGTTCAGGTTCGACTTTTCTCTCTCTGCCAGGCCTGCCCATATCGGGTTTTGGGTGATTTCGGCCGGTTCGGTTATCTCCACGCAACCCAGAAGCTGAAGCTCATGAAGTAAGCTGTCTTTATCCGACCGCATGGCAAAGGCCCTGAGTTTCTTCATTTTTACAATTGCCATTCAGCCATTCACGATCCTTCCGGCAATATATTCAGCCGCTTGATCAAGCCGTTTTTCAATGCTGACCCTCAAGACGGCCTTTTTGTTTTCGGTTGATCCCGCCAGAGCTTTTATTTCCTTTTCTGCCATCTGTTCGGCTTTTTTCACAATCTCAGCCGCTTCTTCTTCGCCCTGGCGTTTCGCGTTCTCCAAAGCAAGTTTTCCTTCTCTTTCCGCTTCCGCTACCGCCTTTCCGGCTTCTGCCGCCGCGGCCGCCTTTTCCTTTCGAGCCGCTTCTTCCGCCTCATGTATTGTTTTCAGAGCTTCCAAAGACACCCGGTTACCCCCTCTCCGAGTTACTGTTACTCATTATCCAAAAAACTGTGTATACTATACAAGACATTCTCCTGTTTTTCAATAAGTATTTCCTGTTTTCTCTTGTACATTACCAGTGTTTCATGAATCATACAATGTAATTTCATAATATTTTTATTGCTTATTCGCCCGTTTGGCCTTATACTTTATCATAAGTGTCATAACAATAATTACGCGTGAGCCTTTTTTTGTTGCTTACGTAAAATTTCGGAAAGAGGATAATGTTTTAATAAACATTCATAAACATATGTCAAATCGCAAGTTAAAAAGGAAAAGGCGTTTCGGAGACAGGAAAGACGGGAGGCTGCTTCGTTCACTTTCTCCGTTTTATCGGTTTACACCGTTTATTATGAAGCAGCGAAACGAAGCTACAAATTACTTCAAGGAGAAATTCGAAATAACGGAAGCGGAAAAATACCTTCGCGCGCTCAGAGAAGAAGGTTATCCCGGCATCGGGTTTTTGCATGTTTTCCTTGCCGCTTACATCAGATGCGTCGCACAGTTTCCTTCCATGAACCGGTTTATCTCCGGGCAGCGCATTTATGCCAGAAACAATATTGAAATCAATCTGATCATAAAAAAGAAAATGTCAATGGACGCGGAAGAGGAAAATGTTAAGGTATTCTTTGAGCCAACGGACGGCATCAGGGATGTTTACCGGATAATCGGATCCGAAATAGAAAAAAACAAAAAAGAAAGCGCAGATAACCATACATCAAACACCGCTAATCTTCTCATTAAGCTTCCGCGGATTTTCCTGCGTATGGTTGTCCGTCTGGTTTACTGGCTGGATTATCACGGCCGCGTCCCCGCAACATTGCTCAGGGCCAGCCCCTTTCACGGTTCCCTCTTTGTAACCGACCTGGGGTCTATCGGCGTCGCGCCGGTTTATCACCATCTTTACAATTTCGGAAACATTCCGATTTTTATCGCATTCGGCGCGAAAAGAAAAGAATACGAGCTGAATGCCGAGGGGAAAGTCGTCACAAAAAAATACATAGATTATACGATTAATCTTGATGAGCGTATTGCCGACGGCTACACATTCGCGCTGGTGTTTCGTTACCTGAGACAATACCTGAAAAACCCGCGTCTGCTGGAAAAACCCCTTGAAACAATAGCCCGGGATATCGATTAGCGCAAAACGCTTACCGAAAACGGCAAATTCAATAATTTCAGTGATTTGATATTGAAAATCAGGGAAAAATGTGATAGGATCATTCGGTCAGCGCGGGAGTAGTTCAGCGGTAGAGCGNNTCGAATCCCGTTTCCCGCTCCATAAGAAAATACCGCAAAACGGTGGACGACATCCGGTTCCGTTTTGCGGTATTCTTTTTTCATAGAAGAACAGGATAGGTGAACTTATGGCGTCAATGCTTTTTAATCTGATTTCGTCAACAGACTCCTCTGTCCTTCTTTTTGTGCAGGACCATGTCAGAAACCCGATCTTGAATCCGGTTATGATCTTTTTTTCCGTTATCGGTAATGCCGGTTTTATCTGGCTCGTTTTGTCGGTATACCTGATTGTGACAAAAAAACACCGTCAAAAAGGCTTTCTTTTGCTTATATGCATCACGCTATGTTACGTACTCAATGATTTTATAATAAAAAGCCTCATACAAAGACCAAGGCCTTTTCTTTATATCGATGAACTGGACGTTCTGCTGAAACGGTTTTCCGCCTCGTCGTCCTGGTCCTTTCCCTCAGGTCACGCCTGCTCAAGCTTTGCTTCTGCCTTCGCGCTGTACAGGGGCTTTGGTAAGAAGGGCGCTTTATTTTATATTCCCGCCGTTCTGATTTCGTTTTCAAGAGTGTATGTCGGTGTACACCACCCCAGTGACGTCGTTTGCGGCGCCATTGTCGGTACAATCGGCTCGGCTGTGATTGTGTTTTTGATCGGTAGGTTTTACCGGTACCGAAACGGTAAATAAAACAGCCTTTTACCACAGCCTTTTGCCGCGGCAAAAGGCTGTGGTAAAAGGCTGTGGCCGCATCCGGGCGGTCTTACTCTTCTATGCCCTCCGACGGTGGTGTTTCTTCCGGTTGCACTAATTGCGCTATCAGGGCTTCGTAGGTAAGTTCACCGGTGCATTCGTCATATTTTTCGGTATCCCACCAGTATTTTCCCCACATATCGCTGTCCTTTTTCAGAAACGCCGATTCCATCCCCTGAAGATCGGACACGAACGCGTCCACATGATAATAAGAGCCGCTCAATTTTATGATGTTCCAGTAATGCTTCTCGCTGTTGAGCCTGCCTTCAATCACCTGACATTCGATTCCGGATTTGTCGCAGAGCAGCTTGTAGGCCATCGCATAGCCCTCCGAATCGGCTTTAAACGATTTCAGTGCACCATATGCCGTTTTCGCTTCGCTGCTTTGCTCGCCATAAATATCCTGCATTTCCGGATCTCTGTCCAGCACAATGTTTTCAGCTGTTTCGTTCAGGTCACGGCAGAGCATAAGCGCGGTCAGATCGTCTTTCAATTCCCTGTGATTTGAAGCGATCAAATAAGCGGCGGCATTTAAGTCATTCATCCTTTTTTCGATTTCCTCCGGCCGCAGCGGATAAGCAAGCTTGATCTCGATGATTTTTTGAACCGTTTCACCCTCCGGATATAAATAGATTGCCATCTCGGGAAGCGTGTACACAAGCCCGGGATTTTTTCTGTAAAAACCGTCTACATGTCTGAGGATCATTTCTTTGTCGATTTTGGTCGATACTTGTAGAAAGGCTATGCTGGTTTTGCATTTTTTTATTGCAGCGTCCAGTTGTTCGTACATGGCGGGAGCGGAGTTTACGCGGATGATGCTTTCGATTTCTTCTTTTGTGCGCTTGTAGGTGATGAATATCTGAACTTCGTAGTAGGACAAAATCGGGGTGAGATCGTGTGCGATGTAATCCACAGCGTATGCACCGAAAGGTGATTCTTTCGTTACCTCATAGCAAGCTCTGGATATGTCGTCCGGCACGTCGCCCAGATAATTTTTCGTTTGGATATAGCCCTGTTCGGACACGCTGCCGACAAGATTCAAAACAGCGTTTTTCATCGCCGAGTAATTACTGACAACCTGAACGGAGGAGTCCGGCAGAAATTCCGTATAATTGTCTTGATGATCGCTGATCACTAGATAATCTTTCGCGAACATATACGTGCAGCCGGTCAGCGCCATAACAGACAGCAAGACCAAAAGCAGCATTACGGTCACCGGTTTTCTGCTGCCGGTGCGCAAAACCGGCAAGCGTTTAAATCTCAATTTTCTCAAAGCCCAAACCCACGACCTCTCTGGTTTCGGAAATAATGACAAATGCTTCCTTGTCCAAGGTCTTAACGATTTTTTTCAGTTCCACAATCTGTCGTTTTTTGATGGCGCACAGCAAAACCGCTTTTTGTTCGCCGGTATAAACGCCCTCTCCGTACAGCATCGTTACGCCGCGTTCCAGTTTTTCCGCCAGTTCTTTTCCGATTGCCTTATATTCCCTGCTGACGATATAGACCAGCTTTCCATAATTGACGCCGTACAAAACCTCGTCGATGATCCAGGAAGCGACAAAAATCGAAATGGCCGAATACATTGCTTTATCGTAATTTTTGAATATAAGCGCGTACGCACCGATGACAACGGCATCTAAAATCAGCATGACCTGACCCAAATTGATATGCTGATAGTTCAGCCTGAACACTCTGGCAATGATATCCGTCCCGCCGGTCGTCGCGCCGGTGGAGAAGGTAAGCCCCAGACCCGCCCCGGTAATCAAACCGCCGAACAGCGCGGCCAGCAGCGGGTTTTCCGTTACCGGAAAAGCAACAAGATGAAAAACATCCACCAGCACGGAAATCAAAAGCATGGAAGCTGCCGAATCCAGCATGAATTTCAGCCCGAGTTTCCGAAAGCCCAAAATAAAAATCGGAATGTTTATCAAAATCATCAAAATGCCGACCGGAACCCCCGACAGGAAATTGATGATTGTCGAAATGCCGGTAACACCGCCTATTATAAGGACGTTGGGATAGAGAAAATAACTGAATCCCGCGGCATACACGGCCGAACCGAGAATCATCTGCATATAATAACGAATATGTCTGACCATTGAAATCTCCCTGAAAGCGCATATGGATTCCGATGCTTTTCGTTTTCCCCAAACCGAAACTTTGCCGCTCTAAAAGCATCCCCCCGCTTTTAGGCTTTTATGCTTTTAGGCGTTTATGCCCAATGCATTTATAACAAGCTAAGCTGCTCTTCGCCGGTATCCTCCTGTTTCAAAGGGGAGCCCGCGGCGGGGATTTTTTTTGCCTTGTACTTTGCGCGGTTTTTAATCGGCGTATCGTCGGCCCCGGCGGCGAAACGCACACGATGCTTTTGCTTTAGTGTCATAACCGAAACACCCTGCGTGTCCCGTGTCACTTTCGGGGAAAGCGCAGCGGTATTAAAAATCAAAACGCGGTTATCGGTTGTGTATACGGCAATTTCAAGATCGCTGTCAAAGGGGATGATTGCCGTTAAGCCGATCTTCTGACTGTACGCCCCGGTCAGCTTCTTCCTGTTTGTCTTTGTATAATAACTGGATAAAGGCACCCTTGCCGCTTTGCCGTTTTCATATATGAAAACAAGGCTGCCGGTGTAATCGCCGGCGTCCATGACGAAAATGACGTTTTCATTTTCATCCATCTCAAGCTTTGCCGGAAGATAAGTGCCCAGAGCGGACGCTTTGGTATCCTCAAAATCGCTGATCTTCGCCTTGTAGACCTGAAAACAGTCGGTAAAAACCAGAAGCTCCGCTTTGTTGGTTGTTTCAAAGCTCCGGCTCAGCGCATCATCTTCCTTGAATTTCTGCTCGGCGGCCATCCGAAGGGACAGAGGTGTGATCTTCTTAAAATACCCGTGTTTTGACACAAAAGCTGTCACCGGGTAATCTTCAATGTCATCCTCGGCATTATATTCCTCCACTTCCTTTTCCGAGATGATCTGTGTTTTCCGCGGCATACCGTACTTTTTGATCACGGCTTTCAGCTCCGCGATGATGATCTTATTGATTCTTCCGCGGCTTTTTAAGATGTCTTCAAGATCCGATATTTCCTTTTCAAGCTCGGTGATCTCGTCTAAGCGCTTGAGGATATATTCCCTGTTGATGTTGCGCAGCTTGATCTCCGCGACGAACTCCGCCTGAATATCGTCAATCCCGAAGCCGATCATCAGATTCGGAACCACCTCGGATTCCGAATCGGTATTCCGGATGATTTTGATCGCCTTATCGATATCCAGCAATATTTTCCCGAGACCCTTGAGCAGGTGCAGCTTATCTTTTTTCTTCGTCAGGTCGAAGTATACGCGCCGCCGGATGGATTCGATGCGCCAGGCCGACCATTCTTCAAGGATTTCCCGGATGCCCATCACTCTGGGCATGCCCGCGATGAGAATATTGAAATTGCAGGAAAATGTGTCTGTCAGCGGCGTCATTTTAAAAAGCTTCAGCATCAGTTTTTCAGGATCCGTGCCGCGCTTGAGGTCTATGGCCAGTTTCAGGCCGTTCAGGTCGGTTTCATCGCGCATATCGGCGATTTCCTTGATCTTATTTTGCTTAATGAGCTCGGCGACCTTATCTATGATCGCCTCCGCCGTCGTTGTATACGGTATTTCGCTGATTTCGATAATGTTCAGCTTTTTATCATAAGCCCATTTCGCCCGGAGCTTAAAGCTTCCCCTGCCGGTTTTATAGATGGTCTCCATCGTTTCTCTGTCAAATATCAGCTCGCCGCCGGTTGAAAAATCGGGCGCTTTTAGCGTATCGAACAGATTGCAGTCCGGATTGAGCAAAAACTCTATGGCCGTTTCGCAGACCTCCGTCAGATTGAAACCGCAGATCATACAGGACATGCCGACCGCAATGCCCTGATTGGCGGAAACCAGAATATTCGGAAACGATGTGGGCAGTAAAACAGGCTCCTTCATGCTCCCGTCATAATTGTCGGCAAAATCCACCGTTTCCTTATCGATATCCCGAAACAGCTCCGCTGTTATCGGCGCCAGCTTTGCCTCGGTATACCGTGAGGCGGCATAGGCCATGTCTCTGGAGTAGATTTTTCCGAAGCTGCCCTTTGAATCCACAAATGGGGTGAGCAGCGCTTCGTAGCCTTTGGATAACCGCACCATCGTTTCGTAGATCGCACCCTCGCCGTGGGGGTTTAAACGCATCGTCTGCCCGACGATATTGGCGGATTTTGTGCGCGCGCCGGTCAGCAGATTCATTTTATACATGGTGTACAGAAGCTTTCGGTGCGAGGGCTTAAACCCGTCGATTTCCGGAATAGCCCTGGATACGATGACGCTCATGGCATAGGGCATGAAATTGACTTCCAGCGTGTCGGTAATCGGCTGCTCAAGCACCTGCGCATTGAGCCCTACAACATCGGGATTTGTTTTTTTATCTTCTTTATTTGCCTTCTTTTTCCGAGGCATAGACTCATTCCTTTACTTGATAATCAGGAAATGTCGGCCAGTTCCAGATACTTATATCCGTTATTGGCGATGTGCGCCTTCCGTCCGCTCAGGTTATCGCCCAAAAGCAGGTCAAAAACCTCCGCGGTTTTATCGATATCGGTCGGCATCACCTTGATCAGCCGCCTTGTCGCGGGGTTCATCGTTGTCAGCGACATCATTTCGGGGTCGTTCTCGCCCAAGCCCTTTGATCTTGCGATCGTGTGCTTTGCGCCGTTAAAGCCTTTGACAATCTCGTTTTTTTCACTGTCGGAATACGCAAAATAGGTTTTGCCCTTGCATTCCAGTTCATACAGCGGAGATTCGGCGATATAGACATACCCTTCGTCAATCAGCGTGGGGACAAGGCGGTAGAGCATCGCTAGAATCAGTGTTCTGATATGAAATCCGTCTTCATCGGCGTCGGTGCAGATGATGATCTTGTTCCAGCGCAGATTGTTGATGTCAAACGTGTTAATGTCGTTAACATGCTTAGTCTTGACCTCTACGCCGCAGCCGAGTACCTTGATTAAATCGGTGATGATCTCGTTTTTGAATATCTTGTCATAATCCGGTTTCAGGCAGTTGAGCGGCTTGCCCCTGACCGGCATGATGCCCTGAAACTCGGCGTTCCGGCTCATTTTGCAGGAGCCCAGCGCGGAGTCGCCCTCAACGATATAGATTTCACGCTCCGATACATCCTTTGACCGGCAGTCCACAAACTTCTGGATACGGCTGGTGATATCCACGCTGCCGGACAGCTTCTTTTTGATGTTCAGTCTTGCCCGCTCGGCTGTTTCGCGGCTTCTCTTGTTGATCAGAACCTGTTCCGCGATCTTCTCCGCTTCCGCCTTGTTCTCGATAAAGTAAACTTCAAGCTTGCTCTTGAAAAAGTCCGTCATCGCTTCTTGAATAAACTTATTCTTGATGGATTTCTTTGTTTGATTTTCATAGGAGGTCTGGGTGGAAAAGCAGTTTGTGATCAAGACCAGACAATCCGCGATATCGTTGAAGGTAATCTTGCTTTCATTTTTTTGATACTTCCCGTTCTTTTTCAGATACGCGTCCAGAGCCGATACAAAGGCGGTTTTCACCGCTTTCTCGGGCGCGCCCCCGTACTCAAGCCATGAGGAGTTATGGTAATATTCGATCACATTGATCTTGTTTGTGAAGCAGAAGGACGCGGACATTTTCACCTTGTACAAAGGCTTGTCCTCTCTGTCTTTGCCTTTTCGCTCTGACTCCATATAAATCGGCTGCGTCAGATATTCTTCGCCTGTAAGCTCGGATACATAGTCGATGATGCCGTTTTCATATACAAAATCGGTTGTTTCAAACTTACCGTTTTTTTCCAGTCTGAATCGGAATGTCGTGCCGGCATTGACGACCGCCTGTTTTTTCAGCATATCCCGGAAGTATTCTTCGGGGATATTGATTTCGGAAAACACGTCGAGGTCGGGTCTCCAGCGAATCAGAGAGCCGGTTCTTTTCTTTGTCTCCGGGACCCAGCTCAGTCCCCCGATGTTTTCGCCCTTTTCAAAATGCAGCGTGTATTTTTTCTGGTCCCGCCACACCGTTACGTCCATATATTCAGAGGAATACTGCGTCGCGCAGGATCCCAGTCCGTTCAGGCCCAGTGAAAACTCATAGTTTTCACCCTCGTCGTTTTTATATTTGCCGCCGGCATACAGCTCACAGAACACAAGCTCCCAGTTAAAACGCTTTTCATTCGGGTTATAGTCCACAGGGCAGCCCCGCCCGAAATCCTCAACTTCGATGGAAAGATCCTCATAATAGGTTACAATGATCAGCTTTCCGAATCCTTCGCGCGCTTCATCAATGGCATTTGATAAAATCTCAAATACCGCATGCTCGCAGCCATCAATCCCATCCGAACCGAATATGACGCCGGGACGCTTCCGGACCCTGTCCGCGCCCTTTAAAGCCGATATGCTGTCATTTCCGTAATCCGCCGGCGCGGTCTTTTTTCTCATCGGTTCCCTCCGAAACTCAAAATATGGTGGTTTTCATACTATCGTGTCTACAACTGGTACTATACACCAATTTCATAGGCAAATCAAGTATGCAGCCAACGTATGTACGCTTCACGGGGCTTCTAAACCGGCTGTTTTCGATTTTGCCCGTTAACCCGGCCATACGCTGCGCCGTATTAGGATCAACGCAAGGCGTCTCTCCATTTTCTTCCTGCGTTTGTTTAATTTTCCTGTAATCTGAATAAAATACAGGTAACTTTAATATATTTTTAGAAAGAAGAGATCCTTTGAACCGAAGAAAAATGCACAAAAGGCAGAGAGCCGCCGAAAGAGCCGAGCTTGCCGAGCTGCTTTCGGACATCTGCGAAGTCAAAAGCCGGCTAGCCGGGGCTTATATTCAGTTCAACACGGTACTGGAGCCGGAGCTGGTCGAGGCCAATGTCTATGAAATAAGCGCCCTGCAGGCAAAATACGCCTATCTCCTTCGAAAAATCAAGGCATATGAAAACAAAGACGTTCGATCTTTCTATTTTTCAAGGAAGGTTGATATCGGCGGCTTTGAGGCCGCATCGCATAAAACAGGCTGAAGGCGGCAAGCCGGGTTCTTCGGGAATCCTGTCGGCAGCCGGTCAGACGCGTTTCCGGCTAAAACTATTATGTACAAGCGGAGCTTAACCTTTTACCGCTTTGAGGGGTGATTGATACGAGCGGGTTTATCGCGGTCGGGATCGTAGCAGGCGTTCTTTTATTGCTGCTGCTGGTTTTGAAAATATTCACCGCGCCCATCAAAATACTCTTTAAGCTTATCTTAAATACGATTCTCGGTTTTTTTGCGCTGATTTTGATTAATGTCTTCGGCGCCATGATCGGTGTGACAATCGGCGTTAATCTGGTAAACGCTTTGGTGATCGGATGCCTGGGGGTGCCGGGCGTAGGGCTTTTGCTGCTGCTGAGATGGCTGATGATTACATAAGATAAGCCAATATTGCGATTCTCCATAAAAATTTCAGACTAATATGGTCTGTGTTAAAGGTTGTAAAGACTGCGCCAAAGGATTAATCCCCCGGCGCAGTTTTTTTCTTTCATACCATACGGTATGGCGTTTATTTTCTTTCTATTGCGCGTTTGGCGGCTTCTGTTATGGCCTCCGCTGTCAGATGATATTCCTGCCGCAAAAAGCTTTCCGTGCCCACCTGGCCGAATCTGTCCAGGGTTCCGACCATCTCGACCGGAACGGGAACCGTTTTCACAACGGCTTCCGAGACAGCGCCGCCGAGACCGCCAAAGGTGTTGTGGTTTTCAGCCGTCACAATCGCGCCGGTATCCTCCGCGCATTTTGCAATCAGCGTTTGGTCAATCGGCTTCCATGTGAACATATCCACTACCCGCGCCGAAACGCCCTGAGCTTCCAGCATATAAGCGGCTGTCAGCGCTTCCGCAACCATGATTCCGCTGGCGATGATCGTTACATCGCCGCCGTTTCTGAGGACATTTCCTTTGCCGATTTCAAAGGAAGAACCGTCTTGATAGACCGAGATCACGCTTTTTCTTGCCATTCTGATATAATAGACGCCATATACGTCGCAAAGCTGACGGATGATATCCCCCAATGCCACGGGGTCTGCCGGCTCTATCAGCGTTATTTCGGGAATGCCCCGCAATACCGCCATATCTTCAAAGGGCATATGCGTGCCGCCGTTATAGGCGGCTGTTACGCCCGGGTCGGAGCCGATGATTCTGACATTCAGCTTCGCGTATGCGGCGGAAACGTATATCTGGTCGCAAACCCTGCGGGAGGCAAAGGTTCCGAAGCTGTGTGCGAACGGAATTTTTCCGGTCAGGGAAAGCCCGGCCGCGATTCCGATCATATTTGCCTCGGCAATCCCGCACTGCACGGCCCTGTCGGGAAATGCCTTGAAAAAAGGCTTCATGCCCGAGGAGCTGACAAGGTCCGCGTCGAGAACAACAATTTTCTCATTGTCTCCGGCCAGCGCCATGAGGGTTTGGCAGTATTTATCCCTCATCAGTACATCGCTTTTTTCAAGCTTCGTTTTAACTTTGAACATCGAATTCAGCCCCTTTCCAGTAACGCTTTGCGAGACAGGTCAAGAACCCGCTCAGCCGATGAAATGGCTTCGTTTATCTGCTCCGGGGTAAAATTCATATGGTGGTTTCCCGCAATCCCCTCGGCAAAGGCAACGCTGTGCCCTTTTACCGTGTCAAGCACAATCGCGGACGGCTTGTCGGCTATGTCTTTTGCCGCGTTTACGGCATTTAAAATTTCTTCGATATTGTGGCCGTCAACTTCCTGCACATGCCAGCCGAAGGCCCGCATTTTTTCGGCAATATCGCCGATATCCAGAACATCCTTTGTAAATCCGTCGAGCTGCTGCTTATTGTCGTCAATAAACATAATCAGGTTTCCGAGCTTTTTATGGGCGGCAAACATAAAGCCTTCCCAGTTTTGCCCTTCGTTGAGCTCGCCGTCGCCGACAATCAGATAGGTAAAGCTTTTGGCTTTATCCATTCTGTCCCCCAGCGCAACGCCGATGGCGGCCGATGCGCCCTGCCCGAGAGAACCCGTTGTCATATCCACACCGGGTGTCTTATTCCTGTCGCAATGGCTCGGCAGGCGGCCGCCGCCCAGATTGAGCTCTCTGAGCATGCTTTCGGGGAAAAAACCCTTCAGCGCCAGTGTTGCGTAAACGGCGGGTCCTGAATGACCTTTTGATACAATAAGCTTGTCTCTTGACGGCCAATTCGGGTTTTTCGCGTCATACCGCATCACAGCTCCATATAAAACAGCCAGCGTTTCAACGATAGACATGGAGCCCCCGATATGCCCGAATCCGATATATGAAAGCTCTTTGAGCGTCGTTACCCGGATTTCTTCGGCAAAGACCCTGAGCGTCTTTAATCTCTTCAGCCTGTCCATAGATCCCTCATCCTTCCTCATCGGGTTTTGCTGCTAAAACTCCAGTTTTTGTGCGATATAATCGCCGAGCTCCGATAGGCTTATCCGCTCCTGCGTCATGGTGTCCCTTTCTCTTACCGTTGCGCAGCCGTCCGTCTGCGAATCAAAATCGTAGGTAATACAAAACGGCGTGCCGATTTCATCCTGACGGCGGTACCTTTTCCCGATGGAGCCCGCATCGTCATATTCGACCATAAACCGCTTCGCCAAATCCCGGTAGATGGCTTCCGCCCCCTCTGCGAGCTTTTTTGACAGCGGGAGGACCGCGCATTTAATCGGCGCAAGGGCCGGATGAAGACGCAGCACGGTGCGCACATCGTTTTTTATGGGATCGACAACTTCCTCGTCATAGGCGTCAGCCAGAAACGCCAGTGCGATCCTGTCCGCGCCCAAAGAGGGCTCAACCACATAGGGGATATACTTTTCACCGGACGCCTGATCAAAGTATTCCATGTTCTCGCCGCTCTCCTGCTGGTGCGCTTTGAGGTCAAAATCCGTCCTGTCCGCGACGCCCCATAATTCGCCCCAGCCGAACGGGAATAAGAACTCAAAGTCCGTCGTCGCCTTTGAGTAATGCGACAGTTCCTCTTTCGTGTGATCCCGAAGCCTCAGGTTTTCTTCTTTCATGCCGAGCTTTAACAGCCAGTTTTTACAAAAACTGCGCCAGTAATCAAACCACATAAGGTCGGTGCCCGGCTCGCAGAAAAATTCCAACTCCATCTGCTCAAATTCCCTTGTCCTGAACGTGAAGTTACCCGGTGTGATTTCATTTCTGAACGATTTTCCGATCTGGCACACGCCGAACGGTATTTTTTTCCTGGATGTCCTTTGAATGTTCTTAAAATTGACAAAGATGCCCTGCGCGGTTTCCGGCCGCAGATAAACCTCCGCCGCCGAATCCTCCGTCACGCCCTGATGCGTCTTGAACATCAAATTGAATTTCCGGATGTCGGTAAAATCACTTTTTCCGCAGCTTGGACAGGCAATACCCTGTTCCCTGATATAGGCAATCAGCGTATCATTGTCCATGGCTTCCGCGACAACATCCGTTATCTCGTTTTTTAAGATCCAATCTTCCGCCAGCTTATCGGCGCGGTGCCGGGTTTTGCACGCCTTGCAGTCAATGAGCGGATCGTTGAATGTCGATACATGCCCGGAGGCGACCCAAACTCTGCGGTTCATTAAAATGGCCGAATCCAGCCCAACATTGTACGGAGATTCCTGAACGAATTTCTGCCACCAGGCCTTTTTGATGTTGTTCTTGAACTCTACACCCAAAGGCCCGTAATCCCAGGTGTTGGCCAGACCTCCGTATATTTCGCTGCCGGCATAGACAAATCCCCTGCTCTTGCACAACGCAACGAGCTTGTCCATGGTTTTTTCATTATTTTTCATAAAAACCTTCCATTCTGCCGCAAAGCGGCAGCACAAATAGTTAGGAAAAATCGATTGAGCAAATGGCCGCCGTCATATTTGGCGGTCAAATCGATTTCTACCGTCCGTGTAAGTATTTTCTGCGGGCGTGAAAGTATTTTTTTGCGTGCGTGAAAGTACTTTCACGTTTATATCGCTACTAAACAATCAAGATTATATACGTTTTGGGGTTCTTGTCAACAAGAGCGGCCGCAGATCGGCGCTTTTTCTTGCATTTTTACGGTTCTTCCTTTAAAATATTCAGGCGCTGACGCGCAACGAATCAATTCGAGAAAGCTGGGGGTTACCCTTATGGATTTTCAAGCCGGACAATGCGATGTCGCCGTAATCGGAGCGGGCCACGCGGGCATTGAAGCGTCGCTGGCCTGCGCCCGGATGGGCCTTGACACGATCTGCTTTACTATAAATCTGGACGCCGTCGGCAACATGCCCTGCAATCCCTCCATCGGTGGTACCGGCAAAGGTCATCTGGTCAGAGAGCTGGACGCCCTCGGCGGAGAAATGGCCAAAGCGGCGGATAAAACCTGCCTGCAATACCGTCAGCTCAATAGAGGCAAAGGTCCCGCGGTCTATTCTCTTCGCGCCCAGGCCGACAGAAGAGCCTACCAGAATGTCATGAAGCATACGCTGGAGCTGCAGCAAAACCTGCGCCTGAAGCAGGCGGAAATCGTTGAAATCGGCGTCAGTGACGGCAGCGTGTCATTTGTCAAAACGCAGACAGGCGCAATCTACAAGGCAAAAGCAGTGATTGTCTGTACCGGCACCTATCTGCGCGGGCGCACAATCGTGGGCGAGGTTGTCCGCGAGGGCGGGCCGGACGGTATGTTTGCCGCCACCGCGCTGTATAAATGCCTTTGCGATCTCGGCCTTTCCCTCAGACGCTTCAAGACCGGCACACCTCCAAGGATTAACGGAAAAACCGTGGATTATACCAAAATGGAAATCCAGCCGGGAGATGACGATGCCGAGCCCTTCTCCTTTGAAACAAAAACCGTTCCCGAAAACCGTGTTTCATGCTACCTTACGTATACAAATGAAGAAACGCACAAAATCATCCGCGATAACCTGGACAGGAGCCCGCTGTATTCCGGTGTGATTGAAGGCGTCGGCGCACGCTACTGTCCTTCCGTTGAAGACAAGGTCGTCCGGTTCTCCGATAAGCCCAGACATCAGCTGTTCATCGAACCGATGGGGCTTGAGACGGAGGAGGTCTACGTTCAGGGACTGTCTTCCTCTTTACCGGAAGAAATACAGATTAAAATAATGCGCACGATAAAAGGTTTGGAGCATGCCGAGATCATGCGCTTTGCCTATGCTATTGAATATGACTGTATTGACCCGCTCGAGCTTCGCGCGACGATGGAAGTGAAAAAAATATCCGGCCTGTACGGCGCCGGGCAATTCAACGGCACCTCGGGCTATGAGGAAGCGGCGGTACAGGGGTTTATCGCAGGCGTCAACGCGGCCTTGAGCATACAGGGAAAACCGCCGTTTATACTGGACAGAAGCGAAGGCTATATTGGGACGCTGATTGACGATCTTGTAACAAAAGGGACCAATGAGCCTTACCGGATGATGACCTCCCGCAGCGAATACCGTCTTTTGCACAGGCAGGACAATGCCGATATCCGTATGAGCAAATACGGGTATGCCCTCGGATTTCTCCCGAAAGAGCGTTATCTTGCCGTAGAGGCGAAATATGAAGCGGTAAATGCGGAAATCGCAAGGCTTGTGGGTACGCACATTCCGCCCTCCCCGGCTCTGTCCGCTCTTTTGGTCGAAAAGGGTACCGTGCCCGCCGTTTCCGGAATCAGCCTCGGTGATCTGCTCAAGCGGCCTCAGCTTGACTATCTGTCGCTTTTGCCTTTTGATAAGCAAAGGCCCGAGCTGCCGAAAGCCGTCTGGCAGCAGGCGGAAATATCAATCAAATACAGCGGGTATATAAAACGCCAGCTCAGGCAGGTGGAGGAATTTAAGCGCATGGAGGAAAGACGACTCCCCGCCGATATCGACTATATGACCATCCACGGCATCAGAATCGAAGCGCGGCAGAAGTTGAACAAGGTAAAACCGCATAATATCGGACAGGCCTCCCGAATATCCGGCGTTAATCCGTCCGATATCGCGGCGCTGATGATTTTTCTGGAAAGGAACCGATAAAAAAACCATGAAGGTTTCCGTTTATACACTGGGGTGCAAGACCAATCAATTTGAAAGTCAGGCGCTGGAAGCCATGCTGCTCGAGCGCGGGCACCGCCTCTGCTCCGCCGATGAACCGGCGGACGCTTTGATCATCAACACCTGCGCGGTCACGGCGGAAAGCGCCGCAAAATCACGCCGTGCCGCGGCGAAGGCCGTAAAAAACAATCCGGACTGCATTGTTGCCCTTTGCGGCTGCTGGCCGCAAATCAGCCCGGAAGAGGCGGAAAGCACGGGCGCGCATCTTGTATACGGAAGCGGCGACAAGTCAGGCTTTTTACGTGATCTGGAGCGAGCATTTAGAAGCGGGCAGACAGGCATACAAATAGACGAACCCTTTTCGCGTAAAGATTTTGAGGTTTTACCTGCCGGCTCCCTGTCGGGCAGGACAAGGGCCATGCTGAAGATTCAGGACGGCTGCCAAAACTTTTGCGCGTATTGCATCATCCCATATGCGCGGGGAGCCATCCGAAGCCTTAAGATGCCCGACGCGGTTTCGGAAGCGGAGCGGCTTTATGCGCAGGGTATAAAAGAGCTTGTTATTACCGGCATTGAGATTTCCTCATACGGAAAGGATTTACCTGACGGCGAAAACCTCGGCGGGCTGATTTCCCGCATCGGTCAGGCTGTGCCGGACATGCGGCTGAGAATCGGATCGCTGGAGCCCCGTATTATCACAAGAGAATTCTGCCGACTGCTGGCCGGTGTAAAAAACCTCTGCGAGCATTTTCATCTGTCCTTGCAGAGCGGCTGCGATCAAACGCTTTTCCGCATGAGGCGCAGATACGATACGGCATTGGTGAAAAGCGCCATTGAGCTTATCCGCGAGTATTTTCCGCATTGCGGCCTCACGGCGGATCTGATTGTCGGCTTTCCGGGCGAAACCGAAGAGGAATTTCAAAAAACGCTTGACTTTATTAAGGCCTGCGCGTTTTCTTCCATGCATATTTTTCCGTACTCACGAAGGCCTAAAACACCGGCATATCATATGAAAGATCAGGTACCAAAGGCCATAAAAAAGGAGCGCTGCCGCAGGGCGGCTTCGGCAGCCGGGGAAATGAAGCTTTCCTTTTTAAGGTCCCTTGTCGGAACTGTCCAGTCCGTTTTATTCGAAAGTGAACAAGACGGCGTCAGCCTTGGCCATACGCGTTCATACAATCTGCTGGCGGTAAATGGTGATAACCTGACAAATCTGATAAAAAAAGTTATGGTCACGGGGGTAAAAAATGGTCATCTTTTCGGTGATTTGATAAAGGAAAAGGTTTGACAATAAATTTATGCGGTACTATAATTATTTAATACTTTAATTAAATATATAAACGGAGGGTTACCCTATGGCAAATGATCGAATATACAATTTCTCGGCGGGCCCGTCGATGCTTCCTCTGGAGTGTCTGAATCAAGCGGGTTCGGAAATAACAAACTTCGGCGGTTCCGGTATGTCCGTCATGGAAATGAGCCATAGGAGCAAAATCTATCTGAGTATTTTTGAAGAAACCAAGGAAAACTTCAAAAAGGTTCTGAATGTTCCGGATAATTACAGCATTTTGTTTCTTCAGGGCGGCGCGACTTTGCAGTTTGCGATGGCTCCGATGAACCTGATGCCCCGCACCGGCAAAGCGGATTATGCGATCACCGGCAATTTCTCAACTTTGTCGTATAAAGAAGCGAAAAAGTACGGAACCTGTCAAGTCGCGGCAAGCTCGGAGGACAAAAACCATACCTACATACCAAAGCAAAGCGATATAAAGTTTGATCCCGAAGCGTCCTATTTCTATTACTGCGCAAACAACACCATCTACGGAACGGAATGGAAATATACGCCTGACGCCGGCGAGGTTCCGCTCGTCTGCGACATGTCGTCGAATATTCTATCCAAGCCTGTGGATGTATCAAAATACGGTGTCATTTTCGCCGGTGCTCAGAAAAACATGGCGCCCGCCGGTCTGACGGTCGTCATCGTCAGAAACGATCTGATGGGCTTGGAATTTCCGTATACGCCCGTCATGATGAGCTACCAGAAGATGGCCGAAAAGGACTCTATGCACAATACGCCCCCATGCTACAACATTTACATATTGGGCCTTGTCCTCAAATGGATCCTGAAACAGGGCGGCGTTGAAGCGATGGCGCAGCTCAGGGACACCCGTTCTAATATGTTGTATGATTTTTTAGACAACAGCAAGCTGTTTAAATGCCCGGTTGTACCCGAAGACCGCAGCGGCATGAACGCTGTGTTTACGACCGGTGACAAGGAGCTGGATACGAAATTTGCCTCTGATGCGACAAAAGCCGGTTTTAGTAATCTTGCCGGCCATCGCAATGTCGGCGGTATGAGGGCCTCTATTTATAATGCGATGCCTGTGGAAGGCGTTTCAAAGCTCGTGGCGTTTATGAAAGACTTTGAACAAAATAACAGCTAGGAGTAAAATGATGTATACGGTAAAAACACTGAACAAAATAGCGCCGATCGGCACGGAGAGATTCAATAAAGCCGTTATTGCCGTCAACGAAGCGGCGAACAATCCCGACGCGATCATGGTAAGATCCGCGGATATGCTCAATTACGATTTTAACCAAAACCTGCTGTGTATTGCAAGAGCGGGCGCGGGTTATAACAACATCCCCGTGCAGCGCTGCGCGCAAGACGGGATTGTCGTTTTCAATACGCCCGGCGCGAACGCGGGAGGCGTTAAAGAGCTTGTTTTATGCGCCCTGTTTTTGTCGTCCCGGAATATTTTCGCCGGCTGTGAGTGGGTTAAAACAATCGCCGACAAACAAGACGATGTTCCCGCCCTTGTCGAGAAGGGCAAAAGCACATACGCGGGACCCGAGATACTGGGTAAAACGCTGGGCCTTATCGGACTGGGCGCGATAGGCGCAAAGGTCGCGCGCGACGCGAGTGCGCTGGGCATGACGGTATACGGCATCGATCCTTTTCTGCCCGACGATGTAAAGGCCGACCTTTCACCGACGGTCAGATTTGTAGACGATATTGACGAGCTGTACGCAAACGCCGACTATATATCTTTGCATCTTCCCTACAACAGCGAAACGAAAAACAAGATTTGCGCGGAATCGATCGCAAAGATGAAAGACGGCGTGCGGATCATCAATATTGCCCGCGGCGAGCTGGTCTGTGACGACGATATGCTGGCAGCGCTCGAGACGGGCAAGGTCTCCTGCTATGTAACGGATTTCCCGAACGCCAAAACCGCCTGTGCCAAAGGCGTCGTTGCCATCCCCCATCTCGGCGCGTCAACCCCCGAAAGCGAGGACAACTGTGCGATCATGGCCGCCGACCAGATATCGGAATATCTTCTTAACGGTAATCTGATTAACGCCGTGAACCTCCCGAACATCACGATGGCGCGCTCAGGAAAGCAGCGTGCGGTTGTCATTGCCAAAGCCGGACCGGATACGCCGGGGGCGCTTTTGAAAGCAGCCGAAGAGGCCGGTGTCTCGGTCGTTTCCTCCGCCAGCAAAACAAAGGGCGATTACAGCGTCTCTCTGCTGGATTTTGACCGCGAATCCGCTGCTGTTGAAGACGCGCTCAAAGCCGTGGAAGGCGTAATCCGGGTAAGGGTTATATAAAAGCGACAGTTCAGGTGTCCCTTTGTCCTTATTGAGGGGTTAGTATGGTTACTTTCGAAGACATAATAAATAACGATGATGTGAAAACCTATATCTGCAAGGCGGATGATTCCCTTTCCGCGCTCGGGTTTACCGAACATAGCTTTTCGCATGTTTCCAAAGTCTCTGAGACGGCAAAATACATTCTGGAAACGCTCGAGTACTCCCGGCATGAGATCGAGCTGGTGCAGATCGCCGGCTACCTGCACGATATCGGCAATCTGATAAACCGGGCTTACCATTCGCAGACGGGCGCGGTGATGGCCTTCCGGATTCTGGATCACCTCGGCATGCCGCCGGAGGACATCGCAACGGTGATAACGGCAATCGGCAACCACGACGAGGGAACGGGTGTCGCGGTGAATCCCGTTGCCGCCGCGCTGATTCTTGCCGATAAATCCGACGTCAGACGCAGCAGGGTCAGAAACCCCGAAAAAGGCGCGTTTGATATCCATGACAGGGTCAATTATTCGGTGAAAAAGTCGCTGCTTAAAATCAACGAAGAGCGTACGATTATTAAGCTTAAATTGACCATAGATACCAGATACGGTTCCGTCATGGATTATTTTGAGATATTTCTCGGCCGCATGACGCTTTGCAGAAAAGCGGCGGAAAAGCTCGGCCTGCAGTTTAAGCTGATCATCAACGAACAACCGCTGATATAGGAAAGACAAGAAAAAAGGGGCTGTCCTTAAAACATAACAGGAGCACCCCTACAAACAGGCAACACAAATGGGCTCAGTCGTTATGGCTGAGCCTGCTTTATTCGGCTTAATTCAGGAGAATGAAATCTGAAACCCCAAAGCTTGGAGAGAGGCGACATTTCGCTTCATGATGCGTTCGGCGTTTATAGTATTGAAGAAATCAGCACCCAGATCACAAAAGTGTTGATGCTTTTCAGATGATTTTGCGTTTCAGTTTCCAGAGTAAAATGCGCAGGACCGAGGCGTCTATGCGCGCTTCGGATATCTTTTTCTCATTCACGGCGCTTAAAACCGCCGGAATCTGTTCTTTGTAATTTGACGTGCACAGGATATCCGCGCCCGCGCTTACGGCCAAAACCGCGGCGTCCTCTCCCCCGGTAAAAGCCGCGACGGCGCCCATCGCCAAATCGTCCGTCATGATGACGCCCCGAAAGTTGAGTTCCTCGCGTAAAATCCGGTGGACTTCCGGCGATAGAGACGCGGGATGGTTTTCATCCATACACAAAACAATGTTATGCGATACCATCACAGCGTCCGCGCCAGCCTCAATACCGGCTAAGAAAGGCAGAAAATCATTTGACAAGAACACATCATATGCCCTGTTGTCATAGGCGGCCAAATCATGGGTATCCGGATTATCGCCATAACCTGGGAAATGTTTGAGCACGGAGCCCATGTTTTTATCGCACATGACCGATACAACAGACCTTATATATTCAGAAACCTGTTCGGCATCGTCTCCGAAGGACCGCTTATAGATAAACGACTCCGGATTGCCGGACAGATCCGCCACCGGCGCGAGGTTTACATTGATGCCCAGCGCGCTTAAAAGCTCCGACTTTTCACCGGTGTCTTCTGTTATCAATTCAAATCCGCCCAGCTCAAACAGCTTTCCGGGCGAGAGAAAAGGTTCGTCCCGCAATTCGGGAAACCAGCTTACCCGGTTGACTGTTCCGCCCTCCTCGTCCACCCCGATCAGCAGCCCAATGGCGGAGGACGCCTGATAATAACCGATATCCGCGGAAATCTGTTCTTTTGTTTTACCCTCAAAGTCCTTTGAAAACAAAATATAGCCGCCGGGCCGGTATTCTTCGGCTGTCTGCGCAGCCAGAGAACCCGGGCATGGAATGAAAAATAACTGCCCTACCTTGCTTTTCATATCCATACCGCGCAATATCTCTATCGCGCGCAGCAGCAGCGCGTTTTCATTTTCTTGTTTTTCCGTAACGCCGATGTGTGAAATCACGGCATTTTGCAGGGGTAAAGCGGGATCGAGTTCACCGTAAAACGAAATGGTCAGCGCGAAGCCGGCGTTTTGATAATCGGCAGGTATGTTTATATCCTTTATGACACCGGCAAATGTATAGATCGTGCCGTCCGCCGCCTTTACGGTCATCCGCTCCGGGTCTGTTTTTACGACGGTTGCTTCCATAACCGAAGCGATCGGCAGCGGTGTCGGCTCTTCCGCTTTGTTCGGTGTTTGAACCGCCTCCGGCGAATCCGGAGGCGGTTCTCCGGGCGAATGGACGGTGTTATCGACAGGTTTTGCGCACGCGGAAAAAATGCTTCCGGACAGAAACACTAAAATGATGAATAACCGCGCATAACGCTTCACTGACCGCACCTGATTTCCGATTATCAAAAGCTGGGCTTTCAAGAAAGCCTGTTTTTAAAATCATCATAGTCAAAGGATCGGATTACCGAATAATCCCCGTCTTTTTTCTTCAGAACAATCGACGGGAGCGGCATGCCGTTGAAGGTGTTATTTTTGACCATGGTATAGATCGCCATATCCTCAAACACAAGCCTTTTCCCCCGCTCAAGCGGCAAATCAAAGGAATAGTCCCCGATCACGTCTCCGGCAAGGCATGTCGGACCTGCCAGCCTGTAGGTAAAAGGCTTTTCCCGCGGCAGACCGGAATCCTTCAGGGGCGGACGGTAAGGCATCTCCAGCACATCCGGCATATGGCAGGCGGCGGAGGTGTCCAGAATCGCAATGTCGATTCTATTTTTTTGGCACGCGAGGACGGTTGTGATAAGAAAGCCCGCGTTCAGCGCAATCGCCTCACCCGGTTCCAGATAGACCTGAACGCAGTATTTATCGGATAGGCGTTTGATTAAGCTCTCCAGCAACGGTATATCGTAATCGGGCCGCGTGATATGGTGCCCGCCGCCGAAATTGAGCCATTTCATCTTATAAAGCCACGGCCCGAATCTTTCTTCGACCACATTGAGCGTCGCTTCCAGAGCGTCGGCATTTTGTTCACATAAGGTGTGAAAATGAAGGCCGTCCACAGCATCAAGCTCCTCCGCGTGAACAGACAAAAAATCCCCCGCCGTTACGCCGAGGCGGGAAAAAGGCGCACAGGGGTCATAGATGTCATGACCCTTCTGCGTGGAGCATTCGGGATTGATGCGAAGCCCGATGCTCGCGCCCGATTTTACGGTGCGGCCGGAAAACAGCTTGAGCTGGGAAACGGAATTGAATACGATATGATCGCCGTAAGATAAAATCTCGTCAAATTCATCGTCTTTAAAGGCCGGGGCATACACATGGTTTTCCTTTCCCATGTATTCCCTGCCGAGCCTTGCTTCATACAGGCCGCTGGACGCCGTGCCGCTCAGATAAGATCCGATCAAAGGATATAAAGCGAACATCGAAAACGCCTTTTGCGCAAGCAGAATCCGGCAGCCGGTTTTATCCATGACGCCGCGCAGGATCTCAAGATTCTTGATGATCGCGCTTTCGTCAACGACATAACAGGGCGTCTTTAGCCTATCGCTCTTCATCAGTCCACCAAAACGGGATCGCTTTGTATCGTATAGGGAAGCCCCCATTTACACAGCGCGTCCATGAAGGGATCGGGATCGAGCTCCTCAAGATTAAAAACACCGGGCTTTTTCCACACGCCGGTAAGTACCAGCATCGCGCCGATCATGGCGGGAACGCCGGTCGTATACGCAACGGCCTGAGAGCCGACCTCGCGGAAGCATTCCTGATGGTCGCAGACATTGTAGATATACAGGGACTTTTCTTTATTGTCCTTTAACCCAGTGAAGATGCAGCCGATATTGGTCTTCCCTTTTGTGCGCGGGCCGAGAGACGAGGGATCCGGAAGGACCGCCTTTAAAAACTGAAGCGGCACGATCTCCCTTCCCTCGAACATAATCGGCTTTATCGAGGTCATGCCGACGTTTTCCAGACATTTGAGGTGCGTAAGATAGCTTTGGCCAAAGGTCATGAAAAACCGGATGCGCCGGACGAAGGGAATGTTCTGCGCCAGGGACTCAATCTCCTCATGGTGCAGAAGGTACATGTCCTTCTCCCCTATTTCGGGGAAATCATAGACTCTTTTAATCGCCATCGGCTCTGTTTCCATCCATTTGCCGTCTTGCCAGTAGGAACCTTTAGCCGTGACCTCGCGGATATTGATTTCGGGGTTGAAATTCGTGGCAAACGGGTAGCCGTGATCTCCGGCATTGCAATCCAAAATGTCGATGGTATGAATTTGATCAAAATGGTGTTTTAGGGCATATGCCGTAAAAACACTTGTTACACCGGGATCAAAGCCGCTGCCGAGCAGAGCCGTAATTCCGGCTTTTTCAAACCGCTCTTTATAGGCCCACTGCCATTTGTACTCAAATTTTGCCGTGTCCTCGGGCTCATAATTGGCCGTGTCGATATAATGCGTTTTAGTTTTAAGGCACGCGTCCATTATCGTGAGGTCCTGATAAGGCAAAGCCAGATTGAGGACCGCATCCGGCCTGTGTTTTTCAATCAGCGCAATCAGCTCGCCTGTGCTGTCCGCATTTACCTGTTCGGTGAAAATGACCGTTTTCGTCTTATCCTGTAGCTTTTGCTTTAAAGCGTCGCATTTTGACTTTGTCCGACTGGCAATAACCAATTCTTCAAAAACCTCGCTGTTTTGACAGCATTTATGAATGGCAACGGAAGCGACGCCGCCGCAGCCGATGATCAAAAGCTTTCCCATTGTTAACCCCCCGTTCGGTTTAGTATTTTCAATGACAGCGTATTAATGCAAGGCGGCTTGCCGCTAAAGGGCCAGGAGAAGCTCACGTGTGAATTTGCTCGCAGCGGCCGCCGATATCCCCGTACTGTCGCAGGGCGGGGATAGCTCGTTTACATCGCAGGCTACGACATCAAGCTTTGAACAGACAGTAAATGCCGCGTTGAGCAATTGAGTAAATTTGACCCCACCGGCTTCCGGCGTACCGGTTCCGGGAAATTCGGAAGGATCCAGTATGTCCAGATCCACGGTCAGGTATATGGGAAATCCCCGGAGCGCCATAACCGTATCGCCAAGGCCCGTGAAATCGAACCTGATTTGGCTGACATGCCCTTTATCCGCCCACTCAAACTCCTCTTTGTCGCCCGACCGGATACCGAACTGATGAATGTGCCCGTCGCCTAAAAGGTCCCAGCAGCGCCGCATCACACAGGCATGTGACAGCTTTACGCCGAGATAGTCATCCCGGAGGTCCGCGTGCGCGTCAAAATGGATGATGTGAAGCCCGGGGTATTTCTCTGATGCCGCCTTGACGGCGCCCAGCGTAACCAGATGCTCGCCGCCGAGCATAAAGGGCAGCTTGCCGTCTGAAAGAATCGTTTTTGCGTGTTCGTACACACTGTCCAGAACCATTTTCGTGTCGCCGATGGCAAGCGTCAGATCGCCGCTGTCAAAGACGCTGATGTCACAAAGGTCCCTGTTTTGGTATGGGCTAAAGGTTTCCAGCGCCTGAGACTCCCGGCGGATCGCCCGGCTCCCGAAGCGCGCGCCGGGTCTGTTGGACGTTGTTGAATCAAAAGGGGCGCCGAACAGCACGATCTTCGCTTCTTCATAATCGCCGGCGCAGCCGATAAACGCGTCATAACTTTTATTCAACATCCTTTAACAGCTCCTCCACATAAGAAGGCAGTGCAAAGCTGCCTGTGTGCAGCCGCGAATTGTAGTACCTGGTTTTTATACCGCGCAGATTCCAGGCAGTTGCATCCAAGTCATGGATCGGGTGATATTTCTTTGAGGCGAATCCGAAAAGCCAGTGGCCGGAGGGATAGGTCGGAATATGCACCTGATACACTTTACTGATCGGAAAGCTTTCCACTATCCGTTTGTGCGCCCGCTGACAGGCTCTGGCATCCTCCTCGTAAAAGGGGCTTTCATGCTGGTTGACCATGATCCCGTCATCCTTCAGGGCCTTAAAACAGTTTCCGTAAAACTCTCTGGTGAAAAGACCCTCGCCCGGTCCGAAAGGGTCTGTGGAATCGACAATGATCAGATCATAGGCGTTTTCCTTTGTTCTGATGAACCGCAGTCCGTCCTCGATATAAATGGTCAGCCGCGGGTCCGAGAGCCGGCAGGCCGTCTGCGGCAGATACTCCCGGCAGACCTCGATGACCAGAGGGTCTATTTCGACCATGTCCATGCGCCTGATTTCCGGATATAAAGCGAGCTCGCGGATGACCCCGCCATCTCCGGCCCCGATAATCAATACATTTTCCACATTCGGATGGACCGCCATCGGCACATGCGTGATCATCTCATGATAGATGAACTCGTCTCTTTCCGTCAGCATCATATAGCCGTCCAACACCAGAAAGCGTCCGAAATCCTTACATTCAAATACATCGATGCGTTGAAAATCGCTTTGGCATGTATAAAGCTGCCGGTCCACTTTGATGGACAGCTTTGTATTCGGCGTATGCCCCTCCGAAAACCACAGTTCCATAAATGCCTCCAATCTGCCGGAAACGGTTTTTTATTTTAATACATTCAATCTGCCGATATCCGGATCCTCCGGCCCGGTCAGCGAGCAGCCTTTTTCCTTTGCGTAGCGGATATACTCAAGGATATCCGGGGTGATTTCTTCGCCCGGGGCCAGAATCGGTATGCCGGGCGGATAGCACATAACGAATTCGCTGCAGATTCTGCCCTGCGTGTCACCAAGCGGCAAAGACTCCTTCGGGGCGTAAAACGCTTCCTGCGGTGTGACGGCAATCTTCGGTGCCAAATATTCCTGAGACAGCATACCGGACTTGTCCTTGCGGTAGCGCCTGCGGATTTCCGACAGCGCGCCGACCAGCCGCTCAACCTCCTGCTTCCGGTCGCCGATGGATATATAAGCCAAAATATTCCCGAAGTCCCCGAACTCGATCTGGATATCATATTCGTCCCGCAAAAGGTCATAAACCTCAATGCCGGCCAGTCCGATATCCAGCGTATGGACAGACAGCTTTGTCACATCAAAATCAAAAATACTGTCGCCGTTAATCCGTTCCCTCGAATAGGCATAATACCCACCGATGCCGTTAATCTCGCACCGGGCGTATTCCGCCAGATCAATCACCCTTTTAAACTCCGTTTTACCCCGAAGCGCCAGATTTCTTCTTGATATATCGAGGCTTGCCAGCAGTAGATAAGAGCCGCTGGTTGTCTGCGTAAGATTGATGATCTGCCTGACATAGCCTTCCCGTTCCGGCTGCCTTAATAAAAGAAAAGAGCTTTGCGTCAGGCTTCCGCCTGATTTATGCATGCTCACAGCCGCCATATCGGCCCCGGCTTCCATAGCCGAAACGGGCAGATTGTCGCCGAAATAAAAATGCGTGCCATGCGCCTCGTCAACTAAAACAAGCATACCATAAGAATGGGCAAGCGCAACAATCGAACGCAGATCGGAACAGATGCCGTAATAGGTGGGGTTATTGACCAGCACGGCCTTCGCGTCCGGGTTTTTTATTATCGCCTGTCTGACCTGTTCAAGACGCATACCCAGTGGAATGCCGAGCCTCGGGTCCACTTCGGGATTGACATAAACGGGATGCGCCCCGCAGAGGATCAATGAATTGATCACACTCCGGTGCACATTTCTGGGTAAAATGATTTTGTCTTTGCTTTTTAAGACGCTTAAAATCATGCTTTGAATCGAGGATGTCGTACCGCCGACCATCAAAAAACAATGGGCGGCACCGAATGCCTCCGCCGCCAGTATTTCCGCGTCACGGATGACGGACACGGGATGGCAAAGATTATCCAGCGGCTTCATCGAATTGATGTCAAGGCCCACACACTGTTCGCCCAGAAGCCGGACAAGCTCCGGATTGCCCCGCCCGCGTTTATGCCCCGGTACATCGAACGGAACGATCCGCATTTTCCGGATTTTCTCCAGCGCATCATAAATCGGCGCGTAATCCTGCGTAAGCTTGTCTATTTGGGTTCACTCCCTATGGGAAAGATATTGCGGCCGCTGAATATCTCGATCATTTCACGGCGCAGGTTTCCCGATATCTCAAGCCTTTCCTTGGGCGTCAGCTCGTATACGTCCGTGTTGAACAAATAGTTCTGCAAGGCCCTTTCTTTAATCAGCATTTTGGTATGGAACATATTCGCCTGATAGACATTGATGTCCACCGCGTCATACATTTTCAGTATATCGTCGCTGATGTAATTTTGTATTGAGGTGATATCATGGTCGATAAACAGCTTCTCACCGCTCAGATGCCTTGTAAAGCCGCGCACACGATAATCCATCGTGATGATGTCCGAATCAAACGAGCCGATCAGAAAATCCAGAGTTTTCAGCGGCGTAATTTCACCGCAGGTAGCCACATCGATGTCAACACGAAATGTGGCCAGAAAGGTATCCGGGTGGTATTCCGGATACGTATGCACGGTGACATGGCTTTTGTCCAGATGCGCGACAATCGTATCGCCGGCCGGGATCATAGAGTGTTCCGCAATCATAACCGTGACAGACGCGCCCTGCGGATCATAATCCTGCCGTGCGATGTGCAAGACCGTTGCGCCGATCATATCAACGACATGCGTGAGTATGTTTGTCAGGCGTTCGGAGTTATACTGCTGATCGATGTAAGCGATATAATCTTTAAGTTCGCGGGATGTCTTTGCGTAACATACATCGTAAATATTGAAGCTTAACGATTTTGTCAGATTATTGAATCCGTACAGTTTGAGTTTTCCTTCCATCGCAACCTCCTCACCCCTGCAATGCCTACTATGCTCAGATCGGTTTGGGTATATTCTATGCCGATCGGCCGGCTCCGGCTTAATAAAAAAACGCAGGTAAATGGTATTGATGCCATCTACTTGCGTTATCGTCATTCGATCATATGTCAATCGACCTCGGTAAGACAATGATAGAATTTTAAACGAAGATAAATCAAAGATTAGAGTCTATATAGCAAACAGCTTACTTTTACTACTCTTATTGACCGTTTCACAAGTTGATGCATCATGAATATGCCGGTTATAAAGTAACCAACTTATAAAAGTTGAGCTTTTAACTCAATCAATAAGCAACCCTCGTTGCCTGCAACTCTCGTTGCTGGTCGGCAGTTGACCCGGCTGTCCGCATGGCCTTGACTTTCGTTTGAAAGTGGTCAATAAGTATTTGCTAAGTGGTTCTGGGAACCTGAACATGCCATTGTTCGCGTATTTTGTAGGTTATCATATCGTTTATCGGTTGTCAAGAATAATCATTTCAACGCACATACGAATGTGCGTTGCGCACGAATGTCAGCGTTGCGCACGAATGTCAGCGTTGCGCACATATGGTTGTCGGTTGCCCGGATACCTCTATTAATAAATTAGAGTTTAAAATCAAAAATTCAATGTTTTTCTGTATCAGCCAAGCTCAACACTCTCATAACATTCGATTTTTTCGCATATAGTCTAGCATGACTATTGCTGGGAGTGTTGTTTTTGAAAACTAACATTGAAGAACGAGCCTGCGATTTGGCGGTTTACATCATAGAAAACAAAGCGACGGTGCGCGCAGCAGCTCAAAAATTCGGAATTTCAAAATCAACCGTACA
>LSQX01193522.1_pt1 | contig 33890 bp, 24 predicted proteins | sample 654561 | NCBI WGS metagenome assembly LSQX01 (sample SAMN04489861, study PRJNA283612) | anaerobic digester metagenome | isolation source: 4 biogas reactors fed with cattle manure at either 37C or 55C with and... | place: Denmark: Kongens Lyngby | collected 2014 | reverse complement strand
GCTTGCGGCCATGATGCGCACACCGCTATCCTGCTCGGTACGGTTAAAGCGTTGAAGGCGATCGAAAAACAGATCAACTGCCGTGTGGTCTGCATTTTTCAGGCGAATGAAGAAGGTCAAGCCAGTGAAGGTGGCGGCAGCGGGGCACGTCTCATGATGAATGATGGCGTGGACGAACTTTTCGATGTTATTGCCGCCTGTCATATGGATAATAAGATTGACAGCGGTGAGGCCGCCGTGATCCATGGCGCTACCTTTGCCTCTTCAGATACGTTCCGCCTGTCCTTTTATGGTAAAGCCGGCCATGCCGCTGCACCACATGCCGCTATCGACGCGATCGCCATGGGTGTTAAAGCTTATACAGCACTGGAGACCATGGTATCCCGAGAAATTGATCCACTTGTCTCCCGTGTGTTGAGTGTGGGTGTTTTCCAGGCTGGCAAGGCCAGTAATATCCTGGCGGATCACTGTCTCCTGGAAGGGACGATCCGTACACATGACAACCAGGTTTCTGCCTACATCAAGCAACGGATGGAAGCGCTTTGCGCATCCATCGCCGAGTACTGCCACGGGCGGTTCGAGATCACATATGGCGCAGGTCTGCCGGTTGTCATAAGCGACCCGACACTGGCGGACAGGATGTTCCAGTCTGCCGTAACTGCAGGCGTCAAAGCTTTCTATCGCGACAGGCCGCTCATGTATGGAGAGGATTTCGCCCATTATCTGGAAAAACGGAAAGGCGTTTATTTCTTTCTCGGCGGCCGCAATATCGCCCGCAATATCGTCTCGATGACACATAACAATGATTTTGATGTTGATGAGTCCGCGCTCTTGTATGGCGCCCGTATCATGCGGCAGTTTGTATGTGATTTAGCCGCCGACCCTGTCCGGTAGTTTATGGCGTGGTTGCCTGCTCGGCATTTTCTCGTGGTCGGGTGAGGAAAGCCATCGCTTTTTCCAGATCACCATTCATCAACACACAGACTTCCTGGTCCTGGTACTCTTTATCAACTTGTATGAGTTTGATAACCGGTGCCAGATCGGCATATTCAGGAAGCATTTCTGCCAGCCTGTTGCTTGTGCTGCTAAAAAAAGACTGGTTGAAAAGCACTTGGGTCTCATCCGGGTAGAGTGGCAGGTATTTGATGTTTTCCTCGACCAGGTCCTGGAAAAAATGGGTGCCAAAGGAGAGTTCCGGCTGGTAATTTGCCGTGCTGGTCGCGATCTCTATTAACATCGCTGTATTGTTGATGTCTGCGTAAGTAACGGGTACACCCAGTTTTATATCGCCGCGGCTGCCCCAACGGCCTGGCCCCATCAGGATAAAACTGCGTCGCGGCAGGCGTGTGTTCAGCTCGCTGACCACACGGCCGACACGCAGATAATCCTCATGGACGGCCATGCCGGCATAAGCCGCAGGATCGATATACACCACGGTTTTTATGCCACTGACTTGGCCATTTGTGATGTATTTTTTCGCGGTGAACAGGATGTTGTTATGCGGGATGTCCGCCGGGATGGGTGGCGGCGCGTTATCGCGGCCGCGGCTTTGCGGCCTGCACTGCAACAGGTAGAGAGATTCCCCGTCGCTGGCAAATTCAACATCAACCGGATAGCCCAGATGCTCCTGCAGAACCGACAGCATGGCTTTGATTTGCGCGTTAACGTGTGTTTTCTGCATAAGGCCGGCAAAGGTCACGACAAATTCATCATGGGTAAAATCCGCTGTAAACCGGTTGGTGTCTCTGATCATGTCCTGCTGGTACACAGACACGACCTGATCAATATGATCGATTTTATCGCCGTAGGCTTTCAGCATCTCGATTATCGGCAGGGTGCTGAAACATTTGTTTTCCAGATCCAGCACGTCGATTTTCCGAGGCGCGTATTTCCTGACATCCTGTGGTGTCTGATTGACACGCAGGCCTGGCTGCCCGGGTGAGATGAGCACAGGATAATCATCTCCGATACGGTCGACAGCCCGGGTGCCAAGCCCCATGACCAGACGCATCAAGCCACTCTCGCGCCTGATGCGCGGCGACCAGCGCAGCTCGTTGCTGCTGAAGGCCAGTCCGGCGACCAGCGGAAAATAGTATGGCCCAACTTTCTTGCCGACGACTTCCTGGATCAGGATACCCATTTGCTCCGCGTAATCGAGCAGGTTATGCTTCTTCCTGTACTGGATGGAATCCGGGTTGTACACCGAGGCGTAGACTTCCAGAATTCCTTCGACCAGCTGTCTGTGGCGTTCTGCCTTTGTGCCGGTATTGGGAATAAAAAGACTTTTGTACTTGCCGGCAAAAGAGGTGTCAATCTGATCTTCCAGCAGACTTGATGAGCGGACAATCAAAGGTTTGTCCGGGCAGGCATCCAGAATCTCACTGAGTGCGTCATCAACAAAGGTTGAAAAACTCAGATTCTTCAGCCGTTGAATAATGCCGGGATATGTCGCCCTGATCTCAGTCAAGTCTTTGTACTTGTGTTCGTGCAGTTCATCCAGACCGTTGTTATCGATCAGGTTGTACATCTCCTCTGCGGAAATATACCATGTGCGCGGGCATTTGATGCTGCCGAGCTGAGGGTGTGCATCCTTTTGGGCTTCAAGGATCTGGCGGGCAATAAACAGGCCGGACCCTTTTCCGCCGATTTTGCCGATCCCCCGGGGTGAGGCGATATACGATTCCAGCAGTTCACAAAAAGCTTCAATTTTGACATGTTTTTGCGCGTTTGTGATTGAAGCGGGGTTTTCGGTGAGGAAGCGGCGGATCAGTTCTGCTTTCAGCCAGCGGTTGGTTGCTTCGCTGGATCCTTCATTGGCTTTGACGGTCTGAACGTATTTCTTAAGTGCTTTGATGATGCTTTTAATATCCGAGTCTTTCCTGTTGACAATACGAGCTATGTCATAGGTTTTACCCTGGTAGATCCACAGATTGATGTTTTCATAGATCTTTTTATCGTCAAGAAAGGTTGCGGCTGAAGAGAACAGGCGTTCGCTCAGACGAATTACATCCATATCCGGCAGCCTGTCCAGCGGTGCGTTCATTTCACATTGGTAGGCCAGATGTGCCCAGCCCATTTCCTGGTAAACAGCTGTCAGCAACTGTGGGTTTGCGCGGCAAAGCATGTTGACCATCCTGCCACAGACATATAACAGGCTTTCATGATCTGTCTTCTGTAGAAGATCGATGATTGTTTTCCATTTATTCTGATACCTATCGGTTTCTCGATCTGTTCTGCTGGTCACCTGTTCTGCGACACGGGCTGCGATGGTATGCAGCAGCTTTTTCTCCTGCTCCAGAAATACAGGGCTGTCCTCGGAGAAAGTGTTTTTGGGATAGGCGACTTTGATATAGCCACGTTCGGCCCCGTTGACCATGATCGGTGTCTGCAATGTATCAGCACCCTGGACGTCAGGCTTGGTGCTGTAGGTTTCCCCATCCAGCCTGATGGAGACGATGCAGCTGGACAAGCTCCGGAAACCGACGGGAATGATCTCAGCAATCTGACGTGTAACATCCGGAAAGGGTGTGCCGGCCAACGCTTCATCGATCAGATAAAGGCACTCCAGTTCTTTGGCGCGCTCTACCAGATCATCTTTGGCCACATTTTTATATCGCTCCATGGTCGCGGTCTCCTGTACCTGTTCATGCCGGAAAATAGGCCAGGCCGGTTCTGGCGCGGGCTGTGGGTGCAAACCCTCTTTTATACCCAACCGCGCATTTTAACGGCTTCAGCAACACGATTGATCGCGATGATGTAGGCTGCATCCCGCATATACAGAGATTTTTGCCAGGCCAGGTCATGAACCGCATGAAAAGCGGCGGTCATTTTGAATTTCAATTTATCCAGAACCTCGTCCAGCGGCCAGAAATAATTCATATTGCACTGCACCTGCTCAAAGTAACTGCAGGTGACACCACCTGCGTTGCAAAGAAAATCAGGGATCAGGTAAATATTCTTCTCGCGGATCAGCTTGTCGGCACCGGGTGTTGTCGGGCCGTTGGCAGCTTCGCAGATCACCTTGACCTGACCGCTGATTCTGGTGAATGCCTCAGAAGTGATCTGGTTTTCCAGGGCGCAGGGCATGAGGATGTCGACTTCCTGTGCAATCCAGGCATCACCTGGCAGAATTTCGCAGCCAAGTGCCCTGGCCTTATCAAGATCAATCGAGCCAAACGTGTCTTTGATTTCAGCGAGCCGGCCGATATCGAGACCTTCTTTTTTGCGGAAGGTATAGGCTTTGCGGTCATGCTGGTCCCAACAGCTTATCGCGATGATCTTGCCGCCAAGCGTTTCATAAAGCCTTGCCGCATATTCGCCGACATTGCCAAATCCCTGGATGCTCGCGGTGGTTTGAGCAAGGTCCATACCCAGTTTCGGCAGCGCCTCCGCCAGCGTATAGATAACACCGTAACCTGTAGCTTCTCTGCGCCCCAGCGACCCGCCCATGCCGACCGGTTTACCGGTTATGACACCAGCATAATGGCCACCGGTGATCGCCTCATATTCGTCCATCATCCAGAGCATATGCTGACCATTGGTCATGACATCCGGAGCGGGAACATCCACAGCCGGCCCGAAATTTTTGACCATCTGCCGCACGTAACCGCGGCACAGACGCTCCTGCTCACCCATGGACAGGTCGTGCGGATCACAGATAACCCCGCCTTTGCCGCCACCAAGCGGAATGTCCACCACAGCGCATTTCCAGGTCATCCACATGGACAATGCCCGTATGGTGTCAACCGTTTCCTGGGGATGGAAGCGAATGCCGCCCTTGACGGGACCTCTGGCATCATTGTGGTGGATGCGGTAGGCATTGAATACCCTGGTACCGCCGTCGTCCATCTTAACCGGGATCGTGAAATGAAACTCGCGGCTGGGCTGACGGATCAAAGCCCGGACAGCCGGGTCCAGATTGATCTGCTCGGCCACCTGGTCAAACTGTGTTTGCGCTGTCATATAAGGGTTATAGGCTCCCTGTTCCATAAGCTTGTTATCTCCTCTGTCTTTGTCTTGTTTTTATTGTTTCGCCGCCATAATTGGTTTACCGGGGCGCTTCACAATGCGGAAATGGTTATCTTTGCCGGCTGATTGCTCTGTTCAGGGCACGGCTGCTCCTGTTTCAGAAAGTATATACCTTGACCTGAATGCACGCAACCCGAATAAGCTCTGACTCAGGGCGCGGCCCGGTCATTCTGCTGCTTCTGCACGCGTCCGCTGTTCAGCGGATTTTTTCTCTCTTGTGCTATAATAATGATCAATCAGGCCAGTCTGTTACACCAGTATTTGCCATAAGGTGAGGAAGGAAATTGATATGGATGGTTTAAGAAAAATCATCAAAATCACAAAAGGAAGACCGGCTGTTGATGGCGCCGGTGTGAAGCTGGTCCGTGTCATCGGTTATAACGACACAAAGGACTATGATCCATTCCTGATGCTGGACGCTTTTGACGCTGAAGATCCGGCAGACTACATCAAAGGGTTTCCCTGGCATCCGCACCGGGGCATTGAAACCATCACTTATCTAATCAGCGGTGATATTGAACACGGTGACAGCCTGGGCAACAGCGGCAGCATTCTGGACGGGGACTGCCAGTGGATGACAGCCGGATCGGGCATCATTCACCAGGAAATGCCCAAAGCCAGCACACGCATGCTGGGCGCGCAGCTCTGGCTGAACCTTCCGGCCAAAGATAAGATGGTGAAACCAGCCTATGGTGATATCAAGGCGGCGGATGTTCCGGTCATTAATCAAAATGGTGCGCAGGTTCGCGTTATCGCCGGATCTTACCTTGGCAGGCAGGGGGCCTTTACCGGTAAGTATGTACCGGCGACCTATCTGGATGTTTCCCTGCCAGCCCGGCAGGAATGGTCTTACAACATTGATCCTGAGCAAACGCTTTTTGTTTATCTTTTTTCCGGGCATGCCGTTTTTGACCCGAACTTAAGCACAGAACATGCGGAAAACCTGATTGCCGAAAAACAGGCCATACTCTTTGGCCAGGGCGAGCAGTTCTGGGTGCAAGCAGCGGATCAGGATCTGCGTTTTATCCTTATGGCAGCCAGGCCCTTGCATGAGCCGATTGCCTGGGGCGGTCCTATTGTTATGAACACGCGTGAAGAGCTGGATCTGGCTTTTTGGGAACTGGATCATGAACAATTCATAAAAGACCACGCGGAGCGATAAGATGACTGAAGTTATCCGACTCACAGATGAGCTTATGGTACTGGCAGACCATGGTGTCAATGCTGGTCTGCTGCAAAAGGACGGACGCGGTTTTCTGATTGACTGCCATCGTGGCTGTACCCGCGACCTGATCCGTTCGTTAGGCGTTGCTGAACTGACCGGTATTTTGCTGACACAGCACCGCCGTGACCTGATTGACGGCTTAAGCAGCTGGCTGGAGGAGCGTGTTCCGGTATATTGCTCAGCAGCGGTTGCCGACATTCTTGAAAAAGCCGGAGACCGCTGGACTGATCCGGATTTTCGCTGGCGACGTTTTGCCCGCATGACGCCAGACTTGGCTATGCCGATAGAGAATGTCGCGGTCACCTTCCGGGTTAGTCCTGGCGATACCTTGAACACAAACGGACTTTTACTGCATATCATCGACGCAGAAGGTTCATGTCCTGGTGCCCTGGCTGGTCTGGTGGAAAGCGGTCATAGCCGGTTTCTTTTTTCCAGCACTGCCGCAATGGCAGGTGGAAAGCTGCGAGACCTGTGGACGTTGCAGAAAGGGTTTGGCCAGATTACGGATTACCATGGCATACTGGGAGCCGCACCGGAGCTGCAACGAACCTGGCAACGCTTTAAGGCTGCACAACCTGATCTGCTGGTGCCGGCTTTTGGCCCTCTGGAAAAAGATCCTTCTGTCTGCCTTGAGCGGCTCAGAAATCGTTTAACCGGCTTGCAGAAAAATATTGTCTACGCTTCCGCGTTGAACCATTATTTTCCTGACTTGTATCAGTCCTGGCAGGCGGACTGGCCACGCTTTCCCAAAGCTGAGACGCTGCCGCTTCCTCCGTTTATCCGCCGGCTGGAAGGTCCTGCCTTCTTACTGGTCTCTCAGGACGGCTATGCTTTCCTCATTGACTGTGGTTTGCCCCAGATTGCGGAAATTCTTCATCAGGAGATTCAGTCAGGTTTAATCAAAGGCCTGGAAGGTGTCTGGATCAGTCACATGCATTATGACCACACAGAGGGTCTGGCATGCCTGGCCACACTTTTTGACTGCCCGGTCTATGCCAGCCGACTGACGGCGGACACGTTGTGTCACCCGGATCGTTATTTTATTCCCTGCCAGTACCCTGAACCTTTCGCGGTGACAGGCCTGGCTGACCAGACCGTGTTCACCTGGCGCGGATTTACCCTGACAGCGTTTGAGTTTCCCGGTCAGACCCTTTATCATGGCGGCCTTCTGGTCGAAGGACAGGGTCGGCGCGTTCTTTTTGCCGGTGACTCTTTTTCAGCGACTGGTCTGGACGATTATTGCCCGCAAAACCGTGTTCTGCCCGGACCGGGCAGAGGCATGCGCCTCTGTCTGGATCGTATCCGCTCATACCAGCCCGACTGCCTGATCAACCAGCATCAAACACAGGCTTTCCGCTTTTCCGCGGATCAATGGCAAGCCCTCAAGAAAAACCTGTTGGAGCGGGAGCTGCTGACTGAACAAATAACCGGACAAGCAGCAGGCTGGGCCTGGGATGACGCCTGGTGCCGCGTGGTTCCGTTTGAACAGACCGCCGCGCCGGGCAGCCTTGTCCAGGTTACTGTCGAGATGACCAATCACGATCAGGTGCCCCGGTTGTTCAGACTGGATCCTCTCGTTCCGGCTGGCTTGCAGCTGCTTGATGATAAGATCCAAACAGCTGTTGTGCCCGCCCTGACGTCCGGCAGTTCCCTGAGCCCTTACAATCCTGACTATTGCTTGTTCTGGCAGTTCAGACTGCAGGACAGCCTGAATGATGGTGAAACGCTTGCGCTGCTTTTCCGGGAGAACGGGCAGCCTCAACGGGAGATGACCGCAGTCGGGCTGATCCATAACCGTTGTTAAGCCAATTTTACCGTGACGCGCTGAGGCCATATGTGTTAGGATGAATCATCATATTTGACATGCGGAGGATACAGAATGGGTAGACAAGTCGATTCTTTTTTAGCCTCGTTATACGAAAAGAACGTGCAGCAGCATCGGTTCGCGGCAACGTCACATGATGAATGGCTGGTCTGGCAAAAAGAGCTGCGGTCAGCTTTTTCTGCAGATCTTGGCCTGGCGGCCAGCCTGGCGGACGCAGCAGAATATCCGCAAGAGCATCTGCTGGAAGAAAAGGCCTGTAACGGCTATACACGCCGGCGTGTCAGCCTCAAGCTGGCGGATGAACTGATTGTCCCGGTTTATATTTTGCTGCCAGACCATGACCAGGCACCTTGCGCGACGGTCATTGCCTGCCACGGGCATGGCTACGGCAGCCGTGATATCGTCGGTCTGCAGCCAGATGGCAGCGATAAGACGGACGACGATCCTGGCTACCAGCAGGATTTCGCTGTTGCACTGGTGCGCAGGGGGTTTGTTGTGGTGGTGCCCGAGCTTCTTGGCTTTGGTGACCTGCGTCTGGCTGAGGATGAGCAAAAGCCACTGAATAACAGCTCTTGCCAGCGGATTTCCAGCAATCTCCTGATGATGGGTTACACCATGGCCGGCTTGCGTGTCTGGCAGATCATGCGCGTCCTTGACTGGTTGTCCGGAAAGCCGGAGGTAGATCAGCAAAAAATCGGCTGCATGGGTATATCCGGCGGCGGGCTGGTCTGCGCTTTTGCCTCAGCCCTTGATGATCGTATCAAGGCGGCTGTTGTAAGTGGCTATGCAAACACCTTCAAGGGCAGTGTTATGGCGATGTTCCATTGTGTTGACAATTTTATCCCCGGTGTGCTTAACCACGCTGAAATGCCGGACATCATCGGCTTGATCGCGCCCCGTCCGCTTCTGGTTGAAAGCGGGCAGGACGATCCGATTTTTCCTGTCGCTGCCACGCGGGAGGCCATCACCAGAATCACGGAGATCTACCATGTCCTGTCCGCTGAAGACCGTTTTTCTTATGAGATATTTCCGGGAGAACACCGCATCTGGGGAGAAAAGGCTTACCCCTGGCTGCAGCAGTGGCTGCAGGGCTGACGGACATGATGTCCCTGAATGAGCAGGCTGTCCAGCGGCGTAATTACCGCGCCCTGCTGGCGGAAGGGAGCTTTTTTATTACAGGCATGGCTTTTATGAATGCCAGTTCGGTTATCCCTGTCTTTATCCACACATACACACGCAGTGTGCTGCTGGCTGGACTGGCAACCACCATTACCCATGCTGCCTCGATCATCCTGCAGGTTGTGGTTGGACCTTATGTCAGGAGCATCCGTAATGTACCTGCCTATATCACGCGGGTCATGTTTCTGTTCCGCCCATTGCCTTTTATCATGATCCCCCTGCTTTACATCCATCCGGATCCCTGGCTGACGGTTGCTGTCTTCCTGTTGATCTATACCCTGCTGTTCGCCGGTGATGGCCTGATTTTGGTGCCCTGGACGGATTTGTTCAGCCGCACGGTCAGCTCCGGAAAACGGGGTTCGCTGCTTGGGACCCAGCAGCTGATCGGCGGTGTGGGCGCGCTGCTGGCCGGCCTTATCGTCAAAGCCGTCCTGGACAGCCCGCATCTGGTCAATGACCAGCGGTATGCCATCATCTTCGGCGCGTCCGCGTTGTTTTTGACCTTATCGGCGGCAACGATGCCCTTCACCCGTGACCTGCCGCGTACAACAGAAGCCACGCGCCCCGGTCACCGGCAGTATTACAAGGCACTGCCGCTTTATCTGCGGCGCCATGCGGGTTTCAGGCAGGTGGTCCTGATCCGTATCCTGTCATTTGTTATGGCTATGATCGCGCCCTTCGTCATTCTTTTCGGACAAAACAAACTGGCTTTATCACCTGGCGCCGTGTCCACACTGATCTATATTCAACTGGTCGGCGGTTTATCCGGCGGTGTCATCTGGGGTCGTGTCAGCCGGTTTTTGGGCAACCATCGGGTCATCCTGCTTACGCAAGGCCTGGGCTTGCTGCTGGCTTTTTCCATGATGGTCATGGCTTTGCCGTTTCAGCAGCTGTTGCCGGTCTACCTGATCTGGCCGCTGGTTTTTATCAATGGCGTGAACCTTTCCGCCTGGATCGGCTTTATGAACCATACGATCGACATCGTCAGCGACGAAGAACGGACCATCTATCTGCTGATCAGCAACCTGACGGTTTTCCCGTTTTCCTTTCTCCCGTTCCTGGCCGGTCTTTTTGTCCAGCATTTTGGCTATTTGCCGGTTTTTATCGTGAGCACGCTGGCAGGCGTTGTTTCCTTATTGCTTGCCCTAAGACTTAAACCGGCATCTGTCCTGATGGAAAAGAAGACAACAATCTGACGGCCTTACAACCGGATCGTGCAGCAGCTGTTCGCCAGTTAATTCTGCCTTACCGGTTTTTGTGTCCGGCAGCTGATTTCCTTCAGCCAGAAAGCAATATCCTCTTTAGCGGCAAAGCCGTTATCCGGTAGCGGATAGGTGGCGCCGATGCGCTCCGCTTTGCTTTGGCCAAGAGGGTGGTAGGGGTGCAGGGTGACTTCGATAACGTTTTCCAGCGAGCTGGCCAGATCAGCCAGCCGATGAAGGTGTTCCCGATCCGTGTTGATGCCCGGTATCAGCGGACAGCGCAAAATCAGGCGGCCACCGGCGGCATTGATCTGCTCCAGGTTGCGCAGTATTGGCGCCAGGGGCACGCCGGTTGTTTTCAGATGACGCTCGGGATCAGTGTCTTTGATGTCATACAGGAAAAGATCGACATCACCGAGAATCGAGAGGTATTGTCCGGTTGGGGCATAGCCGCAGGTATCCAGGCAGTTGTGCAGACCTTTTTCGCGGGCCGAACGCAGCAAAGCCGCAGTAAAAGGGAACTGCATCATGGGCTCGCCGCCTGACAGGGTCATACCACCGCCGGACGTCAGATAAAAAGGCAGATCCTTGATCACTTCCGCGATAACCTCATCAACAGACATCGGGCGGCCGATCACCTCGATCGCCCTGGCATAACATTGTTGTGCGCAGATGCCGCATCGGACGCACCGGTCACGCAGCAGGCGATGCTTACCTTCTACCATAACATGAGCAGTGTTCGGACAATTGGCAAAACACCAGCCGCAACCGATACAGTTATCCGCGGAAAAAGAAAGCTCTGTTTCTTTTTTTTGTGATTCAGGATTGTGGCACCAAAGGCAGCGCAACGGACAACCTTTCAGGAAGACCGTTGTGCGGATGCCAGGCCCGTCATGGATCGAAAATTTCTGGATGTCGAAAACAGTGCCTTTTAGCGACATGTGCGGCTCCTATACAACGTGTTCCGTCCTTATAATGACTTCACGTTTCAGTTCCGGTGTCAACCTGTTGAAGTACGTTGCGTAACCGCCGATGCGAACGATCAGATCCTCATGCTTGTGCGGATTGACCAAGGCATCTTCCAGTTCTTCGCGATCCAGCAGGGAATATTGGATTTGCAGGCCGCCCATGGCGAAATAGGCTTCGGTCAGCTGTTTGAAGCGCTGCCGGCCCGGATTGCTGTTTAAAGTGGCTTTTGCCAGACGCAGGTTCAGCACCGGTGTGCCAATCGCCCGTCGCAAAGGAAGGCGGGTTACGCTGCGCAGCATCGCGGTCGGCCCTTTGCGGTCGCGTCCCTGTACGGGACCGACGCTGTCAGACAGTGGTGTTCCGGCCAGCCGGCCATCCGGCAAGGCGCCAACCGGTATACCGGCAGTGGCGAAGGTTTCAAACATGATATGCGACGGCAGGAATTTGCCACCCCGCACGCAGGGTACCGCGGCTATCGCGTCATAAACCGCTGTTGCCACAAGCACAGCCAGCGCATCCACAGAAGGCTCATCGTTGCCGAATTTCGCGCAGGCCAGCAATCGCTGGCGCAAAGCCTGATGATCGGCGAAATTATTTGCCATTACGGCCTGCATTGCCCCGGGCGTAAGCAGATGCTCTTCGTAGACCGCTACCCGTAAAGCCTCCAGGGCATCAGCGACATCGGCAAGGCCGGCCACATTGACGACTGACCAGTTGTAGCGGGCTCCGCCTGCGTTAAAGTCGCGGCCGCGTTCAAGGCAATCATCAATCAGAAGTGAACGCATCGGTTGGCTGCGATGCCGTGCCCGGGCTGCGAGATGTTCATTGAGCAAAGATAAAGCCGTATGGATCTCCCGGTGCAGATCTTGCAGAAAGGCGGTCATGATATTGTCGAACGTTGTGCCATCGCGCAGGTTTTTTGCCAGGGAATCTGCCAGGATGAGCGGTAAGTTGAAGCCGGCATCCAGAGAGCCGACGTTGGAACAGCCGTGGATCATGGTTTCGGTACAGCCGCCTCCGTTCCAGCGGACAAGGTCAGACGCGCTGATGCCCAGCTGTGCATCATTTAATCCGGCGAGATAAGCTTCTTCGTGATAAAAAGCCGGCTGTCCGTTACCTGAAGCCAGCGCCTCTGCAGCGGCGTCCCAGATTTCTCCAGGCATATCATGGCGCACGCGCAGTTCGATACTGGGGCGGAAACGACCGCGCATGGCCAGCAGGATTAGACGGGTCAAATCGTTGTAAGCCGGCTGTCCGTCGGCTGTTGTTCCGCCCAGAGCCATGCTCCAGCCATTGTTGGCACTGACATTGTCGGCGAAATTGCTCAACGTCTGCCAGGCATCTTCCTGATCGTGGCCGTTGTTGAAGTAGGGATGCAGAACTTGATCCATTCGTCCCGGGTTATCGCAACCATCCAGATAGTAGACGACATTGTAGGCGACCAAGGCCTCGTAGAAACTGCGGGCAGGATGAAAAGGCACCTGCTCCAGCGCGGCCAGCAGCCGGTCTTTCCAGGAACTGGAAGCAGTGTACTGCTGGACCTGCCTGATCAGGCGGGCATGCCAGACGCGAATGCCATCCAGCAGATCGAGCATACCGGTATAAAAAGCTTTTGTTTCTGGATCTGATGCGACACGCAGGCCTGCTTCTGCCCGTTCGGCATAAGACGCCAGACCCTCGCGTAAAACCCTGTCATAATTTGGAATGGCATGGGTGTAAGCGTTCCCGCCCACAGTATGCCGCTGGTTTTTTCTGGGTATGCAGGCCTCTTCTTCTGCCATAAGATCGGCCAAGGCTTTCATCTGCCCGGCTAGTTCAGGATGCTCAGCTGCTTTGGTGTTCAGTACATTCCGATCCCAGCTGAAAGTAAATGAATAATTGGGGAGAACACCTTGCCGTGTATGGTCCGGCAGATTTTTACCGCAGGGGTATAGGGAAGAACCATCATATGACGGCAAAGGCGTGTGTTCCAGCCAGCGTCGCCATGCATGGGCGAACCGCTCCACGGGCAGTGCGCTTAGCCGCTCGCACAAACCGGCGGCAAAGGGCTCGCTGGCAGCAAGCAATATTGTGGCATCTAATTCCGGCATATATCCTGCGTCACCTCCACGGATCAGGATGACAGCACTTTTTAGCGTGCATGGTCCGTCCGGTTTATGATTTCACGCCGCATTTCCGGTGACAGGCGCGTGAAATAGTCCGTATAGCCGCCGATCCGCACAACCAGATCACGGTGGCGCTCCGGATGCTTCTCTGCGTCTTCCAGCCGCTCCCGGCTGACCACATTGATCTGTGTCTCGAAACCGCCCCGGCTGAGGTAGGTCAAGATGAGATCGTGCAGGCTGTCAATGGCTGCTTGTGATGTGAAAAGGCTGCTGGAAAACTTCATATTATAAGCCAGACCGCCGATCAGGTGATGATGGTCCCAGGACGTCGTTGAGAGGATGGAACGGGTCGGGCCGGACTGATCCCGCCCTTGTGCCGGGCCACCTCCATCCGCGAAAGGCATGCCCCGGCGGCGACCATCCGGTGTCGCCCCGCACTGGGAACCCAGCCGTTCATGCATAATCCAGCAAAAAGTACCAGGGATGAAGGGTGATCGGTCAGGTGGCAGCCGGTGTCTGGCGCACGCCTGCTGCAGGACCTGCGCTGTGGTGGCTACTAAATCATCAACAGCGGGTATAGCATTGCCGTATTTGGGGTGCTCGTTGAGAAAGCGCTGGCGGATGTCTTCATGATCGGTGAAATCTCTGTCCAGCAGATCCTTGAGGGTGGTAAAACTGTAGGAACCTTTCTGGAAAATTTCTGCGCGGATCACAGCCAGGGAATCGACCAGATTGGCCAGGCCAACAAAAGAACACTCGACCCAGTTGGTCAGGGCACCGCCGGCGTCGATATCACTAGCCCGGCTGATGCAGTCCCGCGTAAAGACGCTTTGTAACGGCTTGCGTCCATATTCATGCCTTTCCGCGCGCAATGTCTGCTGCTCTAGCACGGCCTGGCTGATCTGGCTGGCCAGCCGGCTGAAATAATGCTGCATGAAGGTCTGGAAATCAGACACAGGCTGCTGCGCCTCAGCTTGTTCTGCTATTTCATCCAGCAAAAGCTGGCACAGGCTGAAATAGGGCGAAGCCACCCAGACATTACTGCGGCCGATTGGGGTTATTTCCACACAGGTTGAGTTGATGTAATGACCGGATTCTGCCTGTGGGATGCCATAACACTCAAGACCGCGTCGAATGACGGGATCATTGAAAAAGGCCGGGGTGGCCAATCCTGACGCGATCAGCTCTGTAGCCAATTTTGTCAGTGCCGGTGGCGTTTGCGGATGCCAGCAAACGCCGACCGTCGGGTAGACAAGGCGTGTGCGCCGCAGAGCCTCCAGGCAAAGGAAGGACAGTTCATGCGTTGTGTCAGCGCCATTTTCATCCGTGCCGCCCACCATGACGGCAACGGCCAGGCCGTCCGCAACAAAATGGTTGATCAGCAGGTAGAGGCTTTCAATGAGCATAAGGGCATCAGGGCGGTTAAGCCGGCCGGCTGCTATGTCGGCATCATAGAAGGGCCTGAGGGTGCGGTCCAGGCGACCCGGGCAGATCAGTCCGGCGTTATCGCCGTATTCGACTGCCAGATTGACAAGCCACAGAAGCTGGATCGCCTCGCGGAAAGAGCGGGGTGGATTCAAACTGATCCAGTCACAGCTTGTTTTCATGATTGCCAGTTCAGCACGGCGCCAGTCCGCTGCGTGAACAAGCGCTTTCGAAGCCGTTGCCCCGGCGTGGCGGATCATGATGGACAGGCCGTCCAGGGCGTCAAGATAAGCGCGCAGGGTATCGGCTTCTTCATCTGTGGCATTCTGCAGACGATTTTCAATACGCCTGTGAACACCCTTGATACCGCCGGAAAACAAAGGTTCCAGATGGAGCGCGCAATGTCCTGTCTGCCCGCCTGGTGTTTTCCGGTTGGCCAGGACCTTGCGCGCTGCTTCCAGCTGATCTGTGGAAACCGCCATGTCGGCGAAATCCGGGCGTCCAGCCAGCAACTCCAGCTCATCGACAGCGAATGGCAAGGCTATAAGCCTGGCCCGGGTGCGCAGACCTGCGCGCCGCTGCCATGAATGCACGCAAACACTGTCCGCAAGGGCCTGCGCGTCACAGACAGCCACATAGTCAGGCCGGTTCTGTAAAAGATTTCTGCCATCTGCCGCCGGATCTTTGCGTTCCAGGCAGCGCAGGCGCAGTGTTGCGACACGCTCAGTCCACGGTATCGTCCGGCTGTATCCCTGTTCCGCTTGCATAAACGCCTCCCCTGGGAAACTGGCTTAAATTGTGTTCTCCAGCATCATTTCCGCCATATGCATGCTTTTAGCCGCGTCCGCGATGGGGCAGAGGGGCTCCCGGCCGGTTAAGATCGCGTTGATGAAATCCATATTCTCCTGTTTGAAGCCTGAATGCTGATAATACTGATTACTGCCCGCTAGAGCCATACCGTCGATTTTTTCACGGTTTGGACCCTGAACGCCGGCAGCTGCCAATGAGTAGATACTTTCCCCGGAAGCGTGCAGGATGGTCGCGTTGCACGCCACACTGCCAAATCCGAGGTTAATGAAAGCACTGGCCTTAGGTCCGTGGATCTCAAAACTGTGGACACGTCCGCCAGTCCGGTAATTGGCTTTCAAAGTTCCTGTGACGCCGTTGGCAAAGCGGATCACGCTGCTCCAGGCGTTATCAACCGGGCTGTCATTGCAGGCCGTCACTGTGGCGACCTTCTCGGGCTCTGATCCGGCCAGATAGCGGACCAGGTCGACGGCATGGATGATATCGGAGACATAGGCATTCATGTAATGCCAGCTGTCGGCAATATCGCTGCTCTTGATGAAGACACCGTCAACCTGATTGATGGGGGTTAGTTCACGCATTTTTTTCATGACCAGCTGAACCAGGGGGATATGCCGGCGGTTCATGGCAACGGCCAGCATTTTTCCGGTTTTCTCTGATGTTCTGGCCAGCGAATCAGCCTGATAGGCATTGATACCCGCCGGTTTTTCCATCATGGCATGCACCCCGGCGTTCAGGCAGTCGTAAACAACGCGATACATCCGGTCCGGTTCCACCAGGCAGACCACGCCATCCAGGTTCTCCTGAGCCAGCATCTGCAGATGGGATGTGTATCGTTTGTTGACATTGAAACGCTCACCCGCTTTGTTGACTTTTTCCTCGATCAAGTCGCACAGCGCTGTGAGTTCACAGTTTTCGATTTCCGACAGACTGGGCAGATGGCAGCTGTTGGCCATGCTGCCGCATCCGATGACACCAATTTTTGCTTTTTGCGGCATTTGATTGTCCTCCAATTTCATGTTATGGGCGTCTGGATGGGTTCTTGTTCAGGCATGCTCTGACGACTGCACCGCAGCCTTTGGCTTTTCGGGTCAGGGTTCAATATGCCCGGCTGTGTGCCGGTCGGCCAGTGCGCGTGCGTAATAGTCGTCCCAAAGCTCCAACCCGAAGTCGGCAATCACCTCATCAATGCTGAGATCGTCACACTCACTGGAGATCAGCACGCAACCAAGGTGGCCGGGGTCATGGATTTTGACTCTTGAGCCGTACTTCTGCTTGAGCGCGGGAAATTTTTCCCGGTTGTAGTCGATGTGGACAATCCGGTAATCAAGGTTGATGTCGGCTGTCACGAATGGATAGTAGTTGGTTGACTGGGCGATCAGGTCACCGGTCGGACTGATCACGGTACACTGGTCATTGGACACACAACCGATAAAATATGCTTTGCAGGCATAAGCCCAGTAATTCTGCATCAGGCCGCCATGGTACACTGATGTGAAAACCAGCATTTCCGGTCTGTTGCGCATGTATTTTTCCCGCAGTTCCTGAAAGTTCAAGTCAAAGCAGATGACGCCGCCCACCGTGCCGACATCCGTCTTGATCACGGGTGCTTCTTTTCCGTACAGAATGTTGTAATCATAGAATTCGCCAAGCGTTACATGGTTTTTGTTGTATACGCCGTCGAGGCCACCCTGGCGGTTGATAAACTGGATGGAATTGCGCCATGTTCCGTCTGGCATGATGCGGTCAGCTGAATAAGCGATGTTGCAGTTTTGCGTTTTGGCGACTGCGCAAAAATGGTCGCGGATGCGATCGCCGCGGGCCATGTAGAAGGCCTTCTGTTGATCCTTGCTGAAATTGCCCGGACGATCACAGACCTCCGGCAATACAACCAGATCCGGCCGATCACAGAGCACGTGCTCCAGCCAGGAATCCCAGAAAGCGATCATCTCGTCCACACAGGCGTTCATATCCTGCTGTGGATTCAGATCAAGCGGCCTGGGGGCTACGACACCAACCTTGACATACCTTGCCATGTTTTCTTCCTCCTATCATTCACGCAGCGCTTGCTGTGCGGCATCTGGAAAGGCGTTCATTGCCATACGTATCCTCTAAGGGAAATAAACGATCCGGTTGTCCCGGGATGATTCATAGGCTTTGACAATAATCTCCAGTGCACGACGGCCATCCTGGTCATCGACCAGCAACGGCGCTTCCTTGCGGATTGCGGCCAGAAAATTCTTGTATTGGGCGATATGGCCTGCCGCGCTGATCTGCATGGGGTTGTTGTGCCCCTGGTGGCGGCTGTCAGGACCGGCTTCTTCCATCTCCGGCTCACCCAGGATGACGCGGCGCGTGACGGTGTCTTCCACGATCATGATCGAACCCTTGTCACCATTGATCTCCAGGCGACGCGGGAATCCGGGAAAAACGCTGGTCGTCGCCTGTATGACGCCAAGCGCGCCGGATCTGAAAGAGACAACGGCAGCCAGCGTGTCTTCAACCTCGATCTGACGGGTGAGTGTACGGGCATGGGCGGTGATGCTATGCAGGGGACCGAGCAGATAGCTTAGCAGGTCAACACCATGAATGCCCTGGTTCATCAGGGCGCCGCCGCCGTCCATCGCAAAGGTGCCGCGCCAGCCGGTCTGGTCATAGTAGGACTGGGGGCGGTGGTATTTCATATAGAGGTCAGCCGAGACGATCCGGCCGAGCCGGCCGGCTTCAAGATCCTTTTTTGTCTCAATGACAGCCTGGCTGAAACGCAGCTGGCTGACCACACTGACCAGTAGTTTTTTCTCGCGCACCTTTTCTGAGATGCGGTCGCTGTCTGTCAGATTCAGGGCGATCGGTTTTTCGATGAGCACATGTTTGCCGGCATCCAGCGCCTGCAGCGCCTGCTGTGCATGCAGGCCACTGGGGGTACAGATCGCGACCGCGTCAACCGCCGGGTCGGCCAGCAAATCTTCATAGGAAGGGTAACAGCGCGTTTGGTATAGGACCGCTTTCTGGGCGGCCATTTCCGGCAGATGGTCATAGACACCGGCCAAAAGGGTGTTCTCCTGAGCGCGGATGGCCTGCACATGCATCGCGGAGACCATGCCGCAGCCGACAATAGCTACTTGAAGGGGTGCCTGCATCGTTCAGTTTCCTTTCGTTTCAACTTGATCAGGACAGCTGGGCGTTTTGCGGCTTGAGCAGAACGCCGCCACTGGTCCGGTAAAAGGTTTCATCCAGTAGATACAGTCCGTTCTGCGGTTCCAGCCAGGGCGCGTCCGGGAGGGGATGAGCGGCTTTCAGGGCCTCCCAGTTCCGGTAATTCTGCCTGCCGTTACTCTCCATGATGCCTGTTTTCAGACCGGGCAAAGGCGGAAGGCGGCAGGCAACGTTGCGATTCCAGTCGCACAGGTAGGGGGTGACGGTGAGATCAGCGCAGAAACAGGGCGTGTCGCGCGACATGGCTATTTCCAGCATGGTCAGCGACAAGCTCAGTGTTTTGGCGATGGGCTTGAGCGCCAGGGCGGAATAGCCAAGATCATCAATCAGGTGCCGGACATCTTCAGGACTGTGGGCACTTTCATCTGCCGCGATCCGCACAGGAAGGTTAATAACGGACATGTCGATGCCTTCGGGAAAAGGTTCTTCCAGAATGAGTGTGCGCGCCAGAATGCCCTGAACATCCATGAAGCTGAGCAGGTCCTCCATAAACTCTTTTTTTTCATATCGGCCGTTGGCGTCGAAATAGTACATGATGTGCCCGCTGTCTGTGAAAGGGGTGGTGTAGTCTTTCAGCGCCAGATGCACATCCAGGGCACGCTGCTTGTCGGCTTCCAGCATTTCCTGCTGGCTGTGCCGCTGACCAGGGTCCTGGCCAAGTTTGATCTTAAAGAAGAAAACCCCGTCTTTCGCCAGTGAATGGACTTCCTCCAGAGACATGCCGTAAGTGACCAGCGGAATAACACCCAGGTGACTGTGCCTGGCTGTCAGGTCACTGGAAAAATCTTGGACCAGTTCATCAAAATGATGGATCTGATGCTGCTGGGCATAAAGCTGCCAAAGGGCGAAATCAACACTGACCAGCGCGTTGAGTACGAACGTCTTTTTCAGATCAGGAATTCCGGTCAGCGCACTGGCATAGGCATAGAGCGCTGGCAGAATCGACTCGATCATGCGCGGAGGTGTCGTAAAAGGAATTTCTTTGATCAGCGAAAGGGCTTTTTGTGTCACCAGCAGCATGGCGGCATTGCCGCCGCACTGCGAGAAACTGGTGAAAACCTGCGGATCTGACCAGAGTACACTCTGGATTGCCATGCCATAGCCGCTATGGCCTATGGTGTCTTCAATCTGGCTATTGACCAGCCAGAGTTCATCAAGCGAGCCGCCTTTGAAGCCAAAGGGCGCCAGAAGGGGCTCGCGGCTGAAGCCAAGATTATTTTTAGCCAGATGGACAGGCGTTGTTTCCTTGGTTGTCATGATGCTTGTTTACCTCATGCGGCTTGTGCCGCGCATGCTAAGTCAGCCTGATATCGTCCGGCGATCATTGCCTTCAGGCCATCGTCGCCAGCATTTCCCGCGTCACACGTGTAACCAGGGATTCTCCATTGAGGAAACGGTTGATCTCTTCATGGACATGCACCCCGATTCGCCCCAGACCGTTGTTGGCCTGGCCGGCCAGGTGTGGGGTGATGACGCAGTTGGGAAGCGTGCGCAGGGGGTTGTCGGCAGCCGGCGGCTCAGGATCCGTTACATCGAGGCAGGCATATTTGATTTTACCGCTTTTCATGTGCGCATAAAGGGCCGTTTCATCGATCAGCGACCCACGGGCTGTATTGATCAGGATGACATCGTTTTTCATCATAGCAAGGGTTTCGGCATTGATCATATGCCTTGTTTCAGGAATCGAAGGCGCGTGCAGGGAAATAATATCGCTTTCCTGCAGGATACGCTCCAGACTGGTTTTCTCCGCGCCAAACGCCTTGATCTTCGTGGCGTCCTGATAGGGGTCGTAGGCCAGGATGGACACAGAGAAAGGCTGCAGCAGCTCGATGTAATGGGCTCCAGCATAGCCACAGCCGATCACGCCAATGGTGATATCGAACAGTTCGGTAATGGACTTGCGGTCATGCTCCCAGCCCCCGTCATGAACCAGCTGGTTGAGCTGGTAGAAATTCTTGGCGGCAGAGATGGTGAAGCCCAGTGCTGTTTCAGATACACCGCGGCTCAACACCACGGCGCTGCTGATCAAAGCGATGCTCCGGTCAAACAGTGCATCGCTGATAATGGGTTTGACACTGCCGGCAGCATGGGCAACAAGCTTCAATTGAGGCGCGCAGTCGAGAATATCTGCTGTCAAAGGGCCATTGCCCCACGATGTGACAGCTATGTCGGCATCGCGAATCAGCTGCTTAACAATTTCAGGTCCCGTCTCACCGGTTTCATTCATGACAACATCGCCCAACCGGTTGAGTTCGGCCAGGATTCGGTCTGTAAACACATTCTTTCTGGTCTGGGCATTCATCAATAACGCGATTTTCATGAGGACACCTTCTCTCGAGTTGATCTGCGCAGCGCAAGCAGGAATGGCAGTTTTGTATTACCGTTATTATATCAGGATTTCTTCTTGTTGTTTGCCTGATCGTGTAATAATCTATAAGCACAGGCGACAAAAGGGCAGGAGGTGCATACAAATGGCAGACAATCCGCCAAAACAACTGAAGATGCTCAGGCGAGAGGCGCCGATCCCGGACATGCGGCTGCCGCAGGGTTGGCGGGTCCGTTCGATGCAGGAAGGTGACGAGGAGGCGTGGGTCTCCATCATGAAATCAGCCGGATTCTTCACGGACTCGCAGGATGATCCCATAACCATCTGGCAGAAAGCCATGGGCAGCGACGCCAGGGTGAAAATGGAGCATGTTTTTCTCGTTTGTACAGAGTCCGGCAAACCGGTCGCCACGGCAACGGCCTTGCTTTTCACAGACAAAGAGCGAGACGGCTACCCCTGCAGGAAATATGGTCCGGGCTGCCTGCACAATGTCGGTTCCATGTTTGAATACAGAGGGAAAGGTGCCGGCACTGCCGTGATCATTGCGGTTCTGCGCCGGCTCAGTGAGCTGGGTTTCAGCGACTGCGTCCTGAATACAGATGACTTCAGGATCCCAGCCGTTAAGCGGTATCTGGAACTGGCCTGGTTCCCTGTCTTGTATACCGTGGATATGCGCGGTCGCTGGGAAAAAATCCTGGCTGAACTGAAAAACAGATCAGAACTGGCTGCTTTTGATCAGAACTGGGTGTCTGTCGCGCCGATCAAGGTTGGTGATTCGTTCTAAAGCTCTGCATTCTCCGCTTTACACACCTTCAGGCCGTGCGCCAGGCAGATCTGTTCTGATTCGGCGGGGAGGAATGAATCTGTGATCACCGCGGATACACTGGACAGACGGGCATAGGAGACAAGAGAGCTCGTAAAGAATTTGGACGAATCCATCAGAATATAGATGGCTCTGGACCTGGCCATGATGACCTCGTTGATCCTGGCGGTGTCGGTATCTTTGCCCAGAAAGCCGATACCGGGGTCGAACCCGTCCGCACCCAGAAAGACTTTGTGGTAGTTAAAACAGCGAATAAACTGTTCAGACGCGTAGCCTGCAAAATCACGACGCTCTTCACGAAAACGGCCGCCGATCAGAATGACATTGGCAACGCTGTTCAGGATCTCCATGTTGGGAATCGAATTGGTCACAACCTGGATATCCTTGAGCAGACTTCTCTGGATGCGCTGCTTGAGAGCCAGTGAAAGCTGCATAACCGTTGTGCCGCTGTCCAGGTAGATGATATCACCATCCTCGACAAAATGACTGGCGGCATAAAGGCCAATCTGTCGTTTTTGTCCGGGAAACTTGTTTTTGGTGTCTGAGAAAATGTAGATGTCGCTGGGTATACCGGTCGCCTGCAGGGCACCGCGAACGCGGATGGCTTTACCTTCTCCTTCGATTTCCATGAACAAACGCCTTACGGTTGACGCGGAAACTTGCAGCATCTGAGCAGCGTCTTCTGACGAAATACGGCCATTCTGCAACAGATGCTCAAACAATAAGGTTTTGCGTTTTTCGGTCTTGTTCATCTGAAAACCTCAACAATCCAAATCACGTCATCGTCTCGCCTGCCATAAGGGCCATCATAAATATCTTAGCGCTTTGGTTTGTGTCATGTCAACTTAATTGAAGAAAATCGCGTTAGAAATGAATTTAATCGTCAAAATATGGCGCAATAATAAAGAATATGTTCATTGTATTGACAGCCTTAATCGCATACTGCTAGAATAAACACGAATCCTTATGCCGCGCTGGCCATAAAGGAGTTGCATCATGCCTTTCCCATCCTTAAAACTTCACGGGGTCATTCTGAATCCTACAAAGGCCTTCAGGCCTTCTGGCAACACAGCGCAAGTTGATCACATGACTGTTGACTTGAACAAGGGCATGCCATGCACGCCACTTTACCACAGGCTTTGTGCTTCATCCGCCTGTTGCTCAATCTGTCTGGCTGCGGAGCAGCTTCTTCAGCCTGTCAGGCAAAAGCTCCTGAAAAGACCATCTGCGAGGCGGGGTGAGGAAGTTGTTTCATTCATCCATGGAGAGGACTAAGCAATGGAATGCGGTTTTTACGAAACAGATATTACACCTCCTCTGGGAAGCATTATTCCCGGAGGCTTTGGCGCACGTTACAACACGGACATTTTAGAGAAGATATGCGCAAGGGCTTTCTATTGTGCCCATGAGGGGCTGTCAGCAGCTGTTGTTGTCCTTGATGCCTGTGGTATCACACTCGATATAACAAAGCGAATCAGGACAAGGGTATGTTCATTCGTGCCAATGCGGGAAAATGAAATCATGGTCATGGCCACCCATACGCATACAGGCGGGCCGACGCTGAACTGGGGTGAGGAGGTTGTAACAGATCCGTTTTATCTCGAATTATTGGTGCGACGTGCGGCGGATGCTGTGGTGTGCGCATACAACAGGGCGCAAACAGCCCAATTGCTTGTGGGCCATGAGACCCTGACAGATGTTTCATTCATTAGAATTTACCGGATGAAAGACGGATCGCTGAAAACAAACCCTGGCATAAAAAACAAAGGGCAGGTTTTAGGGCCGTTTGGCGAGATTGATCCGGATGCAGGTGTTCTTGTCGCGATGCATGATCATCAGCCTGTCGGGGCGGTTGTGAATTTTGCCTGCCATCCCGCTATTGTTTCCGGTACCCAAACGAGTGCGGACTATATTGGCGTTTTGTCCAGCGAAATGAAAAAACAATATGGTCAGGATTTTGTCACGCTTTTTGTTAACGGCGCCTGCGGTAACATTAATCACATCAATGTGTTTGACGAAGAAACCACCAAGCCCGGCAGACAGATTGTTGTCGGGCGCGAATTGGCCCGGAAAGCGATTGCTGCCATAAACCGCGCTGTTCCAGCCGGGGAAGAGATCCTGCATGCGGACAAGACGATAAGTGTCCGCTTGAGGAAGCCCTCGGCAGAGGATCTCCTGACCGCAAAAAAACATTTTGATAAGCTTGGTGACTCGCTGCCTCTGTCAACGCCCCGTGAACCGGACTATGTGGAGACTTTTTTTGCGCTGCAGGCTTTTCAAATAGCAGCGGATAAAAAGGTGGAGCGTGATGTCTATCTCCAGTTGATCAGAATTGGTGACGTCTGCATCGTGGGCAACCCTTGTCAAATGTTTGTGGCTTATGGCTTTAAAGTAAAGCAGGCATGCGGCGGACATGTCTTTTTCTCTGATTTCGCCAATGATTACTGTGGCTATGTGCCGACACCCGAGTGTATGGTGCCCGGTGTTTACGAAGCCCGGCTTGCTCCGACAAGCGGCCTGGAAAGCGCAGCCGGGGACATTATTTGTACAACGCTGGTTGACATGTATCGGGGCATGTAAAGGATTCATAAAGATAAAACAATTAAAGGAGATGTCAAAATGGAACAATCATGGATCAAAGTGGGCTTTGCCAAGGTGGATATTACGCCGCCCCTGGGTGTTTGCATGGCTGGTTACTTTCACAGGCGCGAAGCAGAAGGTGTTCTGGATCCATTATATGCGTCCGCAATAGCCATTTCTGATGAGCAGAATGATATCAAGTGGATCTTAATCAGTTGTGATCTGATCGGCTTAGGTGCTGAGTACAGCGAGGCAACGAGGAAGCTGATCGGTGAAAGGCTGGGCTTGTCCATCGAGAAAGTCATGATTCATTCCACACACACGCACACCGGGCCGCATGTCAGGGTGGTTGAAGACAAGGAAAAGGCTAAGCAGATGGGCGGTCCGGATGACGCCTATATGGCGATGCTGGAACGAAAAATCGCTGATGCCGCGCAGATGGCGGCCGGTCGGCTCAAAGACGCTGCGATGGATATCGGATATGGACATGAAGACAGCATATCCTTCATCAGGCGTTATCGCATGAAAGACGGAAGCATGACAACAAATCCAGGCAGGGGAAATCCGGACATCGTTGAACCGATCGGGGAGATCGACCCCGATGTAGGGGTTGTAAGGTTCAAGTACGTCGATGGCAGCGGGGAAGTGCTGGTGGTCAATTTCACACTGCATCCCGACATGACAAGTGGAAGCCTTTTTTCAGCAGACTATCCTGGTCATATGAGGCAAGCGGTCCGGCAGCTGCTTCCCGATTGTGATGTGTTGTATATCAATGGGGCAGCCGGTGACATCAACCATATCGATGCGATGCATCCGGAGCATGATACAACAAGTGGTTATGCTTATTCCCGGAAAGTCGGGCGTATCCTAGCAGCAGAGGTATATAAAGTCTATCAGCGATTCAGCTCATCGCGTGACATGAACGGGTGTGAACCGGGTTTCTGTAGCGGACGAATCACTGTCGATATGCCACTGCGGGCGATCAGTCCGGAACAAGTCGTGAAAGCGCGTAAAGACATACAGTCTTTCTATGACGGTACATGGGCCGTTACAGGTGCCGGCATGGCAAGTATCGCTGAAATATCAACAGCTTTTCAAACCGTCCGAATCGCTGCTTTGGGAAGCGCCCTGCCCTTAGAGATCCAGGCAGTGGCATTAGGTGAAATAGCCTATGTGGGCCTTCCTGGAGAAGTCTTTTCTCAGATCGGCCGGCGGATCAAGAAAGGTTCTCCTTTTGCCAACACCTTTATTTCATCATTAACCAATGGTTCTCACGGATACTTTCCGACCAGAAAAGCCTTCCAGGAAGGTGGCTATGAAGCAAAGAACAACCCCTTTACAGAGGAACTGGAGGATTCACTTGTCGCGCATGCCTTGCAGCTGCTCAATAGCCTGAAATAGAAAGAATTTATACACCGTGAGCAGATAGACATAATTTGGATACGGCAAACAGACTGGACATGGATTGTAAAAATTGACTGGCTGATCAGTGCGGTCATCATGAATCAGAAAATAAAGAAAGAAGGCCTGGATATGACTGGAAAGACAATTCGTTTGAACAAACTGTTTTCAAAAAATGAAAATGCTGTTGTGATCGCGATTGATCACGGCTACATGGATGGCCCCATCCCCGGCATGGTCAACCTGAATGAGACGGTGAAGAAGATCAATCCCTGTGTTGACGGCATTCTCCTGTCTCCCGGCATGCTGAAACATCTGGGTCATGCATTTGACTACAAAGGGGCGCCAATACCGATCGTCAGGCTCAACTGGAGTACGGTTTTTTGTTTTGAGTGGGGCTACCACCAGGCACAGACCGTAAAAGCCTTTTCCGTCGCGGACGCAGCAGAACTGGGTGCTGAGATTGTCCTTGTATCCCTGACCTTGCAGACCGGCAGTGAAGCGCAGGACGCAAAAAATGTCGCTTTATTCGCAGAACTGTGCAACGAAGCCCGGAAGCTGGGTATCCCTGTGATCGGCGAGTGTTTCCCCAATAACAGCGATGCGCTTAACCCGGAGCAGATGCATGATATCGTCTATCGCGGTTGCCGGATCCTGGCTGAACTGGGTGCAGACGCGGTCAAAACGTTTCACACGCATCAGTTCAGAGCGGTTGTTGACAGCTGCCCGCTGCCGATTCTCGGCCTGGGCGGCAGCAGGATGCCAAATCAGGTTGATTCTCTGCAACTGGCCAAACAGATTATCGATGATGGTGCCAGAGGTGTTGTTTTCGGGCGTAACGCGATTCAGATCGACAACCCTCAGCAGTATCAGGAGGCTTTGACCGCAGTCGTAAAAAAGGGTGCAGATCCGCAGGAAGCCTTGAATCAGGCAAATTTCTGATGGCGAAACAGGAGCGCTGAACTTGCCCGAAAAAGATGCTCGCGCCAAAAACTGATGTTTCAGATGTCCTGGCGACAATATCGATAAGTGATCCGGTCAGCAGATAGAGCACGAGGATAAAAGCTATGAAAAAAATAAAAGTAGGCATTTTCGGAGCCAGACGCGGTGCTTCGATGGCGAAGGTTTTTCTCAATCATCCTGATGCGGAACTGACAGCGGTCTGTGACAAATATGTACCTGCGCTGAAGCAAATGGAAAAGATGGCCCGGGAATCAGGCAAAGAAATTACCACGTACGAAAGCTTTGATGATTTTTTCAACCATGATTTCGATGCGGTTGTTCTGGCCAATTATGCCACAGAACACGTGCCTTATGCCATCCGTTTCATGGCGTCTGGGCGCCACGTCCTGAGTGAAGTGCCGGCCAGTGAAACCATGGCCCAGGCCGTTGAGCTGATCGAGGCTGTCGAGAAGACCGGCAAAGTCTACGCCTTCGCGGAGAATGTAAGCTACAGCCCCGTGGTTTTTGAAATGCAGCGTTTATATGAACGGGGCGATATAGGCGAAGTCATGTATGCTGAGGGGCAGTACATCCATGACAGCCCGGACGAATTTACAGCCAGAATAACCTATGGTGAAAAAGACCACTGGCGGTTCCGTATTCCTCCAACCTTCTACTGCACCCACAGCATCGGCCCGATCTTGACCATCACAGGGCGGCGACCAGTGCAGGTCAGCGGTTTTGTGACAAACGGAGCTGATTGGAAAAACGGCAAACCGTCAGGCATTGAAATGGTGACGTTGGACAACGGCAGCATACTGCGCAGTATTCACGGCCCGCTGAAAAGAGAGCCTTCCGGCTGCAAATCATTGATTTACGGCATGAAAGGCATGATGGAAACCGATCGTTTCGATAACGAGTTGCTGCATGTTTACCGCGAAGGTGAAAAAGTCTGCCAGGGTGAATTTGAACACTACAAGCCAGGCATACAGATCAGGGCAGGAGACAAGCAGCTGGAAACAGGTCACGGCAATGCGGATCTGGGTGCACCCCATTATTTTATCCAGCGCATACTGGATCGGCCTGAAGGTCATAAGTACATGATCGATGTCTATACCGGTGTGGCTATGAGCATCTGCGGTCTCCTGGCCTATCGATCCGTGCTGGACGGCAATATTCCCGTCACGGTTCCCAACCTGCGCAACAAAAATGAAAGGGATGCTTACCGGCATGACCATGCCTGTACCACGCCTTCGGTCGCAAGCGACCAGCTTTTACCCATAAATCCGATCGCTGCAGATCCCCTGCCTGATGAATATTATGAGCGCATCAGGCATTTGTGGCTGCAGTATGAGCAGGAACACCCGCTAAGTTGATGGACAGCCGCAGACGCGGCAAGTCCAGGCTGTCAAGCTGATTCAGTTGAATCAAATGAGGGAAATAAATATGTGTGAAAGAAAAGAAACAGAACTGGAAGCGTTGCTTCTTCATGAACTCGATCGACGCCAGGACGAACTCTATCAGCTGCTTTCCCGACTGATCAAGTTTGATACGCAAAACAGCATCAGCGATGGCAAAGAAAAAGAATGCGCAGCATACATGTATCAGCTATACCGGGATCTTGGCCTGGAAGCTGACCTGTATTATCCGGATGATTTGCCGGGCTTAACCAGCCACCCGGACTATCTGCCAGGCCGAAACACCGCGCACCGTCCTAACGCCAATGGTCTCTGGCATGGTTCTGACCCCGGTTTGCCCAGAGGCGGGGCGGTTATGCTGGCCGCTCATACCGATACAATGCCGGTGGGCGACAGGGAAAAATGGACGGTTGACCCTTTTGGCGGACTGATTGAGCATGGCCGGATCATCGGGCTGGGTGCCGGTGACAACAAGTCCGGCCTGGCTGCTGCGTATATGGCCGTTAAGATTCTGAAAGAAAACAACATTCGGCTGAAACGGTCTGTTCATCTTACGGCTTATTGTGATGAGGAGTATGGAGGTGGCAATGGAACGCTCGCTGCCTGCCTGAAGTACCCGAGTGAAACCTGTGTCAATCTGGACGGCGGCAATTATGAGCTATGGACCATCGCACTGGGTGGTGGCGGTTTTCGGATTGCCCTGCATAAAACGACCACCACAGATTCCATGCTGGACCTCTATCTGGCCGTCAACGCACTTATGGAAAAACTGCAGCAGTTCGCAGCCAGACGGCGACAGGAGCTGCACCAGATTCCTTTATATACCGGCAGTGACATGGAACGGTCGGCTTTCCGGCTGACACACTTTGCGTTTTCCCAGATAAGCTTCAATGATGCATCCCTGGGCTTTGTCATTTATACGGATAAAGACAGGGAGATCATCGTCTCAGAATTGACAGCGATGCTGGAGGAGCTGGAGCCCTGCTTTGATCGCTATCAAGTCGTTACTGAAGGGTTTCAGCCAACAACCCGTTTTTTCCACTACTGCCAGACCGACAAGGGGAATGGTGCTGCCGAAACGATGCGGCAGGCCGCTTCAGAAACAGCCGGGCGGAAAGTCATTGAAAAAGGATCATGCCTGACGGATCTGAATCTGTTCATCAAGTATGGCAGCCCGCATAGTTTCAACTTCGGCATTCTGCGTGATTTTGCCTTGCCGGGCGGTGCCCATCAACCCAATGAATATGTCTTGTGCAGCGAGTTTCTGGCTTATACGAAAGCACTGGTCTTGTTTCTCTTACGCTACTGTGGTGTTGAACAGGAATAGGATTGGCCCATAACCGGGCAAGAACAAAGGAGGCTCAGCAATGGATAACATGACGCTCACATTCGCCCCTGCCAGGTATTTGCCTTTTCAGGACCGGGATGTGATCGAGCGGGTGCGGCAGATTTCATTGCCGGACATGGTGAATCATACTTGGGAAAATCAAGAATTTAAATTGAGTATTGTTCCTGACGCACGTGCACAGTTTGTCATCGATTTTACGCAGCGTCTTATAAAATCCGATCAGGAGAACAGCAGGCTGACGGTTCTTTTACCCGGGCCAGCCAGTGAAGTCTGGCAAAACGTCGCTGAGTTCTGCAATAAATATGAAGTCAGCTGCCGTAACCTGCAGGTTTTTTTCATGAATGAATGGGCTGATGAGGAGGGCCGGGTGGCTCCTCTGGATTATGAAGCGAGCTACGGGCGCCTCTTCCGCAAATATTTCTTTGGCGGCCTGCGCCCTGAGCTGCGTCCGCCTGAAGAGCAGATCCATTATTTTACCTGTGAGAATGTCGACCATTATTCCGACCTGATCGACGAAACCGGCCAGGGTGGCGCGGACATCTGCTATTCAGCGGTTGGCTGGTCGGGCCGTCTTGGTGCCATTGAACCCGCTGGCGATTTCATCTGTGACTCGTTTGAAAGCTACCTGCAGCAAACGTCGCGCATAGCAGCCAACCACATGATTTCAATTGCTGAGGACTCGCTGCTAGGCCTCTTCGGCAGATCAGGCGATCTGGCCGGCGTTCCGCCCAAATCAGCGACGATCGGACCAAGGGACATCGCGCATGCCCGGGATCATTTGGAAATAACAGGCCGGACAACCGTTGACAACAGAACCGCCTGGCAGTGTATGAGTGCCCGATTGATGTTGTTCGGTCCTGTTGGCATGGCCATCCCATCTTCGATACTAAGGTTGTACAAAGGCACTTGTTTTTTAAGCGAGGCTGTAGCAAAGGATATCGTTACAAAAGCCCCCATCCCGGACAGCGTCACTTTCGCGAAATAGACGACTTGCCTCGCGAAATCAAGGATAAGGAGCATGATCAAGATGACAAGCAAAAAATTTATATTCCAACCAGCAGAATGGATTCCCTTCAGGGATCAGGATGCCCTGGAGCGTTGTCGGAAGATCACCCGTGCGGAAATGGAATCTTATCCTCATCCAAACCCTGAGTACAAAGTGCGCGTTGTACAAGATCCTAACTCAATTGTGGCTGCAGAATTGTTTATGCACCTGAAGGCCTCGGATGATGAAGACAAACGCCTGGTTGTAATCTTCCCCAATTCATGGCGGGATATCTATTACGCGGCAACTGAAGCCTGCAACCGCATGAATGTGGACTGCCGCAACCTGCATGCGTTCTGCATGGATGAATGGGCTGATGAAAACGGGAATGTCGCCCCTATTTCCTACGGACCGTCCCTAGGGGGCAGTTTTATCCGTGAATTCTACATGCACCTGCGCGAAGATTTGCGGCCTCCCTTCGACCAGATCCACGTTTTCACCAACGATAATGTCGACTGCTATTCTGACCTGATCGAAGAAGCCGGCGACGGTGCTGCGGATCTGGTTGTTTCCGCGACCGGCTGGATCGGACACACGGCGTTCATTGACCCCAACACCAAGGCATATGGTGCAGACACTCTTGAGGAATTTTTGCAGATGCGCTCCTGCTTTATTGAAACCCACCCGATAACGAACATCCAGAACTCGCTGGGCTTGTCTTTTGGCGGAGCCGGAGATCTTGCCAATACCCCATCCTACGCCGTAACGGTCGGCCCCCGGGATGTTGTCAGGGGCAGAGACCACCTTGAACGGCACAACCTGACCTTGATGGGCGGCCGTACCTCCTGGGAGCGCATGATTTCCCGTCTGCAGCTGTATGGTCCGGTAACACCGGCGGTGCCTGCCTCAATTTACCAGTTATGCAAAGGAACATGCTATGTCAGTGAGGATATGGCCCGGCCAATCACGATGGATGAGATGTTTTTCTACTAAGCATTGCGCTTGCTGAATGCAGGGCGTTATCCTTAGCATAAATACCGGCACAAGAGGGTGATTTTAGTAGCCTGTGACAGGGTACTGGATCGGAAAGAGGCATAAAATGAAATTGAGAATAGGTGTGTTCGGTGCCCGGCGCGGCCTGTCCATGGTCAATGTCTATCTGAATCATCCGGATGCTGAGCTTGTCGCAATCTGTGATCAGAGTCAGGGTGCTTTAGACAAGGCTAAAGCGATGGCAGGTTCTGCCGGTGATTCCATTTCGTATTACACGACTTTCGATGATTTTTTCAATCACGATATGGATGCGGTGGTTTTGGCCAATTATGCCACGGAGCATGTGCCCTATGCGATCCGCTTCCTGGAATCCGGGCGGCATGTCCTGAGTGAAGTCCCGGCGTGTGAGACAATGTCCCAGGCTGTCGCTCTGATTGAAGCGGTCGAAAAGACCGGAAAAATTTATGCGTTCGGCGAAAATGTCTCTTATATGCCGGTCGCTTTTGAAATGCAGCGGAAATACGCCAGGGGGGATATCGGGGAGGTCATGTACGCGGAGGGTGAGTACATCCATGATTTCGCGTCCATCATGCCGCAGATTACCTATGGGGACAAAAACCACTGGCGCTGTCAGATGTATTCTACCTTTTACTGCACGCACAGCATTGGTCCTGTTCTGACCATTACAGGCAGAAGGCCGGTGCAGGTTGCCGGTTTCCAGACCAATGAAGCCCTCTGGATGCGCAAGTATGGTGCTGTCATGGCAGCCGGCATTGAGATGATCACCCTGGACAACGGCAGTATTCTGCGCAGTGTGCACGGACCGATGAAAAGGGAGCCGGCCGGTTGTAAATTCATGCTCTATGGCATGAAGGGCATGATGGAAAGTGATCGTTTCGACAATGATCTGCTTCATGCCTATCGGGAAGGTGAACGGGTCTGCTCCGGTGACTTCGAGCATTATAAACCGGCCATACAGATCAAGGCAGGGGATACCCACCTGGAGACAGGACATGGCAACGCCGACCTGGGGGCGCCACATTTCTTCATCCAGCGCATTCTGGATCGTCCGGAAGGCCATCAATACATGATTGATGTTTATACAGGCGTGGATATGAGTATCTGCGGCATTCTGGCCTACCGCTCCATCCTGCAGGGCAATCAGCCCATCAAAGTTCCTGATCTGCGCAACAAAGGAGAACGGGACGCCTACAGGAATGATCATGCCTGCACGAACCGCGCGGTCGCCGGAACGCAGTATATTCCGCCGTACCCGGTTGAAACGCCGCCCATACCCGATGCGACCTATGATGCCCTCCGCGCGCTCTGGCTGAAGGGCAAACCAGCGGAATAAGGTCATAATCGAATGATCGACTCAAGTCAACCGGGACGAAAAATGGAGGAGACATGAAAGAGCAAGACTGGACTTTTATTGAAGAATTAAAAAAACCGCTGCATCAACAAAAACCGGTGTTCTGGCAGGCCAGAGCTGCCGGTGACCATGAGCTGTCTTTGAATGAAGGGCTCTCGGTCCATCTTGATTTTCCTGATCCTGATCATCGGCTTGATACCGTCTGGGCTGATTTCGCACGGTTTTGCGGCGTGATGGGGCTCTCCTCAGATCATGAGTCACAAAATGCCGTACCTTTGCATGTCCGAAAAGTGGAGACATCGTGTTTTGAGGCATTCAACCTGACCGTGACCCTGCAGGCCGTTTATCTGGAAGCCGGTGATACTGAAGGGATCCGGCGGGGTATGGTCTATCTGGAAGACCAGATTCTAACTGCAGGCGCACCGGTCCTGCCTATGGGGATAACCCGCAAGGAGCCTTTTATAAAAACCAGACTGTCACGCTGCTTTTTCGGCCCGATAAAACGACCGCCCATGAACCGTGACGAACTTGAAGACCAGATCAACTACTACCCTGATGAGTACCTCAATAAACTGGCCCACGAAGGTGTCAACGCGCTCTGGCTGACGATTACCTTCAGGGACACGATTCCCGTCAGCTCCTTGCCGGGGTTTGGGCGGCGTGCGGCTGTGCATCTGCCAAAACTCAGGGAGACGGTTGCCCGCTGTGCCCGATACGGCAT
>LSQX01321764.1_pt2 | contig 33892 bp, 26 predicted proteins | sample 654561 | NCBI WGS metagenome assembly LSQX01 (sample SAMN04489861, study PRJNA283612) | anaerobic digester metagenome | isolation source: 4 biogas reactors fed with cattle manure at either 37C or 55C with and... | place: Denmark: Kongens Lyngby | collected 2014 | reverse complement strand
CTGGTTGACCGACCCGGCGGGGGAGGCCACTTCGCTGCTGGAGAGGGTTTGCAGGGAGTCGATCACCAGTACCTGCGGCTTCATCTTCTCAAGCACATTAACCAGGACTTCGACGCGGGTGTCACAAAAGATGGAAATCTTGGAAAGCTTGAGCCCTAGCCGTTGGGCCCGTAGCTTTACCTGTGATGGGGACTCCTCACCGGAGACATAGAGGACACTGCGCTTTAGCGAACATTTCTCTATCATCTGCAGCATGAGTGTTGATTTCCCTATACCGGGCTCTCCTCCCAATAGGATGGAGGAGCCACGCATGACCCCTCCCCCCAGCACACGGTCCAGTTCGGAGATGCCGCTCTCATAGCGGAATCCAGGTTCAACCTGGATATCCTCAAGAGAGACCGGCTTGGTCTCAAGGCTAATCTGTGCTGTCTTACCTGGTTTGGTCTGCTTGGGCAGGATAAGTTCCTCCTCGAAGGAGTTCCAACTCCCGCAATCGGGACAGCGTCCCAACCACTTGCTCTCTGCACGACCACACTGGGTACAAACGAACTGAACAGATTTGTCTTTCACCTATATCTCCTTATATTGTAACAATTAAAAACTAATCAGTTCAACATCAAACACGAGATGGGAATCGGGTGGGATGATACCAGGATAACCTTGGGCCCCATACCCTAACTCCGGTGGAATGATAAGGGTCCGCTTTTCACCTTTGCTCATTGTCTTCAGGGCTTCATTCCATCCTTCAATGACATCGCCTACGGCAAACTCTGCCGGAGCTCCCCTTTTTACCGAGCTATCAAACATCCTTCCATCGAGAAGGGTACCTGTATAGTGCACGGTAACTTTCTGACCCTGTTTGGGAGATTTCTTTCCATCACCTTCCTCATTGACTACATACCTAAGGCCACTTGGGGTAACCTTCGCATCAGGCCAACGATTCTTGAGTTCAAGTTCGAGCTTGGCATATTTTTCGGATTTCTGTTTCTTCGTCTTCTCTTCTGCTGCTACAACCAAGGTAGTAAATGTTTCACGTGAAACTTTAAAAGCCTCTGCTTCACTCCCCTTCCGGATGATCTTTACACTTGTAAGCTTGTCACCCTGCTCTATTGCGTTGACAATGTCCTGCCCTTCTATGACTTCACCAAAAATAGAGTGCTTGCCATCGAGCCAGGGGGTAGGGACGTGCGTGATGAAGAACTGGCTTCCGTTAGTCGCAGGGCCTGAATTGGCCATGGAGAGCTTACCGGGAGCTGAGTGCTTCAGTGAGTCATCAAATTCATCAGGGAAAGTATAGCCCGGGCCACCCGTACCGGTTCCTTTGGGACACCCCCCCTGGATCATGAAGTTTTCAATGACCCTATGGAAGGTCAGCCCGTCATAAAAAGGCTTGTTATCGCCATTGATATTCAAAACACCCTCAGCCAGTCCAATAAAGTTGGCGACAGTCATTGGAGTTTTCTTGAACTCCAAAGATAGGGTGATATCACCCTTAGTGGTATGCATGACAGCGTACATGCCATCAGCGAGTTTACTTTTTTCCATTATTACAAATCTCCTACAAACTATACTTCAAACAGATCGGCCCCTGGGGCCAGCAACTGGTACAGCCTTTCCAACTCTTCGCTGGAGGTATAGGGAATTTCTAGCTTACCCTTCTCCAGAGAACCTTTCACTTCCACCTGAGAGCCGACTGCATGGAGGAACTTATCCTCAACACTAATAATATCCGGGCTTTTAGGCAAACTCTTTTTAGCTCTTTTCTTCTTATCCTGATAAGCAACACGCTTTCCCTGGTTAAATTGGGAAGCTAGCTGCTCTGTCGCCCTTACAGAGAGATCTTTCTCCAACACGGTACGATAGAGAATCTCCCTATCAGCAGGGTTCACTACAGAGAGGAGGGCCCTGGCCTGACCTGCTGAGAACTTCCCTGCCAACAGATCCCGCTGCATGGTAGCGGTCAATTGCAACAGCCTCATGCTGTTACTGATGGTCGAACGATTCTTTCCAACCCTGGAAGCTAGCTCCTCCTGTGTAATACCTGCCTCTTGTATGAGATAGGCATAGGCTTTTGCCTCTTCGATAGGGTTCAAGTTCTCACGCTGGATATTCTCGATGAGAGATACTTCCAGGCGTTGCAGATCAGTGAAATCCTTGACGAGCACAGGGATTGTTTCCAGACCAGCCAGCTTTGAAGCGCGGAAGCGCCTCTCCCCTGCAACAATGCTGTACTCACCTGGGGCGATCTCCTCCACCAGGATAGGCTGCAAAACCCCCTGGTTTTTGATAGAGCTGGCCAACTCTTGGAGACTCGCCTCATCAAACTCTTTTCGCGGTTGTCGGGGATTTGCCCGGATATTGGATAACGGAACAGTCAGGACCGAAGTTCCTACCTGCTTTCCCTCTTCTACCGGATCCAAGCCCAAGGCATTCTCCAATACAGAATCAAACGAGTAATCCTGCATCAATGATCCTATGCCTTTGCCCAATCCATGTTTTTTATTAGAGTTTTGCGACACGACTTATGACCTCCTTTGCGAGTGCTTCGTAGGCCTTGGCCCCACTGCTACCTCCATCGTATATGTCGATGGGCAAGTTATGGGAAGGGGCCTCTGCAAGCCTGATGTTTCTCGGTATCACCGTTTCGAACGTGAGGTTTGGGAAATACGATGAAACATCTTCCACAACCTCATTGGTAAGATTGGTTCGCTTGATGAACATCGTAAAAAGAATTCCCAGGATCTCAAGGTTCGGATTCAATGACTTCTTGATATTACCGATGGTCCTCATAAGAAGGTTGAGGCCTTCCATTGCATAGTATTCACACTGCATCGGTATTATCACCAGCTGAGCCCATGTCATTGCGTTGACAGTCAACAAACCCAAGGAGGGAGGGCAATCGCCAAGAATGTAGTCCCAACTGTCATCCAATGTGGAGAGGGCTCTCTTAAGGAACTGTTCCCTCTCTAATTGTGCGACTAGTTCAATGTTGAGTCCGGCCATATGGATGTTGCTGGGAATGACAAAAAGGTTTTCGACCACTGTCTTTTGGCAAGCATCTTCGGCTGAACACGTTCCCGCTATGACTTCATACATTCCCGGAGCCCTGCCGTCAGCACCTATTCCACTCGTTAAATTACCTTGTGAATCGAGATCAAGCAGGAGCACCTTCTTTCCCATCTTAGCCAATGCGGACCCAAGGTTAACTGCGGTCGTAGTCTTCCCTACACCGCCTTTTTGGTTTAAAAAGATGATTTTTTTCACACTCATATCCCTACTATAAGGAAAAGGGGAGCACTTGTCACCTAAAAAGGTTGACTCCTTGACCCTCTGCCCTCACTATTGTATCTTTTAAGTATCCTATGGAGGGAAATTAAATGGAAAATAAAGTCAAGAAAGCACTTGAGGACATCAGACCCTCACTGCAAAATGACGGAGGCGATATCGAGTTTATCAGTTTGAACGGTACTGATGTGGTAGTCCGTTTGGTTGGAGCCTGTGCAGGTTGCCCAATGTCTCAAATGACTCTCAAAAGTGGTGTTGAACGATATCTTAGAAATTTCGTTGATCCTAACCTAACCGTTATAAACGGCACAGACCTCTAAGTAGCCGGTTTATACCTAACAAGCGTTTCACAAGACACTTCTTCGTGAAACGCTTTTTTTATCCTAAGGTTCATCAATAAAATTTCCAGAGAAACTAATGGATAGAAGCCGTACGTTTCACGTGAAACCTATCCTATCTGTTACATGATTTATGTATTCATAAAGAAATCCTAAAACAAACAACGAGATGATAGCTCACCCTTTGATTCGGCTTATCGCTCACTTTGTTTCACGTGAAACAGTAGGATCCCCCCCTTGCAAACAACAGGACACAAACCAGCGCTTTACCTTGTACTCTAAAAACATCTGAGCCTTGCTTTTTTGTTTCACGCAGAATATGGCCGGCTATCAGCTCAGCCCGTAGATTCCAAACAACAAAACAACTGGCATGATTATCCGCCCTTTGATCCGTTCATCTATTTTACTTGTTTCACGTGAAACCATAGGATTCACCCTTGAAAACAACAGAACAATACTTGGCCTTGCATAGTTTGCAAACCGATTGTCTCTCAACAAGAAACCTTAACCAGCCTCTCTGTTTCATGTGAAACAATCACAGCAGGAGAGATGGCATCTAACCCAGGTGTAAATAAGACCTACACAGACATTCTTAGAAATACATCTCTGAAAGTCCTTATATATACAGGTTTACTTGTATATATTTTCTAGTTTTTGAGTTGGTTGGTTTTTTCAGGAAATTTTTCGAAAGAAATCCGAAACCCTCATAATCTTCATTTCAAAGCGCCAATTGCATGTTTTTTCCCTATGTTTCTATACAACAGTACAGATTTGCCTAGAGAATTTGGCTCTTTTTTTGCTTAAAACAAGGCCGCTCCTTATTTGGGAGCGGCCTTGCCAGAACTACTATACAAATGTTTTATTCGCTATCTGTTGGAGTTGCTTCTTCCTCAATTTCTACAGATTCTACACTCTCTTCTGAAGCGGGAAGAACATCTTCTAAAAGTTCTTCCTCTTCCAACTCTTCCTCTTCCCCTGTCGCTGCAATGGCTACTATTGCATCCTTAGCGGACTTCATAGTAACTACCCTCACTCCAGAAGCATTTCTGCCTTGAACTGAGATATTCTTCACGTGCACACGAAGTGTCTGCCCCAAACGGGTCACACATACCACGTCATTCTCATCATTGACGGCAAGAGCCCCTACGATGAAGTCGGCTTTTCCACCGAGCTTATAGATCCTCTGACCTTGTGTGGCTCTCCTGTGGACTGTGAAGCTGTCGAAGGTTACCTGCTTGCCCTGGCCGTTTTCGGTGACCATGAGGATCCGCTTGGTATCATCAACCTTCAACAAGCCAGCAACCACATCATCGCCCAACAGCTTGATTCCACGCACGCCTCGTGACGCACGCCCCATAGCCCTGACGTCTGACTGTGCGAACTTCAGCCCTCGTCCCTGGCGGGTAATGAGCATACACTCATCGCCTTCCTGGACAAGTTCGCTGTGCAGCAGCTCATCGCCCTCATCAAGGTAGATGGCAATGATACCGCGTGCCCTAGCATTCCTGAAGTTATAGAGTGAGACCTTCTTCACCACACCATGGCGGGTAGCCATCATGATGTACTGGTCTTCACTGAACTCCTTGAAATTGATGATGGAGGTTATCTTCTCTGTCGTCTCCAGCTGGAGGATGTTCTTTACGCTGATACCCTTGGCATTCTTGGAAGCCTGGGGAATATCAAACACCTTGGTGTAGTATCCCTTTCCAGCATCGGTGACAAAAAGAACGTACTCATGAGTGGAAGCGACAAACATGTGGTCAACGAAATCACCATCCTGAAGTTTGGCTGTCCTGCTGCCCTTGCCAGCCCTTCCGTGGGTGTCATACTCCTCGGTAGGGATACGCTTGGCGAAGCCCTTATTGCTGATAAGCACCACAACCTCTTCATTCTTGATGAAATCCTCCATCGTCGACTGTCCGATCTCCTCGCGGTTGATCTTAGACAGACGGCGATCCTTGGGGGCAAGGTTGCCTGGAAGAGCCCTGACTTCACTCTTTACGACAGCCAGGATCTTCACATCATCAGCGAGAAGCTCCTGGTAGTAGGCAATCTTCTGCTCAAGGTCCGCAAGCTCATCCAGAATCTTGGAAGATTCCAGATGGCTGAGACGCCCGAGTTTCATATCGATGATGGCCTGTGCCTGGATCATGTCCAGAGCAAAGTGAAAAATGAGCCTTTCTGCAGCAATGGTGTTGTCTGGAGACTCCTTGATGATCCTGATCACCTCATCGATGTTATCCAGACCGATCTTAAGGCCCCGTAGGATATGGGCCCTTTCCTGAGCCTTTCTCAAATCAAACTTGGTCCTGCGTACAACCACTTCCTTGCGGTGTTCAATATAGTAGAACAGCATGTCCTTGAGATTAAGAAGCTGCGGTCTGCCGTTTACAAGGGCAAGGTTGTTAATGTTGAAGTTCGTCTGTAGCGCTGTCCGGGCAAAAAGCTGGTTGACGACAACCATCGGCTCACTGCCCATCTTCAGCTCGACTACAATACGGATTCCATTACGGTCGGACTCATCCCTTACGACAGAGATGGAAGGGATCACCCCATCCTTACGGAGGTCGTCTATCTTCTTGACCAAATCCGACTTGTTGACCTGGTAGGGAATCTCACTGAAGACAAGATGATCCCTGCCATTGTCAAAAGATTCGATTTCATAGCAGGAACGTTGGACAATCTTACCCTTACCGGTAGTAAAGGCATCCTTAATTCCCTGGGTGCCGCAGATAATAGCTCCGGAAGGGAAGTCCGGTCCCTTAATATGCTCCATCAGCTCATCAATGGTGATATCTGCGTTATCGATGACAGCGCAAATGGCATCACAGATCTCCTGCAAATTATGAGGAGCCATATTGGTGGCCATTCCGACAGCAATCCCGCTACTACCGTTTGCCAGCATGAAGGGGAAGGATCCAGGCAGGACTGTGGGTTCCTCAAGCGACTCGTCATAGTTAGGGCCGAAGTCGACTGTCTCCTTCTGGATATCGACAAGCATCTCTTCACCGATCCTGCTCATCTTCACTTCAGTGTAACGCATCGCAGCCGCTGGGTCTCCGTCGATGGACCCGAAGTTACCCTGTGGGGTGACCACAGGATACCTGAGTGAGAAATCCTGGGCCAACCGTACCAAGGCGTCGTAGACAGAACCATCACCGTGGGGATGGTACTTACCTAAGACGTCACCGACTATACGGGCACTCTTCTTATAGCTGGAGTTGGCCCGAATACCCATCTCAAACATATCGTACAAAATCCGCCTGTGTACGGGCTTCAGCCCATCGCGCACATCAGGCAAAGCCCTACTTACAATTACGGACATGGCATAGTTGAGATACGAGGTACGCATCTCCTTTGACACATCCACAGGTATTATTCTGCTGTTGATTTCTTCTTCCACAATACTATCCTTTCCTAGACATCCAGATTCGATACATAAACGGCATTAGCGTCAATGAAGGCCCTGCGAGGCTCAACCTCTTCACCCATGAGCATTGAGAACACCCTGTCGGCTTCCTCTGCATCATCAAGCTGTATCTGGCTGATCATACGGGTTTCCGGATTCATGGTGGTCTCCCAAAGCTGTTCGGGATTCATCTCACCAAGACCCTTGTACCGTTGGATGGAAGCCTTGGTGCCTTCGCCGATCTTGTACTCTTCAAGAATTTTCAACCTTGCTTCCTCGTCATAGGCATACATCACTTTCTTACCAACGGTAATCTTATAGAGGGGAGGCATGGCAAAATAGACATACCCGGCCTCGATAAGAGGACGCATGTACCTGAAGAAGAAGGTGAGCAGGAGAGTTCGGATGTGCGAACCGTCGACATCGGCGTCAGCCATAATGATAATCTTATGATATCTGGCTTTGGTCACATCAAAGGTGATGCCATTTTCGCTCTCATCCTCCAAGTCCTTACCGGTATTGTTGTAGCGGGTGATACCCGCCCCGATAGTTGAGATGACAGGCTGAAGCTTGTCATTGCCCAACACACGGAACTCTTGGGCTTTCTCTACGTTCAGCATCTTTCCCCAAAGAGGAAGGATTGCCTGGAACTTGCGGTCACGACCCTGTTTGGCCGATCCGCCTGCAGAGTCACCCTCAACGATAAACACTTCACATAGGGAAGGATCTTTCTCCGAGCAGTCAGCCAGCTTGCCGGGAAGCCCGCCGCCTTCGCTCTTCTTGCGAATCTGCTCCCGCGCCTTGCGTGCGGCTACCCTACCGAGAGCTGCGCTGATTATCTTTTCGAGCACTTTCTCAGTTACAGCAGGAAACTCGTCAAAATAGTTGCCAAGCTTCTCGTAGACCATGGAGAAGACAATTCCACTTACAGCTGAGTTACCCAATTTCATCTTGGTCTGGCCCTCAAATTGGGGCTCGGGGACCTTTACAGATACGATGGCGGTGAGGCCCTCGGAAATATCACTCTGTTCGAGCTTTTCCTCATATTTTTTCAAAAGTTTTGGATTTTTCTGCAGTTGGACGTTGATCACCCTGGAAAGGCCGGTTCTGAAACCGGTAAGGTGGGTACCTCCTTCACGGGTATTGATGTTGTTCACATAGGAGAGCACCTTATCATCGTATTTGTCATTGTACTGTAAGGCGATCTCAACCTTGACCCCATCTCTCTCGCCCTCGACTGCAATGGGAGGATCGTTGAGCACACGCTTGAACTCATTGAGATAGCTGACAAACTCGCTGATGCCTCCTGTGGCATGGAAGGATTTCTCGCGGATCTCCTCTCCCCGCCTGTCAGTGACTGTGATGGTAATCCCCTTATTGAGGAAAGAGAGCTCACGGAACCTGTTTACAAGTGTCTCATAGCTGAATGAATTCTGCTCCAAGATAGTGTAGTCGGGGGTAAAACTCACTATAGTACCGGTGCGTTCGCTGTCGCCTGTTTGCAAGACTTGGGTTTGGGGCATACCTTTTGAGTACACCTGCTTGTAGATGCCGCCATTACGGTAGACAACCACTTCCAGCCATTCGGAGAGGGCGTTTACACACGAAACACCCACACCGTGCAAACCCCCGGATACCTTATAGGAGTTCTTGTCGAATTTTCCTCCAGCATGCAGCTGGGTAAGGGCTATCTCCAAGGAACTCTTATTTTCAGTAGGATGCATCTCGACAGGTATGCCTCGCCCATTGTCTTCAATGGTACAGACATCCCTGCCTTCCTCATTACGGTCGAGAAAAACCTGGATATCAGTACAATACCCTGCCATTGCTTCATCGATACTGTTATCCACCACCTCGTACACGAGATGATGCAGTCCATCGATGCCAGTGGAACCAATATACATTCCGGGTCGTTTCCTTACAGCTTCAAGGCCCTTGAGGACCTGGATGCTCCCGGCAGAATAGCTATTTGTTGAAGCTTCCATATGCGAACCACTATGGTGTAGTGGCGGCTGGAAGTTTCCTTTGTCAAAGCTCCCTTCACTCATCAGTTATATCCTTATGTAATAATAAAAAAAGGCTTACGCCAATCCTTATTGATTATACCAGAAAGAGGGGTTCGTTGCAAGTATTCCGATAAAAAACTGCCTATTTATAACTGCTTTTTAGGCAATAAATTATCAGCTTGTCCACAGAGGTTATCAAAGAGCTCTTGCAAGCCGAAGGACGACAGGGTAAAATGGCTTCATGAGCGACACAAACAGTAACTATTATGAATTTTGGCAGGAGACTATCCTCCGCATACAAGAGACCCTGCCAGCCCAGGAATATACAACCTGGTTCAATCGTATCGTCTATGTTGGTTCGGAGGACAAGAAGGTTATCCTTGCAGGAGCAAGCCAGTTTATCCTCGACACAGTGATTGCGCGATATAGGGATCTCCTGGTAAATACGCTATGCGAACTTACCGGAGAGGAAATCAGTGTAGAATTCATCGTCAAGTCCCTTTCAGAAATACAGGAACACAAGAAAGGAGACCCTTCATCCATAGTAGAGCCCCCTAAGGAAGCCAAGGCCGTCCAAGCTCCAGTCAAAAAAAAGGCCTCACCTGAAACGACAATGAAGATGAAGAGGGATTGCAACCTCAACTACTCCTATCAGTTCTCCAATTTCGTCATAGGCGACAACAGCACATTCGCATACAATGCAAGCCTGGCTATCGCGAAGAACCCGGGCGTAAGCTATAACCCATGCCTCATCTACGGCGGTGTCGGACTGGGAAAGACACACCTGCTCAGCTCAATAGGAAATCATATCATTGACAACACACCTGAGCTGAAGGTGATGTACGTCACCGCAGAGATGTTCACCAACGAGTTTATCGACTCTGTCGGATCAAACAAGATGCAGAGCTTCAAGAACAAGTTCAGAAAGGTAGATGTGCTGCTCATTGACGACATTCACTTCCTCCAAGGAAAGGATGGGACCCAGGAGGAGCTCTTTCATACCTTCAACAATCTCTACGAGTCCAAGAAACAGATGGTCTTTACTTGTGATAGGCCCATCAGCGAACTGAAAAATATCAGTGACCGACTCAGTTCCAGGTTTGAACGCGGTCTGAATGTCGATTTGCAGCCACCCTCTTACGAGACGAGGGTCGCCATCCTCAAAAGCAAGACCGAACAGAGGAACAGCTCGATGAGTGAGGAGATAATAGACTACATAGCTACAAACGTCTGTACTAATGTACGTGACCTGGAGTCTTCCCTCACAAAATTGATAGCATTCAGCGAACTGCTGGACCAGGAGCTGACCCTGGATAAGACCAAGGAACTTCTTGGAACCCTTCCTTCCCTTGCTGCCAATGCAAACCAGACACTCTCCATAGATACGATCATAAAGGTGGTGGGAGATTATTTCAATGTCAGTTCGTTTGAGATCAAAGGCAAGAAAAAGAACAAGAGCCTCATCCAACCCAGGCAGATATCCATGTACCTCGCCCGGGACATTACTGAGTACTCCACCACAGAAATTGGAACTGAATTCGGGGGTCGCGACCACACCACTGTAATGCACTCGTTCAACAGGATAGAATCACTGATGAAAAGCGATGAAGCGTTCACAAATACTGTATTGAAATTAAAGAGGGACTTAATGAATGTTAAGCGGTAAATTCCTGTGGATACCCTATGGATAGGTTGTGGATAACTTCCAAAACCTGTGGATAGCCAAATTTGCTTGTGGAGCAATTGTGGACAACTCCTAGAGTTATGCACAAGATGACAAAATCTAAGGATAGGTTGTATAATGAATTATTCAGTTATCCACAGAATCCATGCTACTATTACTACTGTTACTACATATATTAAATATTAGGAGTTAAAGATGAAATTCGTCTGCAGCAAAGAATCAATCCTCACTGAAGTCATATATTCAATGGATTTTACAAGTCAGAGAAATTCCCTTTCTGTTACATCAAACGTCTATTTGGAAACTTTTGACGATCGTCTTATCATCAGGGCAACAGATCAGAAAGTAGGATTCAGCACTGAAATAGCAGTCCAGACTTTGGAGAAAGGAAAAACCATGGTCTACTGCGATAAGTTTCTGAACATACTTCGTTCACTACCTGAAGGTAATATTGAATTCACAGCTCAAAGCGGGGTTTTTGCCATAAAGCCTGAAGGACAGAGCATTGATTTCAAATTGAGAACCATCAATGCTGATGAATTCCCTGCAATGGAAAGCATTGGGGATAACTCATATTTTACCATCTCACAAAAAAGCTTCAACGATATGGCCAACCAGACTATCTTTGCCATCAGTGAAGATGAGACCCGCTACTTCCTTTGCGGTCTCTATCTCGAAAGGACTCCGACAGGAATGACCATGGTAGGGACCGACGGACGAAGACTCTCCATAGTCGAAAGAAAATTTGATGAGGATATTCCAACCTTCTCACCTGTCATAATTCCACCAAAGTTCTTTTCAGTCTTGAAAAAGCTCTCAACGGATGAGGGTTCTCTTAAATTGTGCATTACTGAAAACATAATTTTCGCTCAAATTGCTGAGAGACTTTTCTATTCGACCCTGATAAAAGGCCAATATCCAAATTACCGTAGGGTCATACCTGAAAGTCAAAGCTATACCAGCACGATGAGAATCCAGGATATGCTCGATGCATTGAAACGCGTATCGTTGCTTGTGGAAAATAAGGCAAGACGCATTTACTTGGATATCAGCGAAGCGGGGATCCTGCTTACCAGTGATGAAAATGAAGTAGGGGAGGCAAAAGAGATCATCCCGTGCAAGTATGAAGGACCCGAAAACAAGGTATCCCTCAACTTCACCTATTTGATGAATCCCCTCAGGACAATGGAAGGCGAGTTCTTCTCTATCAGCTTCACAGAACCTACCAAGGCGATGACCATCAAAGCGGAGAGTGAGCGTGACTACTATCATATCATCATGCCCATGCAGCTAAATGCCTGATGGTATTCACTGAGATCAGGGCAATTCAATTCAGAAATCTTCACAATGAGGCAGTACCTGTCAATAACCGGCAGGTATTCCTCATTGGTGCGAACGGTCAGGGAAAAACTAATTTTCTTGAAGCCATCTACACGCTTTGCTATGGTTCATCCTTTCGGTCCTCACAGCTTCGTGAACTGGTAAAGCATGGGGAGAAGTCTTTTAAATTGACAGGAAAATACTTGGGAGAAGATAAGCTTTCCCACACACTCGTTCTGGAATACCAGGATTCCAAACGAAGGGTATTTCTTGATGAAAGGGAGATAAGGGACAGGAAAGAACTGATCTACAACATCCCCTGTATCGTCTTCAGTCATGATGACATTGCTTTTATACGTGGGGAACCGGAGCAGAGAAGAAGATTTTTCGATCAGACGATGAGCATGTACGACCCTCTTTTCTTTGATGATATTCGTCGTTACAGGATGCTTTTGAAACAGAGAAACCTTGCGATAAAGGAAGGGAGCCTCTCCATTTTGCCTGTATATGACCTGCAATTGGCCAAATATGGGCTTTCCATCCAAAAAGAGAGGCAAAAAGCAGTCACGGAGTTTGGTGAGATTTTCCCGGAAATGTATAGGAACGTTTCATCTTCCGATGTGAATATTGCAATTCAGTACCAACCCTCTTGGTCAGAATGCACAACCGAGGACGAGATAATAGGGTATCTTGAAAAGACGAGACAGAGAGACCTCACTATGCAGACTACTACCAGCGGTATCCATAGGGACCGTTTCAATATAGTCCAGGATGCCGGGATATTCTCGCAAATAGGATCAACAGGGCAGCTCAGGCTTGCTTCACTTATCCTGCGAACTGCCCAGATGGAATTTTTTCACAAGAAAACCGGTAAGAAACCCCTGATACTGGTCGATGATGTGCTTCTTGAGCTCGATCTTCCCAAGCGTGAGAAGTTTCTCTCACTCATGGAAGGGTATAGCCAGGCTTTTTTCACATTTCTTCCCGAGGAGCACTATTTTGCTTCTCTAGCAAGTGAGGGTGCTTTGATCTATGATGTGAAAGAAGGGAGCTTCCTAGGTCATGAAGGATAAGAAAAAACGTATTTGCAAGGATGGGGAACCCATAGAAGGCAAAAAAGTGCTGGATATGGTTCTGCATAGGCTGGATATACGTCCGGAAAACCCTAAAGCGGCAATAGGAATGAATTGGCAGGATATAATTGGTACGAGACTCTATCCACACGTTAAAATAATTGATATAAAGGGGAGTACGCTGGTGTTGAAAGCGGACCACCCTTCTTGGGCACAGATAACCATGATGCAACAGAAGAGAATTCTTGCTTCCATCCAGAGGAAATACCCTTCCTTGGGAGTAAAATCGCTTCAGGTTGTTAGTGTCTAGTTACTTGACCTAAAGAAACTGGCTCTATATACTGCACCACTCGGGGGAGCATGCCTCCCTTTTACTATGAATACTATCCGCGTAAAGCGATGAAAAATTGGAGAAGATCTCATGAGTTACAAAGGAAAAAGAACCTACCAGCCTAGTAGAGTAAAGAGAAATAGAAAATTTGGGTTCCGTGCACGTATGGCAACAAAGGGTGGTAGGCACATACTAGCTCGCAGAAGAGCCAAGGGTAGGCATAAGCTTAGCGTATGTGATGAGAAGAAGCCTTTCTAAAAAAGAAATAGTAAAACGTAAACCGGAGATAGATCATATTTTCAAGACTGGCAGGACCTACTCCAGCCAGGGAATGAAAATGGTTGTTAGTCGTAATGGCCTTGATTGGAATAGGATTATTGTAATTCCTGTTCGGCACTACGGAAATTCTGTGCAACGCAATAGAATCCGTCGTCAGATCAAGGAAATATGGCGTAATGCTAAACCATCCATGAACTCCGGTTACGACTTTGCATTTGTCGTATATCCAGGAAAGGTTCCAGATCATGATATCCAAACGAAGCAACTCATATCTCTTTGTGAAAAGGCTGGGGTTTTCCTTTAGCCTTAAGGTACTTCTGTAGTCCCACCTCACCTTTTTTGTAGAAACCTTCGTATAATCCTAATCTTTCCTGTGATTTCTTCTCATGTATTACCCCATCAGGAGCAGATATGGATAAGAATACCATTCTAGCAATTGTCCTTTCCGTTGTGGTCATAACAGTTGGAATGACCATACAGACCACTTTCTTTGCCCCTCCTCCCACAGCAACTCCTGTGCAGAGCCCTGTCCAGTCGGCTCCGGGCACGACACAGGCTGATGCCTCCTCTTCGCTGTTGGCTCCAGCTCAGAATGCCATGGTTTCAGCTAATATTGCCTGGGACAGCGGACTTCCAGGTTCTCTGGTAGCAGTTGGCGAGAAAGGGACAGCAACCCCATTCACCTATAAGACACCCCTGTTCACCATTGAATTCAACCCCGTTGGTGGTTCCATCTCCTCATTCAAGCTGAATCAGCATTTGGATGATGGAGTACCTGTCGAACTGCTGTTCCAAGGTGAAGAGAGTAACGATGCGTTCCTGATGTATGCTGGAAATGACAAGTCAAATCCCATTGATGCAACCTTCCGCCATGCGATACAGGGAAACAAGGTTGTCTTCAGCCAAGATTTTGAGATGCTGAATGCTGAAGGGAAAACCACCGGTGAGTCCTTTGTCATAAACAAGACCTTTACGTTTGGAGAAAATGACTATCTTTTCCAAGTTGACATCAACATGCAGAACAGTGTGAACAAGTCAATTCCTCTCTCCTTTGAAAACTTTGCCTATACTCTGGCTTTTGAGCCGCAGATCGGGCCTTCCTTTACCAGTGCTCCAAACAACAACTACAACTACAGAAGGTTCTACATCAAGGAAGACGGATCTTCCAAGAAGAAGCAGATCAAGCTGAGCAACGGATTGTACAACACTACCAAACCTGTCTCTTGGGTAGCGCTTGCCGGCAAGTACTTCTCCATGATCGCCATCCCAGACGCCACCTCCTATGCTATCAGTCTCAGTGAGAATACCGAAGCGAGCATTCCGATGGAGTCGAGCATGTATTTCTCCAGGCCCTCCATAAAGAGTGCTTCTCAGACTGATACGTTCCGCTTCTATGCAGGACCTCAGATCAAGAGTTACATGAGCATCTACGACGATCCGAGCTTGAACAGCTTCGGTGTTTCCAACTTGCAGCTTGATAAGGCTCTGGACAGCAGTTCCTGGCTTGGATGGCTTGAGAATATCCTCAAGTGGATCCTGAATTTCCTCTACAAGCTCATTCCAAACTACGGTGTCGGCATTATCATCCTGACCTTCCTCCTGAAACTCGCTCTTTATCCTGTCACCAAGAAGGGTATGGAATCGACAGCTAAGATGTCCTCCCTCACCCCTAAGATGAACGAGATCAAGGCTAAGTATCCCGATAACCCGACCAAGCAGAACGAAGAGATAGCAGAGCTTTACAAGAAGGAAAAGATCAACCCGATGGGCGGATGTCTTCCCATGTTGGTCCAATTCCCTATCCTTATCGCTTTCTATGGTCTCTTGAACAAGCACTTTGAGCTTCGTGGAGCCATGTTTATCCCAGGCTGGATACCAGACCTTTCCTTGCCTGATACCGTATTTACCTTCCCCTTCTCCCTTCCTTTCCTAGGAAATGAGTTGCATTTGCTTCCCATCATCTACACGGTCAGCATGATCTTTTCGATGAAGATTACGCAGAATGCACAAACTGCTGGAAGTCAGCAGGGTATGATGAAGATGATGACGTACGGTATGCCTCTGATGTTCTTCTTTGTCCTCTACAGCGCTCCTTCAGGGTTGATCCTTTACTGGTCGGTCATGAACGCCATCTCCATCTTCCAGCAGATCTATACCAACAAGAAGAAGGTAGAGCAGAGTGAGGAAGCAAGCAATGTCAGGACGTTCCCCGGTCCTAAAGGGAAGCGAAAATAGGTCACAAAACTAATTTAAACCTCGGGGGGGCCAGCCCTCCCGAAACGGAGTAAGCATATGATGAAAGAATTCGAAGGACGTACCGAGCAGGAGGCAATTGCAAAAGCGATTGAGGAACTGCATATTGAACGTGAAGACTTTGATGTAGAAATTATCGAACCTGTCCGCAAAGGACTTTTTAAGAAGAGCAACGTAAAGATCAGGATCCATTTTGATGATGGAAATACTGTCGAAAACAATGACGATTCCGATACTTACGAACCCCGACCTGGCGATGGAGCAACCATCGATCACCCTGTAAACAGCCAGCTGGAGCAGGATGTCCTGGTCTTTGTGGCAACCATGTTGCAGAAGATGGGCTATGAGGGAAAGGTAACCATCGGTTTCCGTAAAGAGAGAAAGCTTGGATTGAACATTGAAAGTGACAACTCAAGTATCATCATCGGAAGGAAAGGAAAGAACCTGGATGCAATCCAGCTGCTGGCAAATGTATTTGTGAGCAAGACCGAACCCGATTTGAAAATCGTCGTCGATAGTGAGAACTACCGCATGCGCCATGAAGAGCAACTTATCCGTATGGCATTCAAGAGCGCAGAACAGGTCAGAAACAGCGGCCGAAGCCGTCTGCTCGAACCTATGAACCCGTATGAAAGAAGACTTGTCCACACGGCACTCAATGATTTTGGGGGCGTGGACACAAAAAGTGAAGGTGAGGGCCTGTACAAACAGATCCGTATTACCAACCAACGCACCGATGGCAACTCACCTGCAATGCAGTAGGTAGCCAGAAGAAGATGTAAGGCCAAGACTTCTAGAGATGTTTCTACAAGGTACGGCAAGGATGAAGGCGATGTTCAAAGCATCGCCTTCACTCTCTTCAGGGCCAATGCAATTATCTGCTACCAACCTTAGAAAGCCTTCCTATTTTCCCTAATCCCTTTTACACTCGACGAGGGAGGCGGATATGCATATATTGGGTTTGCAAAAGATGACTTTGCTCGATTACCCGGGGAAGGTGGCCTGTACGGTCTTTTTGGGTGGGTGCAATTTTCGCTGCCCGTTCTGCCACAATCCCGATCTTGTATTCTCATCATCAGAGCCCGGTATCTCTGAGAAGGAGTTCTTTGGGTTTCTCTCCCAAAGAAAAGGATTGCTTGATGGGGTATGCATAACCGGGGGAGAGCCGATGTTGGAAAAGGATCTGCATCTTTTCATCACAGAGATTCGAAACAGAGGCTTTTCAGTCAAGCTGGATACTAACGGCAGCTTCCCCAATCGTTTGAAACATCTGGCGGACAACCGTCTTGTGGACTATGTTGCCATGGACATCAAGAACAGCAGGCAGCGGTATGGCCATACCATCGGCCTGCCCGGCTATGATACCAGGGCGGTGGAACAGAGTGTAGCCATACTCATGGAAGGCAGGGTTCCCTATGAGTTCAGAACTACCTTGGTACATGAATATCATACGATTGCAGATATCCATGCCATGGGGAAATGGCTGGCAGGATGCCGGGCATATTTCTTGCAATCCTTCGTGGATTCAGGAAATCTCCTGGGAAAAGAGGCCCTAAAAGCTTTCTCCGAGGAGGAGATGAGGGAATCTCAAAACATACTTAAGAATTATATCGAACCTGTATTTATTCGGGGGGTATAATTTCCAAGTACATTAGAAACACTACATATTGCGTGATTTAACTTGAACTAGCGCTACATATGCTGTAATCTGATTCTTAGTAAAGACCAGTATAGGAGCATGAGCATGTATAAAGTCATCAAGCGTGATGGTTCCATTGTCCCTTTTGACATTTCGAAAATAGCCTCGGCATTAACAAAAGCTTTTGAAGCGGGGAATAAGCAGTTCACCCCCAACATCATAGATTTTCTCGCCCTGAAAGTTACCAGTGATTACGAACCTAAGATCAAGGATGGGACAATAGGGGTTGAAGAGATCCAGGACAGTGCGGAATCGGTTCTGGTACAGGCCGGGTATGCCGATGTGGCCAAAAGCTACATACTTTATCGAAAACAGCGAGAGAAAGTCAGGAATATGAAATCGACAATCCTTGACTACAAGGATGCAGTCGATGGCTACCTTAAACTTGACGACTGGCGCGTCAAGGAGAACTCTACAGTGACCTATAGTGTCGGAGGGCTCATCCTTTCCAACAGTGGGGCCATTACTGCCAACTACTGGCTCTCAGAGGTCTATGACCAGGAGATTGCCGATGCCCATAGGAATGCGGATCTGCATATCCACGACCTCTCCATGCTTACCGGATATTGTGCGGGCTGGTCGCTGAGCCAGCTCATCAAGGTCGGTCTTGGTGGTGTTGCCGGTAAAATAACCAGCGCACCGGCCAAGCATCTCTCCTCCCTCTGCAACCAGATGGTCAATTTTTTGGGAATTTTGCAGAATGAATGGGCAGGAGCCCAGGCCTTCTCCTCCTTTGACACCTATCTCGCTCCGTTTGTCAAAGCGGACAACCTCTCCTACCAGGAGACAAGGCAGTGCATCGAATCCTTTATCTTCGGGGTTAACACCCCCTCACGATGGGGAACTCAGGCTCCTTTCTCCAACATAACCCTGGACTGGACAGTTCCTTCAGACCTTGCGGAACTCCCTGCTATTGTAGGTGGGGTGGAGATGCCCTTCAAGTATAAGGACTGCAAGGCAGAGATGGATATGATCAACAAGGCATTCATTGAGACCATGATAGCCGGGGACAGCGAAGGTCGCGGATTCCAGTATCCCATACCCACCTACTCCATAACCAAGGATTTCGATTGGTCGGAGACTGAAAACAACAAGCTCCTGTTTGAAATGACTGCAAAATACGGAACGCCCTATTTCTCCAACTACGTAAACAGTGACATGGAGCCAAGTGATGTCCGGTCCATGTGTTGCCGTTTGCGACTTGACCTTCGTGAGCTCAGAAAAAAATCAGGAGGGTTTTTCGGTAGTGGAGAATCCACCGGTTCCATCGGTGTTGTAACCATCAACATGCCCAGGATAGCCTACCTTGCAAAGGACGAAGAGGACTTCTATAGGCGTCTGGACAAGATGATGGACATCAGTGCCCGTTCTTTGGAGGTAAAAAGGACTGTCATCACCAAGCTTATGGATGCCGGACTCTATCCCTATACGAAACGCTACCTCGCTACATTTGAGAACCACTTCTCTACAATTGGCCTGGTGGGTATGAACGAGGCTTGCCTCAATGCCAGATTTCTTGGGAAGAATATCGGGACGGAAGAGGGTTTGCGATTTTCCAAGGAGGTGTTGAACCATATGCGCGAGAGGCTCTCTCTCTATCAGGAGCAGTATGGGGATTTGTACAACCTTGAAGCAACACCGGCTGAGTCGACAACCTACCGCCTGGCCAAACATGACAAGAAAGCCTTCCCCCTCATCAGGACAGCGACAAGCGAGGATAAGACCCCGTATTACACCAATAGCACCCATCTTCCTGTAAGCTATACTGAGGATGTCTTTGAGGCCTTGTCTATCCAGGATGAACTTCAGACACTCTATACTTCGGGGACCGTTTTTCATGCATTTCTCGGAGAGCGCCTCCCCTCGTGGCAGGGTGCGGCCGCTCTGGTCAGGAAGATAGCGGAAAATTTCAAGCTTCCCTACTATACCCTCAGCCCGATCTACTCGGTCTGCAGTGACCACGGCTATCTTATAGGTGAGCAGCCACTATGCCCGCAGTGTGGCAAGGATACCGAGGTATACAGCCGTATAACAGGATACTACCGCCCGGTGAAAAACTGGAACGACGGGAAGGCAGAGGAGTTCAAGGAGAGGAAGCTGTATGACATAGAGGAAGGACGCAAACGTAAGGGGGAGGATGCAGTTATGCTGTTCACCACCAACAGATGTCCCAATTGTAAGGTCGCCAAACGCTTTCTTGATGAATCCGGTATCGCCTACAAAGAATTTGATGCTGAAAAGGAACCAAAGCTTGCCGTACAATACGGCATTATGCAGGCACCGACTTTAGTGGTGATCAAGGATGGTCTTGCAAAGGTCTATGCCAATGCCTCTGCCATCAAAGGGTACTCTGAAAAGGTCTGCTGAGATAAGGGAATTTCCCATTTGAAGTATATTCTTCACCCATTTCCGTTGGTTATTTAACCACTTGGCTGATTCATCCCAGTTCTCTTAAGGGGCTGGGATGAATCAGCCGCACGTATTACTTCTGTGGAAGCATCGCCTACAGAACAGGCAAAGTGACCATCAGAACAAAAAGTACGTTCATTCCAAAAAGGCTTTTCCTTTTCTGTCACATGGTACATCCAAACCCGACGGGTAGGCACGGATGGTGTGACAAAGCCCGGGAATCTCTCCCGGGCTCTGTAATACAATTCCAACTATAAGCATTCCGATATCTGCAAGTATCAGATCGTAAGATCCACAATCTCTTCCCAGGGAGCTCCTTCCTTACCGAAATGACCATAGTTCACATTCTTCTGGTAGATAGGACGTAGAAGGTTAAAGGTCTTTATGATGCCCGCTGGTGATAGGTCGAACTTATGCCTGATGAGGTCTTCCAGCTTGCTGTCCTCCATGCTTCCGGTACCGAAGGTATCGACAAAGATGGAGATGGGGTAGGGAACTCCTATGGCGTAGGAGAACTGGACTTCACAGCGTTGGCAGAATTTGTTGGCAACCAGGTTCTTTGCGACAAATCGGGCCATATAGGCAGCAGATCGGTCAACCTTGGAAGGATCCTTGCCACTGAAGGCACCTCCACCATGGCGGCCCATGCCGCCATAGGTATCTACGATGATCTTCCTTCCAGTTAGGCCTGTGTCCCCTGCAGGACCACCAATGACAAACCTTCCAGTTGGATTGATATAGTACTTTGTACTCTCTGTAAGCATCCCTGTGTCCTGAAGCACAGGCTTGATGACATTTTCTGTAATGAATTCGGCTATCTCTTCCCTGGAGGTACTCGCCTTATGTTGGTGGCTGATGACCACAGAGTCGATGCTGATCGGCTTTCCGTCCTTGTAGACTACAGAGACCTGGCTCTTGGAGTCTGGAAGTAGGAAGGGCGCTTTTCCTTCTTTTCTGAGTTTGCTTGCCTTCTCTAGCAGCGCATGGGCGAACATCACTGGGGCAGGCATGAGAGCGGGAGTCTCATCACAGGCATAGCCGAACATCATCCCCTGGTCGCCTGCACCCTGCTGACCATAGAGGCTTGAAGAAGCGGTTACACCCAAAGAGATGTCTGCAGACTGGGTCTTGGTAAGGTTTGTGACTTCAAGGCTTTTGTAGTCAAAGCCACAACCAGGTTCCGAATATCCGATTTCCTTGACGGTAGCGCGTACTATCGCTTCGATGTCTATCTCTGCATTGGTGGTGATCTCCCCACCGACTATAACCCTATCTGTTGTTGCAAAGACTTCGCAGGCTACCCTGCTGTACTGGTCCTGGCTAAGGCATGCATCGAGCACTGCGTCGGAGATCTGGTCGCAGACCTTGTCCGGATGTCCTTCACTGACTGATTCTGAGGTAAAGATGTGTGTACCGTTTTCTAACATAAAACCCTTCCTTTAGAGACTGCGGAAGGGGGAACCTAATGCAACATGATGTTGTGCTCCCCTTTTAGCAAGTTTCTTTATTGACGTCTGCAAGCCGGGAGGCTGTCAAATCGACGTCATCGATGGCAATACTACCAATATTTGGAAAAAAATACAAGGAAAGCGCTTGGCCTCTGCTGGCATTTTTCCTGTTACAGGCTGCGCCAGGTTCCTGTCTCCAGCAAGGCCCGTAGGCCTGCGGCCTGTTCCTTACTGAACTGAGCTCCCCTCTGGGTTATGATCTGTCCGGCTAGTATGGAGGCAATGATGCCCGAATCGGCGATGGAGAACCCCTTGCACTGGCCATAGAGGAACCCCGCTGCATAAACGTCCCCTGCTCCTGTGGTATCGACGGGGACTACAGGACCTTTTACCGGGATGCTTATTATTTGCTGCTTGTGGGAGATGAAGGATCCTTTTTTTCCGTTTTTTACAATTGCCGTTTCACAGAGCTTGCCCATCGAACGACAGCACTCGTAGGGGTCATAGTTGTCAAAAAGGATGCGTGCCTCCTCCCTGTTTGCAAAGACAATGTCACAACTCTCCTCTATGATCCTGAGGAAGGTGTCACGGTAGCGTCCTACCGCAAATGGGTCAGCAACATCAAAGGATATGGTCGTCTTCTTCTGTTTTGCTATCGAGAGGGCCTTTGTTATCGCTTCCTGCTGGCTTTGGGTATCCCACATATACCCCGTGAAGTGAAAGAAGTCAGCATCCTCCACCCAATCCTGTCCGACATCCTCTGCCGCGTAGAGACGGTTTGCTCCGAGGTACGTGTTCATGCTGCGTTCGCTGTCGGATGTGACCAGGATTACGGTCGTCCCTGTCGGCTCCTCATCAGTGACGGCCAGCTCATTATGGACATTGAGGGTCTTGAGGGTTTCTGCATATATTTGTCCGTTCTTATCATTGCCAACCTTGCCTGCAAGGGTGGTCTCTATACCAAGGGAGGCTAAGGCAATGATGGTGTTGGGACAGGATCCGCCGCAGGAGTAGGTGGTTTCCTTGTCTTTGAGAAATTGGAGGAGTTCGCTCATCCTCTCCTTGTGTATCAGGGCCATGGTTCCCTTGTGGATGCCAAGGGTGTGGATATCACTCTCCTCAACGCTGACAATTATGTCTATAAGAGGATTTCCTATCCCCAATACTTTTTTCCCAATCTGTTTCATCTTTGGATATTCTACCACTGATAGGTCGCACAATTCAATAACGACTTGCTATATTAGAGTGGCAACGGTACCATGATTTTGGAGGAACACATGGCTTCATATAGGATAGAAGGGGGCTTTCCCGCCTCAGGGGAAGTCACCATCAGCGGCAATAAGAATGCCGCCTTGCCTTGTCTCGCGGCAACCCTGCTTACCGATGATCCGGTCAGGCTCATGAACGTCCCCGACATAGAGGACGTACGTGTCATGTGCAAGCTCCTGGAAAATTTGGGCTCCACTATTACTAAGGTCGATGCTCAGACATTGGAGATAACCAGTGGAAACAGGATGGGACTTCTTGGAAAGGATCTTGTCGAGGCAGTTAGGGGATCAATCTTGCTTCTTGGGCCCTTATTGGCTATCCATGGGGAGGTGAGTCTCGATCCTCCTGGAGGGGACGTCATCGGGCTGAGGCGGCTGGACACTCATTTCCTCGGCCTTTCCTCTCTTGGTGCATCCTGTAAGTTGGAAAGTGATGGGAAGCTGCATCTTAAGTCAAACCATCTCCGCTTGATGGGTGCGGATGTGTTTTTGGACGAGGCATCGGTTACTGCGACAGAGAATGTGATTATGGCAGCCTCCCTTGCCCAAGGGGAGAGCATCCTCAACAATGCGGCATGCGAGCCACATGTGCAGGACCTGTGCAACATGCTTGTCGGCATGGGGTGCAAGATTGAGGGGATAGGGTCGAACAGGCTCTACATCCGAGGGGTGAAGAGATTGCATGGGTGTGAGTTCACCCTTGGCAGCGACTACATGGAGGTGGGATCTTTTATTGGTCTTGCCGGGGCAACCGGTGGCCAACTTCTGATTAAGGGCGTTGAGACCGAACACCTGAGGATGATCCGCCTTGGTTTCTCCCGCATAGGGGTTGAGTTTGTAAAGGACGGTCCCTCATCCATACTTGTTCCTCGCAGTCAAAAAAGAAAACTTTACAAAGAGGTTGGCGGACATACCGGCAAAGTCGATGACGCTCCATGGCCGGGATTTCCCGCTGACCTGCTGAGCATCATCACTGTCTGCGCAACCCAGATGGAAGGGTCCATTCTAGTGCATGAGAAGATGTATGAGTCCCGGATGTACTTCGTCGACTGGTTGATCCGCATGGGAGCGGACATCATCCTCTGTGATCCTCACAGGGCTGTAGTCAACGGTCCTTCCCAACTGTACGGTTCGGTGGTGACAAGTCCGGATGTCCGTGCGGGAATGGCCTTGGTCATTGCGGCAGCCTGTGCTGAGGGAGTCTCCACCATAGAGAACATCTATCAGGTGGAACGGGGGTATGAACGCCTTTCCGACAAGCTTTTTGCCCTTGGCCTTGCCATTGAGCGAATAGGGTAACTCCATATTTTCCCTAGAGTTCAATGATCTGTCCACAAGCTTGTCCCAGAGTTGTCCACAGGTTATCCACAAGCAATCCAAACCCTAGCAGTGCGGTAAGGAATAGATGCAATTGAGGGCACTCTTTCTTGAGTTTTCAAGGTATACCTCTCTAGTAGGTCAACTAACTCCTTTACAACAAGTTGCTTACAACCTAATGGCATAATTCCAATCTAATTCCTATATAAGAAAACTACTGTTTCTATAAGTTTGATTATCATGGTTTAGCATAGAGATTTAGCAAGTTGCTAACAGGTTGTCCACAGGCTGTACTTTTCGTTTGAAGCCTCCATAACTCTAGCTACAACGTGAGTTACCTCACTCTTTTTGGGAATGGATACCCTGCGAAGATAAAAATGGTGTCGCCCTATCTTTTTTACAGGTGCCCACTCGCACACTGTGGGAACCTCCTCCTGATTACGCATGGTGTGGGAGGCCGAAGGGGAGGGATAAAAATTGCATTTGTCCGAAAAATAGAGTTTGGATATACGGAAATATAGATGGAAATGGGTTGGATTATGGTCATACAAAACTGTATATCGGAGGGAAATGAAGATTGCTTCCTTACTGTAGAGTTACAGAAACAGCCCTTTTCCTATTGTGGTTTTCCCATCACATAATATCTTCAGGAAGAATATGTATCAGGTCTTCCTGTTCGGAACGGATACAACTTCTTTTTAGTGTTGAAAAAAGTTGCCTGACATTCCCCGGCCATGAGTATAGGCTCAGAAGCACCATATCCTGTTCGGACATCCGTTTTCCAGGAAAGTGCTGTTTGATAAAGTGGTGGCAGAGTTGGGGAATGTCCTCAAGGTGCTCCCTGAGCGGAGGAAGGCAGATGGTGGCATCGGTTATCCTGTAGTAAAAATCCTTTCGAATTCGGTTCTGACTGATCAAGCGTTTCAGGTTCATGTTGGAGGCTGTTACCAGCCTGAACTCTGATACCTTCACTTTGGTGTCCCCGAGCTGCCTGTATCGCCCGCTCTCCAAAAGCCTGAGCATGTTCGCCTGGGAGCTCAGGCTGAGGTTCTCCACCTCATCGAGGAAGAGCGTTGAGCGGTGAGCCTCATGGATCAACCCGGGCAGATCACTCTTGCCGTCTGTGAAGGCTCCTTTAGTATGCCCGTAGAACATGGAGTCCCCGACCGGCCCATGCAGTAAAGAACAGTTGACGCTTACCATGGGCCGGAATGGATTCTTGATCTTATGGATTATTTTTGCTGCAATCTCCTTCCCTGTTCCTGTCTCCCCGTACAAGTGGATAGAGCACTCCCCCTTTGCATAGGTGGCGAGCTGGGAGCGCAGCTCCTGCATCTTGTCGCTACTGCCAATAAAGCTTTCAGTCGTGTAGGTAGCATCTTCGCGCACACTGGGATCATCACTGAAGCGCAAAAAGAAATTGGTGTAGTTCAGGTTTTCCTTTTGGATGAATTCAACCGGAAAAGAGAGTTCCGGCAGAATGAAGGGGAGGGAGCCCCGATCAAGGAATAGGATCACCTGTATTGGAGCTGATGTCTCCTGAAGCTCCTGAAGGAGCTTCAGTTGAGAACCCGATCCCAATTTTTCATCTGCCAGGATCCATATCTCTTCTTCACTCTTGGCCTCTGCGACTGCGGTTACTAGTTTTTTGACCATACTGAACTCATGCAGGTACTCATAGGAAAAATGGTGTTTGAAACGTTCTTTGAAACGCCAATCGGATGAGACTAGAAAAAGGGACATCTGCAAACTCCTCCTTTAGATATCGGGACAAGGGGAAAGTCTCTATATTTTTGATATTCTAGGGTCTCCGATAGCTGGACACTACTCTAACAACAAGAGGTGTACCGGTTAATTTTTGAATTTTTTGCAATAATACTTGAATACAGAGGACGGTTCCTGCTAAAAGCAGGGTATTGCATTGCCGTATGAAGCTAGAGAAAATGAAAACCCTCCCGCCCTTTTTTTCGGAGAAGGACGGGAGGGCATGTAGCTGGCCTGGATCTTTTCATCCAGGTTCCGGGTAATGATTATTTGCCTTTGCGTATGAACTCAACTGCTCGCTTGAGCTGTTTGTCGAAGACAAGGTCTCCTACCGGCCTGTCATCGAAGGGAATTCTTCCGAGATATTCGTTTCTCATCAGAATGTTCAGGATATCCCTGTTTATGCCTAGTTCAGCATACTGCTCTGAGAAGAGGAGTATGTTCTCTGTCGTAGGTTCAGGATGCTTGTCGGCAAAGGTTGAAAGGGATTTTTCGGTCATCAGCTTCTCGTAGGCGGGAATCTCCTCGTCCTCGAGCTTGATGTCCTCGACCATGATATCGGGCTCTATCCCCTTCTTATGGATGTTTTCACCGGTTGGGGTGTAGTAGTGGGCAGTGGTGACCTGGGCATATCCGTCTCCAAACTTGAACACATCCTGGACAACCCCCTTTCCGAATGTCTTGGTACCTATGAGTGTCGCCCGGTTGTTGTCTTTCAGCGCCGCTGCAAGAATCTCAGATGAGGATGCGGAACCTCCATTGGTAAGCAGCACGATGGGAAGATCCTTGGGCACTAAGGTTGAGCCTGTGGAAATGTAACGCTGGTCACGGTTCGAGCCCTTCTTGCCTTGGATGGTGACTAGGGTCTTATTGGCAGGAAGGAAGATGTTCGCAACTTGCATCGCTCCGTCGACAGCACCGCCAGAGTTGTTGCGTTCATCGATGATGAGGCCTTTGATACCCTGTTTTATCAGATCTTTTACACTTTTCAGCATCTGTTCACCAGTCTGGGGGGTGAATTCGGAAAGCACGATATAGCCGATATCCCCATCTATGATGTTGCCTTCAACTGTCGGAGTACTGATTTTTTCCCTGATCAGGCTGAGGTCGAACGAAGTCCCGCCTCTGAATACAGTGATGGTCACTTCGGTTTTCGGCTCTCCTCTGAGAAGGATGCTCGCTTCGTGACTGCTCAGGTCGTCGACCTTCTCCCCGTTGATATGGCTGATGAGATCGCCTGCCATAAGCCCTGCCCTCTGGGCTGGGGAGCCTGGGAAGGGTGATATGATGGTAACCATATAGGAGGAGGGGTCGGAGGGGTCCTTGCGCTCTGGAGAAGGTTTGTTGAGGTAGGTGCCTATGCCTCCATACACCCCAGTCGTCCCTTCCATGTAGTCGGTTGCTTCAGAAGGGGGAACGTAGAAGGAGTAGGGATCCTCAAGCGAGGCAACCAGAGCGGAGGCAAGGTCATTGAAAACCTTCTCCTTGTCGACTTCCTCGATATAGATGCTATCGACATAGCGATAGAGTCTTCCCAAGGCCTCCATATCTGTGGAAATCTTGTCCCCTTGTGTGGGTATGCTCAAAGCGTTGTTGCTTGGGGCAGCGAGAATTTCCTCAAAGGAACCCGAAGAAAAAAGAGGAATAATGATAAGCAATAATATGAGTGTTAGGCTTAGCCTTGTTACATTTTTTCTTTTCATACTTTGAATATACTTAATAATGTGAAATTAGGCTACTCTTTGGAGTATTGACCTCAACACTATTGCACATTACACTTGCTTCATGACTCAATTCCTCCATTTTCCCGGTTGGATTTCTCCTGAAATCATCCCTGGCTTGCCCCTGCGATGGTATGGACTGATGTATGTGGTGGCTTTTGCGATTGCATACGGACTGATTCGTCTGCAAGCAAGGAAGGGGGAGGTTTCCCTCGATCCGGACCAGAGCCAGAACCTGGTGCTTGCCTGCATCCTGGGCCTTGTGGTGGGAGCCCGTCTCTTCTCCGTGCTCTTTTATGATGGCACCACCTACTATTGGACACATCCATGGATGATCTTCTGGCCTTTCCAAGGCGGACAGTTCGTGGGACTGCCTGGCATGAGCTATCATGGAGGCCTTGTCGGTGCGGTCCTGGGCGCCTATTTTTTCAGCAAGAAAAACAAGATGCATTTCTTTGAACTTGCCGACACTGTTGTCTATGCGGTTCCCCTTGGGTACACCTTCGGCAGGTTAGGCAACTTCATAAATGGCGAACTCTTCGGCAGGGTATCAACCAAGCCTTGGGCAATGGTCTTCCCTAACGCCCCCCATTTCTCTACAAACTATGGATGGGTACGATCTGTAGCGGATTCGCTGGATATTCCTTATGTTGCAGGATCGTTGGTAAATCTTCCCCGTCACCCCTCCCAGCTCTATGAAGCCCTGTTTGAAGGGATAGTCCTCTTTTTGATCATGTGGTTCGTCATCCGCCCGAGAAGAGAGAGACAACCCTATGGGTTTGCCCTCTCTGCCTACCTCATGCTTTACGGTTTCATCCGTTTTGTCATTGAATACTTTAGGGCTCCTGATGAGAATTTGGGGTATATCCTCGCTTGGGGAAAAGAGAGTGACAACATCTCCCTCTTCCAATCTTTTTTCAATATCTCGATGGGACAGCTGTTCTGTCTTGCAATGATGATCGCCGGACTAGCCCTCTACCTGGTGTTACGAAAAACAGACAAGAGGGCATAGGAGTACGTAGATGTCATCAGTTGAACAACGAATAGCTGAGTTGCGGACCGTCTTGAAGCGTGAAGGCTTGGACGGTTGGTATATAAATGGTACTGATCCTCATCAGAGCGAATATGTTTCTTCACGTTGGAGAAGCAGGGAGTGGATCTCCGGGTTTACCGGAAGTGCGGGAACTGTCCTGATAACCAAGACCGAAGCGCTGCTCTGGGTGGATTCGCGCTATTTCATCCAAGGCGCCCAACAGATCGGGGGAACCTCCATCAAGCTGATGAAGCTCGATACTGAAAACGTCAAGGACCCCCAAAGCTGGATGGCGAGTGAACTCCCTGAAAAAAGCAGGATAGGAATCGACGGCTCGACACTGACTGTCTCAGAGAAGGCTCATCTGGATGCAGCTTTCAAGCAGAGGGGGATAGAGCTGGTCGTCTGTCCTGATTACCTTGATGAGATATGGGCTGATCGCCCTCAGATCGCTTCCACGCCAGTCGTCGATCTCCCAAATGAGATAGCGGGATTCAGCAGGATCCAGAAGCTTACGATGACCCGTCTGGCTATGGTGGAGAAAGGGTGTAACTACACACTAATCTCATCTCTGGATGATATCGCATGGATAACCAACCTGCGCTCCTCCGATGTCTCTGTACACTCTCCGGTGTTCCTCTCCTTTATGCTTATAGGCACCGAGAAGGCCTGGCTCTTCACCGATCCCAAGAGATTTACCAAGAAGATCCGCCTGCAGATGGAAGAGGAGTTTGAGCTGCTCCCTTACGAGGATGCGAAGACAACCGTTGAAGGCGTGCTCACAGAGGGAGACGTCCTCTATTATGATCCGAAGAAACTCAATCTTAACCTGTATGAGGCGACACTGAAGGCCAGACATGTTGAGGGAAGGGATTTTACAACTGACCTGAAGGCCAGTAAGAATGAGACTGAACTGGAAGGCATGAGGCGCAGCCATCTTCTTGATGGTGTCGCCCTGGTCAACTTCCTTGCCCGTCTCGATACTGAGAACGGAGGATATGACGAGATCGAGGTTTCCACCCTTCTGCAAAAGCAGAGGGAGCGAAACAAAGCTTGCTTGGGCGAGGCTTTCTCCCCCATTTCAGGCTGGGCCGAACATGGTGCGATGTGTCACTACAGCGCAACAGAAGAGAGTAATTCCCGTATTGAAGGGGATGGGCTGCTTGTCCTCGATACCGGGGGCATGTACGAGTTCGGTCTTACCGATATAACCCGTACCATCTTGTTTGGTAAGGCTACCGACGAGCAGAAGAGAGATTATACCCTGGTCCTCAAGGGGAATCTGGCCCTTGCATCCGCTCGGTTTCCTGCAGGGACCTGTGGTTATCAGCTGGATGCCCTTGCAAGGCAGTTCCTCTGGCAGCATGGGATGACCTTTTTCCATGGCACAGGCCATGGCCTGGGGTTCCGCCTCAATGTGCATGAGGGCCCTGCTGTGATAAACACCCGTGCCGTAGATGTCCCCTTGAAGAAAGGCATGATCCTCAGTGATGAGCCGGGAATCTATAAGGAGGGCCGTCATGGCATCCGTATTGAGAACATTATTGCTGTCCGTGAGGACATTAAGACGGAATTCGGGCAGTTTTTTAGTTTCGAGGTATTGACCCTCTGTCCGTTTGAACGCAAGTTGATAGACAAGACCCTGCTCACGGAAGCTGAGCTCTCCATGGTGAACAATTACCATCGGTGGGTCTACGAAGAGCTGAAGGATCTTGTTGATGATGAGGCCAAGGGCTATCTTAAACAGGCTACCCTCCCTTTATAATTGATACGTAAGGAGTTACCAAAATGGTAGATGCATTGAAGAGGAATTCAAAGATTGAAAGAAAGGGCCCTGTTGTCCTGGTTATTATGGACGGCGTCGGCTTTGGGAAATATAAGGAAGGTGATGGTGTTGCTGCTGCCATGACCAGGACTCTCGACAGGCTGTACAAGGAAAATCCTTGGACCAAGCTGCAGGCTCACGGCGTAGCTGTCGGCCTGCCATCCGATGAGGATATGGGAAACAGCGAAGTCGGGCACAATGCGATGGGCTGTGGCCGGGTGTTTGCCCAAGGTGCGAAACTTGTCATCAAGTCCATCGAGTCGAAAGCGATGTTTGAAGGCGCTACCTGGAAGAAGCTCATAGCCAACTCAAAGGACAAGAAGAGCACTCTGCACTTCATCGGACTGCTCAGCGACGGTAACGTCCATTCCAACGTCAAGAACCTGAGGGACATGATACTCCAAGCCAAGGAAGAGGGTATTTCCAAGATTCGGATCCACGCCCTCCTCGATGGCCGTGATGTCGGAGAGCTCAGCGCCCTTGAGTATTTTGATCCGTTTGAGGAGTTTCTCGCCTCCCTCAACGGTGATGGCTTCGATGCAAGGATAGCCAGTGGCGGCGGACGTATGCAGATTACTATGGACCGTTATGATGCCAACTGGGATATGGTCAGGAAGGGATGGGAGACCCATGTCCTTGGTGAAGGCCGTCAGTTTGCAACAGCCCATGAGGCTATCGAGACGCTGCGCCTTGAGACCAAGGCAATCGACCAGGACCTCCCTCCTTTTGTGATTGCGAAAGATGGCAAGCCTGTAGGGACAATTGAGGATGATGACAGTGTCATTCTCTTCAACTTCCGAGGAGACCGTGCCCTTGAGATCACCAAGGCTTTTGAGGCAGAACACCTTGAGGAGTTTGACCGCAAGAGAAGGCCAAAGGTCGAGTATGCAGGCATGATGGAGTATGATGGGGACCTGCATCTTCCCAAGCAGTACCTGGTACAGCCTCCCGCCATCGACAGGACCATGGCCGAGTACCTCTGTGCCTCCAAGGTAAGGCAGTTCTCCATCAGTGAGACCCAGAAATTTGGCCACGTGACCTACTTCTTCAATGGTAACAAGACCGGAAAATTCGATGCCAAGCTTGAGGAGTATGTGGAGATTCCTTCCGACATCCTTCCTTTTGAGCAGAGGCCTTGGATGAAGTGTGCCGAGATTACCGACCGGGTTCTCAAGGAGATTGAGGGCGGCAAGTGGGATTTTATCAAGCTGAACTTTCCCAACGGTGATATGGTCGGACATACTGGAAACTTCCAGGCTGTTGTCTGTTCCATGGAGGCTATGGACCTCCAGATCGAGAGGCTCCATAAGGCTGTCATGAACTCTGGTGGGGTGATGATCATCACCGCCGACCATGGAAATGCCGATGATATGTACGAGCATGCAAAGGATGGCCGTGTTAAGTACAAGGAGAATGGAGACCCTCAGGCAAAGACAGCCCACTCCCTCAATCCTGTACCATGTATCATCTGTGACAGTGCCTACAATGGTGAGTACTCCAAGACCTTGAATACGGGCCTGGGCATCAGCAGCATTGCTGCCACCTGTATCAACTTCCTGGGCTTCGATGCTCCTGAAGGGTACGATTCGAGTATTATCTCCCTAGCCTAGGCAAACGGATACGTTAGTCCAATCGGTAGAACAACAGAGCTCAGATGAGCTCTGTTGTTCTGTTTTGTGCCTCACTGCAATGGATTTCTCTAAAACTCCTTACCGCTTCCCCTGGAAGAGCTTTTAGCTGTGAATGGCTCGGTCATGCTCAGTATTTTTTCCACTAATGGGTATCATACATGCACTTGCTAGAGTTATGAATCTTGTCTGAGCCAATACATTATGTAATACTCCTATGATATGAAAGCAACTCCGACAGATACAGAAAAACCTCCCAGAAAAAAGCGTACGACAACTCCCAAGGGGTCATTCGTAGGTAAAGCCGGCCCTGATACCCCCCAGCAATTCAACTTCAAGCTTTTCAGGGGAACTGATGGATGGGGTCTTACCCTGTGTGACTCCAAGGGAAAGCCTTGTCAGCCTGACTATCACCGCTACACCTCATCTGTACGTGATGCTCTGCGGGAATTCAATCTGCTCCTCCAAAAGGAACAGAAGTACCTTCGTTGGGATATTTCTGATCAGGAGCGTGATGGTTGGACCGTCCATGACCCCTCAAGCAGGCTCATGGAACTTGCCCTGCGCTCGCACCTGCTTCTTGATGAGGGTGGTAACCTCCTGCATCCCCAGAACAAAGAATCAAAAGCCATCCTCTCTATTGAGAAAATCTCAGACCATGAGGTCTCGGTAGCCCCGATCATCCTCTCCTTTGACCAGATTATTGCAGATAAGGAGAGCCTGCTCCCAAGCAAGCCCTATCCCATCTCGTCTGAGCTTGTGGCTGTGGCTCAGGACGTCTTTCATGTTTCTGACCTAGGATGCTACTGGACGGAATGGTTTTTACTTACCACACAGGTGCTCGAAAAAGACCTGCATACCTACCTTGCCCTTGCTCTCTCAAAGTTCCCGACCATCTCCCTTAATTACGAGGGGTATACGGTCCATACCATTGCTCCTAGGACTGCATCCTCAAGTCTTCTTTTCAAGGAGATAGATGCCTATGGGTTCTTGCACATCCTCCCTCTTATACATCTTGAATCCTATCCCCCTGGATTCTTTGAGGACCAGGACATAACCAAGGTCGTCGAGATTGACCCGGATGAAAAAACCTTGTCGATCGGAGAGGTCGTCTATCCGAGGGCTCCTGACAGTGAGTTCAGGGATGTGCTTTCCCTGATGGGAAAAGAGGTCAAGAAAGCGGTGTTTGAAGAGGAGCTTTACTTTATCCTTGAACCTGACTTTGCCCAACGGTTTCTCTCCCTGCATATGCAGGCCCTGCTCTCGCGATTTGTCCTCTTTCAATCTTCGGTCCTCAGCAAGTATAAGGTCAAGTTTGTCAGACCCAAGATGAGGCTTTCCCTGGGAGAGGGCATCGACTATTTTGAAGGTACGGCTGATATCGACGTGGAAGGACAGACCTTCTCCTTCAATCGCTTCCTCTCAGAATATAAGCAAAGCGGGTATATTGTCCTCAATGATGGCTCAAAAGCGTATCCGGATATGCGTAGCATCAACCGGTTTGAACGATTGGTCCATCAGAAGTCAAAGTTGGATGAAACCGTGAGGGTCTCGTTCTTTGATATCCCCACTCTCCAAAAGGATGCCACCCTAACCTTGGCAGGTGATGGTGGGCAAAGGGCAGAGTCGTTTTATAAGGGGTTCAACGACATAGGCAAGAGAAAGGGTTCCCATGCGATAGAAAATGGGGAACTGCGTCCGTATCAGGTATATGGGGTGCAATGGATGGAGTACCTGCGCGATCACCACATGGGAGCCTGCCTAGCCGATGAGATGGGTTTGGGAAAGACTGTGGAAGTCAT
>LSQX01257476.1_pt2 | contig 33894 bp, 34 predicted proteins | sample 654561 | NCBI WGS metagenome assembly LSQX01 (sample SAMN04489861, study PRJNA283612) | anaerobic digester metagenome | isolation source: 4 biogas reactors fed with cattle manure at either 37C or 55C with and... | place: Denmark: Kongens Lyngby | collected 2014 | reverse complement strand
CTGGAAATGACGGTTGTAGACATTGCGGCCATATTTGCCGTCGCCCAGCAGCGGGTGGCCAATCGCCGCCAGGTGGGCCCTGATCTGGTGCGTCCTGCCGGTGACCAGTTCAACCAGCAGCTCACAAACATCGCCGTGGTCCGGCCCGGCATGCGTCAGCACACGCTCAACACAATAGCGGGTTATGATTGGCTGGTCGCCTGGCTGCTTGGTCTGATGGATATAGACCTGCGCCGTATCCGCTTGCTTTTCCAGCCAGCCGGTTATTTCCAGCATCATCCGCCCATCTGCCGCCTGGACGGGCTGTCCTTCTTCAGGCCTGCCCTGCACCAGGCAGCGATAACGCTTGACCACAAGCCCCTGCCGCATCTGTTCGCGAACCAGACGCGTGTTGTCTTCACCGGCTGCGACCATAATAAGGCCACCTGTTAGCCGGTCCAGGCGGTGGCAAAGGAAGATATCCTGCTGCAGATCGCGCCGCAAGGCGTCCAGCAGTGTTACACCATCCGCCTTCTGTCCGGAACCAGCCTGAACGCTGATCCCAGGTTCCTTGCTGACAATCCAGACCGGATGCGCCGCTTTGACAATCGTGTATCCAGGTCCGGTATCTGCTGCAGGAGCCTCGTCCTGCGGAAGATAGATGACGATCTGGTCGCCTGCCTTTACAAGGCCATCAGTCCGCAGCCTGTGCCCGTTGTTTTTGATGTCGCGCTTGCGCAAGGCCTGGTGCAGTGCTGCCGGGCGGATCTGCGGGTAACGCCGCAGGATCAGCCGCACCAGATGTTTGCCGTCTTCCTGTTCACGGATTGTCATCCTTAAAGGCCGCTCAATCAAAGGATCGTTTTCTGGTTTTAGCGCCATTCCGCTCATCCTCATTTTTGCTTGTGTTGTCCTCATTATCTGCGCAAACCCCAAAAAAGTACAGCCTGTGTGCAGGACAACCCGAGTCCGTTGCAGGCTATCAGCCGCCTGGTCGCCTGTCCATCGGTATGCTTTTTGACTTGACGTCATTCTCGGGCTTGCGCTACACTGTAGTAGATTTTGTTTTCCTGCATACTTGGAGGTGCTTTATGGCCGATAAGGTCATGGTTTTGTTTGGCGGTGTATCGACGGAATATATTGTGTCTTTGCGATCTGCCTATAATATCATCAGCGGCTTGCGTGAATCTGGTTATCAGGTTATTCCTGTAGGCATCACGCCCGACGGAACCTGGCTCAGGTATCTTGGCCCGGATGAGCATATCCGTGATGATCGCTGGTCTGATCAAGCATGGGCCGATGCCCGGACGGGAGCAGGTTCAGGCTGCGCGGTTCGCTCTCCTCGTGATTTTATCCTTTCTGTGTGCGGCTGCCGGCCGGATGTCATCTTTCCCGCTGTTCACGGTATCAACTGTGAAGATGGTACATTGCAGGGTCTGCTTTCCTTGAGCGGCATACCCTATGTTGGCTGCGGGGTGCTTGCATCGGCGGCCTGTATGGACAAGCAGCATGCGCGCAGGATTTTTCGTGATGCCGGTATACCACAATGCCGTTATCTGGCGGTCTCCAGGCGCGAAATTGAACGCAGTCCGCAAATGGTCGCAGCGCATGTGCAGGAAACCATCGGTTTTCCCTGTTTTCTCAAACCGAGCAACGGCGGTTCTTCTGTCGGCACCTGCCGAGTTGCCACTGCCGATGAGCTGGCCGATGCCCTGCGTGATGTCAGCCGGTATGACCAGACGGTTCTGGTTGAAGCATTTGTGACCGCCAGGGAAATAGAGGTTGCTGTCCTGGGTCTGGATAAACCGGTTACAGGAGCCATCGGCGAAGTCGTGACCGGAGCTGAAACAGCGTACTATGATTATGAAGCGAAGTACTTCAGCGAGCATGGCGCGACAGTGGTTGTTCCCGCGGAGCTAGATGAAAAAACCCAGCGCATGATTCGGCAATACGCGCTCAAAGCCTACCTGAGCATCGGCTGCAGGGGGATGGCCCGGGTTGATTTTTTTCTGGACAAGACTGATGGTACACTCTATATCAATGAAATCAACACGCTGCCCGGGTTTACTTCGATCAGCATTTTCCCCAAAGCCTTCGAAGCAGCCGGCCTGCCGCTGTCGGAACTCGTCCATAAACTCTGCCGGATGGCGATTCGGGAACAGAAAAATTCAAAACGGCTGGAAACAATATGAAAAAGAACCAGCCCATAGGCGTCTTCGATTCAGGCCTGGGCGGGCTGACCGTGCTGAAAGCCCTGATGGAATTGCTGCCACAGGAGAACACGGTTTATTTCGGGGATTCCGGCCGGGCGCCTTATGGCAGCAAATCACCGGAAACTGTTGTTAAGTATTCTTTGCAGAATGTACGCTTTCTGCTGGAACAACACGTAAAAATGATCGTAATCGCCTGCAATACAGCCAGTTCACGTGCTTACGACGCTATTCGCGCCATGACCGGTGTACCGGTTGTCGAAGTCATCGGTCCAGGCGCAGCCCAGGCGGCTGCGGCAACCCGCAATGGACGGATTGGTGTCATCGGTACTCGGAGCACCGTGGAAAGCCAGGTCTATCCGAGGACGATCCGTGAACAGGCAGACTCGGTCAGGATCTGCCAGCAGGCCTGTCCCTTGTTTGTCAGCCTGGCCGAAGAGGGCTGGTGGGACCAGCCTGTAACACGTGAGATCGCCCGGATCTACTTGAAACCGCTGTTGGACAGCCACATCGACACCCTCGTGCTGGGCTGTACGCATTACCCGCTTCTGAGCAGGGATATCATTTCTGTCACCGGTCCTGATGTACGCCTGGTTCATGCCGGCCAGGCGGTGGCGTCGGTTGTCCGTCAACAGCTGGCATCACTGGCGTTGCTTAATGACGGATCCCGGGATGGTGAACATCAGTATTTCACCAGTGACAGTGTAGATCAGTTCCGGACTCTGGGCAGCGCCTTTTTGCAGCAGCCGATCGAGCAGGCCTGTCGCATTGACATCGAACAGTATTAACGTTACAAAGAAGCTAGAGTAGAAGACCTGATACAAAGAAGGGATGCGGCCATGGAACCGAATGTCCTGCTGACAATCAAAGGGCAGCAATGGAGCGGAAAAGAAAAACCGCAGGAGATACTCCTGACGACAGAAGGGCACCTGTACCGCAAGGCCCAGGCTTGGCATGTCGTTTACCAGGAGAGCAGCGCGACCGGAATGGATGGCACTCAGACCACCATGCAGGTCTTTGATGATGGCTCGATTGTCTTGTCGCGTAGCGGGACCCATGAGATGCGTTTGACCTTTCAGGCCGGCAACCGCCATATCACCCGGATGAACACGCCGTACGGCGATCTGGATGTCGCGGTTTACACCAGCCTCGTGGATAGCAGCATCAACGATCAGGGCGGCTACATCCAGCTTGGCTATTCTATTGATTTCAACAACAGTGAACATGTGAATACCCGGCTGGATGTCAAGATACGCCAGCGGGGCGTCTGAAGCGGCCGGTTATCTTAGCGACGTACAGTTCGCGCCGGGCTGTCCGGAGCAGGAAGAGGTGGCGGTTTCATCGGAACACGGTTTTTCGCCTGTCAAAACACCGCGAAACACAAAACAAGGTTGACAGGTGATTCATTCTGTTAGATAATATTGTTCGCGTCTGTGGAGGTATCTTATGCTGATTGATATACGTGACATATCGCAAGGCAGAGCATCCTTCATCGACATTGAAATGGAGATAGGTCCGGCTGAATGGTCCGATTCTGTTCTGGGGAACAGACTGACCGGTCTGCCCCGCTTTAAGGGCAGACTGGCTGGTGCAGGCAAGGGCTCGTTTTCCTTGACTGGAAGACTGCTGGCTGCGGTGACAGGTGAATGTGCCCGATGTCTGAAACCTGTAAGCTGTGAGCTGGACATTCATGTCGATGAGCTTTATCGGTCCGGTGCCGCTGAGGAAACCAGCGAAACGGAGGATTGTTACCGTTTCGCCGGCTGGTCGGTGGACTTACTTCCGGCCTTGCGTGACAATCTTGTCCTGGCGATTCCCCTACGGCTTTACTGTCGGGAAGACTGCCGGGGCATCTGTGCGACATGTGGTGCCGACCTGAACGAAAAACCTTGCGGTTGTGCGACCGCCGGGGACAAGGCCAATACTCCTTTCAGTAAACTGAAAGAACTGCTATAGGCATGAAAAACATGCCGGCGAACCTGACGGAGGTGTAAGAACATGGCAAACCCAAAAAGAAAATGGTCCAAGGCCAGGACAGGAAGGGCCCGTTCTAACTGGAAACTGAGTGTGCCCCGGCTGATCGAATGCCCGCGCTGTCATACGCTTAAAATGCCGCATAAAGCCTGCAAGACCTGCGGCTATTATAACGGTCGCGAAGTCATCAAGACAGGACAACAGGAAAACTGACAGACGGTTGTCCGCCGTTCATTGATCGGATCGCAGGGCTGGTGCTCGATTCAGCAATGTTCGCCGACGCGCCACAGCCGTGTGACTGAAAAAGAAAAAGCGCACAGATGCAGCGGGGGTGAATTCATGCTCGCTGCTTTTTGTGTCATGGAAAGAAAACCCGGCTGGCAAAGGAGGTGTCGTCAATGGAAAATCAACAAGGCCATCTGATCAGTGCTGTCGAACCGGGCAGCATCGCAGCTGATCTTGGTTTGCAGCGCGGTGACCGCGTTCTGCTTTTGGATGGTCTGCCGTTGATTGACATCTTCGACTATCGCTTGCGTCAGTTGAAGGAACAACTTTTGCTGACAGTCAGGCAGCAAGGTGAATTCATCGAGTATGACGTGGAAAAAGATGAGGACGAAGACCTTGGTCTGAGTTTTGAAAACCCTATGCTGCAGGACTGCAGCTCCTGCGACAATAACTGCGTTTTTTGCTTTATTGATCAACTGCCCGGCGGCATGAGGCCATCTCTGTATTTTAAAGATGACGATTTGCGTCTTTCTTTTCTCAATGGCAACTTCGCGACGCTGACCAACCTGACGGATGAAGCGCTTGACCGGCTGATCAACTACCGCTTCTCCCCGATGAACATCTCGGTGCACACCACCAGCCCTGAACTGCGCCTGCGTATGATCCGCAACAAACATGCGAACCGCATCATGGGTCAGCTGCGGCGAATCGCTCAGGCTGGCCTGGCGATCAATTGCCAGATCGTGCTCTGTCCCGGCCTTAATGACGGCGAAGAACTGGAACGGACCCTGACCGATTTGCTTTCGCTGGGCGACGCTGTAGTCAGCATTGCGCTGGTTCCGGTCGGGATCACCCGCTACAGACAGGACAACCACCTTTTCCCGCTGCATCCCTTCAGTGCCGACCAGGCTGCCATGATTGTCAGGCGAGTCGCGTCGCTGCAGGAAGACATGCTCGAACAACGCGGTACACGTCTTGTTTATGCCGCTGATGAGTTTTACCTATTGGCGGGACAGCCCTTTCCGGAAACGTCTGCCTATGAAGGTTTCCCCCAGCTGGAAAACGGTGTGGGCATGGCGGCCAGGATGCTGGCAGACCTGCAGAAAAACCTGAAGGCACATCAGCCCTTGCCGGCACAGCTGGTCTGGCAGACGCAGCCCGGTCAACAGGAACAGGTGATCCGGAGCTTTCCACCGCCGACCTCGGTCTGGCTGGTCACCGGAACGGCTGCGGCCCCTATGCTGAAGCCGCTTTCAGATGCATTTTCCCGGCGGGCTGGCTGTCCCGTTGCGATTCAAGCGGTGCGGAATAATTTTTTTGGCGATACGGTAACTGTCGCCGGTCTGTTGACCGGTGGTGATATAACCCGCCAGTTAAAGCCATTGCTGCAGGCAGAGCGTCACTCCGGCCGTCAGCCGCTGCTTGTCCTGCCTGCCTGCCAGTTCAAAGCCGGGGAACCCATTCTGCTGGACGATATGACCTTGCAGCAGTTAAGTGACAGCCTGGACGTTCCCGTATGGGTCAGCAATCCTGAGGGCGAAGCCCTGGTCGGCCTGCTGGACCAGGTGCGGCTGTATCCCAGCCGAAAGGAGTTAGCGCATGAGTAAGCCTGTTGTGGCGATTGTTGGTCGGCCCAATGTGGGGAAATCCACTTTTTTCAATTACCTGGTTGGTGAGCGTCTGGCAATTGTCGATGATACACCAGGTGTGACCAGGGACCGGATTTATGCTGAAGCCGAATGGCGTGACCGGCGTTTTTCCTTGATTGACACCGGTGGTATTGAACCTAAGACAGATGATGTGATTCTGCAGGCCATGCGCCGCCAGGCACAACTTGCCATGGACATGGCTGATGTCATCATCTTCATGGTTGACCTCAAGACCGGCTTGACTGCCGATGACCAGGATATCGCCGATATGCTGCGGCTTTCCGGCAAACCCATCGTTCTTGTGGTAAACAAATCGGATCAGATTGGCGACATACCGGCTGAAGCCTATGAGTTCTATAATCTTGGCCTGGGAGAGATCTTCCCGATATCCGCGTCACACAGGCTGGGTGCCGGCGAAGCCCTGGATGCGATCTATGCCGCATTCCCGCCGCAAGAGCATGATGATGAGGCTCATGAGCGGATTCGTGTGGCGGTGATCGGCAAGCCCAATGCAGGCAAATCTTCCTTGATCAATTGTTTGCTGGGTGAACAGCGTCTGATTGTCTCTGACCAGCCCGGAACCACACGCGACGCTGTCGATTCCAATATTGACCATCCACAAGGCAGATATACCCTGATAGATACAGCCGGTCTGCGCAAAAAAAGCCGTATAGACACATCCGTGGAGAAATACAGCATGATTCGCTCGCTGGCTGCTGTGGATCGCGCTGATGTCTGCCTGATTCTGATTGACGCAACAGAAGGCGCGACAGAGCAGGACACCAAGGTGGCTGGCTATGCCCACAACAAGGGTAAAGCGTCCATACTCGTGGTCAACAAATGGGACCTGGTCGACAAAGAGACCGGTACCCTGGAGCGCTGGCAACGGGAACTGAAGTCAACCTTTTCCTTCATGTCTTATGCGCCGATGCTCACCATATCCGCGAAAACGGGGCAGCGTGTCAGCAGGATCTTCGAGTTGGTCAATGATGTCTATGAACAGGCCGGACGACGGCTGACGACAGGTGTGCTCAATGACCTGATCACGGAAGCTGTTGCCATGACACCGGCACCTCAGGACAAAGGCCGTCACCTGAAGATCTACTATGGCACGCAGGTTGGGACGCATCCGCCTCAGTTTGCCCTCTTTATCAATGACCGCAAGCTGATGCATTTTTCCTATGAACGCTATCTGGAAAACCAGCTGCGCAAAAATTTCGGTTTCAGCGGGACCCCCATCTGGCTGCTGCTGCGACCGAAAGATGAGCAGTCGGGCTAATCATCGAGCTGCCCTGGCTATTGCCGGCACACCTGATCCCTCCGCATTTTTTTCTACAGGAAAGGAAATAGAATTTGTGAGCGAAACAGCAAAAAACATCCGCAACATCGCCATTATCGCCCATGTCGACCATGGCAAGACAACCCTTGTCGACGAACTGCTTAAACAAAGCGGTATCTTCAGGATAAACGAGCAGGTCATCAGCCAAGTCATGGATTCCAATGACTTGGAGCGTGAACGCGGCATCACCATTCTGGCAAAAAATACCGCTGTCGCCTTTGGCGACATACGCATCAATATTGTCGATACGCCAGGCCATGCTGATTTTGGCGGTGAAGTTGAACGGATCCTTAAAATGGTTGACGGCGTCCTGCTGGTTGTCGACGCCTATGATGGGCCGATGCCGCAGACCCGTTTTGTATTGCGCAAAGCCCTGGGGATGAACCTCAGGCCGATTGTGGTCATCAACAAGGTAGACCGTCCCGATGCCCGCCCGGTAGACGTGCTTGACCTCGTCCTGGATCTGTTCATTGAGCTGGGGGCTTCTGATGAACAGCTCGATTTTCCGGTGGTCTACGCATCAGCCCGCCTGGGCATGGCCTCGCTGGATCTGGCAGAGCTATTGGCCGCGATGCAGGATCCCCAGCCAGGCAAAGCGGATTTTCAGATTTTGCTGCAGGCCATTCACGACCACGTACCCGCTCCGGTCGGCGAGCCGGATCAACCACTGCAGCTGCTGGTTTCCAATCTTGATTACGACAATTATATCGGCCGCATCGCTGTCGGCCGCGTCGAACGTGGCCGGATCGAATGCGGGCAACAGATCGTCGTCTGCGGCTATGACGATAACTCGCTGCAGCAAGCCAAAATCGTTAAGCTTTTTCGCTTTGAAGGTTTGAAAAGAGTTGAGATCGATCAGGCGACGATCGGGGAGATCGTCTGTGTGGCCGGAATTCCTGAAATCAATATCGGTGACACAGTCTGCGACACAAGCAAAATTGAACCACTGCCGTTCGTCAACATTGATGAGCCGACCATAGCCATGACATTCAGCGTCAATGACAGTCCGTTTGCTGGCAGGGAAGGCCGCTATGTGACGTCACGCCACCTGCGTGAGCGCCTTTTCCGCGAAATGCAAACCAATGTATCCATGCGCCTCGAGGAAACCGATACAACGGAAAGCTTCGTGGTAAAAGGACGCGGTGAGCTGCACCTGTCCATCCTGATTGAGACCATGCGCCGTGAAGGCTATGAATTTCAAGTATCGAAACCCAAAGTGATCATAAAAGAAGTTGATGGTGTTGACTGTGAACCGGTGGAGATGGTCCTGGTCGATGTACCGGAAGCTTTTGTTGGTGTTGTCATCGAGAAAATGGGTGGCCGCAAAGCTGAACTCATCAATATGCTGCCACCCGAAAAAGGGTATGTGCGTATGGAGTTCCGCATCCCTTCTCGCGGCCTGATCGGCTACCGTTCTGAGTTTTTGACCGACACAAAAGGCAATGGTATAATGAACAGCATCATTGCCGGGTTTGAACCCTGGAAGGGCGATATCGAGACACGCTCGCATGGTGTCCTGACAGCATGGGAATCCGGGGAGGCTGTTGGCTACGGCCTATACCACGCTCAGGAGCGGGGCAGTCTCTTTATCGGACCGGGCACACCCGTTTACGAGGGTATGATCGTCGGCAAAACACCGAAAAGTGATGATATCATGGTCAATGTCTGCAAACGTAAGCATGTGACCAACATGCGTGCCTCCGGATCGGATGACGCGCTCAGACTGGTTCCGCCGATTCTTTTCAGTCTGGAACAATGTCTGGAGTTTGTTGCTGATGACGAACTGATCGAAATCACACCGCAGTCCATCCGGCTGCGCAAAAGGATCCTGAATTCAGAATTACGGGCCAAACAGCGCGCGCGTAAAGGCGACGACTGAAGGCATCGGACACAAGCCCTCAGGGAGGAGCGTCATGGTGTCAAAAAAAATAATAAGAACGCTCAGTGTTATCGTCATTATCTTTCTGCTGATCAGCATGGCGGCAGCAGGTTTTTACTTTGGCTTCAACTATGTTCTTTCCCAGAATGCCCGCTTCGAGCGGTTGTCGGAAGTTTTCGGCGGCGCTCAGAATGGGAAGGGTATAGACAAGGACACGCCGGGTGCCGTGGAGATCGTGATACCGCGCGCGGCTGACACAAAAAGAATCGCAGAGCTTCTGGAGGACAAAGGCCTGATCAAGAATATCTTCATGTTCACGGTCCTGTCGAAATTCAACGGCTTTGATGGTTCCTACATGGCCGGTACCCATTTTGTGCTGCGGGATATGGGCTACGACGAGATCATGTATGTCCTTTGCCAGAATCCTCAGGCTGTACGCGTCACCTTTCCGGAAGGCTTATCCTACAGGGAAATAAAAACGCGCATGCGGGAAGCAGGTGTGCGTTTTGATGAAGCAGTCATGGACAGCCTGGTGCGCAATCCGCAGTTGTTTCTGGACTACGTATTTATTTCGGGGATTGAGATGCGTGACGGGCGCGATTGGCTTCTGCAGGGGTACCTCTTTCCTGATACCTACGAGTTCGACATCAACACAGATGAGGAAACCATCATCAGAACATTCCTCAACAATACAGAACGCAAGCTGGTAGACGAATATTATGAGCGGGCGGAGCATATCGGCATGAGCATGGATGAAGTGTTGACCATGGCCTCGCTGATACAGATCGAGTGCGAAAAAGTCGAAGAGATGCGAACGGTCTCCGGCGTTTTTTACAATCGCCTCGAAGCAGATATGGCATTTGGCGCGGACCCGACGATTAATTATCTGCGCAAAGAAGCTGGTATGGATGTAAAACTATGGCTGTCAACAGAAGAGATCTACGAATTGGACAGCCCCTACAATACCTACCTGTATAAAGGCCTGCCACCTGGACCCATTTGTTCTCCCGGTGAATTCGCCATCCGCGCCGCGCTCTGGCCGGAAACACATCCATACAAGTATTTCGTGGCCAGGGGAGACGGGTACCATGCTTTTGCGGAAAGACTGGACCAGCATGAGCGCAACATCGCCAAATACCGCGAACTGGCTGAAGCCGGGGAAACGGAACCGACTCAAGATGACCGAGAAGAATGATCCGGGCGTCCAGCCGCGCATAGAACTGCTGGCTCCTGCAGGAGACCCTGAAAAAATGCGCACGGCCATCCTTTACGGTGCCGATGCCGTTTATCTGGCTGCCCGTGATTTCGGCCTGAGAGCCAGCGGTAAGAATTTTACCGCTGCGGAACTGCGCGAAGCTGTCGACTACGCCCATGCTCGCGGCGTGCGTGTTTATCTGACCTTGAATATCCTGGCACACCCTGAAGACATGGCCGATCTGGCGGCACAGATTGACGAACTGGCGGACGCCGGACCGGATGCTGTGATCGTTTCTGATCCTGGTGTCTTCAGTCTGCTCCGGCAGAAACAGCCAAAGATGAACATCCATATCAGCACACAGGCCAGCACAACCAATGCCGCAGCCTGCCGGTTCTGGTATCAACAAGGCGCTGAACGCGTGATTCTGGCCCGTGAACTGACTTTGACGGAAATCAGTGAAATTCGCCGTGAAGTACCACCGGACATGCAGTTGGAGGCGTTTGTTCATGGCGCAATGTGCCTGGCTTATTCCGGCCGCTGTCTGCTTTCCCAGTATTTTACCGGCCGCGACGCCAACCGTGGCCGCTGTGTTCAGGCCTGTCGCTGGTCCTATGAAATCACAGAAGCAGGGCATCCGGACAAACCGGTCATCATGAATGAAGACGCACGCGGCACTTATCTTCTGAACAGCCGGGACCTGTGTATGATCGAGCATATACCGGAATTGGTGGCTGCCGGCATCAGCAGCTTCAAGATCGAAGGACGGGCAAAGAGCAGCTACTATGTCGCGACGGTAACCAAAGCCTACCGGGCAGCCCTGGATGCCTATTTTGCTGATCCGGGGGGCTGGAGGGCTGATCCGGCGTGGCTGACGGAACTGGAGCAGACTGTTCATCGTCCTTTCACCACTGGCTTTTATTATGCCCGACCCCAGGATGATGCTGCGGTTGCTGTCAATGAGCTGGATCAGCGGGCTGCGACAGTAGCTGGTGTGGTCAAGGCCTGGCTTCCGGAAAGCAGTCTGGCACTGGTCGAACAGCGCAATAAAATCCGGGTTGGGGAAACACTGGAACTGGTTTCCCCGCGCAGACCAAACCGGCAGATTGTTGTCAAAAGCCTTTTTGACTTAGAACGCCAGCCGATCAACAGCACACCGCACCCGCGCATGCATTATTTTATGCCTCTGAGCGAGCCTGCGGCAATTGGGGCGATGCTGCGCCGTTTCCCGCAAAAACCGTCCGAATCTGATTGAGCGCCTCTTGATATGTGCTTGTGGCAAAAACGGGTCAGACAGCTACAGGGCGTAGGACAGATCCCTACAAGCGAATGATAAGAAAGAGTGTCACAACTTGAACAGCCAAGGCCAGGGCGAATTTCCAGTCGCCCGGGAAGAAGATCAGGCGGCGAGAAGGATCTGTTTGTGTAGCCTGTGCGCGGACCGGCCGGCTGCCCAGCAGGACGATGATCGGTATCAGGGCGACAGCAGCGATACTGGCGGCGATCAGCGATGCGTAAAGCAGCGAAGTGGCCTGCCGGGAATGATCCTGCAGGATTGCGCCGGTCAGTTTGGGCAGCAATGGGGTCAGGGCGATCGAAGAGATGTTCATTGTCAGATGGGTGATGATCGCCGGCCAAAGCCGGCCGCAATGGCGCCGCATCCGGGCCAGCAGCAGACCGGCCAGAAATGGTGAAAGCAGAAAATAAGCATCAGCATGAAACAGGGCGAAAGCCACGGCTTGCCAGATGACCGCTGAACGTGTCGCGCCGGATGACTGCAGGGATGCCAGCAGTACACCGCGGAAAAAGAACTCTTCAATCACAGCTGGTATCACAGCGGCAATCAGCAAGACCAGCAGGATAAACGGCCATGGTCGGCTAAACAGGTCGGTCAGGACAGGCAGTGCGATGGTATCCGGTTGCGGTAGCTTGATACCACTGCTGATCATCAGATATACCAGCAGGTTGTTGATACCCTGGAAAACGACAGCAGCCGGGATGCCTGCGGCCAGTGCAAGAAACAGGCTGCCCGGGGCTGCCTGACGGCCGATGACATCCTGTGGCGGTATTTTTCCGGTCCAAAGTATTATAACTGCGGGCAGGAAGATCAAAAGACCCTGCATGATCACAACGGCCAGGGCCGTCGCCCGGAAATCGGAGCGGGCGAACAACTGCTGCAAAGGCAGCCAGTATACCCCCAGCAATGCCATACTGAAGGCCAGAAGCGTGTGGACAAGCAATAAAGTGCCGGCGACCCCGTGATATGATGGCTCGCGTTTTTTAGGTAGTCCGGGGATGCCTTCCGGTGTTCGCAGGACAGGTTCGGACGGGACTTTCTTTTTCATACTGAAAACCGTCCTTTCCTTTTATGGCAGCAAAGCCAGGTAGGTTTGCCACGCATGCTGGATGAAATCATTGAAATACAGCAGCAGAAGGGTGGCCAGCACGATATATGGGCCGAAAGCGATTTCCGGGCTGGCCGGCCGCCATAGACGGCTGATCAGCAGGGGCAGTGCTACAAAGGCCGCCGATACAAACGAGAGTATAAACAAAAACGGCAAGTCTCCCAGGCCGGTGATAAAGGCGCAGGCGGCCAGCAGTTTCACATCACCCATACCCATCGCTTCTCTCTTCAGCAGACGGCTGGCCAGCCAGCCACAGCCCCAAAGCAGCAGACCGGCAAGCAGTGCAGCCAAAATCCGTTTCAGGATACCGCTGCCCCAGGCTTGCGTACCGCTAAGCCCTTCGCTCAGCCAAAGCAGCAGGCTGCCGGGCAATAAAGCCAGGATGAACTGGTCTGGTATAATGCGGGTTTTCAGGTCAGACAATATGATCAGCAGCAGGGGTTGCGTGATATAAAGAATAATCGGCAGGCGTGGCTGCAGACCGATATACTGGCGGCCACACCAGAAAAGGAGCCCGTCGATCAGCATCAGGATGAGCATGCCCGGGAAAAAGGTGAAATCACGCTGGGCTTTGCCGGCGGCTGTTGCATCAGTCTCACCGTAATCAAGCAACCATGAGACAGGTATGACACGGAAGATCATTGCGGACAGGGCCCCGACAGCCATACCGAGAGGGAAATAAGGTAGCGCGGCAATCATCATGAAGACCTCCTGGCAGGATTCTTCTCCATTGTACCTGCGTCGATAGCCAGATGCAATCGGCTGCAGACGCTACATCGGAACCCCACATCTGGGTGAACATGACAAAACGTGACATCTCATTGCCTGACAGGCTATTTTTGTTTATAATGAAGCAATTGCCCTAAGTGGGCATCCGGGAGGTAATAATGATCTCAACACAGGATCTGAAAAATAAATTAATTGTCTTTGTTAAAGCGGAGACCGGCCAGAGTCCGGAAAACGCAACAGCAAATGATTTCTGGCGCGCTTTGTCGCGCGTGGTGATAGAACAGCTGACGGAACGGTGGGAAAAGACAGAAGAGCGCTACAAAAAAGAGCGCCAGACCCACTATTTTTCGGCGGAATTTCTCGAAGGCCGTTCTTTGCTTAACAACCTGATCAACCTTGATCTGCATAAGGTGGCTGCACAGGCGGTCGCTGAGCTAGGCTATGACCTTTCCACACTTGAAGAGGAAGAAGTGGATCCCGGTTTGGGTAACGGTGGCCTGGGCCGTCTGGCAGCCTGTTTTCTCGATTCTTGCGCGACTGCAAACCTGCCAGTGCGAGGCTATGGTATTCTTTACCGCTATGGTCTTTTCCGCCAGGAGATCGAGCAAGGTTTTCAAAAAGAATACCCGGACGCCTGGATGGAACAGCCATATCCTTTTGTTGTCCGCCGCAACCAGCAAAAAGTACGGATCCATTATCAGGATCTGGAAGTCTATGCCGTACCTTATGATATGCCGGTGACAGGATTTGCTACGGAGAACATCAATACACTGCGCCTGTGGAAGGCAGAGCCCGCCCAGGAGTTTGACTTCAATCTGTTTAACTCGCAGCGCTTCGATGACGCGGTGATCCAGCGCAACCGGGTCAACGACATTTGCCGTGTTCTTTATCCAAACGACTCATCCTATGATGGGAAAGTCCTGCGGGTGCGCCAGCAGTATTTCTTTGTCAGTGCTTCGCTGCAGACCATTGTGGCCGATTATATGCAGCACCATGGCCAGGACTTAAGCCATTTCGCCGATTACAACACGATTCAGCTCAATGATACGCACCCGGTTATCGCCATACCCGAACTTATGCGCATCCTGACAGATGAGCATAAGATGGACTGGCAGGACGCCTGGCAGATCACCTGCCGTGTCTTTGCCTACACCAACCACACCATCATGGGAGAAGCACTGGAGAAATGGGAAGTAGGCATTTTCCGCTACCTGTTTCCACGCATCATGCAGATCATTGAACGGATTGACGGCCAGTTCCGTGAAGAGGCAAGACAACGCGGCCTGAACGAAGACCAGCTCCAGCATCTGGCTCCGCTGGGCGACGGCCACATCCGCATGGCCTGGCTGGCCGTTTACGGCAGCCACTCTGTCAATGGTGTCGCCGCCATGCACACACGAATCCTGCAGCAGGAGACCATGCGTGATTTCTACCGGCTCTGGCCGCAACGCTTCAATAATAAAACCAACGGCGTGACGCCGCGGCGCTGGTTGAGGCTGTGCAATCCAGAACTGGCTGATCTGCTGACCGAACTGTCTGGAAGTGAAGCCTGGCTGACCGACATGGACCGCCTGCAGGCTTTACACCCTTATGCTTCTGATGACTCAGTCATGCGGCGGCTGATGGCGATCAAACAACGCAACAAGGACAAGCTGGCCCGCTACATCGGGCAAACCGCGCACTGCGAGATCGATCCAACATCTCTTTTTGATGTTCAGATCAAGCGGTTGCACGAATACAAGCGTCAGCTGCTTAATGCCCTGTTGATTCTCGACGATTATTTCCGCCTGAAAGAGAATCCTGGCCGTGTTATCCAGCCCAGCACCTATATTTTCGCTGCAAAAGCAGCCCCGGGCTATTTCCGTGCCAAAGCCATCATCAAGTTCATCAATGAAGTCGCCCTTTTGGTTAATCAGGATCCGGACACAAGCCCTTTCATGCGTGTTGTTTTTCTGCCCAATTACAATGTATCCAAGGCCGAAAAGCTCTTTCCGGCTGCGGATGTCTCCGAACAGATCTCAACAGTCGGCATGGAAGCGTCCGGCACCGGCAACATGAAATTCATGATGAATGGAGCGCTGACTCTGGGAACCTGTGACGGTGCCAATGTGGAAATCGGTGAAGCGGCCGGATATGACAACAATTACATCTTTGGTTGCCGGGTTGAGGATTTTCCGCAGACCAAAGGCTACTATAACCCGCAGTGGCAGTACCAAAATATCACCGGACTGCGACGCTGTGTGGACACGCTGATCGACGGTACTTTCAACGACGCGGGAACCGGCATGTTTCGCGACCTTTATCATGGCCTGCTTTATGGCTCAGACTGGCAGCCGGCTGATCCATACTATGTCCTGGGTGATTTCGACGAATACCGCCGCACCCGCCAGCGTGTCCAGCGCGATTATCGTGACCAGCTGGCCTGGGCCCGCAAATGTTGGCTGAACATCATCAACAGCGGAAACTTCAGCTCTGACCGCACCATCCGTGATTACGCCGATGAGATATGGCAAATAGAACCGGCTGCCCTACATCCAGAAACTTGAGCGGGCTTTGCCCCCATGCTGTCTAGAAGAACGACACACCGTACCGGATCAAGCTGAAGGCAAGTGTCAGCACAACCGCGGATATCAAAGCGCCGAGCACGACGCAGAGCAATGATTTGCGAAAGCTGAAACCCAGCAGGGAGGCGACCATGCTGCCGGTCCAGATGCCGGTACCGGGCAAAGGAATGGCAATGAAAACAATCAAGGCCGCTTCGCTTGATTTTTCGAATTGCCGGGCTTTCTTCTGGATTTTTTCGTCTATAAATCGTGTCAACCGGTTGAGCCAGCTGATTCTGGCGAGCAAAGCAAGGATTTTCGTATAAAGCAGCAGAAGCAAAGGCGCTGGCAGCAGACTGCCTGTGAAAGCAAGAGAACCGACCAGCCAGGGATTCATGTCCCAGAAGATGCCCAGCGGAATGGTAGCCCGTTGTTCAGTAATGGGGATGGCTGAGGCAATTAAAATGATCAGTGCCCGGGCATTGCCAAAAAACGATTCAAGAAAAGAGATAATCTGGTCACCCAAGGTCGGGTCCTCCGTTTTCATTGTTTGATCCTGTGGCCGCGTCACGTGATGTCAGTTTGATCAGAGTCAGTTCCGGCTTTGAAAGAAAGCGCAGGGGGATAAGCACGCAGCCCAGGCCGCGGTTGATGTAGCCGGTCATGTCGCCCCAGCGGACGCAGCCTTTGTAATGCCCGAGACTTGGCAGTTTTTCCCGGCGCAGCAGGCGGAATTCTAATCTGAACGGCAGCCAGATCTGCCCCCCGTGAAAATGACCAGCAAAAAAAGTGCCGGCTTGTCCGGGTGGAAAGGTTAGCAGGTCATCCGCATTATGCGTCAGAACCAGACGCTGCCGCGGCGCGACAGAACCAGTTGTTTCGCGATCGGCATCCGGCCGGCCGCGCTGGTTGTTTTCCAGGCCGATAATCTGCCAGGTGGTGCCGCGGCACTGCAGAGTATGGCTGCTGTTGCATAAAACCCGGATGCCCGCTGTTTCCAGCGCGTGCAACGTCTCTTCATCGTCATGGTTGCCGGGTACGGCCAGCAGGGGCACATGCCCGGTCTTTTCGCGCAGCCGGTTGAACAAGGTAAGCACAGCCGGCAGCAAGGCGGGGTCATCCGTCACATCCCCGCCAAAAAGAATGAGATCAGGCGTCCATCGTTCTGCTTCCGCCAGCAGGTGATCCTGATTTAGTTTCAGGTGGTCCATATGCAAGTCACTGAAAAAAAGAACGTGAAGAAAAGGATGGGCGGTTTTTTCTTCTTCCATTTGACAGGATTTTATTGTGCAGTTTTCGCCTGCTTCCATGATGACGTGCGTGACCGCCAGCTGTGTGGGCTCCCAGAACGCACGCAGCAGGCAGCCGAGCAACACGACACCCAAAACGGTCAGGGTGATCAGTGTACCATTCATGAAAACACCTGTTCAGAAACCAAGAGACTCAAGAAACGCCACACAGGCATCCGGCCAGCCACTGATGTCCGGGTATTGCGAAGCCAGACCCAAACCATGCGCGCCGTGCGGATAAATGTGGCAGGCAAAGGGCACATGGCGGGCAGCCAGAGCCGCAGCCATCAGCAGGGTGTTTTCAACAGGTACAGCTGCGTCGTCAGCTGTGTGCCAGAGGAAAGTTGGCGGCGTATGCCGGTCAACCCTGTTTTCCAGTGAAAGATCATCGATTTGTGTTTTGGTTGCACTTTCACCAAGCAGGTTGATCCGACAGCCTACATGCCCTGATTTGCCAAAGGATATCACCGGGTAGCACAGAACCATGGCATCCGGCCGGCAGGCCTCCTGATCCCACATGGTGCCGGCTGATGCGGCCAGGTGGCCGCCGGCAGAAAAACCCAGGATGCCGACACGGTCCGGTCTGCTGCCGTTCTGGCTGGCCCGTTCCCTGGCGATGAGCAGGGCGCGCCGCGCATCCTGGTAGGGTGATGGGTGCAGGTCGGGATGGACCCTGTAATCCAAAACATAGGCGTTCAACCCGTAAGCATTCAGCTTAAGGGCGATTGGCTCGCCCTCGTGTGCCGCTTTATGGGTATAGCCGCCGCCCGGGCAGATAATGATGCTGCCCCGTCCTTGACCAGCCGCAGCCGGATACCAGGTCATGGCAGGCAGGCAGGAAGTAAAGGTGCCTACGGCGCTGCCGCTGCCCACATTACGCTCACTGTCTGTCCAAAGCATGATTTTTTCGTTCGTCATACGGGTCAAGCCTCCTGTCGCTCTGATTCTATCACAAACAAGACACGCCGTCAGTTAACAAAACAGGAAAAGATTATCTGGAGACACAACTTGTTCAACGGCTTTTTGCCACATAGCCCGCAATACAGGCTGTCTGCCGCCAAGCCGTTCCATCTGCCGGTCAGACCACATCTATATCATACTAGTTGTGTTAAAATGTAGCTTGATCGATTGGAAATGATTCACCTGTACCCAGAGTGCGGAGTGACCTGACGCAGGAAAGGATCCTATAGCCATGAAAAGCCAAAACCGAGCCTGGATCATGTTCGCTGTCTTATTTTTTTCCTGGAGTACTTTGCCGGCCAGCCCGTTCAAGTATTTTGCCGACATGATCAGGCAGTGGTTCGGTGTAGTCGCCACGCACACGATGATCGCCTTACCCTGGCAGCCCGTTCTTCTTTATTTTTCCATCTCTGTACTGCTTGTCGTTCTCCTGTTGGCCGGCCGCGGCCGCAGCCGCCTCTATATAGCGGGGATCTGTTCGCTGGCCACACTGGTGCACCACCTGATCCACTGTATCAGGACCGGACGAGTCTATGCGGTGTCCCCGGCTATTGCTATCGGGCTGGCTCTGGCCTTGCTTTTTTTGATCATCAGGGTGAAAAGCCCGGCTTTGTGGCTGAGCGACGCTTATGTGATCGCTTTGTCTGTCTGGCTGATCAGGGATGGGTTTCTCCCGCCTGTTCTGGACCGGTTAGGTTTGGCAAAAAGCCAGCCTGCTCTCTTTTTGGAACTGCCATCGGACCCGCTGATCATGCAGCTGGACCAGGTCTGGCACCTGCCTGTTGTTGTTTGGGCCGCTTTGCCCTTGGCGATGGCGGTCCTTCCCCTGATTTTCTGGAGCAAAGGCAGACAAAAAGGCTGAGGAGGCTGGCAGAATGGATAATGAACAAGTGATGGTGCCCCCCGATGTCAGGCAGCGCATGGATCAGCTGCGGGAACTGATTGCCTATCATAATCATTTGTACCATGATCTTGATCAGAATGAAATCAGTGATGAGGATTATGACGCGCTGACCCGGGAACTACGTCAGCTGGAGCTGGCCTGGCCGCAGTATGCTGCGTCGTTTTCGCCGATCAATGAAGTGGGCGGATCGGTCAAACGTGTTTTCCGGGCCGTAGCCCATCAGGTGCCCATGCTCAGCCTGCAGGATGTTTTCTCAGAAGATGACGTGCGTGACTTTATCCGGCGCATGCAGAATACCTGGCCGCAAGCCCTGTTTGTTGTCGAACAAAAAATTGATGGATTGTCGGTATCGTTGCGTTACGAGCAAGGTCGCTTTGTCCAGGGTCTGACCCGCGGGGATGGTCAGGTTGGCGAGGACATAACTGAGAATCTGCGCATGCTGGCGGGCTTGCCCCAACAGCTGGCTGAGCCGCTGCCGGTTCTGGGGGTGCGGGCGGAAGTTTATCTGTCCCTGGCTGCTTTTGAGCAAATTAACATCCGTCAGGAAGAAACTGGCGGTAAAATATTCGCCAACCCAAGAAATTGCGCTGCCGGAACAATGCGCCAGCTGGATCCTGCTGTTGTCAGGGAACGGAACTTGTCCTTGATGGCTTTCAACATCCAGTTCTGCGAAGGCCGCTCTTTCCAGTCGCATGCTGAAAGCCTGAACTGGCTGTCCCGTCAGGGCTTTCCGGTAATACCGGACGTTACGGTCTGCCGGACAGCAGATGAAGTCTGGCGGCAGATCACAGCCATAGCGGGCAAGCGCTTTGCTTTGCCGTATGGCATAGACGGCGCTGTGGTCAAATTGGATGATCTGGCTGCCCGTGCACAGCTGGGCGCGACCAGCAAAGTACCGCGCTGGGCGGTAGCCTACAAGTACCCTCCTGAGCAAAGGGAGACAGACCTCCTGGATATCCAGATCCAGGTTGGCCGCACCGGACGTCTGACGCCGATGGCGATTCTCAGGCCGGTCAGGCTGGCCGGAACTACGGTCAGCCGGGCGACTTTGCACAACCAGGACATGATCGACCAGCTTGATGTACGATTGGGTGACACGGTGCTGGTACAAAAAGCGGGGGATATCATCCCCGCGGTGCTGTCAGTCCGCCATGATCTGCGGCAGGGCAGCCCGCCCCGCTTTGTCATCCCATCGGTCTGTCCGGTCTGTGGCGCGCCGGCGGAGCGCGAGGAGGATGGTGCTGATATCCGCTGTACAGGTGTTGACTGCCCGGCCCAGCTGGCCCGCAGGCTGATCTACTTCGCGTCAAAGGAAGCGATGGATATTAAATTACTGGGTCCGGCATCGGTGGAAGCTTTGATGCAGGCCGGCTATCTGCGCCACCTGCCGGATCTTTACCGCTTGCGGTCATTCAGGGATGAGCTGCTCCAGAAGAACCTGATAGGCCGGGAAAAATCAGTGGATAAGCTGCTGGCGGCGATTGACGTATCCCGTGACAACCCGCTGGACCGGCTGCTGACAGGTCTGGGCATCCGCAATATCGGGCGTCAGGCAGCTAGAGTGCTGGCTGCGCACTTTGGCAGCATGGAGCGTCTGGAGCAGGCAAGTGAAGAAGCGCTTCTGGCCTTGCCGGATTTTGGGCAGGTCAGCGCCCAAGCTGTTCTCAAATTTTTCAACCAGCCTCAGACCAAGGATGTCATAGACCAACTGCGTCAGCTTGGTGTACGCATGAACGCTGACCAGCCGTCTGCCGCCGGAAAAACATTGCAGGGGCAAACCTTTGTTTTGACCGGAACTTTGCCGACCATGAGCCGGGAGGAAGCCCGGCATCTGATTGAAGCGGCCGGCGGCCGCGTCGCCGGCAGCGTCTCACGACGCACCAGTTATGTTGTAGCCGGGGAGGAAGCAGGCAGCAAACTGGACAAAGCCCGGGAACTCGCTATTCCTGTTCTTGATGAGGCAGCGCTCTTGCGGCTGCTCAACGCGTCTGGAGCCAAACCAGAACATCCAAATGAATGAGGTGAAACTGTGCTGTTGAATGAAAAGAACGAGCATCGCCTGGCCGACATCCGCTGCTGGCTGCTGGACATGGACGGGACTGTTACGCTGGGTGAAGAAGCCCTGCCCGGAGCCGCGCCTTTTTTTGCTGCGCTCGGTCCGCGTGACTATATTTTCCTGACCAATAACTCATCCCACAGCAAAGCCCATTATCTGAAGCGCCTGGAACGGATTGGCATCGCGGCCACACCCCGTCAGGTCTTGACATCAACTGATGCCTTGGCCTTGTATCTGCGAAAAGACAAAGAGCGGCCTGCTGTCGTCTATCCGGTTGGCACACCCGGCTTCATGGCAGATCTTGCTGCAGCCGGCATCCGTCTGACCGACAAGCGCGAACAGGCTATCGACTATGTTGTGCTGGGTTTTGATACCACACTGGTTTATGAAAAACTGGATATCTCCTGTGACTACATTCGCCGGGGCGTACCCTACCTGGCGACAAACCCGGATAAGGTCTGTCCTCTGGCGGATGGCCGGGTTTTACCTGACTGTGGGGCCCTGATCGCCTATATGGAAACCTGCACCGGTGTTCGTCCTCAACGGATCATGGGAAAACCGGAGACCACCATGATCGACATGGTGATGGCAGATCGGCACTACAAACGCCAGGAACTGGCCATGGTTGGTGACCGGATCTACACTGACATTGCTTCTGCGCGCAATGCAGGTATTCTGTCTGTGGCCGTTCTTTCCGGAGAAGCGACCCTTGAGGACATCCAGGCTGCCAGTGTCAGTCCGGATCTCATTTATCCCGATATTGGTGAACTGGCCAGACAGCTTCCGGCTGCAGCTTCAGTGTAAAATCCGACAAGAAATAAGCTTCGCTTCTGAGGATCACCGGTCCTGTGGCCTGAAGCCGAATTATAGCACAGTGTGCAGCCAGTGGAACCACTTGTTGCGCGTTTCGTCGCTGATGGCATGCTCCATGCGGCAAGCATCACGCTCTGCGGTTTCATCACTGATGTGCAGGATCTCCGTGAGGAAACGCTTGAGCATCGTATGGCGATGGAGCACTTCGCGGGCACGTGTATGGCCCTGCTCAGTCAGATGGATCTGCCCGTAATGGGCTTGTTCAATCAGCCCCATATCACGCAGGACGCCCATGGCTTTGTTGACGCTGGCCTTGGAAACCTGCAAATGGCTGGCGATATCCACTGAGCGCACGGTGTTGTCCTGGTTGGATAATTCCAGGATTGCCTCAAGATAATCCTCACTTGAAGGGGTTAGCTTTGCTTTTTCGTCCATGTCGCTTACTCCTTTCCGTCCGTCCGTCGCGGACGGGCTGAGGGACAGGCTGCAAAAGCACAGCCTGCGCATGGATTGGCTCCGGATGATGTTTTATCCTGACTGTCCTTGACCGATCCACAGCAACTGGAGCTGGATTGTCCGCGGAAGTGGCGTATGAGAAAAAAAACAGCCAGCAGAAGCAGTAAAGCAACAACGATGTATGGCGAAGCCTGCACCAGGATACGGCCAGGGGAAAGAACGATATGATTGGAAAAGAACATGGTGGATCGCTCCTCTTGAGTCTATTCTAGCAGATCGGTCACATTCAGGAAAAGCCCAGTAGCCGGCCTCCCTGGAAAATCAGGAAAGCCATCAGCCAGGCAATGCCTGTTTGGTAAACAACGGCGGTGGTTGTCCATTTCCAGCTGTTCATCTCACGCCGAATCGCACTGAAAGCGGCAATGCAGGGCATATACAGCAATGTGAAAGTCATGAAGGCATAAGCGGCCAGCGGCGTCATGATGGTCTGCAGCTGCCCTGGTTGGAAGACAATTTCCAGGGTTGCCACAACCGATTCCTTGGCCACGAGACCGGTCAGCAGAGCGACGGCGGCCTGCCAGCTGCCAAAGCCCAGCGGTCGGAAAACCGGGGCAAGTAAGCTGCCAAAACGGCCGAACATGCTATCTGCGCTGTCCGCGACACGCTGCAGTGAGAAACTGAAAGACTGGAAAAACCAGACAACAATGGTCATGGCGAAAATAATGGTGCCGGCACGGATCAGGAAATCTTTGACTTTATCCCAGACATGAAGCAGCAGAGATTTACTGTCCGGCAGGCGATAGGGCGGCAGTTCAATAACAAACGGGGCATCTTCGCCGCGCATGACGGTATGGCTGAAAAGAAATGCTGTGGCGATGGCGATGAGGATACCCAGCAAATACATGGAAAAAGTCACCAGACCCCTGTTAGAGGCGAAGAATATAGCCGACAAAAAAGCATAAATGGGCATGCGTGCGCCACAGGACATGAAAGGTGTGATCAGGATGGTCAATCGCCGGTCCCGTTCTGATTCCAGTGTGCGGGTGGCCATGACTGCCGGAACGGTGCAGCCGAAACCCATCAGCATCGGGATAAAACTGCGGCCGGATAAACCAAATTTCTGAAAGAGTTTATCCGTGATGAAGGCAGCTCGCGACATATAACCGGTGTCTTCCATGATGGACAAAAAGAGAAAGAGCAGGGTGATCTGGGGCAAAAAAGTCAGAATGCCGCCAACACCGGCCAGAATGCCGTCGACAAGCAACGATTTGATCCACGGAGGCGCAGCCGCCGCCTGCAGCCAGCTGCTCAGCCAGCCGGCCAGCTTGTCGGAGAAAAAAAGATCAAGCCATTCCGTGATACGGCCACCGATCGCCTCATGAAAGGTGATCTGGAAAACGATCAGCATCACAAGCAGGAAGATGGGGAAGGCCCAGATCCGGTGGGTGAGGACCCGGTCGATTTTATCGGAGCGTGAGAGCGCGCCGGGTTGGTGGCTGTGCCGCAGAACCTGGTCATGGATCCAGGCTGCCCGGGTGTACATGGATTCTGTTTCCGCCTCGGTTTCAGGCGTGAATTTGTGCAGGACTGTCTGGTTATCTGTATCCAGAACGCCTGACCCTGCGGTTATCTGGACAGGAGCCGCAGCGTGGTAGAAACCGGCTTGCCGGCCGGCATCGAAGGTTTTAGGGCTGATGAAACCGTGCCGGCCTCTGCGCCTGTGCGGACCGTGTTGCCACTGCCGGTCCCTGTCCTGCAGTTGATGGCAGTGTACGAGGTGCTGAACCGAGCGGATCAGCTCGTCAATGCCTTGGCCTTTTTTTGCCGATATGGGTATGACCGGGACCCTCAGCAATTCTGCCAGCCTGTCAACGTCAAGATGATCGCCATGCCCCAGCAGTTCATCCATCATGTTCAGGGCAATGATCATCGGCCTGCCCAGTTTTTTCAGCTGCAATGAAAGGTAAAGGTTGCGTTCCAGGTTGGTCGCATCAATGATGTTGACCACGACGTCCGGTGATTCATCAACAATATAATTGCGGGCGATGATTTCCTCAAGTGAGTATGGTGATAGGGAATAGATACCGGGCAAATCGATAACAGTCAGTCCACCATGCGTTTTGCGGACTGTGCCGGTTTTCTTTTCAACGGTTACGCCCGGCCAGTTACCTGTTGTCTGGCGGGTGCCTGTCAGGCGGTTGAACAAGGTTGTTTTGCCGCTGTTTGGATTGCCGGCTAAAGCGATGCGTATGCTCATTTAGCGTTTTTGCGCGTATCAACGAGGATATCACGCGCATCCTTTCTGCGAATTGAGAGGGCATAGTTGCGGATATTGATCTCCATGGGGTCACCCAGTGGCGCGAACTTTCGCACAATCAGCCAGGCGCCCGGCGTCACGCCCATGGCAATCAAACGCTGATGCAACTGGCTGCCGCCTCCCACTGAGACGACATGTCCCGACTCTCCTGGTTTCAGATCACACAAAGGCCTATATTCATTTTCCATGACAACTGCTCCTCGTGTTAAGTTAACATTGGTTAACTTTTACCATAAATCACTCCTTCCGTCAAGCAAAAAAACAGCCGTTATGGCTGTTTTAGCTTCCTGTGTTGATCATCGTTAGCAGTATGTGTCCGTTTGTCTGATCAAGTGACTCGCAGGGTGACCCGACTAAGGAAACGGCGTGTCCTTTCTTCTCTTGGGCTGTTGATCAGCTCGGAAGGTTTACCATCTTCGACAAAAATGCCATCATCCATGAAATAGACATGATCAGCGACTTCACGGGCAAAGCTGATTTCATGGGTGACCACAATCATCGTCATGCCTTCTTTGGCGACATCTTTCATAACTTCAAGCACCTCGCCCACCAGCTCAGGATCAAGAGCGGAAGTCGGTTCATCAAACAAGATGACTTTAGGGTTGAGTGCCAACGCCCGCGCGATGCCAACACGCTGTTTTTGCCCGCCGGATAGTTTGGCCGGATATTCATTCAGTTTGTCCAGCAGACCAACCTTCTCGAGGTAAGAGACGCCGGTATCGTAAGCCAACTTCTTGTCCATCTTTTGAGCGACAATCAGGCCTTCCATCACATTTTCAACAACCGTTTTATTTTTGAATAGATTGTAATGCTGAAAGACCATAGCGGTTTTATTACGTAAAGCAACAATTTGCTTGCTATGCACGTTCCGGGCATCCACTTTCAGGTCGTCAACGCGGATAATGCCCCGGTTTGGCCGCTCCAGGTAATTGATGCAGCGCAGCATCGTTGATTTTCCTGAACCACTGGGTCCGATGATAATCACCACTTCGCCTGGATCAACATGCAGGTTGACACCCTTCAACACTTTGTTTTTCTTGAAAGCTTTATGCAAATCAATAATATCGATCATTCTTTTTACCTTCCTTCAGGTTTCCAGATGTTTCCTGGTTTTCTTTTCGAGCCAGTATAGAACTCTTTCCATGATCAGACAGATTACCCAGTAGATAATCGCCGAATTAATATAAACTTCGAAGAAGCGAAGACTGCGTGCGCCGACGATTTTAGCCTGCGCCATAATTTCGACAACACCGATGATAAAAGCCAATGATGTGTCTTTCATCAGTCCGATAAAAGAATTCCCAAAATTGGGCAGCGCGATGGTGACTGCCTGCGGAATGATGATTCTGAACATGCTTTGCACCTTGCTCATCCCTACCGAGTACGCCGCTTCCACCTGACCTTTGTCGATCGCCTGAATAGCGGAGCGGATGGACTCAGATAAATAAGCACCTACATTAAGAGAATATGCGACATAGATAAAGACGATACTCGGTACCTGACCAATATTGAGGCCGATATTCATAAAAGCCAGTATCTTCGGGATGCCGTAATAAGACAGATAGATCTGAACCAGCAGAGGCGTTCCTCTTGTGAAAGAAACATAAAAGGTGGCGATCCAGCTCAGAACAGGAATTTTGTAGATTTTAAGCAAGGCGGTGATAAGACCGATGACCAGGCCGATTGCCATCGAGCCGACCGATATGAGCAGTGTGACGGGCGCTTGACGTAAAATTTCCGGAAAAGATCGGAACATATAATCGAAATCAAACAATTGATTCATATTTTCACCTTTATATACTGGCAGAACGTATCAGGGGGGTATCCCCCCGATACGTTCCAGGCTTACCCGCAGTTATGATGGATCAGATGTTTCAGCGAAGATCCTGGTCAGGAAAGGTCTTCACCGAACCAACTGATGGATATTTCCGCAAGCGTACCGTCAGCGATCATAGCATCCAGTGCCTCATCCACTTTTTCGCGCAGTGCATCGCCTTCAGCCCCCTGAGGGAACAGATGGTAACATAAGCTGACATCAATGGGATCACCGGCTGTTTTAATTTTGAGGCCCAGTGTTTCGATCGAGTCATTGATAATGAACTTGTCGTTCATAGCAGCGTCAATTCTGCCTGCTTCCAGATCCTGGAAAATCGAGGTGATATTTCCTTCGTAGTACCTGATTGTGATGGCATCGTTGTTTTCTTTATTGTATTCTTCCAGCAAATTGGCATATAGTGTAGCGACAGAAACACCAATGGTCTTACCTTCCAGATCCTTCAACGTGTTTACTTCCGATTCATCTTCGCGCACCACCAAGTAAGTCATCGCAGAAAAATAGCTGTTTTCCGCAAACTGGTACTTTTGTCTGCGCTCTTCAGTCTGAACCAGCTGGTCGGCAACCATATGGTATTTACCTGATTCCATACCCAGGAAAAGGCTGTCCCACTGTGCTGCGACGAAATCGAAAGACAACGCGTCAATACGCCGGTCAACTTCCTTGAGCACATCAATATCGTAGCCGATCAGGTTGCCGTCTTCATCCATGAAATTGAAGGGTTTGTAGGTTCCTTCTGTACCAACAAGAATCTGCTGGATGTCTGTATTGTCAGGCGTTGTCGTTTCAGACCCGACAGCACATCCGGCGCATAGCAGGATTACGGACAGAATAAGCATGAGTGACAGTCTTTTAAACACAAATAATGCCTCCTTTAAGCATGATGTGACATAACCGGCGGGTGCGTTCGGCGGGTAAAGCGAACAGAAAACACAATCGACCTGGTGATCGGCAAAGGTTCGGGGGATATTTGAAATCGGTCAGGCGTTATGATTTTGAAGGTCGGATGCAGCGCAGTTTCTACATAATGATGTCATTTTTGCCGCTGCAAATTCCGATTCATAAAAAAAGCCGCGAACATAACACTCGCAGCATCAAATAAAAACAGCTTCCAAAAGAAAACTCAGATTAAGTCTCTAATGCTTACGAGGTTAGCTGACGGATGAGGGCTAGAGACTGCCCCTCGCAACATCAGTTGCGATTTACCCCAAATAATTTGGTTCCCCCGTTTGAAAAATTCAGCAATCTTTATTAATTTTGCACTTAACTTAACACAATGGCAATCAGTTGTCAAATTCAGTTGTCTGGCCGGACTTGCGGCGATCCAGTTTATGTCTACGCATAAAGGCCAGAATACGAGCGCAATCATCCGGATTCTCGCAGGCCACATGCATGTCAATTTCTTCAGCCAACGAAAGCAATGTTGCCAGGCCGACAAGCGCGGAAAGCATACTGTCGGCAACCAGGCGGTCACCTTCCTCTGTCACAAAAACAACTTTACCGGTGCATTCACGCATGATCCTGGAAAACTCTTCTGCGATGGCCAGATCTGCTGTCATCTTTGCCTCCTGATGCTGTGTGAGAAACAACGCAATCCTTTGCGTTTTTCAATGCCCTATTGTACACTAATGAAATGTAAAGGTCGATACGCCATCGTGTGTTTCTCTTTGTTGTACAAGAGTTCGCTGGCGTTTCCGGCCAATTTAGCCAAGGAGTGATGGGTCTGCTGCTTTTTTTTATGAGTCTGGCGACCAGTCTGGTGTTGACGGGTGCAGTGCTTTTATTGCTCACCAAATGCCTGACGGTGAATTGGGAGCGTAAGAACAGGCATCCGGTCAGTTATCTTATGCCCGTTGTTCTGACTGTCATTCTGCTGTATTTGAGCCTCAGCATGACGGTGCCTCGCCTGCTGGATGCTATGTCTGTCGCGGCACAAACCTTTACGATAGAAGAAGTGGACCTCACAGATGAGGTGATCGGGCGCATGACACTTCAGACCAGTGGCAGGACGCTGCATTATAACCCGCGTCAGTTCAGCTTTGAATCCGGACAGAGCGTCCGGTTGAAATATACACCCAGAAGCCGATTCATATTTGAGGTGACCGAGATTGGACAAGAATAAAACCCAAACAATAACCCGCCCATCCCCCTTAACCTGCCCGGTTCAGGAACTTTCAGTTTCTGGAAGCCGCTATCGCCTGGTGGCCACCGACATTGATGGCACCTTGATTGATAGAGGCGGGCTTGTCTCTGTCGAAAACCTGGCCGCGATCGAAGCGCTGAGAGAATGTGGCGTCGCGTTTACCCTGGTGACCGGGCGGACCGACCGGCAGGCGCGCATCTATGTTAAGCAGCTGCAGGTGCGACTGCCGATCATCGCGTGCAATGGCGCTGTAATCCGTGATTGCGCGACCGATCAAGTCATCGCGAGCACACCGGTCGGCATAAAGGACGTAATGGTTCTCCACGATTACCTGAGCCGTCAGGGCCATGATTACATCTGCTATACGCCAGATACGGTCTATTATCCGGCCGGAAGCCGGCGTATTGAACTTTTTGTCCAGTATAATCGCCTGCAGGAACAACACGGTGAGCAGCCTATCACCTTGCTGCCGCTTACTGACAAGGTTCTGGCTGACAGCGCTGAGGACTTCGTTAAAATGCTGGCTGTCCTGCCGGATCCGGAAAAGATGGATGCTTTGCGTCGGTTACTGCAGGAAAAGACCACCTGTGTGGGGGAACAATCCGGTGACGTTGTGGTGGATATTATGAAAGCCGGTGTTTCCAAGGGGCGGGCACTTCAGCTGCTGGCCGACCGCCTGCATATTGCCATGGATCAGGTGGTTGCGCTGGGTGATCAGGAAAATGATATCAGCATGTTGCGTGTTGCCGGCCTGGGGGTCGCTATGGGAAATGCCATGCCCGCGGTCAAAGCGGCGGCTGATGTCGTGACGCTGGACCATGAACAGTCCGGGGTAGCCCAGGCGATCAGGCAGCATGTCTTGCCACAGTGCGCAAACGGGTAGGATGCTAACACAACGATCCCACAGGCTTATCGGCGCTTGCTCCTGTTGCGCAGGCTGTTTGACCGCGGAGCAAGCGTCTCAGCCTGTCAAACAGCAACACCTGAAAAGTCTACCCGCTGCGCGGGGCGGGAAAGTTGTGGTGCTAACCGTTAAAGCCTCAGAAGGCTCAATTCATTTGAACATAACATAATGGAAAGACAGGCAGTCATGCCTGCCTTTTTTTGCCTGTGTACGATTGTCGGGCGGCCAGACAGGCTGCATACTAAAAAGCAAAGGATCGGGAAACATCGGCATCTCAGTGTGCTTGCCTGCTGAAGGCAGGTTCAGAAGGGAGGTATGTGTCCGTCCGAAAAGCAGACTGGCGGGCACAGCGGCATGACACAGACACCGAATCAGTCCGCTCGATCGGTTGCTTATCATGATAATCAGGAAAAACTGGCTTTCTATGTCGCAGCCAACGACAGGGATATGCTGGGGAAAATCAACCAGCTGCTGGCCAGGAACGGTTGTGTGGGTTTTACAGATACCGCCGGGCGTGTCCATTACCTGATTGACGGGCGACGCGGCGTTCCCTATGCCTCCCGACGTATTTTGGAAACAACCGGGCAGATTCTTCGTGACAGGCAGCAGCAGGACAGTGAAACATGGAAATATTTCTATCAGGTGGTGGACAGGACACTGGCTACGCACGGGATCCGCTCCAAGCTTAATGGCTATCACTATTTGCGTTGTATTCTGCTGGCCGCAGGCCTGGGTGAAACCCAGATCAGACCAGTCAGCAAAACGGTTTATCCGCTGGTTGCCGAGCAGTATAAGGTGCGTGTCAGCCAGATCGAGAGGGATATCCGCTATGCCCTAAAAGGCAGTGACTTATATCGGCAGGGGCTGACACCGACGGCTTCGATATGCCGCCTGCACCTGGAAGCGGTTCGCGCTGTTGAACAAGAACAGCTTCGCTACCTGGCTTGTGAGCAGCAACCGGAATGTAAAGAAAAACCCTTCAGTATGACGGTGTCATCTGAAGGGTCTCATGTCACATATTAAGAACCAGGCCATCCACATCGACAGCTTTGCAGGCGCTGCTCAAGGCCAGTACGTCATCAGACGTTGACTTTGTCCTTCAAACCTTTTCCTGCTTTGAAAACAGGTGCTTTGGATGCAGGAATGCGGATCTCTTCTTTGGTGCTCGGATTACGGCCTTTGCGGGCGGCACGTTTGCGGACTTCAAATGTACCAAAGCCAACCAGCACGACTTTTTCTTCTTTGGTCAATGCATCGGTAATGGTATCAAGCATGGTGGTGATCGCGGCTTCGCTGTCTTTTTTGCTCAAGCGGGTAGCCTTGGCAACGGCGTCAATTAAATCAGTTTTATTCATGGGTATGGCCTCCTTTGGGCGGTTATTTCAAGGAATATTATGATACCAAGCAACACTAAGTGTCAAGGGATAACACCGCATAAATGCCTGATATTAGCGGAAATAGGGAAATATTCCTGATTTTGACGAGAAGAGTATCTTGAGATAAGATGTTTGAAGCAGCTTTAGTTGGCTTTAGCCGGTAAAGTGGTTAACGCCCGGGGGGACAATATATGAAATTAATCACCGCAAATAAAATTGAACAAACCGTTGCGTCGCTATGCCGGCAGGCCAATACCCGCCTGCCGGAAGACTTGCGCGCGGCTATTGTTCAAGCCGGACGACAGGAACGGACACCGGCCGGTCGGGCTGTTATGCAGGACCTGGCTGAGAATGCCCGTATCGCCTCTGAACTGGAGGTGCCAATATGCCAGGATACGGGTATGGTGGTGGTTTTCGTGGAAATTGGTCAGGATGTCACGGTGACCGGTGACTGGATCGAAACAGCCATTCAGCGCGGTGTAGCCCGAGGTTACCGCGAAGGGTATCTGCGTTATTCGGTCGTGTCGGATCCCTTGCAGCGGCAAAACACCGGTGACAACACACCGGCTGTCATCCATTACAGTATTGTCCAGGGGGATCAACTCCGCCTGGTGGTCGCACCAAAAGGATTTGGCAGCGAAAACATGAGTGCTGCCAGGATGCTCAGTCCGTCGGACGGGGAAGAAGGCATACGTCGATTTGTTCTGGAAACGGTTCAAGCAGCTGGACCGAATCCCTGCCCACCAGTTGTGATCGGTCTGGGCCTTGGCGGAACACTGGAAAAGGCAGCTCTGCTGGCCAAACAGGCGTTGCTCATTCCGGTCGGACAGACCAGTCCGTTGCCTCATCTGGCCAGACTGGGAGAGGAGCTACTCAAGGCGGTCAATAGCCTGGGGATTGGTCCAGGCGGCCTGGGTGGACAAACGACAGCCCTGGCCTTGCATATACTCAGCTACCCAACCCATATCGCGGGCTTGCCGGTGGTCATCAATATGAGCTGTCACGCGACCCGGCATGCGGAAGCGGTGCTGTGACGTGTCCCGACTGGAGGTTCCGGATGGATCAGGCTTTCAATAGAATCAAGATTACATTGCCCCTTAGTTCGCAGGATGCTGCCAGCCTGCGAACCGGTGACTTGCTGTCACTCAATGGGACCGTTTATACCGCCCGCGACGCGGCACATCAGCGTATGGCGGATCTTGTACAGCGGGGTGAGCCTCTGCCATTTCCACTGGAGGGGGCGGCTATTTATTATGCCGGACCTTGCCCGGCCAAACCAGGACAGGTGATCGGGTCAGCCGGACCAACAACCAGCGGCCGCATGGATGTCTATACGCCTCTGCTGCTGAAGCACGGCCTGCGTGTCATGATCGGTAAAGGGCTCAGAAATCCGGACGTCGTTGCGGCCATGCGACAGTATGGCGCAGTTTATCTGGGTGCCACAGGCGGTGCCGGAGCACTTCTGGCCCGTCATATCATAGCTTCTGAGCTGGTGGCATGGCCTGATCTGGGTCCAGAGGCCGTGCGTCGGCTGACTTTTGAGGCATTTCCTGCTGTCGTGCTGATTGACAGTCAGGGCAATGACTTGTATACAACCGGGCGCGAAGCTTATCTCAAAGAGATCAGACAAGAAAGCTGATGATAAAGGCAATACCTGGGGCATGTTTCCGAAGGCCATCTGGACTGGAGGCATATTGACAATGATTTATTTTGATACGCACTGTGATACTTTGCTGCATTTGACCAGTCATGAGGTGTCGCTGGCAGAAAACAACCTGCAGCTGGATCTGAAGCGCTTGCGAGGACTGGGACAGGCTGTGCAGGTTTTTGCGGCTTGTGTGTCACCGGCTTGCAGTCAGGGCGATGCCGCGCGCAGAGCTTTTGTTCTGATCGATCGTTATTGGAGGGAAATAGAGCGCTGGCCTGGCCTTGTAGCCCACTGCAACACCGGATCAGACATTGAACGCGCGCTGCGCGAAGGCAAAGTGGCTGCTTTGCTGTCCATCGAAGGTGGAGAAGCTCTGGTCGGTGACCTCTCCGCCTTGCGCATCTATTACCGCCTTGGTGTGCGCAGTCTGTGCCTGACCCATAACGCGCGCAATGAACTGGCTGACGGGGCATCGTTCAGTGATACCGGAGGTGGCCTGACTTCTCTGGGCCGTTCTGTGGTGGATGAGATGAACCGCCTGGGTATGTTGATCGATGTTTCGCACCTTGCAGTCAGAGGTTTCTGGGATGTGATCGAGGCGACCAGTCAACCGATCATCGCCTCACATTCTGACAGCCGGACGCTTTGTGACCATGTCAGAAACCTCACAGACAGCCAGCTGCTGGCGATCCGTGATCATGGCGGTGTGGTCGGCATCAACTATTATCCGCTTTTCCTTAATCACGACGGGCGGGCAACCCTGACTGACATCATCCGCCACCTTGAGTACATGGTTGCCCTGATGGGCGTTGACCATGTTGGTCTGGGCAGCGACTTTGACGGCATTCCCTGCTGGCCAGAAGATGTCTGTGATGTGACTGATGTCACGAAAATCATCGAGGCACTGACCCGCCTGAATTATAGCCGTGAGGACATCGAGAAAATCGCGGGCGGTAACTTTTTGCGACTGACAGGCACCATGGGCGTGATTCAATCTTGACAAGCAGCCGGCCTTCGATTACTATAATCAATGCATCTGCTGCGCCTGTGTAGCTCAGTTGGTAGAG
>LSQX01211777.1_pt2 | contig 33903 bp, 41 predicted proteins | sample 654561 | NCBI WGS metagenome assembly LSQX01 (sample SAMN04489861, study PRJNA283612) | anaerobic digester metagenome | isolation source: 4 biogas reactors fed with cattle manure at either 37C or 55C with and... | place: Denmark: Kongens Lyngby | collected 2014 | reverse complement strand
TTGAGGCGAGCATGGCCGACGTGTACCGCCGCTTTCCCCGCTTGCTGGAACGCAAAAATCAGACTGCCGGTTCGCTCTCGGGCGGCGAGCAGCAGATGCTCGCCATGGGCCGCGCACTCATGTCGAGGCCAACGCTGCTGATGCTTGATGAACCGTCCATGGGGCTCGCACCCATTCTGGTTGAACAGATCTTCGAACTGATTCGCGAATTGAACGAGGGCGGCACGACGATTTTGCTGGTCGAGCAGAATGCCCAGATGGCCCTCTCGATCGCCGACCGCGGCTATGTTCTGGAAACGGGCAGCATTGTGACAACGGCGAGCTGCGCCGATCTCCTCCATGACGAGCGCCTGATAAAAGCCTATCTAGGCGGTTGATCGCGCACGGTTCGGCACGCCTGAATTGTGGTAAAGTAAACGACAGTGAGGTGGAGATATGCCGTACCAACTTGTGATTGATCATGCCGTCAACGCCATCCGGGCAGCCGACAGCCGCACATTGTCAGCCGGCCTTATTCTGGGTTCCGGTCTCGGCGGATTTGCCGATACGCTCGAAAACCGTGTCACAGTCGACTACACGTCGATTCAGGACTTTCCTGTTTCAAAAGTCGAAGGCCATCAGAACCGCTTCGTCATCGGCGATGCGGACGGGCTGACCTATCTCGTCATGCAGGGTCGCTTCCACTACTATGAAGGTTATCCGCCTCAGATGCTCGGCATCGGCGTGCGCATCATGGCCGATCTCGGCATAAAGACGGCCGTCCTGACAAATGCTGCCGGAGCCGTTAATCCTACATTTCAGGCCGGTCAGCTGATGATGATTACGGATCACATCAACTACTCCGGCATGAATCCGCTCATCGGTGATAACAGCGCCCGCTACGGCACGCGCTTCCCCGACATGAGCACCGTTTATGACCACGGTATCATCACAGCCGTTCTGTCCAGGGCCAAGGATGCCCGTCTGCCCTTACAGCGGGGCGTGTACGGCATGCTGTCCGGTCCGAGCTTTGAAACGCCGGCCGAGATCCGCATGTTCGGGCGTCTCGGCATCGATGCGGTCGGCATGTCGACCGTACCCGAAGCCATCGTCGCAAAACACGCCGGTCTGCGGGTCGTCGGTATGTCCCTTCTGACCAACATGGCTGCCGGCATCGAAAGCGAACCGCTCTCGCACGAGGACGTCAATCGCATTGCCGCTCTGGCGGCAGAGGATGCAACGAAAGTACTTCGCCTGATTCTGAAAGCTGTCGACGAGGCTTAATCGGCAATATGGCGGAACGGCGTCAACGGAAACCACGCTTTGCCATTTATTTTATTCCGGGCATCCTGCTCGGTTTTCTGCTGTCATTCGCGCTTGGCTACGGCCTGATCTGGCAGTTTTTTGACGGCAGGCTGCCAACCAGTGCGCGCTTTTCCGGAGAGACAAGCGATACCACTGCACTGTTCACCAGCCCTGTGACCACCGCTGAACCGGTCGTCACAACCGAAACAGCAGCGCCCGAACCGACCGAGCCACCGGGAGAGACGCTGCCGCACGGGCTTCGCCCGGAATGGACGGCCGCACCGAGTGAATACGCCGGACTCGATCCCCTCGATGTGGAAAGCGACCGCATTGTTCCCCTCATGCATCCCGTGGATGATGACTATTTCAGTGACGCCGTGTTCATCGGCAACTCAATCGTGGGACTCCAGATGCTGGCAGGCACGATCGATACCGCAACCTACTACACCCGCCACAGCCTTCAGGTGGAATCTTACTTCACCCAGCCCATCCGCATCCAGGGCGGCGTTCAGGCATTGATTCCGGACGCACTTGAACAGTATCAGTACAAGAAGGTCTACCTGATGCTGGGCGTCAATGAAATGTCCTGGCCCAATCAGGATGTACTGGCAGACCTCTTTGACCGGGTGATCAAGAACATCGTTGAGACACAGCCGGACGCAATCATCTACGTGCAGTCGGTGCTGCCCGTTGAAGCGGAACTCGACCGGCTCGGCTACATACCGAACAACAAACTGGTTCAGCAGATGAACCGCACCATTCTCAGACTCTGCGAAGAGAACGGCGTCTGGTTCCTGAATTCGGCCGAAGCACTGTACGACGAAAACGGTGTACTGCCCGAAGGCAGTACGAGCGACGGCACGCATTTCGGCAGCGACACAGTGAAACGCTGGGATGATTATCTGCGCACGCATGCCATTCCGGCCGACATTTTGAATCCCTGATGCTGTTTTCCAGCATTCCGTTCCTGTTTTTCTTTTTGCCGGTCACATTGGCCGTTTATTATGTCGTGCCCAGAGCGGGGAAAAATGCCGTTTTGCTCTTCTTCTCCCTTGTCTTTTACGCCTGGGGCGAACCGGCCTTTGTCCTGCTCATGATTCTGTCCATTGCCGTCAACTGGTGGCTCGGTCTCCGGCTCGAACACGCGCGCGGCACTGACCATGCGAAACGGGCCAGAACATGGCTCGTCGCCGCGGTTATTTTCAATATCGGTCTGCTCGGCTTTTTCAAATACGCCGACTTCATTGCCGGCAATATCGCTGCGCTGACGGGAGCAGACATCAGTATGCCCGGCCTGCCGCTGCCAATCGGGATCAGTTTTTATACGTTTCAAATCTTGTCGTACGTGATCGATCTGTACTGGGGGCGTGTCTGGGTGCAAACGAACATCATTGACCTCGGCACGTATGTCGCTTTGTTCCCCCAGCTGATTGCCGGCCCGATCGTGCGCATCCGTGATGTGGCTGTGGCCCTGCGCGAGCGTCAGGAAACGTTCGCCATGTTCGCCGAAGGCATCAGCCGCTTTGTCACGGGACTTGCCAAGAAAGTGCTCCTGGCAAACTCGATCGGTGCCGTCTGGAGCGACATCCAGGCAATGCCCCTCGGTTCGCTGCCGGTTCTGACCGCCTGGACCGGCATTCTGTCCTTTGCGTTCCAGATATATTTCGACTTCTCCGCCTACTCCGACATGGCGATCGGCCTCGGACTCATGTTCGGCTTCCGCTTCAATGAAAACTTCGACTACCCGTACACCGCCGTCTCAATCACCGACTTCTGGCGCCGCTGGCACATCTCGCTTTCCTCATGGTTTCGCGAATATGTCTATATCCCTCTGGGCGGCAACCGGCGGGGACTGCCGCGTCAGGTTATGAACCTCTTCATCGTGTGGTTTCTGACCGGACTCTGGCATGGCGCGAACTGGAATTTTGTCCTCTGGGGCCTCTATTTCGCCGTGCTTTTGTTCATTGAAAAGGCATTTCTCGGCAAGCGGCTGGCGCGTCTGCCAAAGGCGCTGAACCGTTTGTACACGCTATTTTTCGTCATTATCAGCTGGGTTATTTTCTCGTTTGAAAGTGTCAGAGACATCGGCGCCTATATCGGCGCCATGTTCGGTTCGGCAGGCATTTTCGCGGATGCCGGATCAGGCTACCATCTCCTCTCAAACCTCGTCCTTTTCGCGGTTCTCATCGTCGCCTCGACACCGTGGCCGCGACTTTTCTTTTTCCGTCTGCGTGTCCGCTTGGATGAAACAGGCGGCCGCTGGCTCTTTGTCCTGCGTCTGGCGGCAGGCGGTGTTCTGCTTTTGCTCACAACGGCACATTTGGTCGACGCTGGCTTCAATCCATTCCTCTATTTCAGGTTTTAGGTGCACGATGAAACAGGATAACCGACTGAAATTCAGACATATCATCGCAACCGCCGGCTTCTGTCTTTTTTTGCTGGTCGGATTTTTGCTCCATCTCGCGACACCGGACCTTGCTTTTTCTGAAACGGAGAAACGCGCGCTTGAAGCGTTCACCCCGCCCCTGCCGGCTCAACTGGCGAGCGGGCGGTTTATGTCCTCCTTCGAACGGTACGCCAACGACCAGTTTCCGTTCCGGCCGTTTTTCGTCGGACTGAAGTCGGAATCCGAACGCCTGATCGGCAAGTTCGACAACGGACGTGTCTGGTTCGGCCGTGACGGCTATCTCTTTGAAAAGAAAACTGAAATGCCGGATCTGACATATCACGCGGAATTTTTGCGGGGCTTTGCATCTGTTCTGGAAGAAAAATATCCCGAAATGCGCCGCTTCCTGATGATTGCTCCGACTGCCACGGAAATCGTGCCGGATCGTCTGCCGCCTTTAACGCCGGCAATACCGCAAACCGAAACGCTGATATCCTGGTTTGACGATGCCGGCGACTATACAGTCGTCGACGTCGCGTCACGGCTGCAAGACGGCAATCGAGACGATTACTTTTACCGGAACGACCATCACTGGACGTCGGCCGGTGCACTGGCCGGATACCGGGCTTTTGCCAACGCGGCCGGCTTCACTGCCGACGAGTCCGTGAAACCCGTGACACTGGCCGACCGCTTCCTCGGCACCACCTATGCCAAAGCGGCAGTTTTCTTTCCCAAGCCGGATACACTCTCGATCTACCGGACGGACGGAGACGATCCGAACGATCGTGTCCGGATTTATGACGGCACAGGGACGCTTCTGCAGACCGGTCTTTACGACTATGAAAAACTTCTGTCATCTGACCCGTATCTCGTGTTCATCGGCCGGAATGACGACTATCTTCGCCTTGAGACGGACGCCGCCGGCAACAAAAGCCTTCTCCTCATCAAGGACAGTTATGCAAACAGCATGCTGCCCTTCCTGACGAAGGACTATAAAACGATCCACGTGATCGATCTGCGCTACTTCGGCAGCAGCCTGTCGGCCCTGATACAGAAAGAGGGGCCGATCGACGACACCCTCATCCTGTACAACTTTGTCACCTTTTCCGAAGATACGAACCTCTATCGCCTCCTGCGCTGACGCCAATCCCTCAGCAACACCCGAATGGAGATAATACCGGCACCGTTCAGGACAAGCAGTGTTCCGACCAGCGGCCACGTTTTGGCGTCTCCGGTGACGGGCAGCGGTACCTGTTTGTTCGTGATCTGGAGCTCGATGTCAGCCGTTTCACGGTCTGTCACCGTGAATGTCACCGGTTCGGCCTCAAAGTAGCCGACGGGCGGTTCGGCCTCCCGGCAGATGTAGTGGCCGGGAGGCAGTCCCAGTATTGTGAACCGGCCCGTCTCGTCTGTGACAAGATCCGGGCTGCCATCGCTGGCGGCGCGGCAGATGCCGTCTTCCTCCCTGAAAGTCAGCACATCGCCGCCCTCCCTCTCGATCGTGAAATGCACGCCGGAGAGACGGACATTCGTGTCAGCATCGATCTTAATAACGGAGATGCGGAGCGCATCGTTAAACCATTCGAGGCGATACGGCGAGTCCGCACCGTGTTCGCCTTTCAGATCGGCGAACCTCGCGTCATCTGCCAGACGAAAGCCCGGCGCGGCCGTCTCGACGATTTCGTAGAGTCCGGCGGGAAGTCCCTGAATGCGGGCCAGTCCATCCTCACCCGTAGTCACCTGCCGGCATTCGCTTCCGCCCATCCGGTAGACGCCGCCACCGGCATCCCGAAACGACAGCGGCTCACCGTCGAGACGAATTTCAAAGACCATGCCGGCGAGCGGCTCACCCGTTGCCCGATCCCTTTTGTCAATAATCATCTCAGTCGGTTCATTCTTGCAGGTGACAACCTGGACGGCCGACGTGTCGGCTACGATGAAGTCGAAGGGCTTCGCAATGACAAAGCCCGCCGGTGCCGACAACTCACGCACCGTGTACGTCTCCCCGGCAGTAAGCCGAGTCAGGCGACGGGCCGTCAGACCGGAATGCCAGATCGCAACAACCTGACCGCTTTCATTTTCGACGGTGAGGAGTGCGCCCGGCAGCACTCGTCCCAGCTCATCCGTCTTGAGAATATCGATAACAGTGGGTGCATTCGTCGCGTTGGTTTCGAGCAGCCGGCCTCCTGATTCTAAAACGACATGCTCAGTGTCCCGCCCAATCTCGAATGTCTGGGGCTGACTCGTGGCGTAACCGGGCGGCGGCACGATCTCAACCAGACGATAGACCCCGATGCCGAGCGTCAGATCCGTCCAGGCACGCCCCGTATTGTCCGTCACCAGCGCGTAAGGATCCACTGCATCGTCCCGGACAGGCACGCGCTCACCAGCCGCATCCAAAATTTCAAAACGTGCACCGGCAAGCGGCTGATCTGATTCGGCACACGTCTTCCTGACCTGGAGCTGGATCAGAATGCGTTCATTGGTGACATCAACCGTGATCAGCTCACCGTCCTTTTCAACCCGTACCTCCGTCTCAAACGGCTCGTCATAGAAAGCGGCCGGCCGATCGATTTCTCGAACGAGATAGCGGCCGTACGGTAATGCTTCCGATTCGGCAGAGCCGTCGGTTCCGGTAACGAGACGGGCAGCCTCCACGCCGTCCTCATCCAGTATGATGAATGCGGCACCGGCTATCGGCTGCCCGTTCCCGGCCTCCCTTTTCTCGATCCGGATTTGTCCCAGGATACGGCGATTGACGAATTCCTTCCTCACTTCAACGACGGGTGTCATCTGATCCCGATAGGTCAGCGATACACGGTGCACGGCATCATCAGGAACATAGCCTTCCGGTGCCTCTATTTCCGTTACCTCGTAGTTGCCGAGCGGCAGGTTTTCGAGCACGATGGCTCCTGTTTCATCGGTCTCGGCTGCGACGGCGAAATCACTCTCCGTGTGAGCCATGCGATAGCGTGCGCCGGAGAGCGGAACACCCGTCTCCTGATCGGACTTATGCAGCGCGATCGAGCCGGCGGCCATGTCGTTCATCACGTTAAGCGAAGCGGTCTCGCCGCAAGCCAGTTCGACCGCATGAACCGTCTGATCCAGCAGAAATGGTGCAGGCACACTTTCTTCGCGAACAAACCAGCCTCCCTGATCCGCTGCATCCGTGCCGCTCAGCACCGCCTGTCCTTCGGTATCAGTGGTCAGTGCAAGTGTATCGGCAAAGTCTTCAGACTGTGACAGCAGGAACACGGCACCGGGGATCGGGTTCCCATCCTCATCCGTCTTCTTCAGTTCAAACCGCCACGGCATGATGTCATTTTCAAACAGACATTCGACCGTCTCGCTGTCTTTCAGCTGAACGGAGCGGACAGTCGTATCGAGGACATACGGATGGGGCACGTGTGTTTCGCGGATGAAATACGAGTCACCGCCAGCGAGTGACAGTCCGTCCAGAACGAGTGTGCCGTCAGCCGCCGTTTCACCGCTTGCCGCGATGATTGCAAAATCTTCAGTGCGGCTGATCTCAAAGCGGGCTCCGGCAATGGTGCCGCCGTCCGCGCTCTTCTTTACGATGCAAAGCGTACCCTGTTCTTCCTCATTGGTGACGGCGATGACATTGACATCAGACATCTCCCCCGCCCGGACCGTGATGGTGCGAATCGTGGAATCGAGCCGATAACCGGGCGGTGCCTCGATTTCCTCCAGCAGATATTCGCCCGCCGGCAGCTGATCGATGCTGACGCCTTCGGAAGGTACCGTGAGATCCTGTCCGGTCCCATCCGGTGCGGTCAGGCGGAATACGGCACCGCCCAGCGGACTGCCGTCCGCTTTCTGCTTCGCCAGCGTGAAGCCGCCCGTCGTCACCACCGAGAGAGACAGAACGCTCTGACGCGGCGCATCGATTTTCGACTCAATCACAGCCTGTCTTCCCGGCGGCTGATAAAGAAGCGAAGTGCCCTGTTCGGCAACGCTCCGCTGCAGCACAACCTGTCCCGACTCGGCATCCGCCGCCGCCGTGAGCGTCAGCGTGCTGCCGGCTGCCGTCGCACTCACGCCGGACGGTGCCGACAAGACGTGATATTCCTGAAGTACGCCGTATTCGTCGATCACGTCGAGCGGCTGTCCGGCAGTGAGCCGGATCGTCTGACCGTGAAACGATGTGCGTGACATATAGGCTTGGATCTGGCTTTCAATACGCGCCTTGTACGCCTCGTATGCACTCATGGTGAATGCGTTGGCTCCACTGTAGTCAATGAGCTCCAGATTGGTATAGCCGATCGTTTCGTAGACAAACAGTTTGGTAAAGGCGACATCGAGCTTTGTTCTCCCCGTCAGCTCGAAACCGAACAGCGTGATAAGTCCGAGCCGGTTCAGCATTTCAGGGTTGTAAACTTCCGACGCCGGTATCGGATCAGGATAGATTTCGCCGTCTGCATTCATCTGATCGACCTGGACACAAAAGACCTCGCGCCCGTCCAGCCGCAGTCTCGAAATCGGCTGGCTCACGTCTCCCACGTGCGATGTGAGACTAAATCTCCACTCGGGATAGATGTCCTGCTGCAGAACGGCCGCCTCAGCCCTGACAGGATGTAGCTGCAGGCTGAGGACGGCGGCAAGCAGCATGGCGATGATCATCTGTACCGACTGTCTGCCCGTTGATCTCTTGTGTTTTGTCATAGTCACCTCCCTGACGCTTTTTCAGCGTAGGCAAGCAACACGCTTCTGCCTGCATGAACCAGGTGTCAGGGAGCGCCAATACATGACGGCAGCGGCCTTTACTTTGCTATACTTCCCATATGCTCACTTGGTTTTACAAACGGCTGATCCCGAACTGGGATCAATATAACGACCCGCGCGTGAGGCGGCTGTACGGCATGTACACCGGTTCGTTCGGGCTTGCCGTGAACATTCTTCTGGCAGCGGGAAAGATTTTCATTGGGTGGCTGTCCGGCAGCGCGGCGATCACGGCAGACGGTTTCAATAACTTTGCAGACAGCGCCGCGTCCATTGTCTCCCTCATCAGTTTTCGCATGGCGACCAAGCCGGCGGACCGCGAGCACCCCTTCGGGCACGCCCGGATTGAGTATGTCGGTGCAACCGTCGTCGGTCTGTTCACCCTGCTGATCGCCTGGGAAATGGGCAAGCGGGCATTCAACCAGATTATCAGCCCGGAACCGGTTCGGTTTTCCTGGGTTTTCGTCGCCATTCTGGCTGTTTCGATGGTCCTGAAGCTCGCGCTTTATGCGGTCAATCGGAAAACGGGAGCAATCATCGACTCGCAGGTGATGCGTGCGACGGCGATCGACAGTCTCTCCGATGTCGCTGCAACCGCGGCCGTTCTGATCAGTCTCATCGCCGGCCGCGTGACGGCCCTGCCGGTCGACGGCATCATCTCGCTTCTCGTTTCGCTCTTCATAGTCAGGGCCGGTATCGGGATTCTGAAGGACACGATCAATGCCCTGATCGGCGAACGGCCGGATCAGGCGCTGGAAGAAAGAATTCTGGCATACATCCGCAGCAACCCGAACGTCCTCGGCGTTCACGATCTCGTCGTTCACGACTATGGCTCGGGCCGTACCTTTACCTCGGCTCACGTCGAGGTCGATGCCGGCAGGGACATCATCGAACTGCACGAAGCGATTGACGCGATCGAGCGGAAGCTTGCCGAACAGGAAGGCATTTCACTCGTCCTCCACATGGACCCCATTGTGCTGGACGATCCTCAGCTGAATGCCTTGCGGGACGAGGTCGATGCCCTTGTCCGCGGCATGGATCCGGATTTTTCCATGCACGATTTTCGCGTCGTGCCCGGACGCGATCACACAAATCTCATTTTTGACGTGGTTGTACCGCCCGAATATCCGCTGACGGATGAAACGCTGAAATCACGAATCGATCGTCAAATCCGCGAGATCGATCCGCATTATTACACGGTCATTGTCTTTGACCGCACCTATTCCGCACTGCCGTCCAACGAAATCCGGCGCTGACATGCGCCTTTACTGCTTTTTTGCCAGCACGAGATCCTGCAATATATCCCGCGAAAGTTTTTGCCACGTATTTTTCGACGTCAGTGCCGACACGATTTCACCCGCAAAGAAGATTGTCGTGGCCGGACCGCGCGACGTGATGATGTGTCCGTCCGTATGGGCCAGACGGTCGGTATACGCGGCGTAGCTCAGCTCATTTTCAAAGCCGGGGTAAGACGTGCCGGTTCTGCCCTGCAAGATCCCTGCGGCCTCGAGCACCGTCGGTCCGGCACAGATGGCCGCAATCAGGTGTTTTGCCTGATCCATCCGGCGGATGAACGCCGTCACGCGCCTGTCTTCGCGCAGGTTCTTCGCACCTGTGCCGCCGCCCGGGATGATCACGGCATCGGGCAGTTCCATCTCCTCATCGAACAGTTCATCAGCGCGCACCAGAACATCGCTCTGAGAGCGCACATCAATCGCGGCGGTGGCAGCAGTCGTTACTCTGACTTCTGCGCGCCGCAGGTAATCAACGACGGTCATGGCCTCCACCAGCTCAAAACCGTCGGCCAGCAAGACAATTGCGTGTTTCATGATTCGTCCGCCTTTCGTCGTTTGCCCTAATCTTATCACGGTCCGAACGGCCCGGATATTCAATTGCCCAGAGACTCAGGCGTCATTTCGGCATTTCGAGTATAATTTTGATCAAGGATGCCAGTCTTGTCGATCAGGCAGTATGGGCGTTCAAATCCCAATTATCTGAGGGGGCATCATGCGCATACTCGTTATCAATCCGGGGGCAACCTCAACGAAGGTTGCCGTGTATTCGGAGCACGGCGCAGTGCATCAGGCAGTGATCGATCACGCGTACGACGCCATCAGGGCGTTTCATCATGTCAACGACCAGATCGAGTACCGTCTCGGCGCAATCACGGACTGGCTCCGATCCGTCGGGGTGAATCTGGACGAACTGGATGGTTTTTCAGGCCGTGGCGGTCTGATCCGCCACGTCGAGAGCGGCACGTATGAAGTCAATGATGCAGCCGTTGCCGATGCCCTGAGCAGCAGCCGGCAGCATCCGGCCAATCTGGGCATCGTGCTGGCCGCCCGACTGGCAGCTCAATGCGGCAAAAAGGCATTCTTTACAGATCCCGTATCAACCGACGAATGGCCGGATTTTGTTCATCTCTCCGGCTTTGCGCCGGTCGACCGCGCCTGCTATTTTCATGCCCTGAACCAGAAGGCGATGGCAAAAAAAGCGGCAAAGATACTGGACATCCCGTATGAGAATGCACGTCTGATCGTCATTCACATGGGCGGCGGCATCTCGGTCGGCGCACATCTTGCCGGGCGTGTCGTTGATGTCTTCAACGTCATGGATGAGGGGGGCTTTTCGCTGAACCGCTCCGGCAGCATCCCCGTTGCTGGACTCGTCAGCTATTGCTTCTCCGGTCTGCCCGAAGCGGAAGTCAAGCGGCAGATCCAGACCCGGGGCGGCTTTTTGTCATATCTTGACACGCAGGATTTTCGTGAGATCGAAGCACGTTTGAAATCGGAAGACAAAAAAGCCGGGCAGGTTTACGCAGCCTTTATCTGGCAGCTGACAAAGGATGTCGGCGCCATGGCAGCCGTCATGAGCTTCAGGGTCGACGGCGTGGTCCTGACGGGCGGCATGGCCCATTCCGACATGCTGAGACAGAATCTGACGGAGCGTCTCGAAAATCTGGCTCCCATCATCCCCCTGCCGGGTGAATGCGAAATGGAAGCCCTGGCCGAAGGTGCGCTCGACGCCCTGAAATATGGCGCAAAAACGTATGACAGCTGACGCCCGACCCAATTTCAGTGATCTGGAAGCAGCGGCGGCGGGAAGACATGCCGTGATCGCTGTCGCCGCCGCACATGATCCGGAAGTTCTGGCTGCCGTGCGTGACGCGCACGACATGTTTGGCACTGAAGCGATCCTCTTCGGACAGACAGCACGCATGGACAGTCTGCCCGCGATGGCCGGCATTACCCGCATTGATACACCGGACGACGAGACATCGGCTGCCTTGGCGGTTGAAGCCTGCAGGGGCGGTGCCGCGTCAATCCTCATGAAAGGCAATCTGCCGACCGGCACACTCATGCGCGCCGCGCTGGCCCGTGATACCGGTCTTCGCTCCGACGGGCTGCTGAGCCACGTGATGTTTTATGCACCGCCGCGCTATGGAAAACTTCTGGCCTTGACAGACGGCGGCTTGAATCCGTTCCCCGATCTGGCACAAAAGAAGCAGATTCTGCTGAATGCACTGACTTTGATGAGGCGGCTCGGCTGGACTGACATCAATGTCTCGATCGTGGCCGCGGCCGAACAGGTCAACCCCAATATTCGGTCGATGGTCGACGCCGAGTGGCTGGCCGCTCAGCCCGACTGGGACGCCTGCAGTGCGCATGTAATCGGTCCGGTCGGCCTTGATCTGGCCGTGTCGGAAGCCGCTGCGGCAGCCAAGCATTACACGGGCGAAGGCGCCGGCAAAGCCGATCTTCTGCTCGTTCCCAACTATGAAGTCGGCAACGGAATCGGCAAAACACTGACCTGGTTCGGCGAGGCCGAATCCGCCGGCCTGATCGTCGGTGCCACGGTCCCGATCGTGCTGGTGTCACGATCCGATGACCATATTGCCAAAAGACGTTCCATCGCGCTCGCCATGGCGGCGTCAGCTAATGACATGGAGGATAATCGATGAAATCACTTTGGTCCGGCAATGAAGCAACAGCCCGGGGTATTTATGAAGCCGGCGTCAGCGTCGGCTCGGCATATCCGGGAACGCCCTCAACCGAAATATTTGAATCACTCGAGCAGTACCCGGACGTGTACTGCGAATGGGCGCCAAACGAGAAGGTCGCACTGGAGGTCGCCTACGGCGCCGCGGTCGGCGGTGTGCGTGCCGTCACCGCGATGAAGCATGTCGGCCTGAACGTTGCGGCTGACCCGCTGTTTACGGCTTCCTACAATGGCGTACGCGGCGGTTTTGTGGTGATCACGGCCGATGATCCGTCGATGCATTCATCGCAGAATGAACAGGACAACCGCCATTACGCAAAAGCGGCAAAAATACCGATGTTCGAACCGTCGGACAGTGAGGACAGCCTGCTGATGATGAAAGAGGCGTTCCGACTGTCCGAGCAGTACGATACACCGGTCCTATTTCGCACAACCACGCGCGTCTGTCACTCAAAGTCCATTGTCGAGGCGGGCGAGCGCGAAACCGTAGAGGCAAAACCGTACGAAAAAGACACGGCCAAATACATCATGACGCCGGCCAATGCCTATGCCAGACGACCCTTTGTTGAGGAACGCACCCGTCGGCTGATGCAGTACGCCGAGACCACGCCGTTCAACCGCACGGAAATGAACGGCACGAAAATCGGCGTCATCACGTCGGGCATTGCCTACCACTATGCGAAGGAAGTGTTTCCGGCAGATGCATCGTTTCTGAAACTCGGTTTCACCTGCCCGATGCCGCCGGAGAAAATCCGCGCCTTCGCAGCCGCCGTGGACACGCTTTACGTAATCGAGGAACTTGATCCGTTTATCGAGACGTTTGTGCGCACGCTTGGACTCGACTGCATCGGCAAACCGACTGTCCCCGAGATGTACGAGCTGAACCCGGAGCGCCTCCGCGAAGCGCTGTTCGGCACTAAGCCGGCGTATCAGACACTGCCGGAAAAGCATGTGGCCCGGCCGCCCGCACTGTGTCCCGGCTGTCCTCACCGCGGTCTGTTCGTCACGCTGAAGAAATTCAAAAATGCAATCGTCACCGGAGATATCGGCTGCTATACACTCGGTGCCGCTCCGCCGCTGGAGTCCATCGACTGTATCGTCTGCATGGGCGGCGGATTCACGCTCGCGCAGGGACTTGCCAAAGCATTCGATGCATCCGGCCGGGACGACCGCGTCATCTTCGGCCTCGTCGGCGATTCCACCTTTTTCCACAGCGGCGTGACCGGCGCAGTTGAAATGATCTACAACCGTGCCAGAACAAAAATCGTCCCGATCGTCCTCGATAACAACACGACATCGATGACCGGCCAGCAGGAGAATCCAGGAACGGGCATGCGCATGCGCGGCGAAGTCGCGCAGGTCGTCCCAATCGAGCGCGTGCTGGAGGCAATCGGCTTTGCGGTCATCGTCGTCGATCCGCAGGATTTGGACAAGATGAAAGCCGCCTGCGATGAAGCGGTAAAAAGCGAGGCGCCGACGGCTATCGTCACCCGGCGTCCCTGTGTCCTGATCAAGCGACTCAGGAAAGAGCGGCGCCGCTGTATCGTCGACCGCGAGCAATGCCGCAAATGCAAGCGCTGCCTCTCCGTCGGCTGTCCGGCAATATTCTTCAAGGATGGTGCCTCGTTCATCGATCAGACACTCTGTGTCGGCTGCACCGTCTGTTTGCAAGTCTGCCCATTCGACGTGATAAAAATGGCCCCGCTGGAGGTAAAAGCATGAGTGATGTAACTTCAATCGTTCTGATCGGTGTCGGCGGTCAGGGGACAATCCTCGTCTCCAAAATACTGACGCATGCGCTCATGTCACACGGTTACGATGTCAAAATGAGCGAGGTGCACGGCATGGCTCAGCGCGGCGGCAGCGTCTCAACGCAGGTTCGCTTCGGCAAAAAGGTCCATTCCCCGCTGGTCGGAAAAGGAGAAGCCGATATCCTGGTCGCCTTTGAGAAAATGGAAGCAGCGAGAGGCCTTGGCTGCCTGAAGCAAGACGGCATCCTCATCGTCAATGATTTTGAGATTGTGCCGCTTCCGGTCGCCGCCGGCCGCGTGCCCTATCCGGACGGCATACTGGATGCGCTGAGCGACAAAGTGCGAACGATCGCTTTCGATGCCGCAGGCACGGCCGAAGCATTGGGACAGACGCGCGCGATGAATGTGGTTCTGCTCGGTGCACTCGTCGAAGCGCTCAGCCTCGAAGCGCTGAACGTGCGTGATTCAGTCGCCGAGCTGGTCCCCGAAGCCTCACGCGAAGTCAATCTGCTGGCGTTTGATGCGGGACGCGACATGGCGAGGGCACGTTTATGATCAATCCGGACATGCTGAAGCTCGGATCAACCCGCTCGGGTATTCGCGAATTGTTTGAATTTGCACAGGAGCGTGCCAGAATCGTCGGAGCGGACAATGTGTTCGACTTCTCGATCGGCAATCCGAGCGTGGCTTCCCCGCCCGCTGTGACGGACGCCATCCGCTCGCTGCTGACGGAAGACCCCGTCCTCATCCACGGATACACATCAGCTCAGGGTCTGCTTTCCACTCGGAAAGCCATTGCCTCGCACCTTCACAAGGTGCATGGCGTGCAGGCTGCGCCGGAAGACATCATCATGACGTGCGGAGCAGCGGCGGGCGTTACGATGACGATTCGCGCGCTCACCACGGGGCGTGACGATGAATTTCTGGTTCAGGCCCCGTATTTCGCCGAATACAGTGTCTTTGTTCCGGCGCAGGGCGGCAGACTCGTTACGATCGCGCCGGATTTCAGCACATTTGACCTGAATCTTCCGGCCATCGAGCAGGCGATCACGAAAAATACGAAGGCCGTGCTGCTCAATTCGCCGAACAATCCGTCCGGACACGTCTCCACCCGCGGCACGCTGGACAAGCTGGCCGCCATATTGAGCCGAAAAGCAGACGAGTTTGGTCATCCGATCTTCATTGTTTCGGACGAGCCGTACCGTGAACTCGTCTACGGTGATATCGATGTCCCGTATCTGCCGAACGTGTATGCCAACTCGATCGTTTGCTATTCCTATTCCAAGTCGCTCTCCCTGCCCGGTGAGCGGATCGGGTATGTCTACGTACCCCAGTCGGCGGCCATGGCAAACCAGCTGGTGCCGGCTATTCTGGGAAGCGCCCGGGCGATGGGCTACGTGTGTGCGCCGTCCTTGTTCCAGCGCGTGATTGAGCGCACCGTCGATGTCCTGCCCGACCTGGCGACGTACACGGAAAACCGTGCTCTCCTGTCAGACGGTCTGAAAGCCATCGGGTACGAGGTGGTTGAGCCGGATGGCGCGTTTTATCTGTTTGTCAAAGCGCCAAACGATGACGCCGCTGCCTTTTCCGCACTGGCCAAACAGGACGACGTGCTGGTCGTGCCGGGAGATGCCTTTGGCTGTCCCGGTTATCTCCGCATTTCCTACTGCGTAAAGCGCGCAACGATTGAACGGGCCCTGCCGCGTTTTGCCCGCCTCTTCGAGAAAAGCACAGCGCCGTAAATACCAAAAAGGAGCTCCCCCGGGAGCTCCCGCAAAAAAGGCACCGTTTCCGATGCCCCTTCGTTTCGATTTATACAGGGTTGCCCTGCAACGATCGAAGCCGAATACTTACCAGGACGAACCTTCCTCGTAACGGTTGGTGTTCTGGCGGCGATTCTGCTTACGGCGTCTGCGGCACTCAGGGCAGCGCATGGGCTCGTTTTCGAATCCTTTTTCCTTGTAGAATTCCTGTTCGCCTTCGCTGAACACGAACTCGGCTCCGCAGTCCTTACAGGACAGTGTTTTGTCAGGCATCTCGTATGCCTCCTTCAATGATTTGGTTCAAGATCCTTACCCCAGCTGACCTTGGAATCTCTCCTGCATCTAGGCATTCGAGTCGAGAAGATAGTGTCGGTTTGATTTGATCCAGTAACATACTATCACTTGCGAGTCAACTTTGTAAAGCAAGAAAATCTCGCATTATCAGTGCTTTCCCGCTAGTCCCCGTTCAGCCGGAGCAAGTGGTCGCGAAGATCCCACAATTTCTGCGAGAGGTCGACGTAATAGACCTGAGGGTTTTCAAAGCGCTTGACCGAATCCCAAAGCGTTGCCAGCTCACGCCGGCAATAGGCGCGAATCGATTCGATATCACGGCGTTTGTACACACACTGTCCCTTGAGGAAGACCGGTTCAAGCAGACGCCGTATCGTGTAGTTTTCAACCGTTTTCCGCTTCCATGTGTGGTTCGGGTCAAACAGCACATACGGTTTCGTTTCGTCGATGACTTCGTCAGCCAGCGTGATCAGATCGGCGAGGGCATCGCCCGTTTCTTTGTCGAAGAAACGCCAGACTTCCTTATTCGCCGGACTCGTCACTTTCGCAGGATTATCAGAAATTTTCATGCGCGGGTGTTCAATGCCTCCTTTTTCAATCGAGGCAAGTTTGTACACTCCGCCGAAAACCGGTTCGGCTTTCGAGGTAATCAGGCGTTCGCCAACACCGAACACATCGATTTTGGCTCCCTGTATCAGCAGCTCCCGGATCAGTTCCTCATCGATCGAGCTTGAAGCCGTGATCTGGCAATCCGAAAGCCCCGCCTCATCGAGCATGATGCGCGCCTGCTGCGACAGGTAAGTCAGGTCCCCCGAATCGATGCGAATCCCCTTCAGGCGGCTGCCCCTGGGGATTAACACTTCTTTGGCGGTGCGGATGGCGTTCGGCACACCGCTCTTCAGCGTATTGTACGTGTCGACCAGAAGAACCGTGGCATCGGGAAACGTCTCGGCATACGCCTTGAATGACTCGTATTCGCTGTCAAACGACTGCACCCAGCTGTGCGCCATGGTGCCGAGGCTCGGAATGCCAAACTGTTCGGACGCGATCGTGCATGACGTTCCGGCCACTCCGGCAATATATGCCGCCCGGGCACCGAGGACTGACGCATCGTACCCTTGAGCGCGGCGTGCGCCGAACTCGAGTATCGGCCGACCTTCGGCCGCTCGCACGATACGAGACGACTTGGTTGCAATCAGACTCTGGTGATTGATCGTGACGAGCAGCATCGTCTCGATCATTTGTGCCTGGGGCAGCGGCCCGCGCACTTTCACAATCGGTTCGCGCGGGAATATCGGCGTGCCTTCAGGCACGCACCAGACGTCACAGGCAAACGAGAAATTTCGCAGGTAATCGAGGTATTCTTCGCTGAACAAGTTTCTTTCTCTGAGAAACTGAAGATTATCTTCGGTGAACTCAAGGTCAACAAGATAATCGATCATCTGCTCGACCCCGGCCATGATCGCATAACCGCCCGATTCCGGCACATCGCGGAAAAACAGGTCGAACGTCGCGATCGCATCTGCCATACCGTGTTTCAGGTAGCCGTTGCCCATGGTCAGCTCATAGAAATCCGTGAGCATGGTCATATTCGTCCGTTCGTTCCAGTGCTGTTCGTTCATGACTTTGTCACTCCTTAACGTCCCGCCAGAAGAGATGATATTCCATCATCCCCGAACAGCGGCCGATCATAGTAGACGCGCTCGAGACAGAGCCCGTGCGCGGGCATGGTCGGTCCCAAACCGATCCGCTGTTTTGCCTCAATCAGGCGGCACATGGCATCCAGTTCAAGACGGCCTGTTCCGGCAAGCAATACTGTACCCACTATTATACGCACCATGTGATAGAGGAAGCCATCACCTTTGATTCGAAAGCAAATCCGCGATCCAGTCGCATCAGCCGAAGCCGAAACAATCCGTCGTACCGGCCGCCTGGTCGGACTCCCCTGATCCATCAGTGCGGTAAAGTCCCGTTCGCCTTCCAGAAGCGAAAGCGCTTTTTGGATGCGGACCAGATCAACATCGGCCGGCTTGTGCGCCGTCATATGACGTTCCAGAACGGGCCGCACAGGCCCTGTCTCGAGCCGGTAGGTATAAAGCTTGCCCCGCGCGCCATAGCGTGCGTGGAAGCTGTCCGGAACTGCTACGGCAGTGACGACGGCAAGTCCTTCCGGCAGGCGGCTGTTTACGGCCAGCCGCACCTGATCGTCCGTCAGCGTCCTTGCCGTATCGAACATAACGATCTGACCGCGGGCATGGACGCCGGCATCCGTTCGGCTTGCACCTGTCGTCCGAATCAGTTCTCCAAACAGCCCGTGCCATGTTTCTTCCAGCGTCTGCTGCACCGACGGCGCATTTTTCTGGCGCTGCCAGCCGGAAAAAAGGCTGCCGTCATATGTCAGTTTCAGCGCACGTTTCACGGCCGCTGACGATCGTCCAGATTGTCCATGGCAAACATCGCCGCCCCGACGATTCCCGCGTCATTGCCGAGGATGGCGGCCGTTATCGTCGGCGGTTCCACTTCAGGCAGGATAAATGCTTCCTGCAAAGCAATGCCGGCCACGGCCTCGATAAAGGCCTGCCCCTGATGCGAAATGCCGCCGCCCAGAATGATGCGCTCAGGATTGAGAGCATTGATATAGTTTGCCAGCGCTTCCCCGACATGGCGCTGATACCGTGCCACGACACCTGCGGCAACAGGACAGCCGGCCTCTGCCAGTTCATAGGGTGTATGGCCGGTGACTTTGTCAGCCGACATAACGGCGCGTCCCAGCATTGAGTCCGGCTCGGCCGCGGCCGCTTCCTTTGTCTGGCGAATCAGAGCCGGGGCTGAACAGTATGACTCGATGCAGCCTCTTCGCCCGCACGTGCAGGGCACGCCGTTCTCCACCAGCACAACGTGCCCGAGTTCACAGCCGGCGCCGTTAAAGCCGCTGTAAACGCGGTCATTCAGGACGACGCCGCCGCCCACTCCCGTGCCGAGCGTGACCGTCAGTGAACTCTCTGCGCCTTTGCCGGCACCGATCCTGCTCTCGGCCAGAGCCGCCAGATTCGCATCGTTTCCGATGGTAACCGGAACGTGCAGGCGTGATTCCAGATAAGCGGCAGCATCGAGGTTGATAAAAGGCAGATTGAAGGCGCGTACGATTGTTCGTCTTGCCTTGTCGATCACGCCCGGAGAACCGACGCCGGCAGCCAAAACGTTGTCCGACCGGCTGCCGATCTCTTTGTTCAGTGTTTCCAGCTGTGCCAGTACACTGTCAAGAATGGCTTCACCCGATCGTTCGCCGGCCAGTGTTTTCTGACTGCTGCGCGCGAGAATTTGCCCCGCTTCATCGACAATGCCGGTTTTGACATTCGTGCCGCCAATATCAATACCATAAAACAAACGCATATCGCCCTCCCGGGACGCCCGTCGATTGTTAAAACGGCACACGAATAAACGTCGGTCCAATAAAAACAAGGGCGCCAATCAATGCGACCATTATACTAAAGACGATGTCGTCCGGCCGAATTTTCATCACACGGAAGCGCGTTCGGCCGTCACCGCCGTGATAGCAGCGCGCCTCCATCGCGGTGGCCAGATCATCAGCCCGGCGAAACGCCGAAATGAAGAGCGGAATCAATATTGAGATAAGGCCTCTGGCCTTCCTGATCGGGCCGCCCGCATCGTAGTCGGCACCGCGGGATGACTGCGCCTTCATGATCTTCTCTGCTTCATCCAGCAAGGTCGGCACAAAGCGCAGTGCAATCGACATCATCATCGCCATTTCGTGCACCGGAAACTTCAGCCGATTCAGAGGCGAAAGCAACCGTTCCATTGCGTCGGCAATCAGAATGGGCGTTGTCGTCAGGGTGAGAAAAAGTGTCGTATTCATCACGAGAAGACTCAGGCGAAACAGCGTCTTGATTCCGCTCATCAAGCCGAGCAGCGTGATATCAAGACCAAGAAACGACACAAGCGGCTCGCCCTCTCCTGAAAAGATATTAAGAATAAAGGCAAAGATCAGCAGAAACAAAATCGGCCGGATGCTCTTCAATATATCTTTCAGCGGCACCTCGGCCAGGCGGATGAAAACCGCGGTCACCACCGTGACCAGCGCAATCTGCCAGCTATCCCGGGACAAGAGAGAAACGACCATCATGAACAGCGAAATAACCAGTTTGAAACGCGGGTCGAGCTTATGGATGAATGAACTGCCCTGCACATAGCGACCGAGTGATATTTTACGCGCCATGCTGGGCCTCCCCGGCTGCACCGAGCAAAGCTGCCGCCGCCCGGTCTGCCTCGAAACAGTCTGTGTGCAATTCGGGATACACACCTTCAAACGCCTGCAGAAAACGCATCGTGCGAGGCACCTCAAGACCGGCCTGCTGCAGCCGGACCTCGTCCGTAAATACTTCAGCCGGCGTGCCGAGACCGTGAAGGCGGCCATTATTCAGAACCAGAATTCGATCCGCCACGCGGGCGATGTCGTCCATGTTGTGTGAGACGATCAATATCGTCACGCCCTGGTCGCGGAGGCGCACCGCATCATTCAGGATCTCCGCCTTCCCCTGCGGATCGAGACCGGCAGCCGGTTCGTCCAGCACCAGGATATCGGGACGCATCACCAGAATGCCCGCGATCGCCGCGCGGCGTTTCTGGCCGCCTGACAGTTCAAAAGGCGAGCGGCTCAGCAGCTCGGAGGACAATCCGACCCGTTCAGCCGCCTCGAGCACGCGCAGATCAATTTCCTCCGGCGTGAGTTTTTGTCCCTGCAGGCCGAAGGCAATATCTTTGGCAACCGTTTCCTCAAACAGCTGATGTTCGGGATACTGAAACAATAGTCCCAGCTGACGTCGGATCTGCCGGATGTTTTTATTGACGGACGCATCCAGGCCGAGCACTTGAACCTTGCCGGCCGGCGGCCGAAGGAGTGCATTCAGATGCTGGATCAGCGTTGATTTGCCGGACCCGCTGTGCCCGACAATACCGAGCAGCTCGCCGCGTCTGACCGTAAAGGATACGTCGTCAAGCGCTTGAGCAGACGGGTCGTTTGCATCGTAGGTATAGGACAGATGACTGACCTCAATCAGCGTATCGCCCGGTTCGCGTGTCAGCCTCGCCCGTCGGCCGGCGGCGCTCTTCACCGTGCCTGCAGCCTTTTCAAGCCGCCACTGCACGGCGTCTACCGCGTCGGCAAAGGAGAAGGCCTCGCCCGGTGCCAGCGGCAACCCGGTATGTTTCGCGATACAGGATGCGATTTCGATATGACGCGGCACATCAAGCCCAAGTCCGATGACCGTGTCGGACTGGTCAAATACCCCTTGCGGCGTGCCTTCCAGTGCGACACGTCCGTCATCGATAACATAGACGTAATCGGCCAGCAGCACTTCTTCCATGTTGTGCGTGATATTGACGACGGTCAGATTGCGATCCTGTCGCAGCTGCTCAACGAGACGCAGGAATTCAGCCGCACTTTCAGGATCGAGCATGGCGGTCGCCTCGTCGAGAATGAGGCAATGCGGCTGCATAGCCAGCGCACCGGCAATTGCAAGCTTCTGCTTCTGTCCGCCGGACAGTTCATGCGGGGCGCGCGTGCGCAAATGAGAAAGTCCAGCGGCAGCAAGCGCCTGATCAACGGCCTTGACCATGCGCTCGTAAGGCATGCCGAGATTTTCGGGGCCAAACGCCACATCTTCTTCTACCGTTGTGCCGATGATCTGGTTGTCCGGGTTCTGAAACACCATGCCGCACTGACGGCGCACAAGGTAAATCGATTCGTCATCAAGCGGCCGGACACCGCCAACTTCGACGACGCCGTCGCGAACCAGAAGAAGCGCGTTAATCAGGCGCGCAACCGTTGACTTGCCGGAGCCGTTGCGGCCCAGGACCGCAACATGGCTGCCGCGGCCGACTGCCAGGCTGATATCCCGGACAGCATGCACTTCCTGAGGCAAGTCCTCATCATAAATGAAGCTGGCCTTGTCAAAGCGAATCATCCTGCTCATCAATCCCGGTCGAAAAAAAACCGGCTGCCGCCGGTTTCGTTAGCTTTTTTCCTAGACCAGCTCAAGAAGAACCATGTCGGCCGCATCACCGCGTCTCGGCCCGATCTTGATTATCCTGGTGTAGCCGCCCTGGCGATTCCGGTATTTTGGCGCGATGTCACTGAACAGATAGTTCACCGAGTTGACGCGCTTGCCGTCCGCCGTATGATGCTCGTAAAGCACTTTCATGATTTCACGTCGTGCTGCCAGACGCGACGGTTTATCGACCTGCACCTGTTTCGTCTTGAGTTCACGTTCGACGACGTCGTACTTCGCGCCATTTTTCGAGGTAGCCGAGCGCAGTATTTTTCTGCCTTTGGCATCCAGCTTGGCGGAGGAGACAGGTACTTCCTTCAGCGTGAAATTATCTTGTTCGCGCACGGCTGCCGTGATCAGCTTTTCCGCGATGCGACGCACTTCCTTGGCTCTCGTATCGGTCGTCTGAACCTTGCCGTTTACGATCAGGGACGTCACAAGACCGCGCAGCATCGCATGGCGCTGGTCGGATGTACGACCGAGTTTTCTATATCCACCCATTATGTTTGCCTCCTAAATCTGCTCGTCGGCATCCGCCAACGTCAGACCCATTTCATCCAATTTTAAAACCACTTCCTCGAGTGATTTCTTGCCGAGGTTTCTTACCTTCATCATGTCGGCTTCCGACTTCGCGACAAGATCCGCCACCTCATTGATGGCGGCGCGCTTCAGGCAGTTGTAAGTGCGCACGGTAAACCCCAGATCTTCGATCGGAGTCGCCAGGAGCTCGCGATTGCCGTCATGACCGGGATTGCTCACGCTCTTGGTTTCTATCGGCGCGTTCGAAACGCTGGTAAACAAGCCGAGATGGTCAATCAGAATATCAGCGGCCATGGCCAGGGCATCCGATGCCGTCACTGTTCCGTCCGTCCAGATCTCAAGATTCAGCTTGTCGAAGTCCGTAAACTGACCGACACGCGTATCAACGACGCCGTAATTTACCCGGCGGACCGGGGTAAAAATCGAATCGATCGGTATTACACCGATCGGACTGTTCGGTGTCTTGTTGCGCTCAGCCGTCACATAGCCGCGGCCTTCGTCGACGGTCAGTTCCATGAACAATCTGGCGTCGCCGTTCAGCGTGCAGATAATTTGCTCCGGGTTTGTGATTTCGACATCATCGTCGCGAACGATATCACCGGCTGTGACTTCACCGCCGCGACCTTCCTCGGTTGAAATATAAACAATTTTCGGGCCGCTGCCGTGCATCTTGGCGCGGATTCCCTTAACGTTCAATATAATTTCTGTAATATCTTCGATGACGCCGGGTACGGTTGAAAACTCCTGAAAGATGCCTTCAATCCGGATTGATGTCACCGCAGCGCCCGGCAGAGACGAGAGCAAAACGCGACGCAGTGCATTGCCGAGCGTAATACCGTAACCGCGGTCCAGCGGTTCAACGATAAATTCGCCGTATGACTCGTCTTCGTTCTGTTCCCCGCGTCGGACGATGGGATACCTTGTTTCGATCATGCGATTCTCCTTATTCGTCCAGGGATTAACGTGAGTAGAGCTCGACGATCAGCGTCTCCTGGACCTCGACATCGATTTCCTCGCGTGTCGGCACGGCGAGCACAGTGCCTTTCAGCTGCTCGGCGTTGAATGACAGCCATGACGGCACCTGACGTGTGGCCAGATCCGCAAACGGCTGGATTTTTCTCGAGTTTTCCTTGACCTGAATTTCGTCGCCGACTTTCAGTTCGGCCGACGGAATATCCATCCGGCCGCCATTCAGCGTGAAGTGACCGTGGGTCACCAGCTGCCTTGCCATTGCCCGCGACTCTGCGAGACCAAGGCGATAAACGACGTTATCCATGCGGAGCTCAAGCAAAGCCAGCAGGTTTTCACCCGTCTTGCCGGACATGCGCTCAGCCTTGTCGTATGTTTTTCTGAACTGACGTTCAAGCACGCCATAAAAGCGTTTTGTGCGCTGTTTCGCGCGCAGCTGCATGCCGTACTCCGATTCCTTCTTGCGTCCCGGCGGGTGCATGCCGGGCTGACCGGAGCGTTTTCCGCGCCGGCTGGACATCGGGCATTTATCTGTATAACAGCGCTGCCCCTTAAGAAACAGTTTCGTGCCTTCACGTCGGCACAGACGGCACACGGCGTCGGTATATCTTGCCATATCTCTAACTCCTTATACTCTTCTGCGCTTCGGCGGGCGGCAGCCGTTGTGGGGGATCGGCGTGACATCCTTTATCAGGGTGACTTCAAGACCGGCGGTCTCCAACGCTCGAATCGCAGATTCGCGACCGGAACCCGGCCCCTTGACATAGACTTCAACCGTCCGCATACCGTGTTCGGCCGCGGCTCTGGCAGCCGCTTCCGCCGCCAGCTGTGCGGCAAACGGAGTGCCTTTGCGCGATCCCTTCATCCCCTGGCCGCCGGCCGAGGACCAGGATATCGCATTGCCCTGCATATCCGTAATGGTGACAATCGTATTATTGAAAGACGAATGAATGTGTGCAGCACCGCGATCGATGTTCTTGCGGTCTCTTCGTCTTGTTCTGGTCGTAGCCTTTTTCCCTTTGTTTGGTGCCATAAATTGCCGGTCGCTCCTTACTTCTTCTTATTGGCCATGGTACGCCGCGGACCTTTTCTTGTCCGGGCATTTGTTTTTGTGCGCTGGCCGCGTACCGGCAAGCCCATGCGATGGCGACGTCCGCGATAACAGCCAATTTCCGTCAGTCGCTTGATATTCATTGCGACTTCGCGCCGCAGATCACCTTCAACTGTGAATCCGTTTTCAATGGCTTCACGGATTCTCGTGACTTCGTCGTCGGTCAGGTCCTTTACACGCGTATCGGGACTGATCTCGATCGCTTCCAGGATCTTATTCGCACTGGTCCTGCCAATGCCGTATATGTAGCAAAGCCCGATCTCAACGCGCTTCTCGTTCGGTAAATCAACTCCGGCAATACGTGCCATTCAACAAAAACCTTACCTTTCCTTATTAGCCCTGACGCTGCTTATGCTTCGGGTCTTTACAAATCACCATCACACGCCCGTGGCGCCTGATGACCTTACACTTTTCACATCGCGGTTTAACCGATGAACTGACTTTCATTTTTCGCTCCATCCGCGCCGTTCTATTTTTAGGCGCACGCTAAAGTATTGTATCAGAATATTCAGAAATGGCAAGCCTTTTCGCGGTTTGCCGCTTCATATTTTGCTCATTTTGCTCGCCAGGTAATACGGCCTCGGCTCAAATCATAAGGTGAGAGCTCCAAGGTCACGTGGTCACCTGTCAAAATCTTGATGTAGTGCTGGCGCAATTTGCCTGAAATATGTGCCGTCACTTCATGACCGTTATCAAGCTGTACTTTGAACACTGCATTCGGCAGTGTATCAACGACGACACCCTTGACTTCGATTACATCTTCTTTAGACATCGGTTACCTCCCTTTTTACTTCTGCGTATGCCCCGGCAATGAGGCTTCGGATCCGCCGATCCTGTTCTTTTGCTGAAACCGTCCAGAACGTTTCATCCAGCACGGCCGGTTTGACTCTCGCGGACAGATGTCTGACGTGCGTCACTCGTTTCTTCTTCGGATTTCGGCCGGAGCGGTAGGCACCGTCGGCGACGTAAACGAACGGCGGCTCAACCGCCAGAACGAGATAACAGCGGCCAAGATCTCTCCCCTTGAGAGAGATCACCACGTGACCTGCATCAATGGCGCCGGATGCGCTCACAGTGCTGTCAGGATAACGGGACCGTTTTTCGTCACGGCCACCGTGTTCTCGTAGTGTGCCGACGGTTTTTTGTCACGTGTCACGATCGTCCATCCGTCAGACTGCTGCATGACCGCATGGCCGCCGAGTGTAATCATCGGCTCAATGGCAAGCGTCATGCCTTCCTGCAAACGGATGCCGCGTCCCGCCACACCGTAGTTCGGTATGCTCGGATCTTCGTGCAGGTCACTGCCGATGCCATGCCCCGTCAGCTCACGGACCACACCATAACCGTGTGCTTCACAGTAATCCTGAATCGCTGCCGAGATATCGCCAAGGCGATTGCCGATCCGGACAAAGTCAAGCGCCTTAAAAAAACTCTGCTTTGTGACCTCGACAAGCGTCCTGACTTCTTCGGAAACGTCTCCCACCAGGAATGTGCGCGCCGCATCGCCGTGAAACCCATTCAACTTGGCACCAACGTCAACGGAGACAATTTGCCCTGCTTCGAGCAGGCGGTCATCACTCGGAATGCCGTGCACCACCTCCTCATTGATGGAGACGCAGATCGCTCCCGGAAACGGCGGGTAGCCGTATCCCTTGAACGATGCAGATGCGCCGGCTTTCCTGATCACGGACGCGGCCAGCCGTTCAAGACTCGCCGTGCTCACGCCCGGACGGATTTCACCTTCCAGGGCGGCAAACACTTCGGCCACGACGCGCCCAGCCTCGCGCATTGCCTTCAGATCCGATTCACTCTTCAGACGAACCATCAGACGCGCTTTGACTTTTGAACCAGATCAACGATCTGATCAACGTCACTGCCTTCTTTATTCATATTGTCAAAAGACTGGAGCAACCCCTGTTTTCTGTAATACTCGATCAGCGGCTCAGTCTGGTCGTAATATACGTCCAGTCGAGCTCTCAGCGTCTCGGCATTATCGTCGGCGCGCTGCATCAGCTCACCGCCGCAGAGATCACAGATGCCTGCCACTTTGGACGGCATCGTTTCGACATTGTAAATCTGACCGCACTGCCTGCAGACGCGTCGCGTCGTAATCCGGCGGAAGAGTTCCGTCTCCGGAACTGCCAGATCGATCACGGCATCCAGTTTCAGATCGAGTTCGGCGAGCATGGCATCAAGCGCTTCAGCTTGAGCCAGCGTTCGCGGGAATCCGTCGAAAATGAAGCCTGCTTTTGCATCTTCTTCCTGCAGACGGACTCGCACCATGCCGACCGTTACATCGTCCGGAACCAGCTTGCCGGCTGACATGTAGCCTTCGGCCAGAATGCCGAGTTCTGTTTTGTCTGTCAGGTGCTTCCGGAAGAGATCGCCCGTTGAAATGTGTGCGATCCCTTCCGCAGCCGAGACGGCGGATGCCATTGTGCCTTTGCCGGCGCCGGGCGCACCGAGGAATATAAGTCTCACGTCGTCATCCTCAATCCAGGAAGCCTTTGTAGTGGCGCATCATCAGCTGGGCTTCCAGCTGGTTGATGATGTCCATCGCGACACCGACCATAATCAGAACAGCCGTTCCGCCAAACCAGATACCTTCCGCGCCGGTAATGGCACCGAGCAGCGTCGGCAGCAGCACGATCAGGACGAGGAACAGGGCATCAACCCAGGACAGTCGCCGTGACGTCTGAGCGATGAAATCGGATGTCGGCCTGCCGGGCCGGATGCCGGGGATAAAACCGCCATTCTTCTGCAGGTTGTTTGAGATTTCTACCGGGTTGAAGGAGATCATGGAGTAGAAGAATGTAAACCCGATGATGAGAAGTGCATACAGCACGTAATACAGCGGATTCGAGGAAAAATTCAGCAGCCATCTGGCAACCGGGCCCTGAGAACCGGTCAGCGACACGATGGTCGACGGCATCATCAAGATCGAGACAGCAAAGATGACGGGCAGCACGCCGGCCTGATTTACCTTGATCGGCAGGTATGTGCTCTGGCCGCCGTACATTTTCCGTCCGATGACGCGCTTCGCATAATTCACCGGAATGCGGCGTTCCGCACTCTGGACAAACACAACAAGCGCAATGACGGCGACAAAGGCGACAATGACGCCAAGCACACCGATAATCGAGACGAACGTATTCGACGTGATCTGCCAGCCTCTGAAATACTGATACATCATCGGGATGTAGGAGGGCAGCCGGCTGACGATTCCGGTAAAGATAATGATCGAGATGCCGTTGCCGATACCGCGCTCATTGATCTGTTCACCGAGCCACATGATAAAGGCCGAACCGGCTGTAAAGCTCAGGATGACGACAATCGCGTTCAGCACGGCGGGGAGCCCCTGATAGGAGGCGTCCTTGGTTGCAGACCAGAATGCAATCGACATGGCCAGCGCGATGCCGACCGTCACATAGCGGGTAATCCTCTGAATTTTCTTCTGACCTTCCTCGCCTTCCTTCTGCAGGCGCTCAAGCGCCGGGATGGCCGCAGTCAGAAGCTGCATGATGATCGAGGCATTGATGTAAGGCTGAATGCCGAGCGACATAATCGACACGGTGGAAAATGCACCGCCCGAAATGATGTCCATGAACTGCCCCAGCTGACCCATGCTCGCGATCATGGCGGTAAACGCCGTCGTACTGATGCCGGGCACCGGCACCGCGATTCCGAGGCGGTAAATCAGGATGGCAATCAAGGTGAACATCACCTTTTTTCTGACATCTTCAATTTTCCACGCGTTTCGGATCGTTTGCAGCATGTCACCCATATCAGATCTCCCTGGCCTCTCCGCCGGCTTCCTCAATTTTCGCTTTAGCCGACGCGGTAAACGCCTTGGCACTGACAGTCAGCTTTTTGGAAAGCGTTCCGTCTCCAAGTACCTTCAGGCCATCGTTGACCTTCGGCACCGAAATAATGCCGGCGTCCTTGATGCTTGTCAGGTCAATGACACTGCCGTCATCAAAACGGTCCAAATCACCGACATTCACTTCCAGATACTGTTTGGCAAAACGTACGTTCGAAAAACCGCGCTTCGGCAGCCGGCGGTAAAGCGGCATCTGTCCGCCCTCAAACTGCGGTCTGACACCGCCGCCGGAACGGGCTTTCTGTCCCTTGTGGCCGCGGCCGGCCGTTTTGCCGTTGCCGCTGCCCGGGCCCCTGCCTTTGCGAAAAGCTTTTGGCCGCGCACCTTCACTCGGCTTGATTTCATTTATTTTCATACTTCGGACTCCTTACGCTTCAGCCGTCTCGACGAGATGCGCCACGCGGCGGATCATGCCAAGAATCTCCGGTGTCGCCTCTTTTTCGACCGAATGACCGATCTTTGTCAATCCGAGCGCTTCCACCGTTCTGATCTGCTTTTTGTTGCAGCCGTTTGTGCTCTTAATCAATGTCACAGTAATTTTGCTCATCTTGTCTTCCACCGCCTACAGTATCTCGTCAACCGTCTTGCCGCGCAAGCGCGCGACCTGTTCAGCCGAACGGAGTGCCTTCAGCCCTTCAAGTGCCGCATTCACCATGTTGTTCGGGTTGTTCGTGCCGAGCGACTTGGTGCGGACGTCTTTGATGCCGCAGAGTTCGCAGAGTGCACGGACCGGACCGCCGGCTATAACGCCGGTACCGGCTGCGGCAGGTTTCAGAAGCACTTTGCCGGCGCCGTATACGCCCAGTACTTCGTGCGGAATCGTAGCGTCTTTCAGCGGGACCTCAATCAGGTTCTTCTTCGCATCTTCAATGCCCTTGCGGATGGCATCGGGAATCTCGGCGGCTTTGCCGAGTCCCTTGCCGACCTTGCCTTCGCCGTTGCCGACGATCACCAGTGCGGTAAAGCGGAAGTTGCGGCCGCCTTTTACGGTTTTAGCGACGCGGCCGATGTGAATGACTTTTTCCACCATGCCGTCGGCGCTTTGTTCTCTCTGTCTTCTGCCTTGTTGTTCAGGACGCATCAGCAATTCCTCCTCAGAATGCCAGCCCGGCTTCGCGGGCTGCATCGGCCAGTGCCTTGACACGACCATGGTAAATATAACCGCCGCGGTCAAAGACAACTTCCTTGATGCCTTTTTCCACTGCACGCTCGGCGACCAGGCGCCCCACTGCCTTCGCAGCATCGACGTTGGCGCCGTTTTTCACAGATTCCTTGAGGTCCGCGTCAAGCGATGATGCGGCAGCCAGCGTCATTCCGCGGCTGTCATCGATCACTTGCGCATAAATATGATTCAGGCTGCGAAAGACACAGAGTCTCGGCCGGGCCGATGTGCCGGCGATCGTTTTACGCACGCGCGCATGGTTGCGGCGACGAATCTCATTTTTTGTCTTTTTGATAATCATGCGATAACCCTTCCCTTACTTCGCGCCTGATTTGCCTTCTTTGAGTTTCAGGACTTCGTAATCGTACTTGATCCCTTTACCCTTGTAGGCATCCGGCAGACGGCTCGCTCTGATTTTGGCGGCCATTTCGCCGACCAGCTGTTTATCGGCACCCTTCACGATGATCCGGTTCGGTGCCGGTACGTCATACGTAAGGCCTTCCGGTTCCGTAAATTCGACGGGATGTGAGTAGCCGACGTTCAAAACGAGTTTGTCGCCCTGTTTCAGCGCACGGTAGCCGATGCCGTTGACTTCCAGTGTTTTCTGAAAGCCCTGCTTCACGCCGACCACCATATTGTTGATCAGGGAGCGGGTCAGGCCGTGCAGGGAACGATGTTCCTTCGTGTCGCTGCCGCGCGTCACCCGAATTTCGTTGTCTTTCACTTCGACCGTGATGGCCGGGTGGATGTCGCGGTTCAACGTCGTCTTGCCGTCAGACACCTCGATGTGCTGTCCCTTGACAGTCACATTGACCCCTTCCGGGATCGTGATTGGTGCTCTACCAATTCTGGACATGTATTCCTCCTGCTCTTGAGATTGCGAGCCTTTCGGCCCCTTTCAGAGTGTCTTACCAGACGTAAGCCAGCACTTCGCCGCCGACGCCTGCCTGTCTTGCCTGTTTATCGGTTTTCAGACCCTGTGAGGTCGAAATGATTGCGATGCCGAGGCCGCCCAGTACGCGGGGCAGGTTGTCCAGGTCGGCGTATACGCGCAGACCCGGCTTCGACACGCGGCGGATGCCCGTGATAACCGGCTTGTTGCCTTTGTATCGCAGTGTCACGTGCAGGATGCCCTGCAGGCTGTCACTTTTGAATGTCACTTTTTCGAGATAGCCTTCACTGACAAGGATGTCGGCAATGGCGCGTTTCAGGTTTGACGCCGGTATGTCACAGGATGGGTGGCCCGCCCGGCCGGCATTTCGGATACGCGTCAGCATATCTGCGATTGCATCAGTAATCTGCATGTTTCGTCCTCCTTACCAGCTCGCCTTGCGCACGCCGGGAATCTGTCCCTTGTACGCCAGTTCACGGAAGCATATACGGCAGATGCCGTATTTGCGAATGTACGCATGCGGTCTGCCGCAGAGCTGACAGCGGTTATTCTGACGCGTCGAGAACTTGGCGGGCCGATTGGCTTTAATGATCATGGATTTTTTTGCCACAATGTTGTCCCCTTACTTTCTAAACGGCATGCCGAACGCGTCAAGCAGCGCTCTGGCCTCTTCATCCGTGTTGGCCGTCGTCACGATGACGATGTCCAGTCCGCGGATTTTGTCGATTTTATCGTAGTCGATCTCCGGGAAGATCAGCTGTTCCCTGGCACCAAGCGCGTAATTGCCGCGGCCGTCAAACGAGTTCGGATTAATGCCGCGGAAGTCTCTGACACGGGGCAGCGCGATGGAAATCAGCTTATCCAGAAACTGATACATGCGGTCGCCGCGCAGCGTAACCTTGCAGCCGATTTCCATGCCTTCTCTCAGCTTGAATGCAGCGACCGACTTTTTGGCTTTCGTTACGATTGCCTTCTGCCCGCTGATGACCGAGAGATCCCGCGCGGAGTTCTCAATGGCCTTTGCGTTTTCGCGTGCATCGCCTACGCCCATATTGAGAACAATTTTCTCCAGCTTCGGCACCTGCATGACGGATTTATAGTCAAATTTCTCCATTAAGGCCGGAGCAATCTGGTCATGATATTTTTCTTTCAGTCGATTCATGCGGCCCCTCACTTCTTCTTCGCTTTGCTCTGCGAGCCGATCAGCTCGTTGCAGGCTTTGCAGAAACGGATGCGCTCACCGTTCTCCTGCACGCGGACGCCGGTCTTGGCCGGGCGCTTGCATTTCGGGCAGACGAGCATCACGTTGGACGCATCAATCGACGCTTCCATTTGCAAGATGCCGCCCGTCTGTGTACGAGAACGCGGTTTCTTATGCTTCGTCACCAGGTTGATACCCTCAACAATGACGCGACCCTTCTGACGATCCACCTGCAAAACCTTGCCGCTTTTGCCGGCTTCCTTGCCTGTCAGGATATATACCTTGTCGTCTCTTTTTACGTGTACTTTACGGTCCATACCCCTCTCCTTACAGCACTTCCGGTGCCAGCGAGAGAATCTTCATATAGTTTTTCTCTCTCAGCTCGCGTGCGATCGGCCCAAAGATACGCGTTCCCTGCGGATTGCCGTCGTCTTTCAGGATGACGCAGGCATTCTCGTCAAAGCGGATGGAAGAACCGTCATTGCGGCGGACACCGCTTTTCGTGCGAACGATGACCGCTCTGACCACGTCTCCCTTTTTTACGACACCGCCCGGGTTCGCATCCTTCACAGAGCAGACCACAATATCACCGATATTGGCGTAGCGGCGATTGGTGCCGCCCAGTACCTTTATGCACATCAGACGCTTGGCTCCCGTATTGTCGGCCGAGCGCAGTGCCGATTGAACTTGAATCATATAATCGTTCCTGCCTTTCCGCTTACTCGGCCCGCGTCACGATTTCGACGACGCGCCAGCGTTTATCCTTGCTGATCGGGCGGGTTTCCATCACGCGGACGGTATCGCCTTCACCGCAGCTATTCGTTTCGTCATGTGCTTTCAGACGGTAGCTGCGCTTGATGTATTTCTTATAAAGCGGGTGGCGCACATGTTCAGTCACATTGACGACGACCGTTTTATCCATCTTGTTCGAGGTCACGACACCGACCATCTGCTTGCGAATGCCTCTGGCTTCCATTAGTGCTTACCACCTTTCGCGCCAAGTTCCTGCTCACGAATCACTGTGAGCACTCTGGCAATATTGCGCTTGACGAATTTCAGCTGATTCGGGTTCGACAGCTGATTCGTCGCGTGCTGAAAACGCAGTTTAAACAACTCGCCTTTCAGTTCGACCAGTTCCTGGTTCAACTCTTCGCGTGTTTTGCCGCGCATCTCAGTTGCTTTCATCGGCACTGCCCTCCTCTGTCTTTGCCGCGGCGTCTTCGCCTTCAATGGCGGATTCTTCGCCTTCGGTCTCGGCTTCGACATCCTGTTCCGGAATCGCGACTGCGAACTTCGCAATTTCTTCTTCGCTGAAAACGCGTTCGCTTTCAACAAACTTTGTCTTGATCGGCAGCTTGTGGCTGGCCAGTCGCAGCGCTTCTCTTGCCTGATCTTCCGATGTGCCGGCGATCTCAAAGAGAACACGGCCCGGCTTGACTACGGCAACCCAGTATTCCGGCGAACCTTTGCCGGAACCCATGCGCGTTTCAGCCGGTTTGGCCGTGACGGACTTGTCCGGGAATATTTTGATCCAGACTTTACCGCCTCTGCGCAGATAACGGTTGATCGCAATACGCGACGCTTCGATCTGGTTTGAGGTAATCCAGCCCGGCTCCAATGCGGCAAGGCCGAACTGTCCGTAGGTCACCTTGTTGCCGCGCGTCGCTTTTCCGGTCATGCGGCCGCGGTGCTGTTTACGATATTTCACTCGCTTTGGAAGCAGCATTACTTTGTTTCTCCTTCCTTCTGTTCAGGACGACGGATCACGGGCATGACTTCGCCTTTGTAGACCCAGACTTTGACGCCCAGGCGGCCGTAACTCATTTTTGCCTCGGAGAAGCCGTAGTCGATATCGGCCCGCAGCGT
>LSQX01113538.1_pt3 | contig 33904 bp, 36 predicted proteins | sample 654561 | NCBI WGS metagenome assembly LSQX01 (sample SAMN04489861, study PRJNA283612) | anaerobic digester metagenome | isolation source: 4 biogas reactors fed with cattle manure at either 37C or 55C with and... | place: Denmark: Kongens Lyngby | collected 2014 | reverse complement strand
CCGGTGCAGGCGTCCGTCGACACGATGGAGCACCACCGTCTGCTCGTCGGCGGCCGGGACGAGCGCAACGAGATCGCCCTGCGCATCGCCGCCCGCGAGGGCAAGACCATCATGTTCATGCGCACCAAGCACGGCGTCGACCGGCAGGTGAAGAAGCTGCGGCGCGTCGGCATCAACGCCGTCGGCCTGCACGGCGACAAGGGGCAGTCCACCCGCACCAACGCGCTCGCCGGTTTCGCCGACGGCTCGGTCCCGGTGCTGGTGGCCACCGACATCGCGGCCCGCGGCATCGACATCGACGACGTCTCCCTCGTCGTCCACATCGATCCGCCCGCCGAGCACAAGGCCTACCTGCACCGCGCCGGGCGCACCGCCCGCGCCGGCACCTCCGGCACGGTGGTGACGCTGGTGATGGACGAGCAGCGCAAGGAGGTCGAGGGTCTCATGCGCAAGGCGGGGGTGGACGCACCGGAGACACGGGTGACCGCCGACTCCGATGTGCTGACTAAGATCACAGGTGCACGGGTGCCGTCGGGCACCCCGCTCGCGGCTCCCGGCCAGCAGCAGCCCCAGCGCCCGCGGCGCAACCGCCCGCAGGGTCAGGGCCAGGCACGGAGGTCGCAGTCCCGTCGTCCCCGACGTTCGCGTCGCTCCTCCTAAGGTTCCTGCCCAGCGCCCCTCATGGACATATTCATCAGCATCCTCTCCCTCCTCGGGTTCATCGCCCTGACGGCGTCGACGGGCCTGTTCGTGGCCATCGAGTTCGCGTTGACCGGGCTGGAGCGCTCGACCGTCGACAACCATGTCCGTGACAGGGGGGACCGCAGCGCCCACGCGGTGCAGCGGGACTACCAGAATCTCTCCTTCGTCCTCTCGGGTGCGCAGCTGGGCATCACGGTGACCACCCTGGCGACCGGTTTCCTCGCGGAGCCGGTGCTCTCGACCTACTTCACCCCCCTGCTCGAACTGGTGGGGCTGAGCGAGTCCGCGTCGACGGCGGTGGCCCTGGTGCTGGCGCTGATCGTCGCGACGTTCCTGTCGATGGTGTTCGGTGAGCTGGTGCCGAAGAACGTCGCCATCACCATGCCGCTGGAGACGGCCCGCGTGGTCGTCCACCCGGTGCACGCCTTCAACCTCGTCTTCAAGGGTTTCATCCACGCGATGAACCGGTCGGCGAACTTCATCGTCCGCAAGCTGGGCATCGAGCCGGCGGACGAGCTGGCCACCGCGCGTTCCAACCAGGAGCTCGGCAGCCTGGTCCGCAGCTCCGCGGAGCAGGGCGGGCTGGACATCAACACGGCGAAGGTCATCGACCGGTCCCTGCAGTTCGGTGAGGCCACCGCCAACGAGTTCATGACGCCGCGTTCCACCATCGCCTACCTCAACGCCGACGACACCGTCGACGCGCTCATCGCGAAGTCCCTGGAGACGGGCCACTCCCGCTTCCCGGTGGTCCGCGGTGACCTCGACGAGACGGTCGGCGTCGTCCACGTCAAGGACGCGTTCTCCGTGCCGCGGGAGGCGCGTTCCACCACCCTGCTCGGCGCCCTGGCGCGGAAGGTACCGGTCGTGCCGGACACCCTCGACGGTGACGCCGTGCTGAGCACCGTGCGTTCCGCGGGTTCGCAGGTGGTGCTCGTCGCCGACGAGTACGGCGGCACCGCCGGCCTGGTGACCATCGAGGACGTCGTCGAGGAGATCCTCGGCGAGGTCTACGACGAGCACGATGACGCGGCCGCGGAGCAGGACTTCCAGAAGTTCGGCTCCTCCTGGGAGGTTTCCGGCCTGGTGCGCGTGGACGAGCTCCACGAGCGCGTCGGGTACACCGCCCCCGACGGCCCCTACGAGACCCTCGGTGGCCTCGTCATGGCCACGCTGGGACGTATCCCCACGGTCCAGGACGTGCTGCTGCTGCCGCAGTCCGACAACCCGGGCATGTCCGAGTTCGAGACGGGCATCGGCGGCCGCTGGATCGCGCGCGTGACGGTCATGGAGGACCGGCGCGTCGACAAGGTGATCCTCACGCCGATCACCGACGAGGAAGCGAAGGGGTACCAGAAGTGAACATCTTCACCACCGCCCTCATGATCATCGCGCTGCTCGCCGCCAACGCCTTCTTCGTGGCCGCGGAGTTCGCGCTGATCTCCTCCCGCAAGGACCGCATCGAGTCCCTCATCGCGCAGGGCAAGCCCGCCGCCCGCAAGGTCCTCTACGCCACCGAGCACCTGTCGATCATGCTGGCCGGCGCGCAGTTCGGCATCACCATCGCCTCCCTCATCCTGGGCAAGGTCGCCGAGCCGGCGGTCGCCCACTTCATCGAGGGCCCCTTCACCGCGCTGGGCATCCCGGACAACCTGCTGCATCCGCTGTCCTTCGTCATCGCGCTGGCGTTCATCACGTTCCTGCACATCCTCTTCGGTGAGATGGTGCCGAAGAACATCGCCATCGCCGGCCCGGAGACCCTGGCCATGTGGCTGTCCCCGGCGATGATCTGGTGGGTGAAGATCACTCGCCCGCTCATCGAGTTCATGAACTGGATCGCCCGCATGACCCTGCGGGCCTTCGGCATCGAGCAGAAGGACGAGCTCGACACCACCGTCGACGAGGCGCAGCTGGCGTTCATGATCAAGGAGTCCCGCGCCGAGGGGCTTCTCGACGCCGAGGAGACCCTCCGCCTCTCCCAGGCCCTGCGCTCCGAGAAGCGCTCCCTCAAGGAGGTCATGATCCCGCTGGGTAAGGTCCGCACGCTGGACTTCGGCCGCCGCGGCCCGACGCTGGGCGAGCTGGAGCAGGCCGTCGTCGAGACGGGCTTCTCCCGTTTCCCAGTCACTGGCACCGACGGTTCCTTCCTCGGCTACATCCACGTCAAGGACGTCCTCGACCGCCTGGCGACGGCCGGACCGGAGGAGTTCATCCCGCGCACCGACCTGCGCCCCCTGACGATCGTCGACGGCACCGGCACCATGGACGAGGCCCTGCGCAAGCTGCACCGCCGTTCCGCCCACATGGCGCAGGTCCGCGACCGCGGTGAACTCATCGGCGTCATCACCCTCGAGGACCTCATCGAGGAGTACGTCGGCACCGTCAACGACTGGACCCATGAGGAGAGCTGACGACTGGGCGGAGCGCATGTCCGCCCATGAGGAACGCGCCGACGCCCTCACCCGCGACCACCTGGACCGCCGCCGCCGGCACGAGAAGCACCCCGTCCTCGATTTCCTCTTCGAGTACTACCCGGTCCGTCCCTCCCACCTGCGGCGCTGGCACCCCGGCCTCGGCACCGCCCTACCGGGGCGCACGCCCCACGCGGAGTGGCGCGACTACACCTTCGACGGCACCGTCACCACCGTCGACGTCGATGCCCTCTGGGCACGCCGCGGCGAGAGTCTCCTCTACATCCGCGACCTGCTGCACCGCACCAACCTCAACCCGGCGCACTTCGACTGCTTCGGCCTGCACGAGTGGGCGATGGTCTACCGCACGGACACGCCGCGCCACGACCTCCCCCTGCGGCTGGGGGCGGCGGGGAGCGACGCGGTCGTCGAGAAGCACCGTATCCGCTGCACCCACTTCGACGCCTACCGCTTCTTCACCCCCGCCGCCCGCCCCCTCAACCTGCGGGTCCTGCAGCGGGAGGACCAGCCCGCCAACGACCAGGCCGGCTGCGTCCACGCGACGATGGACCTGTACAAGTGGGCCGCGAAGATGGGGCCGCTCGTCCCCGGGGACCTCCTCCTCGACGCCTTCGAGCTGGCCGTCGACGCCCGCGTCCTCGACATGGAGGCCTCCCCCTACGACTGCCGGGGCCTCGGGTTCGGGGTCGTGCCGATCGAGACGCCCGAGGGCAAAGCCGAGTACGTCGAGCGGCAGCGCGCCCTCGCCGAACGGGGAAAGCCCCTGCGTGACCGGCTTGTCTCCCTCATCGACGCCGCGCAGGCCACTACACTCCATGGGCATGGGCCGTCATCGTAGTGAGTCAAACAACTTCTCCGTCGCCGGTTGGGTCGTCGCCGTCTTCTTCCTCGCCATCGCGCTGATCGCGGCGGCGATCTGGTGGTTCGGATTCCGCCAGCCCGAGACCCCGCAGGCCCAGGAGTGCATCCAGGGTGACCTCAACCTGCCGGTCGCCGCGGACGGCGTCGACGCCACCGCGCTCATCGACGACTACAACGCCAGCAACCCGGTCGTCCGCGACTTCTGCATCACCGCTGAACTCACCGACTCGGTGGCCCGGGCTGCAGTCCTGCTCACCCCCGCGGGCGCGGACGTCGCCGAACTTCTCGACGGCCGCTCCCTCTCCTCCACCACCCCCGTCACCGGCGCCGACGCCCACGTGCTCACCCCCACCGACGGAGTCAACGAGGAGCAGGTCCGCGCCGCGACCGAGTTCGCGAGGTTCCACGAGGACACCGACCGGACGACCGAGGCCACGAGCGAGGAGGCCCCCGAGGAGACGGTGACCGAGGAGACCCCGGCCCCGGAGCCCACCCCGGAGCCGGTGGACACCCTCATCCTCTTCGACACCTCCGCGCAGTCGGTCCCCTTCCACGACGCCGCCACCGACGCGCTCGCCCAGCTCTCCCTGGATCTCGGTGCGCAGGGCCGGCAGGTCGCGATGTGGAACTACTCCTCCCCTCTCAACCCGGGCGTCACCCAGGGCTGGCGCACCAACGTCAGCTTCTCCGACGGCACCGACGCCGCCGCCGCCGTCCGCCTCTTCGGCACCGGTGGCGTGCCGCAGACCCGCTCGGCGGTGGTCGCCGCGATCGGCAACGCGGCCGAGCACTCCCGCGCGACCGGACAGCCGGCCCGCGTGCTGCTGGTCACGTCGGGTACCGCCCAGGACATGGACGACGCCGCCTTCGCGGCCGCGTTCGAGCAGGCCAGGGGTGACGCGGACGTGGTCCTCGAGGTCGTCCACGTCGGGGCGGGTGAGGTGGACGCGGTGCTGGCGGACGTCGGCACGCTCACCGAGGTCGCTGATCCGGCGACGCTGCCGGACTCCCTGTAGCAGAGTCGGGGTCACTTCTTCGAGAGGAGTCCCCAGAGCGCTGGCAAGGTCGAGAGGAGTGTCCTCTCGAGCATGTCCTCTCGGCGTTGCCGGGCACGACAAAGCCCCCGCACGTGAGCTGGGCGGGGGCTTCGTTGACGGCGCGGCTAGCTGGTCTTGCGACGGCGGCGGGCCGCCAGCTCGTCGACGCTGATGACGTCGACGTCAAGATCGTCGCGGTCGTCGACACGCTCGGAGGGGAAGGAGGAGATGGTCCCGGTGAGCTCCTTCATGATGCCCGGGACGGCGATGCCGAACACGCCCTGGCCGCCACCCAGGAGGTCGATGACCTCGTCGGCGGAGCGGCACTCGTACACGGTCGCACCGTCGGAGACGAGGGTGATCTCGGCGATGTCGTCGACGCCACGGTCGCGGAGCTTCTCCACGGCCAGGCGGATGTTCTGCAGGGAGATGCCGGTGTCGAGCAGGCGCTTGACGATCTTCAGCACGAGGATGTCGCGGAAAGAGTAGAGGCGCTGCGAGCCCGATCCGCGGGCACCCCGGATCGAGGGCACGACCAGTTTGGTGCGTGCCCAGTAGTCGAGCTGGCGGTAGGTGATGCCGGCGACCTGGCATGCGATGGGCACGCGGTAGCCGACCTCCTCTCCCGGACCGAGGTCGAAAAGGGATTCCTGGACGGGATACTCGTTGCTGCTCACGTAATTACTCCAATGATGTTTGGAAATGCGCCTTAAAGGCCATTAAAAACCAAGAGTAGAGCAACGTCAAGGCATGAACCGGAGACACGCCGTATCCCCGGGTTTAAAGTCAAGGTTTAAAGCTGGTCGTCCTCTTCCTTTTCCCCGTCTTTATCCCTGTCCTTCTCCTCGGTCTCGAAATCGAGTTCCGACATTCCGAGAGAACGCATCATCTCCTCGAAATCCGCGTCTGCCTGCGCATCTCCGGAGGCCGAGAGGTCCTCGGTGGAGTCGGCGGCGTCGAAACGAATACCGAAGTACTCCTCCATGATGTCGTCGGCGACGAAGAAGGAGGCCTGGTTGAGCACGTCCTCCTCGACATTGACGTCCATCTCCAGTGCACGCGCGAGCAGCAGCGCGTCGGAGGGGCGGGCGTCGATCTCCTGTCCGTCGGCGAGCACGATCGAGGCGATGAACACGCCCTCGAAATGGCTGATGATGTTGATCGCCGTGACTCCCCCGGTGCTCCGGTTGATGACGTCCAGCAGCAGATCAACGGTCGCGGGGCGACGCGGGGTGAAGCCGTTGTCGCGGGAGTCCAGCTCCGCGGCGGCCAGCGGCGAGATCCACACCGGCAGGATGCGGTTCTGCTCGGCCCAGCGCAGCAGCACGCAGGTGAATTGCTCGGGGCCGGTGGTGTGGATTCCGTGGTACTCGACAGGGATCAGCGTCATGCGAGCTCATCCCGGAGTGCGTTCTTGACCAGGCTGGCGTGCAGGGAGACGACCAGCGCCGTCATCTGCTGCCCCATGTCCGCCGCCTTCTCCTTCGCCGAGGAGCGCTGCGAGCGGGCGACGGGTCCGGCGACCTGGCCGATGAGGTCGGCCTGCCGCTGGGCGGTGTTGCGCAGGGACTTGAGGTGGCGGATGTCGAATCCGAATCCACGGAGGGACTCCGCCGTCAGCACGATCCGCACGTCGTCGGCGGTGAAGAAACCGGCGGCGTCGGGGCGGATGAGGCCGGCGTCGAGAAGCTCGGCGATGGCCTCGGCGGTGACGTCGGCCTGCGACGCCACCTCCTTGTCGCTGAGGCGGGTGGGCGCGGGCGCGCGGAACTTCTCCGGGGAGACGATCGGCTCGGTCTCGATAAGCGACACGGCGCCGGAATCCATGGCCTCCAGCTGCTCGCGGATGACCTTGAGCGGGAGGTAGTTGTCACGCTGGGTGACCAGGATGTAGCGCAGGCGGTCAACGTCGTCGCCGGTGAAACGGCGGTAACCCGACGCGGTACGCTGCGGCGTGATGAGACCCTCGGACTCGAGGAACCGGATCTTCGAGACGGTCACATCCGGGAACTCGCTCGCGCAGGGCCTCCAGGACCTTGCCGATGGACAGGGTCCGGGTCGCTGCGTCGGAGCTGACCGTGGCTCGCCGGCTTTCGAACAGCACTCACGGTGAGACTACTTCGGAATCACCTAGTCGTTCTTCGGCCCGGCGAGGAACACCAGACGGAACTTGCCGATCTGAATCTCATCGCCGGTGGTCAGCGCCTGCGTTGTTGCGAGGCTCGCGGTTGACGTAGGTGCCGTTGAGGGAACCCACGTCGTAGACCTCGAACTCGCCGTCGGTGATGCGGAACTCGGCGTGACGACGCGACACGGTCACGTCATCCAGGAAGATGTCCGACTCCGGGTGGCGGCCGGCGGTGGTGATCGGCTGATCCAGCAGGAAGCGTGCGCCCGCGTTCGGGACCACGCTTGACCACCAGAAGACCTGCCCCCTCCGGGAGGTTATCGGCGCCTGCGGCTGCCGGAGCGGTACCCGGCGCCCGACTCCATCTCCTTCAGCAGGTCTGCACGGAAGACAGACGTGGTCTCAACCTGTGCCTCGGGGGTACCGGTGTTCTCGCTCATTGTTCTTAATCCTCCGCTTTCGTCGGAACTGTGACTGTTTGCCATCATAGCGACTGTGAGCCGTCGCGTGAGGGTACTGACGACACCATCAGCGGAAAAGGTTACCAATTCCCGAGATGGCCGAATTACCCGACCCCGCGAGGGGGTTGTCGGAGACCATGTACGTCCACGTCGCCGACGGGCGCGCCAACCCGAGGTCCTCGAGGGTGCCCCCGGCCCGGAACGTCTCCACCGCCTTGTCGACGGCCCGCTGCGCCAGGTCCTTGAACTCGCGCACCGCGATGCGGTGGTACTCGTCGATCGGGGTCTCCCGGGCGATGGCACGCAGATGGATGGACTCGCGGACGTCGTCCATGACCGCCAGGTGCTCCGCCCACTCGTCGTCGAGGTGGAAGAGCATGATGTCGCGGGCCAGCTGCTCGCGGTCCGGATGGTCGGCCAGCTCCGCCGCCCGTTCGGGGGCCCGCTCCGCGAGCTCCTCCCAGGCCTGCGGGGTGTCCAGCAGCTTCGCGCGGCGCTCGTCGATGATGACGCGCTGGTCGGCGAGCAGCTGGTTGTACTTCCAGGTCTGCGCGTGGATCTCCAGCAGCTGGCCCTCGGTGACACGCTGGCAGTGACCCACCCAGTCGCGGATGCGGTCGGAGTGGATGGACCCGTCCGGCTCCGGGCGGGCGGTGACGTTCTCCCCGGCACCCCCGGAGGTGACCACGTCGTCCTCCAGGGAGACGAAGAACAGCGACAGCCCCGGGTCCCCCTGGCGGCCCGCGCGGCCGCGCAGCTGGTTGTCCAGGCGGGCGGTGCGGTGCCGGGACGTGCCGATGACGGCCAGGCCACCGAGCGCGGCGACCGCCTCGTGGTCGGACTGGTCGGCGCCGCCCAGGCGGATGTCGGTGCCGCGGCCGGCCATCTGCGTGGAGACGGTCACCCGCCCCAGGTCACCGGCCTCGGCGATGATGCGGGCCTCCTCGGCGTCGTTCTTGGCGTTGAGGACGTTGACCTCGATGCCCAGCTCCTCCAGCGCCTCGGCGAGGGCCTCCGACTCGGCGACGTCCTGCGTGCCGACGAGCACCGGCTGGCCCGTCGAGTTGAGATGGGCGATCTCCTGGACGATGGCGCGGTTCTTCTCCGCCGCGGTGGCGTAGATGCGGTCGGCCTCGTCGAAGCGGCGCAGCTCCTTGTTGCGGTCGATGACGGAGACGTGCAGGTCGTAGAACTGGCGCAGCTGGTCGGTCGCCTCGACGGCGGTGCCGGTCATGCCGCACACCATCGGGTAGCGGCGCATGAGGGCCTGCAGCGTGATCGTGTCGAGGATCCGGCCGCCCTCCGTGACGTCGAGCCCCTCCTTCGCCTCCACGGCCGCCTGCAGGCCGTCGGGCCAGCGCTGGAGGTCGGCGACGCGGCCCCGGGAGGCGTCGATGAGCGCCACCTTACCGTCGGTGACGAGGTAGTGGATGTCGCGGATGAGCAGGGCCTTGGCGTGCAGCGCCAGGTTGACCTTCACCAGGGTGGTGCCGATGTGCTCGTCGTCGTAGAGCGAGTCGATGCCCAGGGCGCCCTCGACCCGGGCCGCCCCCTCGTCGGTGAGGAAGACGTTCCGGCGGTCGTCGTCGATGGTGTAGTGCTCACGTTCCCGCAGGTGGCGCACGACGTCGGTGATCTGGCCCGTCGACTCGCGGCCCGGCCGGTTGCCGGCGAGGACGAGGGGGACGAGGGCCTCGTCGACGAGCACGCTGTCCGCCTCGTCCACCAGGGCGACGTCCGCCGGCAGCTGGACCGCGTCCTCCCGGCGGGTGACCTGCTGGTCGCGGAGGACGTCGAAACCGATCTCGTTGACCGGGCCGTAGATGACGTCCCCGGCGTAGGCCTCCCGACGCTCCTCCGGACCCAGCTTCTCGGTCACCGCGGCGACGCGCAGTCCGAAGAACTCGACGAGCGGGCGCATCCACTCGGCGTCACGTTCCGCCAGGTAGTCGTTGACGGTGATGACGTGCACGCGCTTGCCGCTCAGCGCGAAACCGGTCGCCGCCATCGCGCCGACCAGGGTCTTGCCCTCACCGGTGGCCATCTGGATGACGTCGCCCTCCACGAGGCGCAGCACCGCCTGGGACTGCACCGCGAAGGGGGTGAGCCCGAGCGTGCGCTCGGCGGCGATGCCGAGGACGGCGAGGAACTCCGCGGGGTCGGAGATCGACCCGCCGACGGCGAGCTCACGGGCACGCTGGGCGAGGGCGGCGTCGTCCAGCCGGTTCAGCTCGGCCTGATGCGCCCCGGCATCCTGCACGATCGCCCGACTGCGCTTCTGGTTTCGCGTCTGCGACGCCCCCATCGCCTTCCAGAACCAGTTAAATGCCATGGGTGTTCCTCCTGTGGGGCCTGCATATACTCGAGACCACCCTAGTTCAGGCCCGTGACTATTCTCGTTGACATGCAATCTGTGAGCGTGAAAATCCCCTCGTCGCAGGGAACGACGATGGCCGGCACCCTTGACCTCCCGGACACCCCACCGGTCGCCTTCGCCATTTTCGCGCACTGTTTCACCTGTTCGCGCTTCGTCCCGGCCGCCTCCCGCGTGTGCAAGACCCTCGCCGAGCACGGCATCGCCTGCCTGCGTTTCGATTTCCCGGGCCTCGGGCAGTCCGAGGGCGAGTTCTCCGACACCACCTTCTCCTCCAACGTCGAGGACCTCATCGCCGCCGCCGAGTGGCTGACCAGGGAGTACGAGGCGCCCCAGCTGCTCCTCGGGCACTCCCTCGGCGGGGCCGCCGCCCTCAAGGCCGCGACCCGCCCGGAGATGGACTCGGTCGGGGCGGTGGTCACCCTCGGCACGCCCTTCGACCCGGCGCACGCCGTCACTCACCTGGCGGAGCACATCCGCGACGCCGAGGAGGAGGGCTGCGTCACCGTCACCCTGGCGGGCCGCGACATCGACATCACCCGCGAGTTCCTCGAGGACCTCGCCGACAACAACCCCGAGACCTACCTCCCCGAGCTGCGCAAGCCGCTCCTGCTCATCCACTCCCCCACGGACCAGACCGTCGGCGTCGAGAACGCGCAGAAGATCCTCCGCCTGGCCCGCTTCCCGAAGTCCCTGGTCACCATCGAGGCGGACCACCTGTTCACCCGCGGCGGCTCCGCGCAGCGCGCCGGGCGGCTCATCGCCGAGTGGGTGCAGCCCTACCTGCGGCCCTCCTACACGCCGCCGAGCGTCGCCGAGGACCAGGTCACCTCCCGCATGGCCGTCGGCTCCCGCTACGGGGCCGTCGTCGAGACCTCCTCCGGCACGCTGCTCACCGACCGCGCGAAGTCACGCGGCGGCCGCGGGCAGGGCCACTCCCCCGTCGACCTCCTCATGGCCGGCCTCGCCGCAGCCTCCACGCAGGCGATCCGCGACGCCGCCGACGGCATGGAACTCACCGACGCCCACGTCACCCTCACCTACGTCTCCCGCAACATCTTCGAGCGCAGGGTCGAACTCGTGGGCACCCTCAGCGACGCTGAACGACGCACGCTTCTCGACGCCGCCACCTCCCCCTTCCAGACCATGCTCCCGGGCATCAAGATCCTGGACGTGCCGGCATGAGCGACTGGAACGGCAGGCGCTGCCCCTGCAACACCGGACTGGCCTACGAGGAGTGCTGCGGGAAATACCACGCCGGCGGCGTGGCCCCGACCGCGGAGACGCTCATGCGCTCCCGCTTCACGGCTTTCGTGGTCCGCGACGCCGACTACCTGCTGCGCACCTGGGACCCCGACACCCGGCCCTCCGACCTCACCCTCGTCGACCTGCCGGTGCGGTTCTACCGCCTCGACATCCTCGACGTGGTCGGCGGCGGCCCCCTGGACCGCGAGGGGGTGGTGGAGTTCGAGGCCTTCTACAAGGGCGATCCGCCGGGCTCCCAGCGCGAACGCTCCACCTTCCGCCGCGTCGGTAAGGAGTGGGTCTACGTCGCGGGGGATGTGTCCTGACCTGCCGATTCGCCTAAACAAACCACAGTGTTGTAACCTGTAGCAGTTGCACCTTACGGTGCGACGGCGGACTGTGGCGCAGCTTGGTAGCGCACTACACTGGGGGTGTAGGGGTCGCAGGTTCAAATCCTGTCAGTCCGACAAGCAGCAGGCCAGCGTCTGAGACGCTGGCCTGTTTCCCGTTTCGTGGGAGGTCCGGTCAGGTGGGGCAGAATGAAGTCATGACCACGACACTGACTTCGAGCACCTACGGGGACTTCACCGCGCAGGAGGGTCTGGCGTTCGTCCTCTTCTGGTCCACGTCCTGCGGCCCGTGCCTGCGTTTCCGCCGCATCTACAAGGCCGTGGACGGGCAGTTCCCCGACATCCCCTTCGGTGAGGCGGAGGTGGAGATCCAGTTCCGTCTCGTGGAGGAGCTGGACATCTCCACCATCCCGGTGCTGCTCGTCTTCCGCGACGGCGAGCTCATCTACCGGGACCCCACCCCGCGCCCCGAGAACGCCACCTACAGTACCGTCGAGGGGGCGCCCCGCTTCCTCGAGTTCATGTACAGCGAGGAGAGGTTCGCGGCGTTCGTCGAGAGTCTGCGTTAGTTCCGCAGCAGCGTCGCCAGCGCCTCGATCACGGGCGTGAGCACCGTGACGGACTCGGGCGTGCCGACGCACTCGGTGATGCCGGCGCCGACGACGTTGAAGCCGCTGAGCGTCTCCAGGGACGCCACGAGCTCGTCGATGGTGAGGCCCTCGGGCTCCGGCATGTTGTGGCCGTCGAACTGGGAGGGGTCGAGGACGTCGACGTCGACGTGGACGTACAGGTGGGTCGCGCCCGCGAGGACCTCGGCCGGGTTGTCGGTCTCGATGCCCATGCCGCGCTCCATCATCTCGCGCTCGGCGGGGATGGCGCCGCGCGGGGCGATGAGGGCGACCTTCTGCGGGTCGAGGGGTTCGGTGGCGGTGAGCGCGGGGTCGCTCTCACCGAGCAGGCCGGCGAGCACCATCGCGTGGTAGGCGCCGTCGTGGGCGGTCTCGGGGGTCTTCAGGTCGGGGTGGGCGTCGTACCAGGCGACGGCAAGCCCGGGGCCGAAACGTTCGCGCAGTTCGCGGATGGGGGCGAACTCGACGCCGCAGTCACCGCCGATGGTGAGGATCTTCTTCTCGACGCCCGCCACCGCCGCCGTCTGCGCCTCCAGGTTGGGGCCGGTCAGGACGGCACGGTTGGACACCCCTCCCTCGCGAGGGGGGGGGAGGTCGACCGGTCGAGGTCCACGACGGTGTGGGGGAGGTCGAGCACCCGGGAGGCGTGGGCCGCGAGGGCGCGGCAGCCGTCCGCCATCTCGGTTCCGCGGGGAGTCATGGCTCCCTGGAACTGAGGGACAGCATTGATAATCATGTCTTTATTATAGGACATAAAAGAGCCCCGCTGCAGGGGCAGCGGGGCGTCGGCACGCGGGGACCTATCCGAGGAATGCCTTGTCGGAGAGGGTCGCGCCCTTGATGTTCGCGAACTCCTGCAGGAGATCACGCACGGTGAGCTTGGACTTCGTCGCGGAGTCGGCCTCGTAGACGATCCGGCCCTCGTGCATCATGATGAGGCGGTTGCCCAGGCGGATCGCCTGCTCCATGTTGTGGGTGACCATGAGGGTGGTCAGCCCACCCTCGGCGACGATGCGCTCGGTCAGCCCGGTGACGAGCTCGGCGCGCTGGGGGTCCAGGGCGGCGGTGTGCTCGTCGAGAAGCATGATCCGCGGATTGGTGAAGCCCGCCATGAGCAGCGACAACGCCTGGCGCTGACCGCCGGACAGCAGACCCACCTTCGCGGAGAGGCGGTTCTCGAGGCCCAGTTCCAGGGAACGGAGCTTCTCGACGAACTCCTCCCGACGTTTCTTCGTCAGGCCCGGGCCCAGGCCCCTCCCCTTCCCGCGCAGCAGCGCGAGCGCGAGGTTCTCCTCGATGGTGAGGTTGGGGGCGGTACCGGCGAGCGGGTCCTGGAACACGCGGCCCACGTAGCGGGCGCGCTTGTACTCCGGGAGCTTGTTCACCTTCTTGCCGTCGATGAGCACGGTGCCCGCGTCGACGAAGAGGCGGCCCGCGACGGCGTTGAGCAGCGTCGACTTGCCCGCGCCGTTCGACCCGATGACGGTGATGAAGTCACCCTCGTCGAGCGTGAGGCTCAGGTCGTTGAGGGCGACGCGCTCGTTGACCGTCCCCGGGAAGAAGGTCTTGGAGATGTTCTCGATCTTCAGCATCACGCCACCTTCGCGCCGGCCGCGGTGGCCGGCCTCCTGTTGAACCGGGAGGTCAGACCCTTCCAGCGCGGCACCAGCAGAGCCACGATGACCAGCAGCGCCGTGATGAGCTTCATGTCGTTGGGGTCGAGACCGACCTGCAGCGCCAGGAAGATGATGATGCGGTACAGGACGGCACCGACGATGACCGCGAACACGGCCAGCCAGAGGAAACGCTGACCGAGGATCGCCTGACCCATGATCACCGAGGCCAGGCCGACGAGGATGAGACCGATGCCCATCGAGATGTCCGCGAAACCCTGGTACTGGCCGACCAGCGCACCGCACATGCCGACGAAACCGTTGGACAGGGCCAGGGTGAGCGTCTTCGTGTAGTCGGTGGACACGCCGAAGGAGGTGATCATCGGGCCGTTGTCACCCGTCGCGCGGATGGACAGGCCGAGGTCCGTGGTGAGGAACCACAGGACCACCAGGCCCAGCACCAGCACGACGCCGAGCAGGATGGCGACACCCGCCCACGTGCCCAGCAGGCCGTTCTCACGCAGCGGCGTGAACAGGGTCTGCTGGCGCAGCATGGGGATGTTCGCGCCGTCCATGATGCGCAGGTTGATCGACCAGAGGGCGATCATGGTGAGGATACCCGCCAGGAGTCCGTCGATCCGGCCCTTGGTGTGGAGCAGCCCGGTGACGACACCGGCGAGGAAGCCGGTGACGAAGCCCGCCAGCGTGGCCAGCAGCGGCGGCCATCCGTGGAGGATGCCCACGGCTGCGGTGGCCGCGCCGGTGGTGAAGCTGCCGTCGACCGTCAGATCGGGGAAGTTCAGGACACGGAACGTCAGGAAGACGCCCAGTGCCATGACCCCGTATATGAGGCCGACCTCGACGGCGCCGATCATACGGTCTCGGCCTCGTCCAGGATCCTCTGCGGGATGGTCACGCCGAGACGCTCAGCGGCGTCCTCGTTGATGACGTAGGTGAACTCGGTGGCCTTCTCCACCGGCATGGTGGCGGTGTCCGCACCGTCGCGGAGGACGCGCAGCGCCATCTCGCCGGTCTGACGGCCCAGCTCCTTGTAGTTGATGCCCAGGGTGGCGACGGCGCCACCCTCGACGGTGCCGCCCTCCGCGGCGATGACCGGGATCTGCTTCTGCTCGGCGACCTGGATCAGGGACGCGATGCCGGCGACGACCATGTTGTCGGTCGGGACGTAGATGGCGTCGACGTCACCCAGGGCCTCGACGGCCTGCTGGATGTCGTTGGCGGTGGTGACGGTCTGGGTCTTGATCTCCAGGTCACGCGAGCCGGCGGCCTCACGGGCCAGGTCGACCTGGACCTGGGAGTTGACCTCACCGGAGGCGTAGACGATGCCGACGGTGCGGGCGTCCGGGACGAGCTCCTTGAGCAGGTCCAGCTGGTCCTCGATCGGGGCGACGTCGGAGGTGCCGGTGACGTTGCCGCCCGGGGCCTCCTCGGAGTCGACGAGCTCGGCGGAGACCGGGTCGGTGACGGCGGTGAACAGGACCGGGATGTCGGTGATGTTCTGGGCGGTGGCCTGGGCGGCCGGGGTGGCGACGGCGAGAACCAGGTCGAGGTTCTTGCCGGCGAACTGCTGGGCGATGGTCAGGGCGGTGGCCTGCTCGCCGTTGGCGTTCTGCTCGTCGTAGGAGACCTCGACGCCCGCCTCCGCGAGGGCCTCCTTGAAGCCCTCGGTGGCGGCGTCGAGCGCCGGGTGCTGCACGAGCTGGTTGATTCCGATGGTGTAGGAATCGTCACCGGCGGCTGCGGTGGTGGTCGGATCGGTGGTGCCCGAGTCCGAGGAGCAGGCGGTGAGGAGAAGTGCGGCGGCCGTGAGGCCTGCCACTACCTTGGAGCGTGAGAACATGGGAGGTTCCTTCCATGGGCCAGGTGTGACGTGTTACGAGTCTGAATCTACTTGTACATACGGTCACAGGGGCCATTACCCTCCGACTAGCCCCCGAAGATCTCCGTTCCCGGCCGCGGTTCACCCGGTTCGGTGGTGGGCGGCGGCACCGGCTCACGCACGAGGAGGCACTCCGGCTCGATGGTGACGGTGAAGGCCGTGACCTCCCCCACCTCGTCCCCGTCAACCTCGAACATCTCCGGCGCGGGCAGGGTGACCTCCAGGCGGGTGCCGGTGGCGTACTGCAGTTCCTCGATGTCCCCGGAGCCGCCGGTGATCTGCTCGTCGCGGCGACGCAGGCGGTTGAGCACCTTCTGGCCCATCTGGGTGGCCAGACGGGCGACGATGAGGCCCCAGCCGGGCAGCCCGCGGGGGCGCAGGGCGACGACGTCGAAGTGACCGTCGTTGGCGACGGCGTCGGGAAGCAGCGGGACACCGCCCACCAGGTCGCCGCAGTTGCCCACGATGAGGGAGTGGACGCGGGTGCGCCGCTCGGGACCGTCGTTGAGGCGCCACCTCAGCGCCAGCCGGCGGCCGCCGCGCAGCGACTTCGCGATGGCGACGCCGTAGGCGAGGAAACCGACCCGTTTCTTCAGGTCGTCGTCGGTGTTGACGATCATCTGCGCATCCAGGCCGATGCCGGCCATGACGACGAAGTCGAGCTCCTCGGACTCCCCGGAGGGGTGGGTGAGGAGGGCGGTGCACACGTCGATGCGGGTGTCCTGCCCGCTGAACGCCGTCTCGATGGCCGCGGGGACGTCGAGCGGCAGCTTGAGGTTGCGGGCCAGCAGGTTGCCGGTGCCGACGGGGATGATCGCCAGCGCCGCGTCCGTGCCGCGGAGGGCGGCCGCCACCGCGCGGACCGTGCCGTCGCCGCCGGCGGCGAAGACCATGTCGTGCCCCTCCTCGACCGCCTGCTGGGCCGGGGTGAAGCCGGGGTCCTCGACGGAGGTCTCCAGGAACACCGGGGTCTCCCAGCCGTGCCGCTCGGCAGCCTCGGTGACCTGCTGTCTCATCTCCTCGGGCGCGCCCTTGACGGGGTTGAACACCACCGCCACGCGCTTCTTGTCTCTACCATTCACGTGGCCGTTCATGGGCCCCACGCTACACGCCGAAGAAGGAACGTATCTCCTTCGTCGCAAGTGTCGGCCACGTGTGGTCGCCGCCTCCGACCCGCAGATGCACGAGCGGCAGTGCGCAGCCCTGCCAGTGCTGGGCGATGACGGTCTGCCCGTTGCGGGTCATCGTCGAACGCTCACAGCCGTTGCGGCGCGCCACCCCCTCGAGGACGTCCGGCACCGACTCGTAACGCTCCCCGTGACGGGTGCCGCCGTGGTACCCGACGACGGTGTCGTGCGTGCCGTGGATGTCCAGCCGGGAGACGGGTTCCTCGGCGCAGGCCGCGTGGGTCGCCTCGTAGTACGCCGCCCCCACCGGGGCGACGGCGTGGAAGGTGGTGGGCAGCTGGCAGCTCAGGTAGGCGGCGAAGCCACCCCCGTTGGAGAACCCCGTGGCGAAGATCCGGGACCGGTCCACCGGGTAGTCCTCCGCGATGGTGTGCACCAGCGTCCGCACGAAGCCGATGTCCTCCTCCCCGGAGGTCTCCGCGTAGGGGGCCGGCGCCCAGGCGTTGGCCACGCCCTGCGGGTAGACCACGATCGCCCGCGCGCTGTCCAGCTTCGTCGTCTGCTCCATGGACTCCGCGGTCTCGCCCCACCCGTGGAAGGCGTACACCACCGGCCACTGGCGGCCGCGGTGGAATCCCTCGGGCGTCGAGACGCGGTACGTGCGTTCCCGTCCGTCGACGGTGAGCGTGCCCGTCACCGTCTTCTGCGGGGCACCGACGCTTCTCGACGTCGGCGGGACCGCCCCCTCCCCCTCCGCCGTACAGCCGACCAGCAGGAGGGCGGAGAGCAGCAGGATCAGCAGCCTCATGCCCGCCCCCTCGTCCACGCGGACCACAGGTCGGTGTAGCGCCCGCCGGCGGCGACGAGCTCCTCGTGGGTGCCGCACTCGACGACCTCCCCCTGCTCCATGACCAGCACCTGGTCGGCGCGCGCGGCCTGGTCGAGGCGGTGCGCCACCACCAGGGCGGAGCGGCCCCGGGTGACCTCCTCTGCGGCGGCCTCGAGGTCGCCTGCCCCGGCGGAACCGGACTCGGCCGTGGCCTCGTCCATGACCACGACCTTCGGGTCGAGCAGCAGGATGCGGGCCAGGGCCAGCTGCTGCGCCTCGACGGGGCCGAGCTGGTGTCCGCGGGCCCCGACCTCGGTGTCGAGTCCGTCGGTCAGGTCGTGGAACCAGTCGGCGTGGACGCGGGCGAGGGCGTCGAGAAGCTCCTCGTCGGTGGCCCCCGGCTTCGCCAGGGTGAGGTCCTCACGCAGCGTGCCGGAGAAGACGTGGACGTCCTGGGAGATCATGGCCAGGCGAGCGACGCGCTCGGCGTCGGAGAGCGCCGACACCTCCACGCCGTCGACGGTGACCGAACCCTCGTCCGGGACCCGCAGCCCGGCGAGGAGCGCCGCGACGGTGGTCTTGCCCGCGCCGGACGCCCCCACCAACGCGACGGTCTCACCCGGGCGGATCTGCAGGTTGAGGTCCTGGACCGCCCAGTCGCCGCCGTAGGAGAAGCGGACGTCGCGCATGACCACCTCACCGTGCGGCACCGGCGCCCCGGAGTCCGCCACCGGGGCGGGCGGGTCCCCGACCACGCCGACGATGCGGGAGAGCGAGGCGTAGCCGGACTGCACGGAGTCGAGCACGCGCATGAACATCATCAGCGGGCCGCGCAGACGGATGAGCATGAGCATCGCGGCGGTGACGGCACCGACCGACAGGGAGCCCTCCTGCACTGCCAGGTACCCGACGAGCAGACCGCCGGAGAGGATGAGGAACTCACCCACCGACAGCCACACCTGCAGCACGATCATGGTCACACGCGCGGAGAAGCCGTGGTCCACCACCGCCTGAGAGGTGACGCGGATGCGCTCGTGCATCTCCTCCTCCATGCGGTAGGCCCGGACGGTGGCGCGGCCGTGGATCGCCTCCAGGAGCCGGCGGGCGCGGTCGGCCATCGAGGCCCGCTCCGCCGCGTACCGTTGCGGCGCGACGGCCAGGTAGCGGCGGGACGCGAGGACGTAGACCGGGGTGACCACCACGACAACTAGCAGGAAACGCCAGTTCAGGCTCACCAACGCCACCGACGTGGCCAGGACCGTGAAGATCGAGCTGCTGAGGACGGGCACGGTCTCGGTGACCGCGGAGGAGAGCACCGCCACGTCATCCGTCGAACGGGAGACCAGGTCGCCGGTGCCGGCGTCCTCGACACGGTGGACGGGAAGCCCCAGGGCGGCGCCGACCATCTCCTCCCGCAGGTGCGCGATGACGCGCTCACTCAGCTGCGACACCAGGTAGAAACCGGCGGCGCTGAACCCGGCCCCCGTGACGGCGGCCGCCACCAGACCCAGCACCGCGGAGACAAGCGAACCGTCGCCGATGACGGTGTCGACGATCCGGCCCAGCTGCCAGGGCACCGCGACCGTCGCCGCCGCCCCCAGACTGAGCAGGAGCAGGGCGGTCACCGCCTGGCGACGCGCGCCGGGCACCCGGGCGATCTGCCGGCCGACCTCGCGCCGGACCTGGGGGAGATCCGCGAGGGGGAAACGCATCAGAGCACCTCCCGCACACGGTCGGCGACGGCCTTCCAGGCCGGGGCGTCGGTGTAGATGACGGTGGTCCGACCCCGCCGGCTGGCGGCGACACGCTCGCTGATCCGGGCCTCGGTCACCGAGTCGACGGCCGTGGTCGGGTCGTGCAGCACGAGCACCTCCGCGTCGGCGGCGAGGGCGCGGGCCAGGGCCACGCGCTGCCGCTGCCCACCGGAGAGATTGCGTCCGTTCTCCCCCACCTCACGCTCCGGTCCGCCGGGGATGTCCTCCACCGCCGCGCAGTGGAGGGCGGCCCGGGCCCGGGCGGGATCGGGGTGGACGTTGTCCAGCACGGAACCGTCGAAGAGGTCCGCCGACCGCGGGGCGACGATCACCCGGTCCCGCGGGGCGAGGATGATCCTCTCCCCGGGCGCGGAATCCGTGACCACCGTCAGGCCCGGCGGCAGGTCCGGGACGGTAGTGTGCTCCTCGTCGAGTTCGAAGGGCGCGGAGAGCACCTCGCGGATGCGGGCGGCGGAGGCCTGGGCCGCCGCCCACCGGGAGGCGATGTTCCGGCCCAGCATCGTCATCGGCATGATGACGAACTGCGTCAGGCCGATAGCGGTGATGAGCTCACCGATGCTCATCCGCCCCTGCAGCGCCAGCCACGCCGCGGCGACGGCCACGGCGATGACGTAGAGCGCGCCGGAGATCTCGGTGACGACGTTGAGGCGGGCCTGGGCGAGGTTGGCGTCGACGGTGCGTCGGTAGGCGTCGTGGGAGACGTCGGTGTAGCGGCCGCGCACGGTGTCCACCGCGCCGAGCCCCTTGATGATCCGCAGTCCCTGCACCACGTCGGTGGCCGTCGCGGCCGCCCGTGCGAGTGCCGCCTGCCGACTGCCCGAGCGGCGGCGCAACGGACCGGCGGCCAGCAGCGCGATCCACACGAGCAGCGGACCGCCGATGAGCACCGCCACCCCCAGCGGCACGCTGATCGTCAGCATCATGACGCCCACGTAGAGCACCGACGCCACCTCGGCGACGGGGAAGACGACCATGATGACGGCGTCCGCGACACGCTGAGTGTCGGAGGACGCGACCGACAGCAGCTCCCCCGCCGTGCGGCGCCGCCCGCCGACACCGCGGGGATGCTGGATGCGGTCGGTGACCTCCATGCGCAGGTCGTGCCCGATGACCAGGATCGAGCGGTTGAGCAGGCGCCGACCGAACCAGCTGGCCACCATGCCCGCCGCGAAGGTCCCGGCCAGCACGCCGATCCAGGTGAGCAGACGGTGAAGGTCGAGGTCCGCGACGGCCTCGTCGATGGCCCGACCGATGATCACCGGCGACAGACCGTTGGACAGGAAGCTGACCGCCATGAGGACGCCCGCGGGCACAGTCCAGCGCCAACGGGACAACACGGTCTTGGGCAGCCAACGCGGGTCATCGGCCGCAGGAAGTCGTGTCATGATCCGCTATCTTACTTGTCGTGACAGTTTCCCCCGCCTTCCGCAAGGCCTCCACGAAGGACACCCCGGAGTTCGCCGACGCCGCCCACCGGCGGGAGTCCGCCTGGGCCTTCCGCACGGGCGCGGACACCTACGACGACGTCCGGCCCGGCTACCCGCCCGCGGTCCTCGAGCTTCTCGACGCCCACCGGACCGTCGCCGACCTCGGCGCCGGCACCGGCAAACTCACCGCCGCGCTCGTCGCCGCGGGCCATGACGTGCTGGCCTCCGACCCGTCGGCCGACATGGTGCGTGTGCTGCGCTCCCGCCTCGACGTCCCCGTGTGGCGGGCCACCGCCGAGGCGACCGCGCTGCGGGAGGGCAGCGTCGACGCCGTCACCTGCGCCCAGACCTGGCACTGGGTCGACGCCGCCGAGGCCTGCCGGGAGCTCGACCGGGTGGTGCGCCCCGGCGGGCGGGTGGTGCTGGTGTGGAACAACCTCGACGTCTCTCACCCGTGGATCCTGCGGCTGGCCCGCATCATGCACTCCGGCGACATCCAGCGCCCCGGCTTCCTCCCGGCGGTGCACGCACCGTGGCGGATCACCCGGGAACTGCGCACCGGCTGGGTGCAGCACCTGCGCACCGGCCAGCTCTTCGACCTCATGGCCACCCGCTCCTACTGGCTGAAGTCGGGCCCGGCCGTGCGGGAACGCATGACGGAGAACCTGCGCTGGTACCTCTTCGACCGGCTGGAGTTCCAGGAGGGGCAGCTGCTGCCGGTCCCCTACCGCACGGACGCGTTCGTGCTGGAGCGTTAGCCCACGCCGAACCCGTCGACGCCCACCCAGAACGTGCCGCCCTGCGGCGTGGTGAACGTCGCCCGACTCCCGTCGTGGTCGATGAGGTGCCCGTAGTGGGCGTAGGTGCCGCGGGTGACGGTCTGCGCGTTCTCCCCCGCCTGGCCGACGTTCGACGCGTTGTGGCCGTGGATGACGGGCGTGGCGCCGCTGACGTCGAAGAACACGGCGTTGGACTGCACGTCGACCCCGTCCATGAGGGGGAAGTCGAGGTCGAGGGCGTCGCCGCACGTGTACAGACCGTCGTTGCGGGACTCGTAGCAGATCACCGAGCCGCCGTTGGTGAACTGGAGGCGGACGTACGGCGCGATGACGTCCATCACTCCGTCCCTGCCGAAGATCTCCGGGTAGTCGCCCGCCCCGAAGCGGCGCACGTCCGGACCGGAGATGAGGAAGCCCTCCTGGTCGCGCAGGTTGACGCACCCGAGGGAGTCCTCACCCGGGGCGAAACAGGCGGCGGCTCCCCGGTCGAGGACCTGGCCGGGCTGCAGGACAGGTGCCCCGTTGCTGCCGAAGAAAAAGCCGGGGTAGCCCCCGTCCGGCAGCTCCCAGACCGACGACCCACTGTCCGTCGAGAACATGACGGTCGCACCCCGCGGAGCGTCCACCCGCCCGTTCACGCAGCCGCCCACCCACCCGTAGGCGGGAGCGGCAGCGTCGTCGAGCATCTGGCAGGTGATGTCACCGCTGACGGTCCGGAAGAGATACGTGTCCGAGCCGTCGGTGAACGGCCGGTGATCGCGCACGAGCGTGAACCGCGGTGCAGCCGGCGGTGCCCCGCGCGGCGTCGACTCGGGCGTGGACTCGGGCACGGTGCTCTCAGCCTGCTCGGTGACCACCTCGGTGACCACCACGACCTCTCGCTCGCCCTCCTGTGCACAGCCCGCCAGGAACAGGGCTCCCGCGGCCAGGACTCCCACCACCGATGTACGCAACCTCATTCTCCTGAGCCTAGTCTCCCCGGCCGTCGCCGAAGCCGTCGATGCCGACCCAGAAGTTCCGGCCCTCCGGGGTGGTGAAGATCGCCCGGGTGCCGGTGTTCTCCACCCACAGCCCCTCGAACAGGAACTGGCCCTTCCCCGCCCCCTGCGCCTGGGACTGGAACTCCCCCATGTCACCGGGTCCGTCGCTGTCCACCTGGCCACGCAGGAAGGTCACGGAGTTCGACCGGGGAGGGAAGTCCAGGCCCCGGGCCCCGCCGCAGTTGACGTAGTTCCCGTTGTGGTCGCAGAAGACGTGGCCGCCGTTGTCGAAGTCCAGCCGCATCAGTTCGCCGATGATCTCGCGGGTCCCGTCGCGGTGGGTGAGGATGTCCACGGGCAGGTCCCAGTCGAACCGGCGGTAGTTCTCGTCGGCCAGCTCAAACCCCTCGGACCCGTAGGCGTCGAAGCACGCCAGTGAGTTGTGGCGGGGGCTCACGCAGGTGAGGGGGCCGAAGCGGACCAGCTCGCCGGGTTCCAGCCGGTGGTAGCTGTTGCCCCACCGCTGGGGCCGCGAGGGGCTCGTGTCGTGGGAGAACTGCCCGTCCCCGGACTGCGAGAAGACGATGAGCGACTCGTAGTCACGGCCGAGGCTCCAGGAGTAGCACTCCCCGCTCCGTGGATCGAGGCTCCCGTTCCTCCCTCCGGGGGCGGGCCACACGTCGCACTCGGTGACCCCGTCGGAGGAGGACAGGGAGTGTCCCCGGTCGCGGAGGAAGGGCTCTGCGGACACCTCCCGGTACAACGCCCCCGGGACGGAGGCCAGGGCCTCCCCGGTCGCCGGGTCCGGTGTCGGATCTGCGCCGGTGGTCGGGGCGGGCCCCCGGTCCGTCACCGTCACCACCTCGGTGACCACCACCTCCCCACCGTCCCCGGGGGTGCAGGAGACCAGCAGCACGGCAACCGCCGGAACGGCGAGGACGCGGCGGAAGAGACTCATGACCTGAGTCTATTCCGCCGCGTCCTTGTTTTCCGCGGAAACCCTACTTTCGGGTGCGGCGCTCCCGCACGCGCACGGCGATGCGCACCGGGGAGCCGTGGAAGCCGAAACGCTCACGGAACTTGCGCTCGAGGTAACGGCGGTAGCCGGCGTCGAGGAAGCCGGTGGTGAACAGCACGATGACCGGCGGGCGGGTCGACGCCTGGGTGGCGAACAGGACGCGCGGCAGGCGGCCGGCCTTCATCGGCGGCGGGTTTGCGGCGATGGCCTCGCGCAGCCAGTTGTTGAGCTGGCCGGTGGAGATGCGCTTGTCCCAGCTCTCGAGGGCCTCGATCATGGCGGGCTCGAGGCGCTGCAGGGCGCGGCCCGTCTTCGCGGAGATGTTGATGCGGGTCACCCACGGGAGGTGGGTGAGCTGCTGGTCGATCTCGCGGTCGAGTTCGTCGCGGCGGTCCTCGTCCATGAGGTCCCACTTGTTGAACGCGATGACCAGGGCCTTGCCGGACTCGAGCACCATCGACAGGACGCGCTGGTCCTGCTCGGAGATCGGCTCGGAGGCGTCGATGAGCATGACGCAGACCTCGGAGGCGTCGATCGCGGCGCGGGTGCGCAGGGAGGCGTAGAACTCGTGGCCCTGCGCCGTCTTCACCTTCTTGCGCAGACCGGCGGTGTCGACGAAGCGCCACAGCTTCTGGTCCAGCTGGACCAGGGAGTCGACCGGGTCGACGGTGGTGCCGGGCACGTTGTCGACGACGGAGCGCTCCTCCTTGGACACCTTGTTGAGCAGGGAGGACTTGCCCACGTTCGGCTTGCCGACGAGCGCCACACGGCGCGGCCCCTCCGTGATCGAGGTGGCGCGCGGCTTCTCCGGGAACAGGCGCAGCACCTCGTCGAGGACGTCGGCGCCGCCGCGGCCGTGGAGCGCGGACACCGGCCACGGGTCGCCGAGGCCGAGGGCGTAGAACTCCGCCATGTCGGCGTACATGGAGTCCGAGTCGAACTTGTTCGCCACGAGGATCACGGGGACCTTCGACTTCTGCAGGCGCTTGGCCATGACGGCGTCGGTCTCGGTGATGCCGACCTTGGTGTCGACGACCATGACGACCACGTCGGCGGTCTCCATCGCGACCTCGGCCTGCCGCGCGATGGCGGCGTGGATGCCCTTGACGTTGGGGTCCCAGCCGCCGGTGTCCTGCACGAAGTAACGGCGTCCGCCCCACTCCGCGAGGTAGGAGATGCGGTCACGGGTCACGCCCGGGAAGTCCTCGACGACTGCTTCTCGACGCCCCAGGAAGCGGTTGACCAGCGTCGACTTGCCGACGTTGGGGCGGCCGACGATGGCGACGGTGCACAGCTCCTCCTCGAGGTGCTCCCGGTGCTCGATGCCCAGGCGGGCCTCGAGGGCGGCCCACTCCTCCTCGGTCATGTCGTCGAAGTCGAAGTCCTCGGTGTCGAAGTCCTCCGCGGACCACTGCTCGGCGTCGGTGAGCTCGGCCTCGTCGATGTCGTGCTCGCCGGGGAAGACGAACTCGGTCTCCTGCTCCTCAGGCATGTTCTCTTCGGTCATCGGTCTGACTCCTTCACGATGTTGATGAGGGTCTCGAGCACCTGGTCGAGGGTCATCTCGGAGGTGTCGATGATGTGGGCGTCCTCGGCGGGGCGCAGGGGCGAGGTGGCGCGGGAGGAGTCGAGCTCGTCACGGCGGATGACGTCAGCGAGCACGGTGGCGAAGTCCGCCTCCCGGCCGGCGGAGCGGTCCTGGTTGTAGCGGCGACGGGCCCGGACCTCCGCGGAGGCGGTGAGGTAGGCCTTGGCGGGGGCGTCGGCAAGCACGACGGTGCCGATGTCGCGTCCCTCGACGATGGCGCGGTGCGCGTCGGCGGCGAGGCGGCGCTGCAGGGCGACGAGGTTCTCCCGGACCTCGGGCACGGCGGACACGGCGGAGACGTTCTGGGTGACCTCACGTTCGCGGATCTCGGCGGCCACGTTCTCGCCGTCGAGTAGCACCTCGGTGGAGTCCGGGTCGTCGTTGACGGACAGCGGCAGGTCACGGGTCGCCTCGATGACGGCGGCGGTGTCCTGCGGGTCGACGCCCGCGCGGAGGACCGCGAGGGTGGCGACGCGGTACATGGCGCCGGTGTCGACGTACTTGGCGTCGAGACGCTTGGCCAGCGCGCGACAGGTCGTGGACTTGCCGGTGCCGGAGGGTCCGTCGACGGCCAGGATCAGGCCGCCGTCGGGCATGTTGCTGAGGGTCACAGTTCCACCGCCTTGAACAGGGAGGTCAGTTCGGAGTTGTTGAGGGCGCGCAGGGAGCCGGGCTTCTGCTCGCCCAGCTGCACGGTGTGGATCTTGGTGCGCACCAGACGCTGGACCGGGAAACCGGCGGCCTTGAGCATGCGGCGCACGATGTGCTTGCGGCCCTCGTGCAGCTCGATCTTGATGAGCGACTCGCCCTCGTGGGTGTCGATGATCTGCACGTAGTCGGCCTTCGCGGGGCCGTCCTCCAGCTCGACGCCCTTCTTCAGGGTGGTGATGAGGCGACGGTCCGCCTCCCCCTGCACGGTGGCCAGGTAGGTCTTGGAGACCTCGTAGCGCGGGTGCATCAGGCGGTTGGCCAGCTCACCGTCGTTGGTGAGCAGCAGCAGTCCCTCGGTGTCGGAGTCGAGGCGGCCGACGTGGAAGAGGCGCTGGCCGGAGGCGATCTTCTCGGCGACGATGTCACCGACGCACAGGCGGCCCTCATCGTCGGACATGGTCGACAGCACGCCGCGCGGCTTGTTGAGGATGAAGTACTCGAGGTCCTCGTTGACGTGGATGCGCACGCCGTCGACCCGGATGACGTCGACGTTCGGGTTGACGCGCATGCCCTGCTTGGTCACGATCTTCCCGTTGACCTCGACGCGGCCCTTGTCGATGAGGACCTCGGCGTGACGTCGGGAGGCGACGCCGGCCTGGGCGAGCACCTTCTGCAGGCGGACGCCGTCTCCGGTGGCGGGGGCGTCCCCCTCGTAGAGCCAGTCGGCCCCGAGGCTCTCGGCGACGGAGCGGGCGGAGGCCCGGCGCTGCCCGGGCGAGACGTTCTGACGGCGGGCGGGACGGGCGTTGGACAGCGGAATCTCGGAGGCCCGCAGCTTCCTGGGCTGCTGGTCCTTGTCCGGTGTGCCGTCACGGCGAGCGGGTGGGGTCACGTGAATCGTGTCCTATCTGGGGTATGAAATTGGTTCCGCTCCACTGTAGCGGACGGCACCCTAAAACTCCTCGTCGATGGACTCGACGTCGGGCAGCAGCGGGGCGAGGTCCGGGAGCCTGTCCAGCGAGTCGATGCCCAGCAGTTCGAGGAAGAGCCCGGTCGTCTCGTAGCGGTGCGCACCGGTGCCCGGTTCGACGTCCACCTCCCGGATGAGCCCCCGCAGCTGGAGGGTGCGCATGACGCCGTCGACGTTGACGCCGCGCACGGCGGAGATCTGCGAACGGGTCGCCGGCTGCCGGTAGGCCACCACCGCCAGGGTCTCCAGGGCGGCGCGGGAGAGCCGGGTCTGGGAGCCGTCGAGAAGGAACTGCTCCACGGCGGGCGCGTTCGCCGGCCGGGTGTACAGGCGCCAGCCCTCCTCCGATTCGCGCAGGTCGAAGCCGGAGCCACGCTCGTCGAACTCCGCGGCGACGGTGCGCAGCAGGTCCTCGACGGCGGTCTCCTCCGTGTCGAGCGCCCGCGCGAGGGTCGCCGCGGTGGCCGGTGAGTCGAGGACCAGCAGCACCGACTCCAGACGCGAGCGCAGCTGGCTGATCAGCGGCAGCGGCGTCACAGGCGCCCCCACTCCGACCAGGAGCCCTCGTAGACCGCGAGGTCCTCGTAGCCGGCGACGGTGGCGGCCAGGGCATCGACGCAGGCGGTCACCCCGGAGCCGCAGGAGAAGGTGAGGTCGGTACGCTCCCCCACCCGCTTGCGGAAGAGTTCCTGCAGCTCAGCGGCAGGACGCATGCGGCCGGTGTCGTCGTAGACCTCGGTGAAGGGCAGGTTGACGGCACCCGGGATGTGCCCGGAGCGCAGGCCGGGACGCGGCTCCGGCTCGGTGCCGGCGAAACGGCCGGCGGAGCGGGCGTCGACGACGAGTCGACCGTCCGACTCCACCTGGGACCTGTCGCGGAGCAGTTCCGGGCGGGTCGGGGCGGTGAGGGTGCCCCGCGTGGTCGGGGCGGCGAGTTCCGCCACGTCGTGGCCGGCGGACCGCCAGGCGGGCAGTCCCCCGTCGAGGACGCGCGCCCGGACGCCCGCGACCTGCGCGAGCCACCACACGCGGGGCGCGGTCGCCCCGCCCTGGTCGTCGTAGACCACGAAGGGCGTGCCATCGGAGACGCCGTAGGAGGCGAAGAGCGCCGTGAGGTCCGCGGGGACGGTGTGCGGCAGCGGGTCGGTGGGGTCGGAGAAGTCCCCCTCCAGGTCGGCCAGGTGGGAACCGGGGATGCCGTGGGTGGGCGGGGTCGGCCCCATGGAGGCGCAGAGGACGACCGGATCGCTCCATTCACGCAGCGTGACCAGTTCATCGACGGAGATCAGCGGGTTCATGAGTGCCAGTGTAGGAAAAATGCCGCCGAAAAAGTCACCGGAAAAGCTGTACGTAGAAATGTGATCTGTGTAACATCGCCGCATGGCTACTGTCACGAGAACCGAACGACTCATCCTCATGCCCCTGAGCGCGCGTCACGACGCCGAGGCCTACAAGGTCTACAGCGACAAGCGCATCTGGGAGCACCGCCCGCAGGCCCGTCACGAGACGGTCAAGGAGACCCACCAGCTCATCGGCCGCACCCAGGCGTCCTGGGCCGCGAAGGGCCTCGGCCCGTGGGGCGTCTACATGCGCGACCAGCCGACCGAGTTCATCGGTGTCGGCGGCATCGAACTTGTCGACGGCCGCGTGTGGGACCTCAAGTACCGTTTCCGCCCCGAGAAGTGGGGCAACGGCTTCGCCACCGAGGTCTCGGAGGCCGCCCTCAAGGCGGCGCGGCGCCTCGACCCGGACACCCCGGTGACCGCGCGCATCACCACCAACCACCCGGCGTCGGCCCGCGTCCTGGAGAAGGTCGGGCTCCGTCCGGTGTGGGAGGGGCGCCGTGTGGGCACCGGCGACGACCCCTCCGAGCCGGACGTCCGTATCTACGCGGACCGCGAGCTGCCGGAGGAGATCCTCGAGTTCCTCAAGGCACGTCCCTGAGGTCCAGCGTCCGGCGGGCACTCTCACCGAACTCCTGACGGTCGAGGGTGCCCGCCGACTCGGGCAGGCAGCCGAGCAGCCGCACCCCGGTCACACGCGGCAGCTCGGCGAGGTTCTCCCGGGTGGCCAGGTCCGGCTCCGCCGGGAGGCTGCCCCCGATGAGGCCCAGCACGTGCAGGCCCCGGGCGCGCGCCGCCGAGACGGTCAGCTCGGCGGCGTTGAGGCTGCCCAGCCCCAGTGAGGTCACCACCAGGAGCGGGGCGTCCAGGTCTGCGGCAACGTCGGCGATGGTCAGGTCGTCGGCCAGGCGCACGAGCAGTCCGCCCGCCCCCTCGACGAGGACGATTCGGTCCGGTCCGTCGAGCGCCCGGATCCGGGCGACCAGGTCCGCCCTGTCCACCTGCGGCATTCCGGCGCGCCGGGCCGCGATGTTCGGCGCCAGGGGCTCCGGGTAGCGGGCGAGCTCCACGCCCCGCAGCCCCGTGAGCCTCTCGACGCTCACCACGTCCCCCCTGCCCTCCGGTTCGCCGGTCTGCACCGGCTTGACGGGGAGCACGGTGTGCCCGCGGCCGCTGAGCACCGCGGCCACCGCGGCGGTGGCGACCGTCTTGCCCACGTCCGTCCCGGTGCCGGTGACGACGATGATCATGCCGCCACCGCCGCCCGGATGCCGCGGCAGATCTGCGCGACGTCGTCGTCGGTGCAGATGTACGGCGGCATCGTGTAGATGAGCCGGCCGAAGGGTCGCAGCCACACCCCCTCCGCGAGGGCGGCCTGCGTGGTGGCCTCCATGTCCACGGGCTGCTCCATCTCCACGACCCCGATCGCCCCGCGCACCCGCACGTCGGCCACCCCGGGGGTCTCCCGCAGGGGCGCCAGGCCGGCGCGCAGCCCGGACTCGATGCGGGCGACGTCGCTGCGCCACTCACCGGTGGCGATGAGTTCGAGGGAGGCGGTGGCGACGGCGCAGGCGAGCGGGTTGGCCATGAACGTGGGCCCGTGCATGAGGGTGCCGATGCCCGCGGCCACCTCGGCGGTGCACAGCGTGGCGGCCAGCGTCATGAATCCACCGGTCAGCGCCTTGCCCACGCACATGATGTCGGGGCGCACCCCGGCGCCGGTACTGACGAAGAGTTCGCCGGTCCGGCCGAAGCCCGTGGCGATCTCGTCGACGATGAGCAGGATGCCGTGTCGGTCGCAGATGTCCCGCAGCCCGCGCAGCAGGCCGGGGTCGTGGAAGCGCATGCCGCCGGCACCCTGGACGCCGGGCTCGACGATGACGGCGGCGACGGAGGCGTCGACAAGCATCTCGAAGCGGGTGAGGTAGTCGCCGGGCTCCCCGGTGGGCGGGGCCGGGGCGAAGATCTGCTCGGCGAGGGTGCCCTCCCACAGGGAGTGCATGCCGCCGTCGGGGTCGCAGACGCTCATCGCGGCGAAGGTGTCGCCGTGGTAGCCGGAACGCCAGGTGAGCAGGCGGGTGCGTTCGGGGTGGCCGGTGCCGTGGGCATACTGGAGGGCCATCTTGACGGCGACCTCGACGGACACGGAGCCGGAGTCGGAGAAGAAGACGTGCGGGAGGCCCGTCATGTCGACGAGCCGGCCGGCGAGGGTGACGGCCGGTTCGTGGGTGAGTCCGCCGAACATGACGTGGCTCATGCGGCCGATCTGCTCCATGGCGGCGGCCACCAGCGCGGGGTGCCCGTGGCCGTGGATGGCGGCCCACCAGGAGCTCATGCCGTCGATGACGCGGCGGCCGTCGGCGAGTTCGAGGTGGATGCCCGCGGTCGCGGAGACCGGCAGGTTGGTGGTGTGTGCCGGGGCATAGGGGTGCCACACGTGGGCGCGGTCGAGCGCGATGATCTCCGTGATCTCAGCGGGGCGCATGGTGACTCTCCTGCAGTTCGGGGCCATGATTGAACACCATTCAATCATGCGCGTCACGAGCACCCCCGATGAGGGTTGAACAACGTTCAACTGTGCCGCGGCACGGCATAATCATCCCCCATGACCATTCTTGAACGTCGTTCAAGGGCGACGGATCAGGGCACCCACCCGATCGCCATGCCCTCCATGGTGAGCATCGAGATGTGGGAGCGCTTCAGCTTCTACGGCATGCAGGCCATCCTCGCCTACTACCTCTACTTCCAGGCCACCGACGGCGGCCTCGGAATGGCCACCTCCGAGGCCACCGCCCTCGTCGGCGCCTACGGCGCCTTCCTCTACCTGTGCACCTTCGCCGGCGGCTGGATCGGCGACCGCGTCCTCGGCGCCGAACGCACCCTCCTCACCGGCGCGGGCCTCCTCGTCGGCGGACACGTCGCACTCTCCGCCCTCCCCGGCTTCCTCGGACTCATCCCCGGACTGCTCCTCATCGCCGCCGGATCCGGCCTGCTCAAGACCGCGGCCGTCACCGTCCTCGGCCAGGCCTACCCCGCCGCCTCCCCGCGTCGCGACGCCGCCTTCCAGATCTTCTACCTCGGCATCAACGTCGGCGCCCTGCTCGGCCCCCTCCTCACCGGCTGGCTCGCCGAACGTCACGGATTCCACGCCGGCTTCGCGGCCGCCGCCGGCCTCATGGTCCTCGGGCTGGTCGTCTACCTGGCGATGCGCCCCCGCCTCATGGCGTCCCTCGGCGCCGAGACCGCCCGCCTGCTCACCCGCCCCACCCAGCCGCTGGCCCCCGCCCGCGCCCGACTCATCATCATCGCCGCGGTCGCGGCCGTCGCCCTCGTCGTGGCCCTGCTCGCCGTCGGCGTGATCACCCCGGCCCGCCTGGCCGCCACCTTCCTCGTCATCACCGTCGCCGCGGCCCTGCTCCTCTTCGGCCAGATGTTCCTCTCCCCCGCCGTCACCCCGGGCGAACGACGCCGCGTCCTCGCCTTCGTCCCCCTCTTCCTCGCCTCCACCACCTACTGGGCGCTGCAGTCTCAGATCTACGGCGTCCTGGCCGTCTACTCCGACGTCCACCTCGACCGCACCGTCGCCGGCCACGAGATCCCCGCCGCCTGGACCCAGTCCCTCAACCCCTTCTACATCCTCGCCTTCTCCCTCCCCCTGGCCTGGCTGTGGGTCCGCCTCGGCTCCCGCGGCCCCGCCTCCTCCACGAAGATGGGCGTCGGCGTCATCATCGCCGGATCGAGCATGCTCATCATGCTGCCGTTTGTCGGCGGCGGCGAGAACTCCACGCCCTTCCTCGTCCTCGCGGCCGCGATCGGCACGCTCTCCCTCGGCGAGATGCTCATCGGCCCCATCGGCATGGCCTCCACGGCCATCCACGCCCCGCGGGCCTTCGCCACCCGCTTCTCCGCTCTCTACTTCCTCACCCTGGCGATCGGCACCTCCCTGGCCGGCACGCTGTCCACCTTCTACGACTCCACCTCCGCCGACAGCGAGCGGACCTACTTCCTCTCGGTCGCGGCCGCCGCGATCCTCATCGGCGTCGTCTGCCTCGCGGCCTCGCGGGCGCTGCGCCGCCATCTCACCGCCGAGGGATCCGGGGAGGCCTAGTCCCAGTTGGTCGCGGCCACCACCGTCGGATCCACCTCCAGGCCCGTCCAGCTGACCGACAGCTCCCCCAGGGCCTCCTCCTGCATGGCCTCCACGGCCTGCGCCTTGTAGAGCTCCAGCAGGGCGAGGAAACGGCCGACCACCTCCATGGACACCGTGCAGTCACGGGTCAGCGCCTGGAAGGTCAGCCAGTGCCCGGCCCCCATGAGGCGCAGGGTGTCGAGGATGCGTCCCGCCTGCTCCGGCACCGACACCGCCACCTGGTGCAGGTGCGCGGTGCCCACCTCCTCCGGAGGGCGGGGACGGAACACCCCCGCGGCCACCTCCGCGAAACCGGCGGGCGTGAGCCCCAGGACCACCGGCGGCATGAGGTCCGCGAACTGCGGCTCCATGCCCACCGCCCGCGGATACCGGCGCTGCGCCTTCTTCTGCCAGGTGGCGAACAGGTCGGCCACCTGCTTGTACGCCCGGTACTGGAGGAGGCGCGCGAAGAGCAGGTCCCGGGTCTCCAGGAGGGCGAGATCCTCGAGGTCCTCGACGTCGCCGCGCGGCAGGAGCCGGGCGGCCTTGAGGTCCAGCAGGGTGGCGGCGACGACCAGGAACTCGGTGGTCTCGTCGAGGTCCGCGGTCTCCCCCAGGGCGCGGGTGTAGGCGATGAACTCGTCGGTCACCGCAGAGAGGGCCACCTCGGTGACGTCGAGACGCCGGGAGCCGATGAGCTGCAGCAGCAGGTCAAACGGCCCCTCGAAGTTGGTGAGCGCGACCCGGAACCCCGGGACCTCCGCCTGCTCCCCCGTCACCGGAGCGCGGTCCGCTCCAGGACCTCGAGGGCCAGGTTGCGGTACTGTTCCGCGCCCTGGGAGGACGGCGCCCACGTGATGATCGGCTCGCCGGCGACGGAGGTCTCCGGGAACCGGACCGTGCGGGTGATCACCGAGTCGAAGACCCGGTCGCCGAACACCTCCACCACGCGCGACATGACCTCGCGGGCGTGGGAGGTGCGCCGGTCGAACATGGTGACCAGGATGCCGAGGATCTCCAGGTCGAAGTTGAGACGGTCCGCGACCTTCTCCACCGTGTCGGTGAGCAGCGCCAGGCCACGCAGCGAGAAGTACTCGCACTCCATCGGGATGATGACTCCGTGGGAGCAGGCCAGCGCGTTGACCGTCAGCAGGCCGAGGGAGGGCTGGCAGTCGAGGATGATGAAGTCGTACTCCTTCATCACCGGGCGCAGCGCACGGGCCAGGGTCTGCTCGCGGCCCACCTCGTTGACGAGCTGGATCTCCGCCGCCGAGAGGTCGATGTTGGCGGGCACCAGATCCATGCCCGGGACCGCGGTCTGGTGGATCGCCGAGTGGATCGAGGTCTGGTTGTCGAGCAGCAGATCGTAGACCGTGATGTCGAGCTCGTCGTGGGGGACGCCGAGGCCCGCCGAGAGGGCGCCCTGCGGATCCAGGTCGACGAGGAGGACCTTGCGGCCGATCTCCGCGAGGCAGGCGCCCAGGTTGATGGTCGACGTCGTCTTGCCGACGCCGCCCTTCTGGTTGCACATCGAGATGATCGTCGCGGGCCCGTGC
>LSQX01267987.1_pt2 | contig 33914 bp, 28 predicted proteins | sample 654561 | NCBI WGS metagenome assembly LSQX01 (sample SAMN04489861, study PRJNA283612) | anaerobic digester metagenome | isolation source: 4 biogas reactors fed with cattle manure at either 37C or 55C with and... | place: Denmark: Kongens Lyngby | collected 2014 | reverse complement strand
TCATACCGTGAAGCACAACCGTTTAATTCTAGTATAGTCTCCAGCGAACGAAGCCTGCTTATCCCCAACAAACGGTGGTTGTCTGTTTTATCAAACTTCAGTCCCAAATCGTCGCAGAGATTCTTCCAAGCAATATAATGATAGCGGGCGGTATCGGTCAGAACGCCGTCCAAATCGAACAGAAATGACTTAGCCTTCATTACGTTTTCCTCTCAGTTATATTTATAACCTTTCTCCAAGGGTTACACGCAGCGGCTCGCCCCCCACCAGATAGTCGCCTCCTTCTATCCTGACAATAAGCGGGTTCGGGCCTGATTTTTTCTTATGCACGACAACAGAGGATTTATCAATCGTAATCTGCAATACGCTCCCGTACATAAAACAATTCAGGGTAACACGGTTCCATTTGTCCGGCAGTGAGGGTTTTATGCTTACCTTGCCATGGTCGTCCGAAATGCCGCAAAATCCGTGAAATACCGCCTGCCATGTCCCGCCGAAATTAGCAAAGTGCAGCCCGCTGATGGTATTGAGCTGGCGGTCGCTGATATCAAGATAGGCGGATTTTTCAAAATAACCGTACGCCTCTTCTTTAAGGCCAATCTGAGAGGATAAAATTGCATGGGGCGCGTAGCTGAGAGAGCTGTCATGGGCGGTACGCGGTTCGTAATAGAAATAAACGTTTTTCTTTTGCTGCTGTGTGAAATCGTTGGGATACAGGCAGCAAAGCAGAACGGTATCCGCCTGCTTGGTCACCTGATACAGCGGAAGCGCTTCATACGGCATGGTGGAATCAATGATTCGCTGACCGGTGGGCTTGGCGCGTTTTAAATCCAGGGAACGTCTTTGCGTGTATGTATCGTCCTCTAAAATCAGGCCTTTTTTCTCATCGTAGGGGATTATTATTTTGTCTGCGATTTCATTAAATAAATCTATCTCCTGCCGCGTCGCTCCAAGTTTGTTCATCAGGCGTTCGATCTCCTTGGGGTGGCTGCCCGACAGATTATCAAAGACCTGTTTAACCGACCGCAAATTATTGGCCGCCATATAGTTTGTATATGCGTTGTTGTTTACATAAACGTCGTATTCGTTCGGGCCTCGGACAGCTCGGATATGATACTTGCCGTCAAGCTCCGAAAAATCGCAGCGGCTGCGCCAGAATCGCGCCGTTTCGTACAGTATTTCGGTCCCGTAAGACACCATAAATTCGTCGTCGCCGGTCACTTCCCAGTAACGGCATACCGCAAATGCAATATCGGCGACTATATGGATGGCATAAAACGCTCCGCATTCGTAAGGGGTCTGCTCGATACCTTTATTGTTTACCTGCCACGGATACATTGCCCCTTCGAACCAATTTCTCTTTGCATGCCGCCGGGCAGCGTCCAGCGTATGGTAGCGGAAGGTCAGTTGCTTTCTGACAACCTGAGGATTCGTATACTGGAAAAAGGGAAGCACAAAAATCTCGTTGTCCCAGAAAATACAGCCCTCATACATCTCCCCCGTCAGCCCGCGCGCCCCGATACCGACACGGTCGGTATGGCGCGGACAGACGCACAGCAGTTCAAAAATATTATAGCGAAGAGCGGCGTCATCGTTTGTATCGGTATCGATTTTAATATTCGCCGTCTCCCATGCGCTAAGCCAAGCCGTACAGTGGGCGCGAAACTCCTGTTCGAAACCGACATCGCCGGACAAGAAACCGGCAACGGCCTGTGCGGCGTCTACATCGTCATCCAGCGATGAAGCGACGTATATCACCTTTTCGACCGTTAAAATATCTCCCGCTTTGAGCGAGCAATCGTATATGGCCCCGCAGGCATTATCCGAGATGAAATCTTTTTTTGCAACAGGATTTCCGTTGACCTTGGCTGTCGCTTGCTGCGCAAAATATAAAACGGTGGAATCCGGATCATCCAAAATGACCGAGAGTGAAGATGTTTTGACATTTCTTTTTACAAAATGATTTCTTCCCGGTTGAACTGGCCGCGGGGTCGCAAAGCTGTCGGCGTTTAAGTTGGTGACATTGCTGTCCAAAAGGGCGGACAAAGACAAGTCCACTGGGTCAAGCGCTTTTACAATAATCCGCTGGCCGATCTTATGAATATCGGCCGCACCGGCAAAGCGCTCGAACGCAACCTCAATACGGCTGCCTTGGGAGGTAGTCCAGATATATTGCCTTGAATATGACGCCTTCTGCATATTAAGGGTTTGTTTAAAGTCGGATATGGATGAAAAACCGTCAACCCTTTCCCCGCCGCATCTTAACGATACCCTGAAAATATTGGGCATGTTACAAAGCTCGCCGCTTTTTCCTTCCCACGCGTCATAAGTCCCCCTGCCGGTCACGCCAGCCATATAAATGCCGCCGTTTGATTCCAAGGTTACTTCGTCCTCTTCGAAAAATCCCCGAATACCCAAATAACCGTTCCCGATCGTAAACAGGGCATTGCGGCTCTGCCTTCTATCGTGGTCATATTCATCGTTAGACAATATCCACTCATTATAAAACATACGATACCGCCCATCCTTTAACACTTAATTTTTTAACCTAACCTACCTTCGTTGAAGGTAGGGGATATTTAATGCAATGCGTAATCCCGATTGGTATCCGGCTTACGGGAAAACGCCCGGAGAGAAGATGCGTCTCCAGTTATAACAGCTTATGTTATAGTTGTTTTCCTGTCCGTCAAAAAACAGGCGCTCCTGCTCCAGCTCTTCCAACCGGTCAATCCGGTTGTCCAAATATGACTTCAGTCTTGCCCGGGCCGACTTTGTCCGCTGGATTACGCCCGCAATCCGGACATCAATTATCTCAAATCCGAACGGCTTATTTTCTATAAACCATTGTTTTTCGATAGCATCCCTGAATTTTTCCGCGCCGGCAATTATCTCGGGCAGGGTTTTATCGACAATCCTCTGCAGTTCCTGGACATCCTTTTTGTGGTAGGCGTTTTTAATCTTTACGCCTACTTCGCTTTTGTTCTTTAGGACATCGCAAAGGCTGGCCAGCGTCTCAAATAAATAGCTATATCTTCCGTTTCGTGCGGCCGCGTTCCAAAGCGTTTCGGCCGTTTCTGCATAATAATCATCAAAGCCATCCATAACATGCTTATCAAACAGGCCCATCAAGGTATCCTGATAGAGCAGATACTTGCTCGGATTGCTTTCCGCATTGCTATGTGTCCCCGCAGGGAAGTTGGGCAAATCCAGCAATTCAAAATCCTTAAGATTGCCTCCCGTGCAGGTCTTAAATCTCTTGGCCAAATACTCGTCTGTAAAGCTTTCGTAAAATCCGTATTCCGCAAATAACTGCACAACGGGAAGCACCGAATACAGGCTGGCTTCGTTTCCGTCATCGCCCCATAACGTGGCAAAAACCTCGTTAATGCCGTTTTCAAAGCACGCCTCAAGAGCCAAACGAGACACCCGCATGCTGTGGAACAGGCTGGGGGCGTAACTGGTCCATTTCCACGCCCCGCCGGCAAAAACGACGTTGTTCGCAATTTTCTTGTGGGCGGCCGCAAGATTTTCATATTCGCCTTTTGTCAGCGAGTAATAATCCCAATAAACCAAATCTATATCGTCGGACACGCACTTTTTCAGATTGGAATAATCCGAACCTCTCGCATAATATTCACCGTTGTTGGCTATGCGGAAGAACATATCCCCCCACAACATGGGGCGGAAACCGTATTTTTGACAGATCTTTTGCACCCTGTTCAAATGACGCTGCATAAGCTCGGTCTTATCCACATCTCCGTGCTTATCCAGATATTTTCCCCGCCCAACCATATGCGCCTCGTCCATGCCGATATGAATTCTGTCGCTTTTGAAGGATTTGCGCAGCGAACTTATCGCCTTTTCGATAAACTCATAGGTCTTTTCATCGTCAATAAGCAAAATGTCACCGGTATCGGTAAGGTCTTTATAAACCCTCCAGTTTACCGCTGCGTTGAGATGGGCGAGGGTTTGGATGCACGGAATCAAGGTAACGCCAAAGCCGGCTGCGTAATCGTCTAAAAGGTTCAGCTCCTTGATTGTGTAGCGCCCGCGCATATACCCGAAATACGGCTCGCCTTCGATTTCATATGTATCCTCGGTATACAGCATCAACATGTTATGTCCCATCAATGCTATCTGTTTTATCACATCTTGTAAGGTTTCGATTGAGATTACGGCATTTCGTGAACAGTCAACCATCATCCCGTTTAAACTGAAACGCGCTCTTTCTTTTATCTTAAAATCGCCCTTGTCCAGATTTTCTTTTGCAATACCGAGCGCTCTGAATAAATAAGAGAGCTGCGAATAGTTAATTATTATTCTGTCGCCCTGTTTCTCGATTTCAAGCCCGTTTAATTCCGGCTTTTCGACATAATCAAGGGTAAGGCCGTCATCCGAAAAAGCCGTGCCCAAATATTCGAGTATTTCATTAACCTGAGCATTCTCTGTCTTTCTAACTTTCATAATAAAATCCTAGCCTCCGTTTGCCATGAACTATACTGTTGAATGGTGATTTTTTTGTTTAGTTTTCACTTCACAATACAAACAGTTCCGTAATAATTTTAACAATTATCACAGTTGGTTTATTTGTTTTTTTTCGAACAATAGTTACGTTAAATTAAGATGCAGTTGAACCGCGGAATATATAAAAGTCAAAAACATCAATTATTTGCAGGTTTACGTAAAGTATATGATTTTTGATATGCTATACTGAAAATAAATTTGATTTTATTTGAAAGAGTGTGGATTTAAGGGTGGATATCAAGCTTGAAATCAATAACTATTTTCCGGAATTGCCCGGATATTCGACCGAATACGAGATAAAAATGATGTGCGGTTCCGAGGAGCGGAAAGCAGACGAATATACGTTAAAAGCCGCGCCAAATGACCTAAAAATAGAGAACAACATAGTAACCGCAACGGATGGGCAGAAAAGGACATACGATAATTTTATTATTACGGCGATCGACAAATTGACCGGAGAGAAAGCGCAAATAACCATTACTCCAAAGAAATGGAGATTAAACTTTGAAGACCATTTTCCCGGCAGCAGTCTGAACCCGGAAATTTGGTCTCCTTTTGAGTACAAAAATTCGAGAGAAATCGTAAAAGACGGTGTGCTGAAAATTTTTGCCGAGCGTCTGGAAATGCCGGACAGGGTTAAATATACAACCTCCGGGATCAGGACTCATAAAAGATTATCCCAAAAATACGGATGCTTTATGGCGCGTATGAAATCGCCCGACAGGGGCGGCTGTAATTCCGCCTTTTGGCTGATGCCCGAGGGAACATATACCAAAGACGCATTTTTCATGGACGGAGAACGCACAAATATGGGATGCAGCGAAATAGATATTGTGGAATATTCGGCTTTCTATGAAAATAAATTCCCTATCACCATGCACTATTGGGATAGGGATACCGGTGAACATTTTTCGCGTTTATATTGGGTAGAAACAGCGGACAAGATATATAAGGACTACCATGATTATGCTTGTGTTTGGGAGCCAGATGGGATATACTATTACATAGACGGAAAGCCTGTAGTCGCAAACAGAAACATTTTTACCCATGAAGATGCGGTGGACGCTTATATTGTGTTGTCTACAAATTCCGCTAAACTTCACGATGACCTTGAATGGCTAGGGCCGTGTACAGATGATATGTTTCCGTTTGAAACGTCGTTTGAATGGGTAAAGGCTTACCGTTGACTTTGTTTTATACGAGGAGCGGTAAAACCATGAAAATGCGGCTTGTATTAGATGAACTGCATCCGGGTTTGCCCGAATTTGACGCCAGATACTCCTTTCGCTGTTACATAAATGACGAAAACGACGGTTCCAGCGCCTGTGTTCTCTCGTGCAAATTCCCCGAAGTGAAAATTTACGGAATGGATGTGATCGTGCCTTACAGCATTCGGGAATCCAATGATTCGATTGGGATCACCGCTACTTACACTTTAGACCCTACAATATCCTGCGTTTATGAATTGACGTTTACGCATTTGGATTGCTTTCTTTATGATGACTTTGACGGCGACCGGCCCGACCCGGAAGTGTGGAACCTGGGATGGCCGTGGGGCATAAACATCAACACAAAAAACAATTCCATGATGTCGGGCGATCTTGTGCGGATTGAAGACGGTTTTCTCGTTCTCCCAGCCGTAAAAAAGAGCACGGCCGTAACCGACCCCGAGACCGGCATCACCAAAACGGCCTCTTATGTAGCCTCCTGTGTCAATACATTGAACCGTGTACATATACAGCGCGGTTGCGTAATGGTCAATGTCGACCTTCATAAACAGGGAGGGGTTTTATTCGCCGCATGGCTCGCACAGGTCGACGACGGATATTTTCTTTTACACCCGCTTGACCCGGAACGCTCCCGTAGCGGCGAATTGGATTTCTTGGAATATGCCCCGTGCTGGGGAGAAAAATATTCTGTCACCACACACTATTATTGCGACGGAAAATATTCGACCGCGTACAGCAAATGGTGTGACGTGCGGGGCATTATGAACGCCCGCAATACATTTGGGGTTGTCCGCCTGGATTACGGTATTTTCTATTACTATAACGGGGAGTTGGTATCGGTTTACAAAGGAATTGCCTGCATCAGCAATTCCGAGCTTTGTTTATTAATGGCTACCAGTTTCGCTTCAAAAAACAGTATTCATTATGCCGGAAATTTCACCGATGATATGTTGCCGCTTGAATCAAAGGTAGACTGGGTAAAAATGTATAAAATAAAACCGTGACAAAGTTAAAAAGATTTTATGCCGCGGGCTTTGTATTTCTGCTTTATAAGCAAAGGCGCAAATCCGGGTTTGCCGAATATAAACTGCATCCTAAGACCCTATAGAGTAATGTCATAAGACCGACAAACAAATATTTCATGCATTCTTCAAAAGGGTGAATTTACGTATGGATAACAAGTATAAGATATCCTATATCAGGGAGTACGAGTTGTATGAATTCGGTTATGTCTTACAGCCGGGCAACCAGTATACATTTCCGGAAGGATATACATATTATGAGTTGGATGCGCTGAAATTTGCAACTTCGGAGTTCAATCGTTTTGAAGATGACTGTTTTATTGAGCCCTTAAACGGAACCGGGCTGTTATTCATTTACAGCGACAACAGCATAAAAATATATATGGTCGATAAGCCAATCTGCATCACGGGTGGGGTTGTTTTTTTATTTGTCGCCAGTCACGGCGATTTAAAGTTTTCCCTTGCCGCAAAAGGCTTGGCCAAGACAATAGAAATAGGGATTCCGGTAGAGCTTCCTCCGCTTGAAAAAGGGGTAACGGTCGAAGCGGTTCACCAGATAAACTATATAGAAAAAAAGGCAAACAAGCATATCAACACAATGCACCACGTATTGTACGAAATTCTTTATGTTGACAAGGGCAGTCTTATTTGCAAGTATAATAATACCCTCAGAAGAATATCTTCGGGCCAGATTTTTATAATCGATAAAAACACCCGATACTATTTGGATAGCGAAAATGAAAATACCGCCTTTGTAAGCATAGTATTCAACACCAAAAATCCGCTTAGCGGAGCTCTTGTAAACAGAACCATTCCGGGAAATTTAGAAATATTTCGAAAATTTAAAAATATAATCAACGAAAATGAAAATGCAAGCCTGTTCTATTTGGATATTATTATTTCCGAACTTAATATTTTGCTGGTAGAACTCATAAGATCTCTGGGTAAAGACGATATGTATGAATTGCAATCCGGAAATATGGTAAGCCAAGCAAGAAAAAATGAAACGGTGCAAGAGGTGCTCAATTATATAGATGCAAATATTATGTCCGGCGATCTTACGGTTGAAGAAATCGGGGCAAAATTTTTCTTAACATCATCTTATTTATCAAAAATATTTAAGGAAGAGACAGGCAAAACTATCTCTCAATATAAACGGGATAAGCGGCTGGAAATCAGCAAGAAGGCGCTTTTGGAGGGAAATATGACCGTAACCGAAGTTTCGGAAATGATGAACTATTGCTCGATTCACTATTTCTCTTCCGAATTCAAAAAAAAATACGGCTATCCGCCCAGTGAATATGCGAACAAGATTAAATAGTTCCTGCCGTCTATTAGGTCGGTATAAACTTTGGCATTAACGCCAGAGTTTCAGCGAAGTATCAACAGACAGAAAAACAACAATTAGTTTAAGATTTACACAAAGAAAACCCCAAAGGAGACTGTTATACTGTATTTGTATAATAGTCTCTTAATATTTAAAGGGGGCATATTCTGTGAAAATCGGAAGGTTTTTTTCTCGGGCGGCAAACGCTACTATTAAAAGGCGAACAAGGATGATATTTATACTTTGTATAGCCCTTTGGGTCGGTTTTGCCGCGTGTGCCGATTCCGATGAGGATGTCTCGAGCAATAAATCGCAAACAACGGATAAATCCGATATAACATCTACTGCATATACTTCCCTGTCTTCCGAAACGACCGAAGGGGAAACAACCACAACTCCGAATCACCAATCCACCGCAACCGAATCGGGGAAAAAAACCGTAGCAGAAGACGGTACCACCACAAAATCCAATAGCGCCGGCACAACCACCTCCACCCGGTCTACAACCACTACTCGACCGACGGCAACTACCCCCACTAAACCGATAGAGATTGGAATCGCCAATTATTTTCCGGAGCTGCCGGGATATACAACCGAATATGAAATCAGTCTGTTGGTCGACGGTATAGCGCGAGAAAAAGGAGAATATAAATTATCCGTCATTCCGGGCGATATTCATGTAGACGGCAACATTGTTCGGGCAACCGACCAACAGAAGAAACAATATGCCATGTTCTACGTTACGGCAACCGACAACCTGACCGGCAGAAAAGCGCAGCTGACCATTACCCCGAAAAGATGGAACGTAAACTTTGAAGATGATTTTAACGGGAGCAGCATAAACTCCGATATATGGACCAATTTCGAATATCAATACTCAAACGCATCGGTAAGAGACGGCGTGCTGACGCTTTTGGCCGAGCGCTTGAATATAAACGGACAAATCGTATATACATCCTCGGGCATCAGAACCAGAAGCAAATATTCGCTTAAAACCGGCTGCTTTATGGCGCGTATGAAATCACCCGACAGGGGAGGTTGCAACTCCGCCTTTTGGCTGATGCCTGAAGGCCGCTATACCAGGGACTTCTTCTTTATGGATACCGAATTCCCCGATGTAGGCTGCAGTGAAATTGATATTGTGGAGTATTCGCCTTTTTTCGGAAAGGAATTTCCGATTACCCAGCACTTTTGGGATAGATATGGCGGCAGTCACAGATCAAGAAGTTACTGGGGTAAAATAGACAATTTTATATATGAGGACTATCATGATTATGCTTGCATTTGGGAATCCGATGGTATATACTTCTATATTGATGGTAAACCGGTAGCTGCAAACAGATTTGTTAATACACATGAAGATGCAGTCAGCGCTTACATTGTATTATCAACCAATTCGGCCAAAATACATGCAGGCCTTGAGTGGTTGGGTCCATGCACCGATGATATGTTCCCGTTTGCAACATCCTTCGATTGGGTCAAGACCTATTACTGATTCATCCGGATGGTTTTAAAGGGAGAAAGCATGGAGAAATTTTTTTAAAAAAGGATGATTGTATGACGAAAAAAGAGCGTGTGGCCAGAGCTGTAAGCCACATGGAAACAGACAGTACGCCGTACAGTGTCAGCTTTACCCTGCCCGCCTATGAGGCGATGCAGTCCTTCTGTCGCAATCCCGACTTCTACGATACGCTGGGAAGTCATATCTGTATGCACGGATATTCTATTTCCCGTGAAGTAAAACCCGGGTATATTGAAGATCAATTCGGGGTTGTATGGGATAGAAGCGGGGCTGACAAAGATATCGGTATAGTGGCAAATAAGGTGATTGGCGAGCCGTCTTTGAAAGGCTTTGCACTTCCTCCGATTGATGAAAAGTCCATTCGCCGACATATTGAAGACGGATTGCGTTCCAATAAAGATAAATACAATATCTACTGCATCGGTTTTTGCATGTTTGAACGCGCATGGTCCTTGTGCGGTATGGAGGATTTGTTGATGTACATGGTGCTTGAGCCCTCCTTTGTCCATGAGCTATTGGACCTTATAGCAGAGTATAATCTCGGCTTGTTAAATATAGTTCTGGAATATGACTTGGACTGCATACATTTCGGAGACGACTGGGGCCAACAAAAGGGAATGATTATGGGTCCGACCCATTGGAGGACCTTTATACTGCCTCGTATGAAGATGTTATATCAGGCTGTCAAGGCAAAAGGGAAAACGGTATCACAGCATTCCTGCGGCGATATCCACGAGGTTTTTCCTGATTTGATTGATGCGGGTCTTGATATATACCAGACCTTCCAACCCGAGATATACGATGTGGTTCGGATGAAAAAGGAATACGGCAACCATCTCACCTTCTGGGGGGGCATATCCACCCAACGCCTTTTGCCGTATGCCACGCCCAAAGAGGTATACGACGAGTCCTGCCGCATGATAGAACTCCTGTCGGTGAACGGAGGATATATTCTCGCCCCCACACACGATGTTCCGGCAGACGTTCCCCCTGAGAATATCATGGCTATGCTCAAAGCCGTAAATCCTGACCTGCCGAAAGATTATCCGGAATATTATGCGAGTCCGGCGCTGCAATTTTGAATATTAAAATTCGGAGGTCACAAGCGCAGGTATGAACATAAAGTACGGTATAACAGACGAAGCTTATAAATTTTACAGCGGTATATTTTTCGACAGCAGTGTTTCTGAAATCAGAACATACCCGAAGGAGCTTTGGGAAAAATACAAAAACGTTGTACCCGTTCCCTACGGGAGGGAGCTGTACGAGGAAAAATCAATAGAGCTTGTTGCCTGCCGAAACGACTTTGTATCGTTTCAGGTCGGTATTAATTGTGACCAAAATTACTTTGTCACCAACGACGACAGAACCGCTCTTTACCTCAAACGGGGGTATATATCTATTCGCGCTGAGGTCGAATGCGATAACCCCGATATCATAATAAAGTCCAATATCGAGGACATGGTAATCGACGACAACAGAAGCAGCAAATGCGATATACTTCTGAGCGCCACACAAAAAGAATATGATGCATATGAGACGGCCATGCTGTTCTTCACCCTGCAAATCCCGAAAAGCTGTAAAAAAGGCACTTATAAGGGGAAGGTAAGGCTGTACTCGAGTATTATGTTTGATGATGAAGAAATCTGCGGAGAGGTCGATTTTTCGGTCCGGGTATATGATGTTGTGCTGAAGGATAAAAAGGACAGCCGATTCTACCTGAACCTGTGGCAGCACAATTCGGTGTTGGCAAAACATTTGGAATTGGCAAGATATTCGGACGAACACTTCAAAGCCATGGAGAGTTATATTAAAAGTCTGGCCGATTTAGGGCAGAGATGCGTTACGATTATTGCGAGCGACGTTCCCTGGGCGGGCCAGTATTCCCACAGAAGCCTGAATGATTTTGTGGATGTCTACGAATACAACATGGCAAAAATCTATAAAAGGCCGAGCGGAGAATTCATATATGATTTTTCCGTGATTGGGCGGTATATCGAGCTGTGTTTCAAGTACGGGATAGACAAATTTATTGAGGTTTACGGTTTATGCTGCGTATGGCAGGACCACGATTTCGGCTTGGGCAAGTTTGCAAAAGACCATCCCGACGGTATAAAGCTAAGATACATGGATCTCAGCGACGGATGCATGAAAACCATGCGAAGCGGCAAAGAAATCGACGATTATATCAAGGCCCTGCACGATTACTTTATCGAAAAAGGATATATTGATAAGGTATCGGTGGTAGCGGATGAACCGCTCGACCATGATTTATATAAAAAATGCGTTAACCACCTCAAAGAGATTGCGCCGAAATTTGTATTCTCGGCGGCCATAAATACGACTTCACACGTCGAAGAGTTTAAGAACACGATAAACAACTACTGCGTAATCCTCCCCTCTGCGATAGATGAGTATGACAATATTCAGAGATACAGAAATGAATACGGTAAAATATTCACATGGTATGTCTGCTGCTGGCCGTTGTATCCCAATATGTTCATATCCTCCAATCTTCTTGAAACCCGATTGATAGGGTACTTAACCTATTATCTCAATCTTGACGGCTTTTTAAGATGGGACTACACGGTGTGGACCAAAAACCCGAGAAAAGATGTCAGATGGCATACCTTCCATGCGGGAGATGCGAATTTCGTATACCCGAATTCAGACGGCAGTGTCCTGCTTTCACTCAGATATATGCAAATCCTCAGAGGGGTAAACGATTATATATTGGCCGAAATGGCCGAAGAAAATGGCATCGATATAAGGAATCTGATACATGAGCAACTCTTAAAAATCGATAACATAAAACAGATGTTTTCATCTAAAACATCTGTTGCCGGCGATATTTTTAATCTTGATTACACAGCATTTGAAAACATTAAGATAAGTATTCTGGAGAAGCTTGAGAAAAAGTAGTCTTTTATGGAACGCTAAAGCTCTGCCGCCCCATACACAGTTGGGGGGTCTTATACAAAAAGATAGTAGACACGGTTCATTTATTGTGTCTACTATCTTTTTTACCACTTCAGCTTAGGCCGGGAGTTCTGACTTAGAATCTACTCATAAATTCCGTATGCCCGGCTGACGTCCTGAATAAAGATTATGCCGTTCCCCGGCTTATCAAGCTCAAGCTTCTCCCGTATTGACGACACAATGGCGTCCGTGACGTCCTGCTTTGAAAGAATCAGCACCATTTCCTTTTCGGGTTCTATTTCCATATTAAAAAGCTTGCTGGTTTCATGGATTCCGGAGCCTCTGGCGTTGATTATGGTGCCCCCTTTGGAACCGGCGGCGGTCGCCGCTTCAATCACGTCCTCGGCCCTGCCTCTATTGACAATGGTGAATATTATCTTATACATTGATTTATTTACACCTCTCTCTTCTTGTGTTGCTTCGGGCTTGTATTTGGTGCCTACGATATCGCACGAGCCGATAGTAAAAACTATGCCGTGGTGGGATTTTTCGAATTGAAATGTCCTGTTCAATTCGATCAAAACATGCTCGGCCGTTTTTATATCGGTACCCATCAGCACGATTTCCTTTCTCTCGTCATAGAGGGAAAAGAAATTCAACAAAGAATTGTTGACCGTTCCCTTTCCCGGAATTATCGTGCCGCTGCGGATACCATACTCCTTCGCCTTGTGCAGAACCTTGCTGCCCATTCCGTAGTTTACAATAACATAGATAAGTTCAAAAACCGGTATGTCAACAGGATTAGTCATTCTTTTCTTCAACCCCTTTTTCTTTTGACTTGACCTTAAATATCAGTCCCAACACTTCCAGTGTAATAATCGGTATCATGGCAACCATTGCAATCATCCCGAACCCGTCCGCCATCAGATCGGCGCCCTCAAAAGCATTCGCGGCACCCTGTATAAATGCCAGGATAAAGGTTGCGGTCACAGGTCCGGTCGCTACCCCTCCGGCGTCAAAAGCGATACCCACAAAAAGCTTAGGGGTGAAAAACATCAAGGTTAAGCAGATAATATAACCGGGCACCAGATAATGCCACAGCTGTATTCCGGGTACCAAAACGCGAATGACCGATAGCCCGACCGCAATACCAACCCCGAGTGCCAACGGAACCAGCACGGCCTTTCTCTTAACATAACCGCTGGTCACGTCCTCAATCTGATGGGTCAAAACATACACCGCGGGTTCGGCCAGAATAGTCACAACCCCGAGAACAAACCCTACAACAATAATATATGCCTTGTTATCCATTGACGCCAAATTATTGCCTATGCTTGTCCCGACGTCCATAAACCCGGCGTTTACTCCCAATAAAAAGACGAACAAGCCGATAAAAGCAAAACCGAAACCGGTAAGCAGCTTGCGCAGCTCTCTTTTCTTTAATTTAAAGAAAACCACCTGCAAAACAAGCAGTATTACAAGCAGAGGCAAAATCGCCAGAAAACTCTCTTTTAAATATTCGGGAATTATCTCAAAAAACGGCCCTATTATAGAATCGGCATCCGAAACCCTTGAATCAAGACCGGATGAAAGGAATTTCGGTTTTGTAAATACGTCTATAACCAGTACCGACAGAATGGCCCCCGACGATGCAATCGCAACCAATCCGAAGCTGTCCTTTTCGGACGCCTTGCTGTCTTTTTTAAGCCTTGAAATCCCCACCGACAGCGCCAGTATAAAGGGTACGGCCAGTATTCCGGTTGTCGCGCCGGATGCGTCAAAAGCTATCGCCAGAAATTCGCGTGAAGTAAATATCGCAAAGCCGAATATCAGCATATATGCAGCAAAAAGAAATTTATACAAAGGAATGTTGTAAAAAACCCTTAAAAAGCCTATCGATATCATTACCGCCATACCTACCGACACAATAACGAGAATGCTTATGGCGGAAATATGACCCGAAGTGACCAAGTCCACCTGGCTTGCAAGCACCAACAAGCCCGGTTCGGCTATCGATATGAAGAAACCCAGTATCAATCCCGCAACCAAAACAATCCAAAGCTTATTTGTTTTCACAAGCGATGAACCTGTCTCGGTTCCGAGCGGAGTTATCCCTATGTCAACGCCCAGTAAAAAGATTGTCAAACCCAATATCACAAGCAGCGAGCCTATAAAGAATCGGATGATAACAGGCGTGTCCATCGGAGATATGGTAAAGTTTAATATCAATACAATAATTGTAATCGGCAAAACCGAAAATAATACATCTTTAAATCTTGAAATAATTACATTCAAGTTGCGGCATCCTTTCCTGTAGCGTTCTTGTAGCCAATGTCATTAAATACTATTCCCTTTGACTTCGGCACATTCCTCCCCCCTATCGGCTTTTTATGGCCTTCCCGATTCGGCCCGCAGCCTGACGCAGGCCCTTACTTAATTGTATATAACATTCACCTTTAAGTCAACCGGATTAACACCCGTAATCCTCCCGTTCAACCTAAAACGGCCTAAAAACGGCAAAGCTGCCGGCCAAAAACGACCGACAACTTTAATATATCCTATTATATTATTATATTGATGGATAATACTCGCCGTTTTTAATCTTACCTGAAATAATCTTACCGTCCGGGGCGGGAAGTCTGAACTCTGCCGTCCACTCCTTTGGAAAAGCCGGATTAATTCGAATATCGCCGTCGCACTGCAGAATCATAAAAATTAGGGCAAGACTGTTTTGATTGCCGTGGGTCTGGTCGGGACTCCAGTCAAAATTCGGGCCCCAAAAAGCCGGGAACTTAAAGTCCGAATGCGAGCTTTTAAAGTTTTCGACTATTATTCTTTGAGCTTCATCGGTCAACCCCAGCAAGGCCGCAAAGGTGGCGTTCTGCTGCCAGCCCTGGATGTCCTTAAACAACCTCTTGTGAAATGTATTAACGGCTAAATTCAAATCATCCTTTCCTATCCCGTATAATCTGTAGGGAAAGACCGGATACAGCTCGCCGTTTTCATAGTTTTCCGGATACGGTATAAAGGTCTCCTGATACGGGGAAATAACGCGCTCTCCGTCCTTTTGGACTATAGTAAGCTCGGGCGTTTCTTCATATATTCTTTTTGCAAATTCGATTATATCTGCATAATCGCCGTCATTCTCAAGCATTTCTATCAGTGCGAGCGTTACGGCCTTTAATCCGGCAATATTCGGGGCGTCGTTTGCACAATTCTGCCATGTTTCAAGGCATTGCGAGGGGTAAATATAAAGCTTTTCCTCCCGCCTTTCGAAATGCTCATCAAAAAATTCAAGGCATCTCACCGTAAACGGAATCGCCACTTCCTTCAGGTGCTTTTCATCGTTTGTAAACCTATAATATTCAAGCATCATATAGGCAATCTCAAGCATACCGTTATAATGCCAGCGGGTAAAAGGATTTGAGGTTTCCCCTTTGATTGCCCGGTCGCGATTGCCGAGGTAATAATAGCAGTGGTTTGTATGTGTTCCGAACAAGGAATACGTCTCCGGAATACGAATACCCCTGTGGTTAAAATACTCCCTAACCGAGAATTCGTTTAAAGGCAGTATTTCCATCATCTGATTAAAAAACGGTTTTATTAACTCAAAATCGCCGGAGTAGAGCATGTTCCAATAAATCAGACGGGTATTCTGAATCCAGTACGGCGCCCCCCACCTTCTGTAATCATAATTCATTTGGGTGCCGTAATCGTAATCCTCCGCCGTAAACAGACTTCCGTTGAATTTTATCGGGTATCTGCCCCGTCCCGCACACGCATTCACATATTTTTGCAGGATATACCCTCTTGAAACAACCTCGGCGTCCCGATTGCCGGACAGGATTATATAATATCTCGAGAAAAAATCATTCCACCATTTTTTATGTAAATCAAAATTTTTTTGTATCTTTATCTCCCTGATATGTTTTATAAATAAATCAGCCGACTCGGCAATCTCGGCCAAACAAACAATACTAATCGAACCTTCATTTACTACGGCTTGTGACCGCAGGTTTTTTTCATCTGTTTTGATTAGGCCGTCGCCGTAGACAAGCGCCCCGAATGTAAGGTTAAGTATCGGGTCGTTAAATTTATTGATTGCATTTTCCAAATCAAGATTTCTCAACGTATATTCAAAGCATGACGTCATATTTCTGTGATACCACAACAGCGAATCGTCGGAGGTATTGACAAAAACATCCGCGCTCTCGATCCTTTGCTCTTCCGGCGTATTCTCCATATGGTAGGACGAAGTGCAAACAAGCTCTCTGTCTCTCCAGTTAATTATCTCTACATTTACATCAGTCTTGTGCTCCGAGCGGTAATCCACACAGATACACGGATTATTCGCGTCAACATATATATTCGCAAAAAATCCGGTATGCCTATCGGCAAGTTCGACAACGCCGTCATAAACGACCAATTCAATGGCCGGATTTTTTATCATATCACCGAAACTAATCTTGACAATCCCCAGTTTCAAGGTTCTTGTCAGCTCTGACAGGGCGTCCGATTTTGAGACGAGCAAGTTCAAAGAATAATCGGGATCTATCCATACGTTGGCGCAAATATCGCCGTTGCCGATCGGCAATAATCCGCCGATACCGTCAGCGCCGTCAATTCTTACAGAATATCTTGAATAAATTTCCCTCATCAAATCTCAGTCCTTTTATTTTTTTAAGCACTTCTACCCATTTATTCTATCTGCCAAATACCGGTTTTCAATATGCTATTAATATATCATGGTAGGGTATTGCTACATATAATTTTTATATGTTTGACAGGCCTATCAGTTATTATTATAATTTAATTGTAAATGAATGTCGATGGGTTATTACGGACGGTTCTTAACACGACGGAGGGCATGCAATGTTTTATCAGCATTTGATAATAGATGCGGTTCCGTACATTGCGAATATTATGGAGTTCTCATTTCGTATGCCTCCCCACTGGCATAATGAAATCGAAATAATATACTGTATAAGCGGGAGCTTCAAGACCCGGATAAACGATATCGAATACAGCGTCGAAGCCGGTCAGGCTGTTTTTGTAAACAGCCTTGATATACATGAATATTATCAGGCCGTTCCGGATACCGAAATTCTGTTATTGGAAATCGGGCCTTTACTTATAAAACAGAATTTTGAAAAGCTGTCGGAGCGCACCTTTATTCAAACCGTTTTGGATATAGACAATAACGAGACCTCCGATTTGCTGCGATTGTTCGATATAATAATCGGCGAAATCGAAAGCGGATTATCAGCAGAAGCCGAGTGGAATATAAGGGGCTGCCTATATTCGTTATCCTCATTGATGCTCAGGTCGTTGATGTGCGAGGACAGGCAGTATCATAAACAGAAAAAGCAGAAAACCGAGGCCATGCAAAAGGTATGCAACGCGATTAGTTACGTACAGGAGAATTATTTTCGGGACATAACCGTCGAAAAGATTTCAAAGATGTTCGGCTATGAAAAAAGTAACTTCTGCAAGGTTTTCAAGTCCGCGACACACATGACCTTCCACAAATACCTGAACCATGTCAGAATAAATATGGCGTGCCTATTCTTGAAGGAAATAAATGAACCCGTAGCGTCAATAGCCGAAAAAACCGGTTTTCGTGAAACAAAAACCTTCTGCAGGGTTTTTAAAGAGATTGTCAACATGACTCCGACCGAGTTCAGAAATAGCGTGAAATCCGCAGAATTTAAATATTGCTCATAAATCAGCGTTTCCGGCGGGAAGTCGCTGATTTTTTATGGAACAATAAGCTCCCCTATTCGCCCGCAGCTTGAAACAAAAGTTGCGAGTAAATATTTGGGTATAAATATTAAATTATTAAGGATTGTTCGAGCCTTATCAGCCTGCTATGATTAAACTGCAGGATTGTATTATAGGTTAGGTATCGCAAACGTCAATTACTGCGTGAAAGGTTGGTTTCATATGGAGGATCAACTCATGGTCGGCGTCGGGATCCGCGATATAACCCCTGAAGTCGGGGGACAGCTTTTCGGCTATCGTCCGGATGTATACAGCACATCCGTAAACGACCCCTTGACTGTAACGGCGATTGCATTGTTTCAAAACAATACCAAAGCGGTTTTAATATCCGCCGCCGTTTGTATAATCAACACCGCGCTGTCCGACAGAATCAGAAAGACTGTGGCGGACGAAATAGACGCCGACGCCCGCAACATAATATTGTCGGCATTTCATACCCACTCCGGCCCCAACACCTGCGGGATGTACGGCTGGGGCGATATTGACCGCGATTACTGCGAAAAAATCTTTATCCCGGCCATTGTCGCCGCGTCGGTCGAAGCTGTCCAGACCCTGCGCCCCTCCCGGGTAGGAGTCGCGTCCGTCCCGAGCAAAGCGGGCATAAACCGCCGGGAATATGACGCCGACGGCAATATAACGTTCGGTCAGAACCCCCGGGAACCGTATGACGACAATATGACCGTGGTTTCCTTTAAAGACTATAACCAAAAGCCGGTCGCCAGCATTGTGCATTACGGCGCCCATTGCACGGCGGCGGGAATGAATACCGAAATTTCGAGGGACTGGGCAGGCGTAATGATTGACCGTCTGTCGGAGGAGAGCGGCGCTCCCGTGATGTTTATAAACGGAGCGGAGGGCGACGTGGGGCCCAGACTCTCGAACGGCGCGACCGTGGGAGATATATCCTATATTTATGAAATCGGCGGTATTGCGGCGGCCGATGCGATACGCGCCTATCACAGCATTAAGGAATACAAAAACGCAAGCATTCAGATTGTCCACGGCGAAATATCACTGCCTCTGACAGACAGAATACCTTTGGAAACAGCCGAGCGGAAACTGTCCGAATACGAGAACAAAGATTACAATATCTACGGACGGCTGGCGCGGTATTACAAGGCCGTCATAGATTCATACAAGCAAAACCTGCCGCCCCAGACCAGCATGAAGCTGCAGCAGACAATAATTGCCCTCGGCAATATAGCTTTTGTCCCCTTCCCCTTTGAGATTTTTTCCGAAATATCCTTGCGCATGCGCGAACACAGCCGCTTTGCGCACACCCTGTGTCTCGGGCTTACGAACGGAGCGAGAGGGTATCTCCCCTCGCAAACACAGCTTCATCTCGGCGGATACGAGGTGGAATTTTTCAAATCCGAAAGCATATGGCCGCTGTCCTATAATACCGACTATAACATTGTACAAGAAAATCTTAGACTGATGGAGGGTTTAAAATGTATCGAATAGGCGAAGAGGAAATACAGGCCGTCGCAAGGGTGATACGGTCAAAAAATCTGTTCAAGACAACAGGAACCGAAACCATGGATTGCGAGAAGGAGCTGCGGGAGAAGTTCGGAGTCAACCATTCAATCCTGATGACTTCGGGCAAGGCGGCGCTCATATCTGCCCTAACCGCGCTGGGCGTCGGCCCCGGCGACGAGGTGATTGTACCCGCCTATACATATATCGCCACGGCGATAGCGGTCACGGCGGTCGGGGCCATTCCGGTTATTGCCGAGATAGACGAGACGCTCACTATCGACCCGGCCGATGTTGAAAAAAAGATAAGCAAATATACAAAAGCCATTATTCCGGTGCACATGCAGGGCTTACCGTGCGACATGGACGCGCTTTGCGACATCGCAAAAAAACACGGCTTGTTCATTGTCGAGGACGCATGTCAGGCGGACGGCGGATCATACAAGGGCAAGCGGCTGGGTACAATCGGAGAAATCGGAGCGTTAAGCTTCAACCACTATAAGATTATCACTTCGGGCGAAGGCGGCGCCCTGCTTACAAACGACCGGGTGCTTTACGAAAACGCCCTGATTTTTCAGGACAGCAGCGCAATCGCGTTTTTCGGCGACCAGCTGCAGGGCATCACCCAACCCCAGTTTTGCGGAAACGAATATCGCACGAATGAAATCACCGCGGCAATCCTCAGGGAACAGCTGAAAAAGCTGGACGGCATACTGTTTGACCTGCGCAAAAACAAAGGGTTAATCATGCAGACTCTGAGGGACGACTTCAACTTCATTCCGTCAAATGATATTGTGGGCGACTGCGGCGTTATGCTGGCCTTCAGCTTTGAAACCCGGGACGCCGCGCAGAGGTTTATCAAGTCCGCGGAAGCTGACGGAATATACTCGGTCAGTCCGATTGACACCGGCAAGCATGTCTACACCCATTGGACCCCTATAATCGAAAAGCGCGGGGCGTTCAACCCCAAAATGGACCCCTTTAAAATGGAGGAAAACCAAGCGCTGAATTTCAACTGCACGCCCGACGCATGCCCGAAAACCCTGGATATACTTGCAAAAACGGTTTATATCAGTGTTGACCCCGACTGGAGCGACGACGACATTGCAAAAATGATTGAATTAATTAAAAGGTGGAGGTAACTATGGATACTTCAAGAATTACGGCGGCGGTCTGGCCGTGGGGTATCAATACCCGACAGGAGATGGAAACGGCCGCGAGGGAAATCAGGGAAATAGGATATGTCTCGTACGAAAGCATCAAATCCTCGATTTATGCTTATGAATGGGATCTTGCGGCATACAAAGAGATGCTCGACCGGTTCGGCATAACCCCTGTCAGCTTTTACTATCATCTGCCGGCCTTCGGCGACGAAGCCAGCGTATTCGAAAATCTTGACAGGGAGCTCGACTTTATTTCAAAGCTCGGCGTAGAGCGGCTTTGCCTGCAGGCTACAAGCGGTCGTCCCGATGTCATGGACGACGAGAAAAAGCGGTTTGAAACCGAACTGATTGAGAAGTTCGCCCGTCTTACAAAGGAATTCGGGATTACCACCAACCTGCATAACCATCACAACACATGGGTAATGTATGAGGATGAAATCGACTATGTATTTGCGAATGTCGATCCCTCAATCCTGTCATACGCGCCCGACACCGCCCATCTGGTCGCCGGAGAATGCGACCCGGTAAAGGTCATCCGAAAATACGCCGACAGGGTCAATTTTATACATCTCAAGGATATAAAAAGCGCGAAAATCAATTCGGAAGGCGTCGCCGAATACGGGGTTGAGGTTTATAAGGACTTCTGCGAGCTGGGACAGGGATGCGTCGATTTCAGGCAGGTATTTGACATTCTCAAATCGGTGAACTATACTGGCCCCCTATGCGCCGAGCTGGATATTGCACCGATAAGCAACTACCTGAGCGCAAAGAACAACTATGAATACATAGTAAAAAACTATTAAAAAAATTGGCCCGGGAGGGAACCCTGTGCGCCGAAAGCAAGAGTCCGGTCTGGGCAACCAAAATGCTGATAGACGCGCTGAATGAAATACTTGATTACGACCCCAAGATATGTATTGTTATCGAGCCCAAGCCCAACGAGCCTATCGACCGCAGTATCTGCGGGACCATGGGGCATGTCATGGCTGTTTCGGCGGCGACAAAAGACCCGTCGCGCGTCGGCGGAAATCTCGAGAGCGCGCATGCCATTTTAGCCGGTCTTGACCCCGCAAACGAAATGGGATTTGCTCTGGCAATGAACAAGCTGTGGACCGTACACCTTAACGACCAGAACGGTATCCGGTTCGATCAGGACAAGACCTTCGGGGTGGAAAATCTGCGGCAGGCCTTTAACCAAATCAAGCTGCTTGTGGAAAACAATTACGGTTCAAACGGCGAATACATAGGTCTGGACGTCAAGGCAATGCGCACCACCAAGGACGCCGACAGCTACAAGCATTTGGAAAACAGCCTGAAAATCGTAAAGGCTTTGGAAGAAAAGGCGTTAAAATTCGACTATGAATTCCAAAGAAAATGCGTGGAAAACCGTGATTTTGAAGCACTGGAAATGTACGTGATGGAGCTGCTGATGGGATTGAATTAGCGCCACGCCTGTTTTCCGGCTATGAAAGGCGGATTTAATGTGACAAGATATGAAATTGTTAAAGAAACTCTGGCACACAGGGCCGGCGACAAGGTCCCCTATGCCATAAACTTCACCCGCGAATTCATGGACCTCCACGGAAACGCCCTTATTGAAACCTATGCGGACGACCGCACAAAGGAAATAATACAAAGAGGAAATCTGAATATCTATGATGCGGTTTCGCTTGCGATAGGCAATTACATGTTTTTTATCGATACGCCGTGGTGGAACTGGTATGCCGTCCCTCAGGAATATTCGTATTTCGAGGCTCCGCCCTTCCTGCCGAAAACAATAGGCTACGGAAGCTATGACGCTTTTTTTGAAAAAGCCAGGTTTATCAAGGAAAACACCGATGTATATGTGCTTGTCTTGATTTACGGAAGCCATTTTGAAAAGGCGTATTTCGCAAGAGGTATAGAAAACTTTCTTGCCGATATCGCGGGAGAACCCGAATTTGCGAAAAGACTGCTGGACTATATCATCGAAAAAAACATGGTCATGATTGACAATATCGTCAACTGCCCTTATATCGACGGCATTCTGCTCGGCAGCGACTGGGGAAGCCAGAAGGATTTGCTCATGTCGCCCGGCTCGTGGCGCGAGCTGATTAAGCAGGGCGAGGAAAGAGAGTACCGCCTTATTAAAAGCGCGGGCAAGGATGTGTTTGTGCATTCCTGCGGCAATATATATAAGATACTCGGAGATCTGGTTGAAATCGGTCTTGACGCGCTGAACCCTGTTCAGCCCGAGTGCATGGATATTTTCGATATCAAGCAAAAGTACGGAGACAAGCTGACCTTCTGGGGCGGCATAAGCACGCAGCAGACCCTGCCCAACGGCACGCCCGACGAGGTTTTTTCGGAATCCTCCGATATTATCCGCCAGATGAGCGTCAACGGAGGATACATAACCTGCGGTTCTCAGGAAATCCAAACCGACGTGCCGATTGAAAATGTCCATGCCCTGATTAAGGCCGCAAAGGCGTTCGGATAAGGATTTTTTTAATCTCAGTACGGAAGAGTGGGTTGATATGAATAAAAGAGAAAGGTTTTTTGCGACGATATCCAGAAAGCAGGTCGACAGGCCGGCCTTTTGGCTCGGGATGCCAACCGATGAGGCGCTTCCAATCCTTTATGACTATTTCGGCGTCACAAACTATACCGATTTGAAGTTGAAAATCGACGATGACATCTGGACGGTTGAAATGCCCTATCATTCCCCCTATTCCGACGCAATCTATTCGGCTTTCGACTTTGCCAAAAAGGACGCGGTTATTCAGGAAAGGACACTGACGGCGCCGGGGTTTTTCGAGGATTACGAGGAGCCCGAGGCGGTTGACCTGTTCGATTGGCCCGACCCCGAAAGGTATATCAGTACCGAGGAATGCAAAAGGGTTGTCAATCAGGCGCCCGAAGGGTATCCGGTTATGGCCGTCATATGGTCCGCGCATTTTCAGGACGCCTGCGCCGCCTTCGGGATGGAAGACGCTTTGGTCAAGATGAAAACCTGTCCCGAACTGTTTGACGCCGTGATTGACAGGATAACCGACTTTTACCTGAAGGCAAACAGGATATTTTTCGAAGCCGTAAAAGGCAGGCTTGACGCGGTCCTGATAGGAAACGATTTCGGCACGCAAACCGGTCTTATACTATCCCCCGAGGATTTAAGGAGATTTGTTTTTAAAGGTACAAGAAAAATCATTGAACAGGCAAAGGAATACGGCCTGACTGTAATCCATCACTCCTGCGGCGCTATTTCCGAGGTGATTGACGATTTGATAGACTGCGGAGCCGACGTCATCCATCCCATTCAGGCCATGGCCAAGGGAATGGAGCCCCAATCGCTGAAGCTCGGGTTCGGGGACAGGGTCTCATTTTGCGGCGGGGTGGACGCCCAGCATCTGCTTGTAAACGGCAGCGCGGAGGAGATCGCCCAAAAGGTCAGGGAGCTGTGCCGCATTTTCCCGACAGGCTTAATAGTCTCTCCCAGCCACGAGGCCATATTGCCCGATGTCCCGCCCGAAAACATCGAAGCCATTCGCAGGGCTGTAAATAATCGGTAGAAGGAGTGTCTGCTTTGAAGAGAATGGGCCAAGTAATCAAAATCAAGCCGGAAAAGATGGAGCAATATGTCGAGCTCCACGCGAATGTCTGGCCGGATGTACTCAAGAAGATTACCGAATGCAACATAAGAAACTATTCAATCTTCCTGCGGGATAATTACCTGTTCGCCTATTTTGAATATGTCGGGGATAACTACCAAGAGGATATGGAAAAGATGGCGGCCGACCCCAAGACGCAGGAATGGTGGTCGGTGTGCAAGCCGTGTCAGCAGCCGATTGACTCGGCAGACCAAAACGAATGGTGGGCCGATATGCAAGAGGTCTTTCATTTGGATTAGGATACTTTTTATGCGGATGCCTGCCCTTTTGTTTCGCCTCCGGTGTTATAATATCACATATCCGTTTTAATGTCAATAACAATTTCCATGTTCTACCTTTTGCACAGAATCTTGTGGTTGTATTTGGCAATTATTCATATAAATGTATGTTGAGGACGTGGCGGATAATCTTTAGTTTTGGCTTAGAAAAGGCATAATCCTGTGGGGTAAGCTGCGGGATTATGCCTTTTTTGTATGAGCCCCCGACACAGTCGGGGGCTCATACAAAAACAGACCGCCGACCTTGTTGCTTGTCAGCGGCCTGCTCCACGCCCAAACGGGGGGAAATGGGTTATACTATTATTTCACGTCCCGGCGGACAAAGGCGTCCCACGCCGTAAGCAGAAACACAACCATATATACCGCGATTACAATCAGGGCAAAGGTGACGGTATGACCCAGGAACGGGGTCTGCTGGGAGATTATTAGGTTAATATCGGTGTTGGCAAACAGGATATACCTTGCCCAATCCATATTGAACCCTTCCGCAAGCACAAACACCGCGCCATACCCCGAAAGCATCAGGAACACCCCGAGCCCTATTGCCAGCGCCGAGTTGCGGACAAGGGATGACACCGCAAAGGCGAAGGTCGCCATTGTGAGCACGCCGACGCTGCCGAGAATGTACTTCCAAGCCACATAAAGCAGGCCGGAGCCTACCCTAACCTTGCCTGCGGCAAAGGTCAGCGACGGCGCGACGATATCCCCGAACCCGAAGAATATGCCGTTCAATATAAGGTTGAATATGTAGTATATAACCAGCATGACGATACCGACGGTAAGCACCGAAAGGTATTTAGCCACAAGTATCTTCCAGCGCTTAATCGGATTGATAAGCAAAAACTTGACGGTACCCGACGAAAACTCGGCCGAGATGATACTGCCCGCCACGATGATGATAAGCACATTAATAACCATCAGCAGCATTACGGAGTTGCTGAACACCGACCAAAACCCGTCGGCGTCATAATAATTGTTTGTTCTGTCGGGAATAATGTAGCTTTCAATCTTCTTGTCCAGCACATATTTGAAGATTGCTTCATCTTCTTTCAGCTCGCCGAGCCTCTTCTTGTCCTGCGCTTCGGACGGCTGCTGCTCAATCCCTGCAATCTCGTATTTTGCACGGGAATATTCCGTCAGGGCCTGATACAGCTTATTATGGCTTGTAGGCGGAATATCATGGTCGAGTTGATACTGCAGCTTCCAAAGCTCCAACTCCTTTTCGCCCTCCGGCATATCCCGGTTCTGTTCCGTCTTCTCTATCTGCAGCCGGATATACTCCTTGAAGTCATTGTCGGTTATTGTTTTCTTAAACCGCTCATACCTCTTTTTGGCCTCTTCGATTTCTTGCTCGGATGCGGGCGGCTGCTGATTTTCAGCCCAATATAAATCATAATAAACCCTCTGATAAGCTTCATACCGCCAATCATCCGCGTATTTGATGCCCAACTCCTTCATCTCGTCATACATAGCATCCTCTGAGCCGCCATTCCTCATTTTCAGCTCTTCATAATCCAGCTCGCCCATTGTATCCGAGTATCTTCGGTAATAGTCAATGTACGAGCCCACGCTCCAGAACACCGCGAGCAAAACAATACAGGCAAGCATAATCTTGGTGGAAATCTTGGCGAATATCTTGATATATTCATTGACAACAACATTAAAAACCTTACGCAATCTGGTCGCCTCCCCCGGTAATTTCAATAAAGACGTCCTCAAGGTGCTGCCCCTGCCGTGTCACCTCAAGTACCCATATTCCCGCGGATGCCAGCGCGATACCGAGCCGTCCGAGCTGTTCGTCGCTTTCCACCGCTACATCAAAGCTCCTTTCATTGACGTTGAAGGGCTCAAGCCGGTTGTCGCCGACCACCTTCAGGGCGGCGGGAAGGTCATTGACGGTATATCTCATAACCCTCTGGTTCCCCTGGGCCTGCATTATCAGCTCGTTTACGGGCTTGACTCCCAAAAGCCTGCCGTTTGCGATAATTCCGACCCGGTCGCACATAAGCTCCATCTCGGAAAGCAGATGACTTGACACAAAGACGGCCACCCCTTCCTCATGGGCAAGGCGCTTGAAGATGTCGCGCATCTCCCTGATTCCCGCGGGATCAAGCCCGTTGGTCGGTTCGTCCATGACAAGCAGCTTGGGGTGGTGCATGATGGCCTGCGCAAGACCCAGCCTCTGCTTCATACCGAGGGAATACCGCTTAACCTTTTCATTGATGCGGTTCTCAAGACCGACCAGTCTCACGACCTCCCTCAGGCGTTCCTCGGTAACCCCTTTACGCATCCTCTTATACTGACGGAGGTTCTGCATTCCGGTCAGATATGTATAGGTTTCGGGATTTTCCACAATCCCGCCGACATTCTCCATGGCGGTCTCAAAACGACGGGTAACATTGTGACCGCAAATCTCGATCTCTCCCTCGTCAATGCTGAGGAGCCCCATTATCATCTTGATTGTGGTGGTTTTGCCCGCTCCGTTCGGGCCCAAAAATCCGAACACCTCGCCGGCGTATGTCTCAAAAGATAGATTGTCTATAATCTGGCGGTTGCCCATCCTCTTGTTCAGGTTGCTGACCTTTAATACCTTCTCCATTATTCTTCCACCAGCTTTCCCATTGAATAGCTTGAACTGTATGCACTTGCGATTTTCCATCTGCCGTCCGTCTTTTCAAGCTGGGCACGATATAATGAATACTCCCACGAATATGTATAGGTCTTTGTATCGATTTCATTTTCGGTCTCAGGTTCAGATTCGAACTCGCCTTTTTCGTGATAAACGTAAAAACGATCGCCGCTTGTACTCTGTTCGCCGGTCATGGTGAAAAAGCCTGGTTTACCTATGGTTTTCATATTTACCTTAATATCAATATCAGCGAGCGCATGCCTCGGCCCGTTCTTTTTCAGATTTTTGACCGAAGTTACCGTAAATTCGCAATCGGTAACATAGGCGCAGCTTTCCGCGTTTTCCTTGAAAATCGTTTCAAGACTTCTGACCGCGTCATTATACTGCGATTCATACTCTTTCAAGGTCGTAAGATATTTTTCGAGCACAGCCCTGTTTTCTTCCAGCTTTTTCTTGACCGCCTCCTCGGACGGCTTTTTACCGGGCACGCGCTCTTGGTCAGGCAGTATGTTCAAGTCGCCGGCGACCGACGCATATTCCTCCAGCATATTCTTAATTGCGTCCTTCTCGGTATTATTAAACCGGGCGTTGTCGTATACCAGATAGCCGATCAGTCCCAAAACAAGAAGCACGGCAAGGACTATACCGCGGTTCACCCTGCGTATGACGTTGCGTATGGTCAAAAAAACTCCTCCTTTAAACCTGTTAGTAATGCTTGATTTATTATACATTATTTTCCTAATATTTCAACCGGCTTAATCAAGTATTAATCATATATTAAGAAACGAGGACAACATTCCCGCTCCCCTCGCTTCCAAAACCATCTTCCGCAATCGGCGTTTATATTATCTTACCGTCGCGGTAAACAATTCTGCCGCCGAGCAGGGTCATCCTGACCCGACCGATAAGCTCCATCCCCTTGAACGGGGTATTGCGCGACTTGCTGTAAAGCTTATTCGGTTCTACCGTCCAGCTTTGGTCGGGGGCGAAGATGACAATATCGGCCGCCGCCCCTACCGACAGCGTTCCGGCGGGAATACCGAGAATATCTGCCGGCTGCGGGGACATCAGGGCTATCAGACGCGGCAATGTTAAGTGACCGGGCTTTACAAGCGCGGTAATCCCGGCGGCAAGCGAGGTCTCCAGACCGATAACCCCATTCGGCGCCTTTTCAAAATCTGCTTTTTCCCCGGGCGAATGGGGGGCGTGGTCGGTCGCAATGGCTGATATGGTTCCGTCGCACAGCCCCTCAATCACCGCCTGCACGTCGTCCCGTGTCCGAAGTGGCGGGTTCATACGGTAGTCTGCGTCGCGGCTGTTAAGCATCTCTTCGTCAAGCATAAAATAATGCGGCGCCGTCTCCCCCGTCACCCGAACGCCCCGTTTTCTCGCCTCTCTTAACATAGCAACACTGCCGCGCGTGCTGACATGACATATATGAATCGGCAGCCCCGTCAAAGCCGCAATCTCAATATCACGAGCGACCCCCTTATCCTCGGCGGCACGGTCAATTCCGGGTACGCCGAGCGATTCGGACACCCTTCCTAGGTTCATTATACCCCCGCGCGCCAGCGAAAGCTCCTCAGAGTGAGATAGAATCTTTAACCCGTTGTCGGCCGCCATCCTCAAAGCGTCTTTCATTAATCCGGCGTCCGTGACCGGACGGCCGTCGTCCGAAAGCCCGACCGCGCCTGCGGCCCTGAGTTTCCCGAAATCCGTAAGCTCCGCGCCTTCAAGCAGTTTTGTGATAGCCCCGACCGGATAAACCCTTGCCCGCGCAGACACCGCCCTTAACAGAATGTCAAGGATAACCTCGGGACTGTCACACACCGGCACCGTATTCGGCATACAGGCAAGCGAGGTCACCCCGCCCGCGGCGGCGGCGTTGCAGCCTGACTGAATATCTTCCTTGTGGGTCTGTCCCGGGTCGCGCAGATGAACATGCATATCGACAAGTCCGGGCGAGCATACAAGACCGGACGCGTCAATCATCTCGGCGTCGATACCGCCGATCTCCTCGGGATATCCGGCTATCCGGCCGCCGACAATCAGTATATTTCCAATATCATTTGTATCATTTTCGGTTATGGTCGGGTCAATTATTCTCGCGCCTTTGATAATTAGCTTATCCAAAAATCCACTTCCTTCGGATTTTGTCTTTTAATAATTATATCACAGCAAACGATATTATAATACTGCTCTCAAGTAAAAATCAAGACATCTTTGCGGTCTGTTTTCCGCCATACAGCGTTGTTGTCGTCGGCGGGCGTCAGCCCGCTCTCCTCCTCCTCCTTGCATTACGAAAAACATCCTCGCAAATTTTGTCTCACCTTTTACTTGAGAACAGTATAAAACAAAAAACAGGCCGTTCAAAAGAAAAGCCTGTCGGAATCCGGAATACGTATTTTTCTTTGGAAATTCCAAACTATAATATGACGGTAACAAACTTAACCGAATACAAATCGCACATAATATGCGTGCGCGAATTAACGTCGTGCAAAACAAAGTAGTTCACCCCGACGTCAATCAGAACTCCGGTTCTGTCTGTATACTGGTTGCTGCCGATAATAAACTCGGCCCTGACGTTTTTTCCGATAATACTTCTCAGATACCCCGGTATGTATTCGATATCCATGACCGGAGGCGGCCCCTCTCTGGTGAACATGTCGGGCGCGGGCGTAACCTGCGCGGGAGGCTGACCGGGAGTGAGCGGCGGCTGAGCCGGGGTTTGCGGGGTTACCTGAACGGGAAAGGATTCCTCTGTCTTTTTGTCGGTTTTGTTACCCATCCAGTTGCTGCTTCTGTAAGACATAAAAAGCACCTCACTTTTTTATTTAAGTCTGTGCATATGAATTTGTCGGATTGTAAAAGCAATGGTCGCCTATTCGTGTATACCAGTACCCCGTTCTGTTATACGGGAAAAAATTAGGACATTGCGGTCTGAAGGGATTCATATACCATAAGCATTGTCCGCCTACGCCTATATGAACTCCTCCGTTTATCGCCCAGTCCGCTATCCGGTAATGGTCCGCGCTCGGGGTTAAAACCCAGACGTTTTGCGGGTTTTGAGCCCCCGCTATTACGGTTTTGTAACATGAAAACTGGCACAGCTGTTCGATAACCCTTCGCAGGTTTCCCAAACATAATCTCTGGTATTCTCCATAGGGCACCCTTACGCGGTTCATCACAACGGTGGCAACCGCCTGCATGCCGTCTTCCCCTTCGCCCTCGGCTTCGCATCTGATAAGCCGCGCAAACAACTCTCTTGTATCCAACGCTTCTCACCTCTTAAACAATCTATGCATTTAAAAGGTTTTTTGAAGCTTGTTTTATTGATTTTTACAATTTAATGCAGTCTATTAAATTTTTGTAAACATGAATAATTGTCCGGCAAAGCGCTTATAATAACACCGCGCAGGATTCGCATTTTTATATTCATTCGCTTTTGCTCATTTTTCACGCGATTTCCTGCACGGGCATGCCATTCAGCAACCAAAGGAGTGAAGCGTAATGCTGGACAGACTGGCATTAATCCTTGTAGTAATTGGTGCCATCAACTGGGGCAGCATCGGATTGTTTCAGTTCGACATAGTAGCATGGGCTTTTGGCGGTCAGACTGCCGCTGTAAGCCGCGTGATTTATACGATTGTCGCTCTGGCAGGTATCTGGTGCATTTCTCTGTTCTTTCGCGAACGAGAGGAAATACTCGAGCACGAATAGTTTTAATACCGCGGTTCTCCGCGGGGGGCGAGGAATTCAAAAAACAAACATCGGATGCAAAAATATGCGTCCGATGTTTGTTTTTTGAAAATTAATGAGAATTAATATTATAATTTGCTTACGATTTCTTTGGTATCGCGCGCTATAACAAGCTCTTCGTTGGTGGGGATTACAAAACCGCGTACGGTCGAATCGGGCGTTGTAATCTCTATTTCCTGCCTGCGTATCTTGTTCTTTTCATGGTCGACCTTGACGCCGCGGTATCCGAGAGAGTTTAGTATTTCCTCGCGGAGCTTGCTTTGGTTCTCGCCGATTCCGGCTGTAAAGATAATCGCGTCGATACCGCCCAAGGCCGCAATATACCCGCCGATGTATTTAATTATCTCATATGTGCGCATATCCCATGCAAGCCTGGCGCGTTCATTCCCTTCCTCAATCGCCTGCGCAATATCGCGGTCATCGCTTGAAACGCCCGATACTCCGAGCATGCCCGACCTTTTATTGAGAAGCTCGTCAACCTCGCGGGGGTTTAAGCACTCTTTTTCCATAATAAAGGATACAACCGAAGGATCTATCGAGCCGGAACGGGTGCCCATCATAAAGCCGTCAAGCGGAGTCAGACCCATGGTGGTGTCAATCACCTTGCCGTCCTTGATGGCAGCGATTGACGAGCCGTTTCCGAGGTGGCACGAGATAATCCGAGTATCCTTGCCGTCGGGCTTGCCTAAAAGCTCAAGGCAGCGCGCCGATACGTAGCGGTGGGAGGTTCCGTGAAAGCCGTAGCGGCGAACGGCATATTTTTCGTAATACTCATACGGAATACCGAACATATATGCCTTTGGCGGCATTGTCTGATGAAACGCCGTATCGAACACGGCAACCTGCGGAACGCTGCTTCCGAACGCTTCGGTTGCGGCATTTATTCCCTGTACATGCGCAGGATTATGCAGCGGAGCCAGGGATGAGAGCTCCTCGATATCCTTAAGAACCTGTTCATCTATCAGGACAGAGCGGTCATATTTTGAACCGCCCTGAACAACGCGGTGACCGATTGCACAAACCTCGGAAAGTGAGTCTATCACCTTGCCCTCACCCGATATCAGGGCCTCTTTGACCTGATTGAAAGCGGAAGCGTGGTCGGGCATATCAATCTGCTTGCTTACAACACGGCCATCGTCCGTATTGTGAATAAACCTTCCGTCAATCCCGATTCTTTCGCAATTTCCCTTTGCGAGAACGATTTCGCCCTCCATATCAATCAGCTGATACTTAAGTGATGAGCTTCCTGCATTGATGACCAGAATCTTCATTACTACCTATTCATCTCCTACGTTAATCAACAATAAAATAACAACCATCTTATAATAGTATATATTCTATGCTTTTACAAGTTCAATCAGCGAATTTTTGATATAAAAATAAAAAACAACATTAATCCGTATCAATGCTTTTTTGAAATTTTATCCACGGGATTTCAAGCATTATTATTCGCCTAAACATACATAATATTAAAAACGGCATAAAGGAGATGCAGGGCTTGAACAAGCGAAAGAGCAGGGACAAAGGCTGCCGCAAGCCGGTTGAAAACCATGATACCGCCGCATGGGCAAACATCCGGTCCCAGCTGGACTTATCAAAGGTCAATATCCCGGACGAGGTTCAGGTGCGAAATGCAAAGGAGTTTGTCGACAGCAACGAAAAGTAGAGAAAAACGGTGCCGCTCGTTATTTTGCGGCACCGTTTTTCTCTATAAAATATTGAACTCCGCCAGCTTTTTGTATCTCTCATACCGTTCGGCTGCGTTTTGTGCCGCCGCCTCGTACAGGTCTGGCGCAAGGTTGGGAAACACATTCATAAGCTGGGAATACCTGACTTCGCCCTTTATAAACTCCTTGAAATCCGTCTTCGGTTCTTTGGAATCAAGCCGGAAGGGATTTTTACCCTCTTTTTTCAGCATCGGGTTGTAGCGATAAAGATGCCAGTATCCGGCTTCCACCGCTCTTTTTTCCTGCATAAGGCTTGTTCCCATACCTGTTTTGATTCCATGGCTTACACAGGGCGAGTATGCGATAATCAGCGAAGGACCGTTATATTGTTCGGCCTCGCTAATCGCCTTTATTGTCTGGTTCATATCCGCCCCCATTGCAATCTGCGCCACATAAACATTGCCGTAACACATTGCCATCAAGCCGAGATCCTTTTTCTTGGTCTTTTTACCCGAGGCGGCGAGCTTGGCAACCGAGGCGGTGGGGGTTGATTTGGAGCACTGTCCCCCCGTATTTGAATAAAGCTCGGTGTCCATAACAAAAATGTTTATATCCTCGCCGGTTGAAAGAACGTGGTCGAGACCGCCGTAGCCTATATCGTAAGCCCAGCCGTCCCCCCCTATCGCCCATACGGATTTTTTCACAAGAAAATCCCTGTTTTCGAGAAGAAATCTCAAACCTTTATCCTTGTCAAGATCGGTCTGTTCAAGTATTTCAACCAGCTCTCCCGAGGTTTGGCGCGAGAGCTCCCCGTTATAAGCCGATTCCACCCAGCGCTGCAAAGCGGTTTTGAGGCTTCCGTTTAAATCCTCCGATTCAATCAGTCTGATTGCCGTCTTTATCATCTTTTCACGTATTTGTTTTATACCGAGCTGCATTCCAAGCCCGAATTCGGCAGCGTCCTCAAACAG